>Ga0181596_10000049_pt1 | contig 106920 bp, 101 predicted proteins | sample 041ome_6_FD_148655 | JGI IMG/M metagenome (GOLD analysis project Ga0181596, IMG submission 148655) | Coastal salt marsh microbial communities from the Groves Creek Marsh, Skidaway Island, Georgia - 041402US metaG (spades assembly) | ecosystem: Environmental > Aquatic > Marine > Intertidal... | reverse complement strand
AAAGGACATGCCGCCTTCCCAGACTCGAAACAGACTCAAGGGATCCGCGGCTAGGCTTTGCCAGCCATAAAAGAACATGTAGCCCATTCGCCCACCGAGAATCACACCCAGCACGCCATAAAAAATCAGGTCGGAAATCTGCTCGTCGTTCCAGGGTAGCGATTGCGCTCGAGCGCGATGGCCCAAGGACCACCAGACCAGACTGATACCCACCAGGTAGCTCATGGCGTACCAGTGAATGCTCACCGGACCAATGCTGATCAAAACAGGGTCGATCTCAGGGTAGTGCCACATAAAGATGACTATTTGACAAATGACGAGTCGGCATTATCCAGTAACTCGACGAGATGATAAACTTGCAATTTCGATTCTGGCGTAAAAACGCGATGTGCTTGATTTTATTTTCAATTTCACCCGATCCTCGACACAGACTGGTCGTAGCTGCTAATCGTGATGAGTTTTACGCTCGACCCACTGAACGTCCGGCGTTCTGGGATGACGCACCTCACATTCTGGGCGGACGAGACCTTCAGGCCGGCGGCACCTGGCTCGGTGTGACAAGCAGCGGTCGGTTTGCCGCGGTCACCAACTTTCGTGAAACACCATCGAACCCCTTGCCCCCCCGCAGTCGCGGCGCCCTGACCGCTGACTTTCTACGCTCGAACGAGTCCTGCGCCAGCTATCTCGCTCGTATAGCGCCCATCAGCGCTGAATTCAGGGGGTTTAATCTATTGATCGATGATGGTCGAGACATCTACTACTACAGTAATCGGCAACCTCGTGGGAGAAGGCTTGAGCCAGGTTTCTATGGGCTGAGTAACCAGCTCCTCGATTGCAACTGGCCAAAGGTCAGCCAGGGGCGCAAGCAACTTAGAATCATCGGTGAGCAGGGTTTTGACACTGAGTCGCTGTTTGAGTTGTTGGCAGATGAAGGCAATCAAGAGCCCTTTTCCGCTGGTTTTATTCAGTCAGACGCCTATGGCACCAGCGCCTCAACGGTCGTCAAAATCAGTAACTCGTCGAACATTGAGTTTGAAGAGCGTGCCTTCCTGCCACTTGGTCAAAAGGCAGGACGTCGCCAGTTCACATTCCCCGTCATTTTGCCGAACCCTCCAGCAGCGGTCGAGTCCTGACGATTCTGCCCAGACCCGCTTCACGCATCTGAGCATCAACGTAGGCCTTAATCTCGGGCGCGTTATCCATATTCAATACTTGGCTCAGCATTCGCTTGGCTTGCGTCAACTCGAAGCTTCTGATTGCCCATTTTACCTGCAGCAGGTTATTCGAATTCATCGATAGCACGTCGTACCCCATAGCCATCAGTAGAACAGCAGCTGCAGGGTTTCCGGCCATTTCGCCACAAATACCCAGGGGTTTGTTTTCAGCATGCGCCGCATCGACTATATGTTTCAAGGCCTGCAGCACAGCCGGATGAAACTCTTGATAGAGCTCGGCGACTCGCGAGTTGTTTCGATCCACCGCCAGCATGTACTGAATCAAATCGTTGCTGCCAACAGACAGAAAATCTACTCTCTTGATGATGTCTCGAGCCTGATAAACCGCTGCGGGCACCTCGATCATCACACCGACTGCCGGCATCGCGACTTGAGCACCATCTTCGATGATTTCGGCATAACATTGATCGATGAGTCGTTTCGCCTCATCCACTTCATTGACGCTGCTGACCATGGGCAGCATGATTCGAAGATAGGCATTGACACCGACGTTGGCTCGAATCATGGCCCTGACTTGCGACAAAAAGAGCTCTGGGTGGTCAAGCGTTACTCGAATACCCCGCCAGCCCAGGAAGGGGTTCTCCTCCTGAATTGGAAAATAACTCAGGGCCTTGTCTCCACCAATATCCAGGGTTCGCATCGTCACATTCCGTGGCGCAAACGCCATGAGATGTTCTCGATAAATAACTTTTTGCTCTTCTTCCGTCGGAAACCGATCATTCATCATGAAATGCACCTCGGTTCGATACAGGCCAACCCCTTCCGCGCCTCTGTCCAGTGATCGAGAGGCATCTGACATGAGGCCTGTATTGACCCAAAGACGGACTCTATGCCCATCAAGACTGATGCAGGGTTTATCTTTTAACTCCTCCAGGCCCTCCGTCAGGGCAGCCTCATCGCGCTTCAACTCACTGTAGAAGGCGAGTTGTTCGGCACTGGGATGGGTAATCACACAACCCTCGAAACCATCGACAATGAGCGGCTTGTCTTCAAGCAGGTGAATGGGTAAGTCCTCGACACCCATGACCGTCGGTATGCCCATCGCCTTAGCTAGGATGGCGACATGGGAACTTCCTGAGCCCTTCGCCGAGACCAAGCCGATCAGTCGCTCACGAGGTACATCGGCAAACATAGCAGGGGTTAATTCCTCACCCACAAGAATGGTGTCAGGTGGGTATACGTACTGTCTGTCTTCGCTGCGTTGTAATTTCGCCAGCACTCGTCGCCCGAGATCTAGCACGTCACTTCCACGTTCACGTAAATAGGCGTCTTCCATGGCCTGAAAGGTGGCCACATGAGACTCTATGATGGTTCGCAGTGCCCCTTGGGCCCATTGCCCTGCCTCAATCAACTCTATCACCTCACCGGTGATGGCCGTGTCATCCAGCATATGCAGATAGGCCTCGAAAAGCCCCAGGTCCTCTGGTCGAAGTCGATCTGAAAGCTTTTCGCTCATGGACCGAATTTCATCTCGAGTCTCCTGGATGGCGTGCCTGAAGAGTGCTATCTCATCCGTCACATCTAGATTGAGCCGATCCGGTACCGTATGCAGCTCTGCTTCTGGATAGATGACGACCGCTGTCCCGATAGCGACGCCCGGTGCTCCCGCCTTGCCTTGAAAACGGCTTGCCGGCACTTCCTGAACCGAGCCCTTCAGCCCCAGAGAACCCGTTGCGCGTGCGTGGGCTATAACTCCTGCCAGCTGAGCCGACAGCGTAATGAGAAACGCCTCTTCACTTTCGTCATAGCGCCGTGCCAGTCGCTGCTGCACCACCAGCACACCAAGGACCCGCCTGTGGTGGATGATCGGGACCCCAAGAAACGCATTGAAGGGCTCTTCACCGACCTCTTCAACATAATGATAGCGCCGATGTTCCGGTGCATTTTCCAGATTGACCGGCTCCGCTCGCTCGCCGACGTAACCGACAAGACCTTCGCCAACGTCCAGGGTCACTTTGCCTACGGCGTTCTGGTTCAGTCCTCGAGTCGCCATAAATACATACTTGTCTCGCTCGTCATTCAGCAGATAGACACTACAGACCTGTGTGCCCATGGCTTCCTGAATACGTTCAACAAGAATGTCCAGCGCAGTGCTCAGATCACGCGCTCTGTTAACTTCCTGTATCACCCTGCGGAGAATTTCAAGCATTGCCTATCCAAAAGTGGCTAGTGAGAACTTAAGACAAAATTAGGACGAACCTATTAGCTGACGAAATTTATCCCGTTACTTCTCGAGACAGGTGCGGCACCAGCTCCTTCATGGCTCGGCGATAAACATCCTTTTTAAATTGCACCACCTGGCCTAATGGATACCAATAGCTGACCCATTGCCAAAAATCGAATTCTGGGGTTTCTGAGTGCTCGAATGACACAGACTGATCTTCAGCCAGCATTCTCAATAAAAACCACTTCTGCTTCTGCCCGATAAAATGGCTGGACTTCTGCCGCAACAACCGCTTCGGCAGCTTGTACCTAAGCCAACCACGGGTACAGCCCAGAATCTCCACCTGGTCGGGCGCCAGACCGATTTCTTCCTTGAGTTCACGAAACAACGCCTCTTCAGGAGACTCACGAACCTGAATTCCACCCTGCGGAAACTGCCAGGCCTGCTGACCCACTCGTTTTGCCCAGAGCACCTGGCCGCTGCTATTGGCAACAATTATACCAACATTGGGTCGGTAACCATCTGTATCTATCAATTGGGTAAACCCGATTTAAACGTCAAGGGGGAATTATTGTGTCTGAATCTCGCGCGTTGGGCAATCATATGCGGAATTACCCTGCCGCGATCACAGGTTTCAGGCTAAACTTCGAGCCGGCGATTGAGTGAGGAGACAAGATTTTGGCGTTGGCGATATTTGACCTGGATGAAACCCTGATTGGCGGTGACAGCGATCACGCCTGGGGGGAGTTTTTGATCAGCAAAGGACTGGTTGACGCGGATTCCCATCGCCTCAAAAATGATGCCTTTTACCAACAATACAAACGTGGCGAGCTGGATGTTCATGCCTACCTGCGGTTTGCCTGCCAGGCGCTTACCGAGCACGACACTGACCAGCTCTTTGCCCTGCGCGAGGAGTTTGTTCAGGATTTCATAAAGCCCCTCATGCTCCCTCGAGCCAACGCCTTGGTTGAGCATCATCGAAGTCTGGGCGACAAGCTATTGGTGATCACAGCGACACTGGAATTCATCACTGAGCCAGTCGTGGCGCTGCTGGGTATTGATGAGCTGATCGCTCCCATTCCTGAGCGTATTGGTGACCGCTACACTGGCGAAATAATAGGCGTTCCCAGCTTTGGCAGCGGTAAAGTGACCCGCTTGCAAGACTGGTTAGCCGGCACCGAGTTTGACCTGGCAGGCAGCCATTTTTATTCTGATTCTGCTAACGACCTGCCTCTGCTCGAGTTAGTTGAACATCCTGTTGCCGTCGACCCGGATCCACGTTTACGCGCAGTCGCGGAAAAGCGCCAATGGCCAATCATCTCCTTACGCGACTAGCCCGCTCGCACGGCGAATCCATTGAGTGGCGAAGATCGCTTGCGCTTGCGCTTGTCCTGTTATTAAGCGCTTGCGCTGACTCTGAACCGGACACAACACCACCGCGACTCGACGTAACGAAGGCCCACGTCAGTCTGGCGGCACTTCAGGCATTAAGTCTGACACAGGGTCGCGGTCTGCTCAGCAGTGTTGAAAATCTGCAGGGGTCAATCGAGGATTTTCTTCAGTTACCCGATGGAGAGCGTCAAGAGACCGCCCAAACTGCATGGCGCAGTGCCCATGAGGCCTTTGTCAGCTTCACAGGATTACCCCTGATGAACCTGCCTGAACCGGCGCACTACCAACTCGACGCCTGGCCTATAGAACCGGGTTACCTGGACACACTCGCCGCCTATCCCGATAGTGGGCTGATCAGTGACTTAACGGTCGACATCTCACTCGAGTCTCTGCGCGACCAGCATGGCTTCACGGATGTTACAGAGGTCAGCCTGGGGTTTCATGCGCTCGAACTCCTCATCTTTGCTCGTGAACCGAAAGACTTTGTAACCCAGACGACTATTACGCCCGTGGATGACTTGGCGGCTAGTGATGAGATTGTTACCCGTCGAAGGCGAGTACTCAGCCTGCTCGCTGAGCAAATCTTGGTCGATCTGAGCCCATGGCTAACCACTTCGGCGCCAGAGCCCCTGCCGGCGAGCGTCGATCTCAAAAACCAGCAGCTACTGGAGCTACTGACTCGCAGCCGACAAAGGGCTATGTTTGCACAAAGCCAAGTCGATAAGCTACTGATCGCTGGCACACCCCTCCCCAGTCAAGGCCATGGCAGCCGGGCTGACTTAAGCCGACGAGTCACCAGCCTTCAGCAGATCTTTTTTTCACCGGTAGAGTTGGGCGCCCTTTTTCTGCCCATGGCGGGCAGCGCCGTCAACGCTCTGCAACGAACCCTTGAGGAAACCCAAGGGCTTTGTGACCTGACAGACATCGATGACAATCAAAAGGCCCAGTTAGGGCTATTGTTGCAAATGCTACCAGATCAAATTGAAGCGCTTTCACAGGTCCTGGCGGAAGACTAACAAGACACGCCATTCGCTGTCACCCAAGGCTTGCGCTTCGCAGCTGAGGCGGCTTTAGACCCCATCAAGACCGCGAGCCGCCTTAGGCGTCCCCAACTGGGCGTTCCCAACTGGGCGTTCCCAACTGGGCGTCACCGCTGGGGACTCCCCACTAATGATCCTCGTCTTCGCAGAAAGCCTCATAGGCATTCACGTCCATCAAATCTTGGACATCGCCGAGGTTATCGGGCTGCATCTTGAAAAACCAGCCGTCGCCATAGGGCGATGAATTAACGATTTCAGGCGTATCCTCTAACGATTGATTGACGGCAATCACGGTGCCTGAGATCGGCGCGTAAATATCTGACGCCGCTTTTACTGACTCCACGACACCCGCTTCATCACCCGCGGCAATGGCCAAGTCTACTTCTGGCAGTTCTACAAAAACGACATCTCCAAGGGCCGCTTGGGCATGGTCAGAAATACCAATTGTGACACTGCCATCATCCTCAACACGCACCCACTCATGACTTTTTGCGTAGTGTAATTCACCTGGAAACTCGACCATTTTATTGCTCCCCAATGTTACCGCGGCAGCATCGCTCACCACGTAATTTTATGACTGTTTTAACTCAACCTTTTAATGCCGAACCCATCTAGAGCGCCGATGCCCGATAGCGGTGAATCGTATTCCTCTAGACAGGCTTATATACCTGCTTGCCATTGCGTACAAACGGCACCTTGACGCGCTGTACAGCCAGTCTTTTATTACGAATCTCCACAGTGAGATTTTCCGCGCCGGTCGCGATCCGAGCCAGTGCTATGCCCTGCTCAAGGGTCGGCGAAAAAGCGCCGCTGGTAATCTCGCCAACCTGTTGATCGCCGCTGAAAATAGGGTAATGGGCGCGAAGGACGCCTCGCTCCAGGAGTACCAAACCCACCAGCTCACGCTCAAGGCCAGCCTGCATTTGTGCTTCAAGACGAGACCGGCCAATAAATTCACGACCATCATCGAAACTCACTGTCATCGCCATATTGGACTCCAGTGGCGTCACGGACTCATCCATATCGCTACCATACAGATTCATTCCCGCCTCAAGTCTCAGCGTATCACGCGCACCCAGTCCCACTGGCTTGACCCCGCTGGCAATCAACTGCTGCCATACATCCTGGGCATCTGCGTTCGGCAGAATAATTTCAAGGCCTTGCTCACCGGTGTATCCGGTTCTCGCGATAAACCAGGCGTCTGACCAGGCGCCGACAAAGGGTTTGAGTTGCCGGATTATCTCGGCCCGTACCAAGCCCACGACGGCGCTCACCTTCTGCAAAGCGTTGGGGCCCTGGATTGCCAGAATAGCGAGCTCTGGCCGCTCGATCAGCTGACAATCAAACCCACTAACCTGCTGCTGCATCCAGGCAAGGTCCTTGGCTCGAGTCGCGCAATTGACGACCAGGCGATATCCGTCTTCTTGTTGACCATCACGGTAGACTATCAGATCGTCGAGCACACCCCCTTCTTCATTCAACATAGCACTGTAGAGCGCCTTACCTCGCTGGTTCAGACGTGCAACATCATTGGCTAACAGGTAGCGCAAATAGTCCTGTGATTGGGGCCCGTGTAGGTCAATAACCGTCATGTGAGAGACGTCACAGATACCGACATCTTTGCGGACCTGATGATGCTCTTCGAGTTGTGAGCCATAGTGAATCGGCATGTCCCAGCCGCCGAAATCGACCATCTTGGCCCCTGCGGCGACATGCATTGCGTAAAGCGGTGTGCGCTGACCCATGGCTTAGCTCGTTGGGGTGAATGAAAGTCGACGACATTCTAACTATTCACAGGCTCTGGGAACAGTGAGAAGCGCTCAAATCCGGGTTGAATCAATTTCTTCTCACGCCCCTCAAGACGCGTCTTTAAACACCCGCCGCCAATTTCGCGACCATGGCCTTCAGCCTTGTCTGTCGGTTGAGCAATGAAAGCCCCAGGTTGCGCAACCAATTAACACCGGGATCACTCGTATCAAAAATTCGTTTAAGGCCCTCCATGACCGCTGTCATAGCGAGATTGGCGGGACGACGTGCTTGCTCGTATCGCCGCAAAACCGCCAGATCGCCGCAGGATTGACCGCTGAACCGGCATTGCTGAAGTACCATTGCCAGAGCCTGAGCATCGGCGAAGCCCAGATTAGCACCCTGACCAGCCAGAGGATGAATGGTATGGGCCGCATCACCAATCAGCGCTAAACCCGATTGCACGTAACGCAGCGCATGCCGCTGGCGCAGCGGAAACGAGAACCGTTGATCAACAGCTACGACCTCGCCGAGGATCGATTCCGAACCTTGAGTGAGACGCCGGCAAAGTTGCACATCATCGAGTGCAAGCAGGTCAGCAGTTGAGGTACTCGACCAGACTACCGAACAATGGTTTGGGTTTGCCAGCGGCAGGAACGCGAGCGCGCCGATGGGCGTAAAACATTGTCGCGCTACACCCTCATGGGGTAGTTGAGTTTCGATCGTGGTGACCAGAGCCGCCTGCTGGTAGCTCCATTCGACGGTCCTGATAGCTGTCAATTCTCGTACCATCGATGCGCCACCATCGGCACCAACGAGCAGCCGACAGCAGATTTCCTCGCCACTTGGCAGGCGCACCTGGTAACCGGTAGCGGTTCGTTGAATGGCCTCGACCGAACATCCAAAGGTCATTTGTGCCTCTTCGACATCTTTGGCTCTTTCCAACAGCGCCTGAATCAATTGGTCGTTTTCAATAATGGTACCCAGATGGTCGGCGGCGGTGAGACTCGCATCAAATTGGATCGAAGCCGTGCCTTGGCTGTCCCAGACCGACATCTGACGATACAGACATTGCCTTGCGCCTTCTTTCGGCCAGGCACCAAGACGATTGAGCAGGACCTCAGAGGCTAAATTGATCGCACTGACCCGCGGACTGACACCGGCGATCAAAGCAGCCCCCTGCCGACTAACGGGGCGCGTCTTCGCCAGCTTAGGCTCATTCTGGGCATCAATGAGCCTGACTGACAGGCGCGATCCACGCAAGGCATTGACCAATGTCAGCCCTACCAGGCCCGCACCCACAATCAGCACATCAATCTCGTCTGTGACCTTCATGCTACCTTCTTTGCCATACACTGCTCTATCTCATCAATGGTCTTTGGGATCATAGCGGTGAGGACCTCGTGACCTGACTTTGTGACCAACACATCGTCTTCAATCCTGATTCCGATGCCCCTGTAGCGCGCTGGCACATCCTGCAAGTCGTCAGCTATGTAAATGCCAGGCTCGATGGTTGTCACCATACCAGGTTCAAAGACCCGCCACTCACCTTCAATCTGGTACTCACCAACATCATGCACATCTAACCCCAGCCAGTGGCCGGTTCGATGCATATAAAACCGCTTGAAGGCCTCATCACGAATCAGCTCTTCAACCTTGCCCTGCAATAAACCAAGCCTTACCAGACCCGAGGTAATCTCGCGCACGGCGGCCTCATGGGGTTGATTCCAATGATTTCCTGGTCGGACTTCCGCTATGGCGGCCAGCTGGGCAGCCAGAACGACATTGTAGACTTCCTTCTGCGCCAGGCTGAAGTGGCCGCTCGCCGGCAAGGTTCGCGTCACATCTGCCGCATAACCCTCATACTCAGCACCGGCATCTATCAACACCAGGTCGCCGGATCGGATCACATGGGTATTCTGCGTATAATGCATGATAGTGGCATTCTTACCGGACCCTACGATGGACGGATATGCCGTCGTGCGCGCCCCTGTTCTGGCAAACGCGTAATTCAATTCCGCCTCCAGGTGGTACTCTCGAAGTCCGGGTTTCAGTGCGGCCATGACCCGCAAATGACCGTCTGCCGTCGCGCTGGCAGCATGCCGCATGACATTCATCTCCTGAGCACTCTTGAACAGACGCAGTTCATGCACCTGCTGGCCAAGATGGACAAATTCGCCGGGTGGTCTTGAACCCAACTGTTGATTCGCAGCGATGCTCTCTACCCAGCCGATCACCTGTGCGTCAATCTCCTTGTAGGTGCCCATGCCATAGTAGAGCTTGGATTTACCTTCGATCAAACCCGGCAATATGTCATCGATATCTGTAATGGGAAACGCGTCATCGAAACCATAGTATTGCATCGCGCGTTCGGGACCTGTGATTCTGCCTTGCCAGCGTTCCGCCAACGGGTCCCGCTCTCGACAGAAGAGGATTGTCTCGCCGTGCACACGCCCGGGTACCAGGACGAGCACTGCATCTGGCTCGATAAAGCCGGTTAAATAACGGAAATCACTATCCTGGCGAAAGGGGTAATCAATGTCGCTATTACGCGCAACCAGCCTGGCGCTTGGCAGAATCGCTATACTATTGGCATCCAGCATCGCCATCAGGTTGCTGCGCCGCCGGCCAAACTCTTTAGGCGAAATGGTTGGACTCACTTTCATTCAAGACTCCATCACGGCTGTCACTCTCGCATCGTGGACTTCTGCCAGCGACTCAGCGGCTGTTTTAATGTAACGAGGTACTCGAACATTCTGCAAAGACCATCAAGGCCGACAGACGAACGTACTCGAAGATCTCGACTAGGTCGCTCTCGTTTTCTTCATCGTCAGGTACGTCTTCATCCAGGTTGGCGATATGACTGAGATCCGCCAGCAGCTCGCGCAAGTCATCGCTCAAATCGCTGTTCTGGTATCGCCCAGCCAAACCAAAACCAGCTAAAAAACCTCCGCACCATTCACCCAGAGACTGGGTTCGAAGTGCGATAGAGGCCTCTTCGTCCGGCAACAGCAGCTTAAAGTTAAGCTCAGGATCCTGCAGGCCCGCGGCAACCTGCTCGAAAACCTCTTCCAGTAGCTCTGCATGAGATGCAGTGACCACCACCTCTAACCCCAACCATTCACTCACCGCCGCGCGACCCTCCTTCGAGCTGATGCGTGCCCCTGCTGCTAGCAAACCTGTGATCAAACCATGCACTTCCGCGGCACTATGGGGCACCCCCAGTTCGATCAGGCACCTCGACAGCGCTTCGAAACCCACTAACCTTAGGACCATGATGCGACTTCCGATAAAACCTTTAAGATAGCACGACTGCGCAGGCTAGTTTGACCTTTCACGAGTCGGCGCTCTATAGTAGCTAACCATTATTGACTTAGTGATATTCCGTTGGAAATAAAAGATCTGGAAGCCAAAATTGACGAGCTGATTCAGCTGCTCGGCGAAGTCGAACAGAAACAAGCAGCGATGATGGCTGACAGGTCCAGCTGGCAGTTGGAACGTGCGCGTTTGCTGGAGAAAAATGAATTAGCCAAACACAAGGTCGAGGCCATGATTCTGCGTCTCAAGGCCCTGGACCAGAACTCCCAAGCGGACGGATAAAACGCCATGAGCAATGTTCAAACTGTCACCGTATCGATACTGGATAAGGATTACCAGGTCAGCTGCAAACCCGACGAGGTCTCAGCCCTGCAACAGTCCGCCCGATACCTCGACAAGAAAATGCGAGAAATCAAATCTGGCTCTTCTATCCTGGGTCTCGATCGAATTGCTGTGATGGCGGCGCTGAATATTGCTAACGATTACCTCAGTGAAAATCAAAAGACTGAAAGTCTCGTAGCGTCACAGGCCCGTGAGATCGCCTTTCTGACCGGCAAGCTGGATCAGGCGCTGGTTCGTCTTAAATCTGTTAATCGCTGAGCACAAGTTGCGATATACTTGTTTTCAGATTCCCTGGGTTGTGCGCCAGTCACCATGTCCTAAACCCTTTAAGCGCTAGCCAGGAGGTCTTTTTTCTCGGTGAATGTGCATGTCCGGACTCCGGAACGCCTGTAGCCAGTTAGAGGCCACCGCCTTGAACCGCTGGGTTCAAGGGCTTGTATGACAGCGGCAATTTGGGGAATTTTACTTGTTCAGGCGTGACTTATGCGCAAATCCCTACGCTCAAGACTCAGATCAGCCAGGCGCCGGCTGAGCCCCCAACAACAACGCCTTGCCACTGCTCGTATCAGCCGTCGGCTTCTCTGCGATCCGGCTTTTCGGCGCGCTCGCCATATCGCCTTTTATCTGGCCAGCGACGGCGAAGTTGATCTGTTGCCTCTCTTGCAGAGACTGCCTGGGCACAAGAGCTTCTATCTGCCCGTTCTCTCCGATCCTCGGCGACCCTGGCTGGCACAACAGTTATTGTTTCAACCTTGGAGACCAAATAAGGATCCGTTAACCAAGAATCGCTATGGAATTTTCGAGCCACATTACGACCCTGGCAAGCTCAAAACTCCCTATATGCTGGATCTGGTCTTGTTACCCTTAGTCGGTTTCGATCAGCAGGGCAATCGCCTGGGTATGGGCAAGGGCTATTACGATCGCACCTTTGCCCCGCGATCCAGCAGTTGGCATCGGCCAAAACTGCTGGGCGTGGCCCATGCTTGCCAGGAAGTCCCTCTGCTGCCCTATGCCGCCTGGGATGTTCCACTGGATGGTGTTGTCACAGATAAAGCGCTGATCTGGTGGCGCTTACTTCGCGATCGAGACTAGAAGCCCAACACTTGACCGACGGCATTCACGGCAACGCCGATACCGAAGATGACAAAAATTAGAAAAATGAGATCAGGTTTTTTGTTCATTGGGTCCTTGCTCTAGTCACGCGTTGCGGTCTTCAGCCGGCGGTCTTTGGGTGGATAGTCAATCGGTGGATAGTCAATCGGTGAATAAATAAAGTCTCAAGGCAAGCCACGGCTATATTCAGAGAAAACTCGAATCCTATCTTTTCGATTCCCGCTTGACCTTTAGCAATATCCAGCATCATTCTTCGAGGAAAGGTCAAGATATAACTATCAGTGATGTAAATCAATGCAGGCCAGCGGCATATTTGTCCACTTTGTCGTGTCGATGAGTTGATGAATTGATGAATTGATGAATTGATGAATTAAAGGACCAGCTCCAGCGACTTGTCAGGTCTTGTGGATTTACTTTAGGATTCGCTTTTCGCACTCAGAGGCCGCGAGCCTCATCGACAGATCCAAGGAATATTATGGCCATTCTCGATATCGTTCGAATGGGACACCCAGTACTGCGCAAGCTGGCGAATCCCTATCCGGTCAATGACATAGGCACAGACGCGTTTAAAGAGCTGGTCAATAATATGCGGGACACGTTACACGCCAGTGGCGGTATTGGTCTTGCCGCACCCCAGGTTAATAGTCCCTACCAGCTCGCTGTCATCGAGATTAAGAACACCAGCAGCCGCTATGGAACCATCCCAGCCATGCCATTTGCCGTCTATGTGAACCCAGTAATCACGGTCCTTGAGGATAGGGTAGCGGGCTATTGGGAGGGCTGCCTGTCGATTCCCGGCATGATGGGTTATGTGGAGCGCCCGCAACACATTCGAGTTGACTATCTTGATGGCCAAGCTAAGCCCCAAACCATCGATCTGCGCGGATTCCTTGCGACCGTGTTTCAACACGAATTCGACCACCTGCAGGGACATCTCTACGTTGACCGCCTGAAACACCCGAGTCTCTTTGCATTTGAAGCAGAATATCGCCAGTTTCATCAAGGCGACTCAAACGCGCTGCCCGACTAATCAGAAGCCTACTTAAAACGCACTTAGGCCAGGCAAACCTGTTCAAAACCAGCTCAGTGAAAAAAAGCTCAGTGAAAAAAGCGAGTCACGCCAAGAACAGTCGGTAGGCCGGATTCTCCGTCTCATCCCACCAACGAAAGCCTATATCCGCCAGGCTGGCCTCGAATCTGCTGACTTCTGTCTTGGGCACCTGAATGCCCACCAGCACTCGGCCATAAGCGGAGCCATGGTTTCGATAGTGAAACATCGAAATATTGAAGTCTTTACCCAGCCCGGTAAGAAAGCGCAACAAGGCGCCGGGACGTTCAGGAAACTCGAACCGAAACAACCGTTCCTGCTCTACCCCTTCTGCGCGGCCACCGACCATGTGTCGAACATGCAAAACCGCCACTTCATTTTCTGACAAATCAACCAGTGAGTAGCGGGATGCAAGCCGGCCTAAGACCAGGTCCCTGTCCTGCGGATGAGTCTGAATACCAACCAGTACCTGTGCACCCAAGCTGGACGCATAACGATAATTGAACTCGGTAATGTTGCGTTTGCCAATGGCAGCACAAAACTGTCGAAAACTGCCAGGCTTTTCTGGAATGGTAACACCCAGCAACAACTCTCGGCCTTCGCCAATTTCGGTCCGTTCGGAAATATGTCGAAGCCGATCGAAATTAACATTACTGCCAGAGACGACCGCCACGTAGGTCTGAGGAGGAATCGAGCGCGACTGAGCTCGCGCTAGATAGCGCTTTAAACCCGCGACGGCGAGCGCACCTGACGGCTCAGAGATGGTGCGCGTATCTTCAAAAATATCTTTAATAGCGGCACAAATCTCGTCTGTGGTGACACGAATCACCTCATCAACACAGTGCTTAGCCAACTTAAAGGTTTCCGTGCCGACTTGAAGGACAGCCGTACCATCGGCGAACTGGTCTAATTCGTCAGGATTCAGACGGACCCGTTTACCCGCGTTCAACGCGGCCCAGAGACAAGCTGAGCCTTCCGCCTCAACGCCAATAACTTTCACGTCTGGACGCAGATATTTAACATAGGTGCCAATCCCGCTGATTAATCCTCCTCCACCCACTGGCACAAATATCGCATCGATAGGATCTGTATGTTGCCGCAATATCTCCATCCCCACCGTGCCTTGACCGGCAATCACATCCGGGTCATTGAACGGATGGACATAGGTGTAATCATGCTCAACCGCCAGTTGATGGGCGTGATCTGCCGCCTCATCGTAACTGTCACCATGCAAGATGATCTTGGCACCCAGCCGGGCCACTGCTCGCACCTTAATATCAGGCGTGTTGCGGCCCATGACAATCACTGCCGGAATTCGCAGTTTCTGTGCCGCCAGCGCCACGCCCTGAGCATGATTACCTGCCGATGCTGTGATGACACCCCGTTGTCGCGTTTCAGGATCAAGCTTTTTGATGCGATTATAGGCACCTCGAAGCTTGAAGCTGAATATCGGCTGCAGATCTTCACGCTTCAGCAGCACCTGCTGTCCCAGACGTCGCGACAGGCCAGAGGCCAAGTCCAGGGGCGTTTGTTCAGCAACATCGTAAACATCAGCTGCCAGAATTTTCTTAATATAGTGACTAAACACTCGGTCGAATTTCCTGTTTTAGTTGCACGGTTGCGAAGCCTGCTCGCCTGCCCTGCAAAACTGACCCGAAGCTGGGCAAAAGGGCTGCCGACGGCACGCGCCTCAACCTTGCGATACATTTCATCTGGAGCAAAGTCGTCCTAAAAGTATAAACTGATCGCCTCGGCAGCACACGTCGAACCGGAAGCCGGTAACCTTCGCGCTTCATTACCACGATTACCACGATTGCGAACTTTGGGTGTTTATTGATGAATCAGGAAGCGTTGAAACAACAGGTGGGCCAAGCTGCGGCCGACTATATCGACCATCACCTGACAAATCAGTCAGTGGTTGGTGTGGGAACCGGTTCCACCGCTAACTACTTCATAGACGCACTGGCCTTGATCAAGCATAAATTCGACGGCACTGTTGCCAGCTCACTTGCTTCCGAACAACGCCTGCGCAGCCATGGGATTCCGGTCTATGATCTGAACAGCATCAAGGAGATGCAGTTTTACATTGATGGTGCCGACGAGAGCAATCTTGAGCTTGAGCTCATCAAGGGGGGTGGCGGCGCCTTGACTCGCGAGAAAATCGTCGCGTCTGTGGCTGAAACCTTTATCTGCATAGTTGATGCTTCGAAAATGCAGAACACCCTTGGTGGCTTTCCCCTGCCAGTTGAGGTCATCCCTATGGCTCGCTCTGCCGTTGCCAGATCATTGGTGAAACTCGGTGGCAGACCGATTTATCGCCAGGACTTCGTCACCGACAATGGCAACATCATTCTCGACGTCCATGATCTGCAGATCGGCAACCCGAAGTTGTTGGAGGCATCGATTAACAATCTGCCGGGCGTGGTCACCAACGGCTTGTTTGCATTGCGGCCCGCAGACTTGATCCTGATCGGGACTGACACTGGGATTGAAACCCGTCGAGCTCAGTCGAGCCAGCGCCGACCCTAGTTCAACAACTTACCCGGGTTCATGATGTTGTTAGGATCAAAGACGTCCTTCACTGATTTCATCAGCGCGATCTCGGCGGCGGAACGACTGAATTTCAACTGATCGCGCTTTAACAGGCCGACGCCATGCTCGGCAGAAATACTGCCGTCAAACTCGGCAACAATTCTCATGATGTGCTCACTGACCGCTTCACACTCTGCCTTGAAAGCGGCGATGGTCCAGCCAGCAGGTTTCAAAATATTCAGGTGCAGGTTACCGTCACCGATATGGCCAAACCAGACAATCTCAAAATCAGGGTAGCGCTGGCCAACTTCAGCATCGACTGCCGCAAGAAATGCGGGAACGCGCGAAACACGCACGGCTACATCATTTTTGTAGGGCGTAAAGGGTGTGATAGATTCCGAGATATTCTCTCTTAACCGCCACAAATCGCGACGTTGGGTTTCGCTGGCGCTGATCACAGCGTCGTTCGTCAGACCTGCTTCCAGACAGCTTTCAAAAGCCAGAAGCGAGGCATCAACATCCTTCTCCGATCCAGCTTCATACTCCAGCAACGCATAGAAGGCAGAAGGTTCAGCAAACGGATGCCTACCACCCGTATGCTGTATCACGTGCTGTAGCGCTTGCTCGGAAAAGAATTCATAGGCTGTCAGGGAGACATGCTGCCGAAAGGTCTCGAGGATAGAGATGATCTTTGCCATCTCTGGCACAGCAAGCAGAATGACATTCAGGTCGCGCGACTTCGGTGCCAGACGAATAGTCGCCTCCACGATCAGCCCCAGGGTCCCTTCCGAACCAATGAACAGATGGCGAAAGTCGTAACCCGTGGCGTTCTTGATAAGGCCCTTGTTCAGATCAAGCAATTCGCCGGTCCCCGTCACGACTTTCAGGCCAACGATCCAATCTCGGGTCAAACCATACCGCAGTACCTTGATACCCCCGGCATTGGTCGCGATATTACCGCCAATTTGGCTCGATCCCGCCGACGCGAAATCGACCGGATACAAACAATTTCGCTCAGCCGCGAAGGCTTGCAGGTTCTGGGTAATAACACCTGGTTGCACCACGACATAATGATCGGTCGAATCAAAGTCGATGATTTGATTCATTTTCTCGAAAGACACCACCAATTCACCCTGATGTGCCACGGCGCCACCACTCAGCCCGGTGCGGCCGCCAGATGGCACCAACGCCAGCTTGTGGAGGTTGGCAAATTTAACCAGTGCCACGACCTCGTCGATATTGGTCGGGAAAATAATGGCCACTGGCTTCGGCTCGTAGAAACGGGTCCAGTCGAGTCCGTATTTCTTCAACACCTCTGCATCCGTTGAGATCCGGCAACTAAATGCCGCTCTGAGTAGGTCCAGCATTGTGGCCTGTACGCCTCCTGAAACTTAATAACGACACTGAGTAACGATAAATAGATACACGCTATCAGTATGCCAAAGCCCTGTAGCAGACAGAGAGTCTGCCACAGAATCAGTCATACCGATTCGCCCGCACAAGCGTTACGACAAACGCGGATCCAGCGCACCAGAGGCATATCGCTCTGCCATCTTTTCCAATGAGATCGGCTTGATCTTCGCACCATGACCCGCGGTACCAAAGGCCTCGTAACGTGCCACGACAATCTCTTTCATGGCTTTTGTCGAAGCCGCCAAATACTTTCGCGGATCGAATTCAGACTTGTTGTTCGCGAGAAAGCGTCGAATGGCACCGGTGGAAGCCAGTCGCAGGTCGGTATCGATGTTGACCTTGCGCACACCATTTTTGATGCCTTCCTGAATCTCAGCGACGGGCACGCCATAGGTCTCGGGAATTTCACCGCCAAATTCATTGATAATCGCCAACCATTCCTGCGGAACGCTCGAAGAGCCATGCATGACCAGGTGCGTATTGGGCAGGCGTTGATGAATCGCCCTGATACGATCGATGGCGAGAATATCACCGGTGGGGGGACGACTGAATTTATAGGCGCCATGGCTTGTACCAATGGCGATAGCGAGCGCATCAACTCCGGTTCGCTGAACGAAGTCTCGAGCCTGATCGGGATCAGTCAGTAATTGATCCATGGTGAGAATACCCTCGGCACCACCGCCGTCTTCTTCACCGGCTTCGCCCGTTTCCAAGGAACCCAGACAGCCAAGTTCACCTTCGACGGTGACTCCACAGGCATGGGCAAAAAGGGTGGTGCGACGAGTCACTTCAACATTGTACTCATAGTCTGCAGGCGTTTTCTGGTCGGCCAATAGAGACCCGTCCATCATCACCGAAGAAAAACCCAGCTGAATCGATTGCTGACAGACATCCGGGGAAGCGCCATGGTCCTGGTGCATGACAACGGGAATGTCCGGAAACTCCTCGATCGCCGCCAGAATTAAATGACGAAGAAAATTCGAGCCGGCATACTTGCGAGCACCGGCTGATGCCTGCACTATGACCGGGCTGTCAGTCTGCTGGGCCGCTTCCATAATGGCTCGCATCTGCTCAAGATTGTTGACGTTGAAGGCCGGTACGCCATATTGATATTCTGCTGCGTGATCCAGCACCTGCCGCATACTCACTAACGCCATTTTTGGCACTCCTTATTATTTGACTTATTTTTTCCGCTGAATGCCGCTGGTGACGATATAAAAAAGGCGTCTCAAGCTGCTGCAGAATCCATGGTTCAGCCCTAGAGCTGAGCGTGCTCTATCTGTTGTCCTGCAGCGCCCGGGCCTCCAGGATCGCTACCGCGGGCAAAGTCTTGCCCTCGACAAATTCAAGGAAGGCACCACCACCGGTTGAAATGTATGAGATATCCTTTGCTAGCCCATATTTGTCGATGGCCGCCAGCGTATCACCACCACCGGCAATGGAAAAAGCTGCGCTTTCCGCAATAGCCTGGCCGAGCTTACGGGTACCCTCAGCAAACCCATCAATTTCAAAAACGCCAACAGGACCATTCCAAATGATGGTCTTGGCTTGACGCACAATATCCCCAATCATCTCACTGGTCTGATGGCCAATGTCGAGAATCATGTCGTCTGGCTCAATGTCAGCGACCTTTTTGTAGACTGGCACGGCGTCGGCGGCGAGTGACTTGGCGACCACCACGTCACTCGGCAATGGAATGTGAGTCTTGTCCAGCAGTCGCCTCGCGGTTATCAGTAAATCAGGCTCGTAGAGCGACTTGCCCACCTCAATACCACTGGCGGCAAGAAAGGTGTTCGCGATACCGCCGCCGACGATCAGCGTATCGACCTGATCGGCCAAGGCATCCAGGACCTCAAGCTTGGTCGATACCTTACTCCCACCCACGATGGCAATCACAGGTTTTTGTGGCGCAGAAATCGCTTTTTCCAGCGCCTCAAGCTCGGCTGCCAATAATGGCCCCGCACAAGCCACCGGCGCATAACGAGCGACACCTTCGGTGGTCGCCTGAGCCCGATGGGCCGTACCAAATGCATCCATTACGAAAATGTCACACAAGGCCGCCAGCTGCCTTGACAGCGCTTCATCATTGGCCAGCTCACCGGCATTGATTCGCACATTCTCAAACAGGACCAGATCCTCCGAGCCCCAGTCGAAACCCTGTAGATAATCGTCTACCAGCCGCACAGTCTTGCCCGTTAACTGCTCAATATGGCGAGCAACAGGCGCCAGACTGGCTTCTGGCTGTGCGCTCACACGCAAGCCTTCAGTGGGTCTGCCAAGATGGGACATCACCATGACCCTGGCACCCGCATTCAGCGCATGCTCGATGGTCGGCAGGGCTGCGCGAATGCGAGCATCACTGGTCACTCTGCCATCCTTGACAGGAACATTCAGATCCTCGCGAATCAGCACGCGCTTGCCCCGCAGGTCCAGATCCTTCATGGCGATAAATTTCATCGGTTAAATCATACTCCCGGCGACTTCGACGATATTCTCAGCGGTAAAGCCAAAGTGTTGCAGGACTTCACCACCCGGCCCCGACTCTCCAAAACTGGTCATGCCAATCACACGGCCATCCAGACCCACCCACTTTCGCCAGTAATCCGTGTGCGCAGACTCAACAGCCAGTCGACAACGATTGCTCGGCGGCAGAACCGCGTCTCTGTAAACCGAATCCTGGGCTTCAAAGACATCCGCGCTGGGCATGGACACCACGCGCGCGGGGATCCCCTTGTCAGCTAATTGACGAAAGGCTTCTACCGCTAAGCCGACTTCGGAGCCCGTCGCAATGATAATGATTTTTGCTGGCTCTATGCTGTCGCACATCACATAGGCGCCTCTTGATATGTCAGCAATCTGAGCATCGACTCGCGCTTGATGCGGCAGGCTCTGACGAGACAGGACCAGGGCCGTCGGACCCGACTGACGCTCCACTGCAGCACGCCAGGCGACGACGGTTTCCACACCATCGGCTGGCCGCCAGACACTCATATTTGGCATGCTTCTGAGACTGGCAAGATGCTCTACCGGCTGGTGAGTTGGTCCGTCCTCGCCTTGGCCAATCGAGTCGTGGGTATAGACAAAGACATTTCTGAGCTTCATCAGCGCCGCCATGCGCACAGCATTTTTGGCATAGTCCATAAACACCAGAAAAGTACCACTGAAGGGCAGAATGCCACCATGCAGCGCCAAGCCATTGGTGATGGCTGTCATACCAAATTCTCGAACGCCATAGTAAATATAGTTACCGTTTGGTTGTTCAGCAGTCACAGGGCGCATGTTGGGCCAGTTAGTCAGGTTCGAGCCCGTCAAATCTGCCGAGCCACCGACCAGCTCTGGCAGCAGCGCCGCCATATGGGCAATCACCTTCGCCGAAGTCTGCCGAGATGCCAGGTGTTCGGCCGAACTGTTGGTGGTTTCCAGCAGCGCGTCCATTGCCGGTCCCCATTCGGCGGGCAGGTCACCGGCATGGCGGCGACTGAATTCAGCCGCCAGCTCGGGAAACTGTGCTTGATAATCATGAAACAGGGTTTGCCAGGCCGCCTCTTGCGCCGCGCCCCGGTCTCGAGCACTCCAGCTCTGATAAATCTCGTTTGGAATCACAAAGGGTGCATAGGACCAATCCAGCGCTTCTCGAGCACCCTTGACTTCTGCATCCCCCAGCGGCGATCCATGACTGGCCGCAGTTCCTGCCTTGGTGGGCGCGCCATAGCCAATCGTGGTCTGGCAACAGATTAGACTGGGCCGGTCAGTCGTATTTCTGGCCACCTCTAGGGCAGCGGCGACGGCTTGCGAGTCATGCCCATCCACGCGATCGATAACATGCCAGCCATACGCTCGAAAGCGTGCCGGCGTGTCGTCGGTGAACCAGCCCTTAACGTCACCATCGATGGAAATGCCATTGTCATCATACAGACAAATTAATTTGCCCAAGCCTAAGGTTCCTGCCAGAGAGGCCGCCTCATGGGAGACACCCTCCATCAAGCAACCATCACCGACAAAGGTGTAGGTGAAATGGTCAACTATCGAAAAATCTCGCCCGGTCTGGGTTCGATTGAAATAGGCTGCCAGTGTCTTCTCCGCGATCGCCATTCCCACCGCGTTCGCCAATCCCTGACCCAACGGACCCGTGGTAGTTTCCACGCCGGGGGTGTGGCCAAATTCCGGATGACCGGGGGTTCGAGATCCCAGCTGCCGAAATTGTTCCAGCTCTGCCATGGGCAGATCGTAGCCCGTCAGGTGCAGCAGGGCATATATCAACATTGAGCCGTGACCATTTGAGAGCACAAATCTATCTCGATTGGGCCACTTGGGATTTGCCGGGTTGTGGCGCAGATAGCCAGTCCAGAGGGCTTCAGCAATATCTGCCATGCCCAACGGTGCCCCTGGGTGTCCCGACTTGGCTTTCTGGACTGCGTCCATCGCCAAGGCTCGAATCGCGTTGGCTCTTTGTTGAGATGAAATCATGTCTGGATCCATACCGGCATTGACGAATAAGCGCGCTATTTTCCCTTAGCCCCTTCGAGACATCAATCTAAATCCCGAGGAATCATGAAAACTTTCTCTATTTAACGTGAGCCGATATCACGCCCAGCAACTGTGAATCAGCGTCGCTTACGGGTAATATTCACCGCTTTACTGTAGCCAATTGTGAGAAACTCCATGTCAAGAACTTCACTCTTCACCTCAGAGTCTGTCTCCGAAGGTCATCCTGATAAAATGGCAGACCAGATTTCTGATGCGATTCTAGATGCATTGCTGGCGCAAGACGTCAATGCCAGAGTCGCCTGTGAGACCCTGGTCAAAACCGGCATGGTGTTACTGGCTGGCGAGATCACCACCTCAGCCTGGGTCGATGTGGAGCAAATCTGTCGCGACGTGATTCTGAACATTGGCTACGACAATTCGGCAGTTGGTTTCGACGGCGCCAGCTGCGCTGTTCTCAATGCGATCGGCAAGCAGTCTCCGGATATTGCCCAGGGTGTCGACGAAACCGCCGACCATGAACAGGGCGCCGGTGACCAGGGCCTGATGTTCGGTTATGCCAGCAACGAGACCGATGTCCTGATGCCAGCGCCTATCACCTACTCTCATCTTCTGGTTAAGCGCCAGGCAGAGATGCGCAAGTCCGGCAAACTGCCATTTTTACGACCCGACGCCAAGAGCCAGATCACCTTCAAGTACGATGCCAAGGGTCAGCCTGTCGCCATTGAGGCGGTGGTGTTGTCGACCCAGCATGACCCCGACGTGTCCCAGGCAGAATTGCGGGAAGCGGTCATGGAAGAGATTATCAAACCGGTCTTACCTGCCGAGTGGTTACATGCTGGCACTCAGTACCACATAAACCCGACCGGCAAGTTCGTCATCGGCGGTCCGGTTGGCGATTGCGGTCTCACCGGGCGCAAGATCATCGTCGATACCTATGGCGGTATGGCGCGACACGGCGGCGGCGCCTTCTCTGGCAAGGATCCCTCCAAGGTGGATCGCAGTGCCGCTTACGCTGGCCGCTATGTCGCGAAGAACATCGTTGCTGCCGGCTTAGCCGAGCGCTGTGAAATACAAGTCTCCTATGCCATAGGTGTCGCAGAGCCAACTTCAATCAGCATCGACACCTTCGGCACCGGCAAGCTGCCGGATCACGAGATAGAGATGCTCGTCAGAGAGCACTTCGACCTGCGCCCGAAAGGCCTGATTGCCATGCTCGATCTGAAGCGACCCATCTATCTCGACACGGCCGCCTATGGGCATTTCGGCCGCGAAGAGCCCAATTTCACTTGGGAGAGAACCGATAAGGCTGCAGATCTGGCGAAGGCTCTCTAAAGGTACGACCATGACCTCACCCAGCACCCGCCGTCATCCTGTTCATTTCAGCTTTGAGTTTGCGGCGCCCAAGACCGATGAGGCCCTCGCAAGACTGGCAAAGACTCACGAGCGACTGCAGGCCCTCAACCCTCACTTTTTTTCCGTGACCTATGGTGCCGGTGGCTCGACTCGAGACGGGACTCGGCAAGCCGTGTTGGATATCAGCGCTGCTGGTTCCAGGGTTGCGCCCCACTTGTCCTTTGGCGGCGACCCGGCGGATAAAATAGCGACTCTGCTGCAGGACTACCGAGCAGCTGGCATAGATCGAGTCGTTGCCCTGCGCGGAGACATTCCCTCTGGCATGGGCTCGGTCAAACTCACCTACGCCAATGATCTGGTGACCTTTATTCGAGAGCAAACCGGTGACCACTTTCATATCGAGGTGGCGGCATATCCGGAAGTGCATCCCGACTCTCGGAGTGTTGAGGGAGATTTGAAGTACTTCAAAGCTAAAGTTGACGCAGGTGCTGACAGCGCGATCACGCAGTATTTTTATAATGCTGAGGCCTACTTTCGCTTTATCGATGCCTGCGACAAATTGGGCATCACAATTCCAATCGTGCCCGGTATTATGCCGATCACCAACTATCAGACCCTTGTTCGCTTCTCAGATACCTGTGGGGCAGATATTCCGCGCTGGATCAGAAAGCACCTTGAAGCCTACCAGGACGACCCGCAAAGCCTGCGCGCCTTTGGCGAGGAGGTAGTCACCCGTCTGTGTCAGCAACTGCTTGAAGCCGGCGCACCAGGTCTGCACTTTTACACGCTGAACCAGTCGGGACCGACGCTAAAGCTCTGGCACAATCTCAACCTCTGATACAATCTCAACCTCTGACACAATCTCAACCTCTGACAGATCAGCCTCTAACCATTTTTCAAACCTGCTTATGCGTCAATCAAGAGTGTTTGTTCAACAGGAACTTGCCGAAGGGCAGCGAATCATCCTTGACAGTCACGCGAGCCATTACCTGAAAAATGTTCTGCGAGTCAGTCTCGACAGCAACGTTGTGATTTTCAATGGCTTAGGGGGCGAGTACCCAGGCGTTGTTGTCGAGATTGGCAAATCTCAGGTCTGCGTCCAGTTGGGCGCGTTAGAGCCTAACGATCGTGCATCACCCGTCGCGATCCAGCTCGGGCTATGCATCACTAAACGAGAGGCCATGGATACCGCGGTGCAAATGGCGACAGAGCTGGGCGTTCGGCAGATCCAGCCAATTTACTCTGAATTCACGAGCGTCGCTCGGCAGGCGAGTGAAAAGCGCACTAGTCATTGGCAACAAATTATCAACAGTGCCTGCGAGCAGTGCGGCCTTAACCGTCCGCCGCAACTGTTGCCCATCACCGACCTGAGTCGCTGGCTGGCGCAGGCCGATGCTGACCTGAAGTTGATCGCTGACCCAGGCGGTGAGGTGAATGTGCTGCAGATGAGCGCCACACCCAGGACTATCGCCGTCCTGATAGGCCCGGAAGGCGGCTTTTCAGCGCTCGAGCTCAAAGATGCGCATCGACAAGGGTTCGTTGCCGTGGGTCTGGGGCCGAGAATATTACGCGCGGCCCACGCACCGGCGACGGTCATCGGCTTGTTACAAGCACGATTTGGCGACCTACAACACCGTCTCGAAGGCAATGCCATTGATCTGCCGCTCGATAAAATCGAGATCGGGGAGTGACACGACCAGCTTGCCCAGCCTGGCTTTCATGAGTTCGGTGACAGCCCTTTCTTCTCCTGCCTCAAACAGGTCAGCCTCGTTGATCGACATCAGCTGCGGCACAGCTTGCGCTACCAATGCATAGTATTGAAAGTCCTGCCATTGCTCCAGAGCCCGCACTACTACCAGGCTGGCAGAGGAGACACTGACCAATGAAAAGCTTGCCCGTTTGATGGTCAGCATCTCAAAAGACACCACCGGTACCTGTTCGCCACGCCAAGCCAGCAGGCCGATAAACCAATCCGGCGTCTTCTGCACTCGCTGCAGTGGCTCATAGGGAATAATCTCTGCAACGCAGATCTGCGGCAGCAAAATCGTGCTCTTCTGCAACGGAATCACAAGTGTCTCTAGGGCACTGGCCTTATCGTTCATGCAGATTCCTGTCTCGTGTCCTGTACCGATGCCAGCACCGATTCGATGCTACTCATCAGCCCCGCTTCCTGAAAAGGTTTGCCAAGAAAGCCGTTGACCCCCAGGTCCTGCGCCTGCTGCCGGTGCTTTGCCCCAGTGCGAGAAGTGATCATGATGATCGGCAGGTGCTTGAGACGTTCGTCCCGTCGCACTGAGCGTAAAACCTCAAAGCCATCCATGCGCGGCATCTCAATATCCAGCAGCACAATATCCGGGTATATCTCCTGCAGCTGCCCGATGGCATCAAGCCCGTCTTTTGCGGTCACTACCTCCCAACCCTGCCGCTCCATCAGTCGGGAGGTGACTTTTCTGACGGTGACTGAATCATCTACAATCAACACGCTTCTGACATGGGGTTGAGTCTCCAGCTCATCAACCAACCTGGGCTCACGCTGCACTTGATCAGCATTTCTGACCAACGCCATAACATCCAGGATGATAACAACACTGCCATCACCCAGGACTGTGGCACCCGAGATGCCTGCGACTTCACTGAATTGTCGACCCAGCGTCTTCACGACCACCTCACGGGAACCAATGACGCGATCGACCTGCAACGCGACGGCTGTGTCACCACTTCTGGCGAGAATCACTGGCAGGGGTGCCAACTGACCATCAAAGTTTGGCACCTCAGCTCGCTCCAACATCTTTCCCATATACACCAGACGATAGGGTTGGCCGGCATATTCAAACATGGGTGCGTCGGGCTGATAGTAAGCCTCAAGCTCATAGGGGCTGACTCTGACAATGCCTTCAATTGTGTTTAAGGGTACGGCGTAGGTCTCTTCCTTAACCACCACCATCAAGGCTCTGTTGATTGAGACAGTGAATGGAATACGAATAACAAACTGGGTGCCCTGCCCCTGCGCTGAGTCAATCGCCAGCGTTCCGCCAAGCTGTTTGATTTCGTTGTTGACCACGTCCATGCCCACTCCGCGCCCGGATATCTGGGTTAACTTTGTCGCCGTACTGAAGCCAGCATGTAGTATAAATTGCCTGACCTCATGATCAGAGACTGGCTCATCAGCCCTGATCAAGCCTCTCTCAATGGCCTTGGCTTTAACCGCCGCGACATTGATACCGCCACCATCATCACTGACAGTCAAAACCACATAGCCACCCTCCCGCGACAGTCGCAGGCTGATACGTCCCGTTTCCGACTTATTCGCCAGACGCCGTTCTTCGGCAGCCTCTATGCCATGATCTACCGCGTTCCGCAGCATGTGCTCGAGTGGCGCAACGATCCTCTCCAGCACCGTACGGTCCAGTTCGCCTTCCACATTAAAGGCATCAAAACGCACTGACTTACCCACCTCGGTACTGATCTGGCGAACGATTCTGCGCAACCGTGGAATCAGACGAGCAAACGGTACCATATGGGTGCGAGTCAGCCCTTCCTGCAACTCAGCGCTGATACGCGCCTGTTGATGCAGCAGTGTTTCCGTATCGCGACTCTTATTTAATAAGGTGTCTTTGAGATCCATCATGTCTGATGAACCTTCAGTCAAGGAACGGGAAATTTCCTGCAGCAGGGTATAGCGATCCAGCTCAAGCTCGTCAAAGGTGAGATCCGTATCGCTGCTCTGGCGGTGTCGAAAAACAGTTTCACGAGACTCTGTTTCGATATCCAGCAGCCGAACCTGCTCTCGAATTCGAAGAATGGTCTCTTCCATCTCTTCAATGGCACCGGCGAAGTCTGCGATCTGCTGCTCGATTCGCCCTCGAGTGACGCTGGCTTCTCCCGCCAGGTTGACTAGTTGCTCAAGCAAATCTGAGGAAACTCTCACCATCTCAGACGGGGGTGATGCCGAGGCGACTCCCGCCTTCGGGTTATTCGAGGCATTCGCTTTCGGCGCGCTGAGGGAATCACTCTGCTCAAGAACGCCAGTCGACAGCACTGGCGAAGAGTCGGTCGCACGGCGCGCTGCTGGACTCACCCCCTGGAACTTCTCAAGGGAGGAAAGATCCGCCTGACTGACTTGGCCTGCGAGCAACTGTTGATAGACATCCAGACGACGGGCTAGCTCGTCTTGCTGATGATGCAAGTGTCTGAAGAAGGCATCGTCAGCCAGACCACCATTTTGATCATGACTACTCAGAAAACTCTCAAGCAGATGGGCAAACTCTCCCAGGCCGGTCAGGCCGGCCAGCCGGGCTCCACCTTTGAGTGTATGCAGATGTCGAAGCAACAAACCCAGCGAATCCTTTGACTGCCTGTGCTCCTGCCAGTCATGAATGCTGCGATCTATGGCCTCCTGCAGCTCACTTGACTCTTCCAGGAAAATGCCAAGGATATCCTTGTCTATTACCTCGCTGGCACTATTCGGCGACTCAGCGGCGATCTCCTTGTCATTGCGACCGGCAACCGAGGCTGGCTCAGCTATTTCGCTAGCAGACCCAAGACTGCTGGTGCTATTTAAGCCTTTGATTGCCGGGAAAAGGTCCAGGGCTTGCAAACTTTCTGCGCTGACCTGACCCGCCAGGTAACTCTGATAGACGAAGACTCGATTGGTAATATCATCTTGATATTTATTCAACAGGGCAAAGAAATCCTCATTCAACTCAGGACCGGTTTGCTCAACCTCTGTTAAGTAGGTTTCCAGCCGATGGGCAAACTCACCCAGCGAATGAAGGCCAGAAATTCGAGCACCACCCTTCAAGGTGTGCAGATGACGTAGCAGGTCACTCAGGTAACCCCCACGGTTCGACCCTGTGTCTGTTGAGGACTTATTGTTTCCGGATTCAGCGATTCCAGACCTTGCACTTTCCGTCGCTCGACTCCATTCGAAAATGCTCTGGTCGATATTCTCAATCAGCTCCGCGGCCTCTTCTAAGAACAGGGGCAGAACATCTCCATCAATCTGATCTTCAGGCAGTGGCAGATCATCGGCTAATGATGCTTTCGAGAATGCTGAAGCCGTCAATTCGTACTCAGCTGGCATAGGTTCAATCACCACTGGCGCCGATATTTCAGGTATTGCGGTTTCAGGAATAGATGTTTCAGAAATCAATGTTTCAGAAATCAATGTTTCAGAAATCAATGCGTCAGAAATTAATGCCGAAACTTGATCAGATTCTGCGAGCGCTTCAATCAGTGCGGTGGCGGGCGACACATCCTGGTGAGCGGCGATCTGATCAAACATGTTGAGCATTGCTTCATGACAGTTTGCCAACAGCTTGAGCCTCTGCGCTGACGGCCTTTCAGTCGCGGCACTGTAGAACCGCAATAGCGCAGCGATCAGTTCAATCAGGCTGTGCTCATTCAGGGCTTCGGCTTCGACCTTGATAGACTCTAGCTCGGCAATCATCTTTTCAGAAGTGGCTAGGCTCCAGCCCTCAAGCATTTCAACCGGCTGAGCCAGGAACTTCACAGATTCAAAATCAAAGTTACTACGCCCATGCTCTTCGTCTATGTAGCTAGCGATATCTGCTAACAGTCCTGCCAGGTCAGACGGTAGACTAGTCGAACGAGGCCAGTCACTCAGGACTTGAGTGATCAAATCGAAGCCCCGCTGAATCAGTGTGTTGGCCGCCACCGAGGGCTGAGTGCCCGCGAGGTGCAGACGCTGAGCTAAAACCTCGAGGGGCGCTGCGACCTGGGCAACCGTCTCCACCTGAGCAATAGCCGCGCTACCTTTGAGAGTATGAAATGCGGCAACAACCGCAGCTGACAATAATGCGGGGGCGGCGAGATAGGTATTGATGATCGTCAGTTTTTCTTTCGCCTCGGCACTAAAGATCTCAAACAGCGTGAGATCTTTATTAAAAGTCGCCGAATAACTCGACTCCGTACCACCGAACTCGTCGACCAGGGTCGAGTCGTCAGCAATATTTCTATCGTCAACCTTTGAGCGCTGGACTCCAGGATTCAAGTGTTCCGAATATGGGTCCGCCTTCGCAGCATGATCCAAAGATTGCGCAGAATTCACAGACGGCTCAAAGAAGCTTGGATTCTCGCTGAGTAGGTTAGCCTCGTCGATCAGGTCAGCGACTTCAAAGGTATCCTGGACTCCATCTTTAAACGCCTGAAGTCCGGCCGGAATGCGCTCGATCACTCGCCCCACAACGCCTAGCACCTGGGGGGCAACCGCACTAGAACCTTCCAATACTCTGTTCAAGAGGTTTTCAGTTGCCCAGGCTAGCTCGCCCATCGCAGTCGCGCCCACCATTCGACCGCTGCCCTTGAGCGTGTGGAAAGCTCGACGGAGTTCTATCAAGGACTCATTGTCACGTTCATTGGCTTGCCAGCGAGGAAAATAATCACAGATAGTCGCCAGTACCTCTTCGGCTTCTTCAGAAAATATTTCCAGAATTTCGACATCCACCCGCTCATCTGCAAGCGCTGTACTCGCCGTCGATAGATCCCCCTCATAGTCGACTGGCGCTTCTGCAAGCTCACTCGCAAGCGGTGGGTTAGTTTCATCAGATGTTCTAACAGCTTTTTTGGGCTCGCTGTCAGCAGGCGCCTTTGGCGTGTCTTTGTTATTCGATTCAGAGCTAATCGATTCCGAGCTAATCGATTCAGAGTTAATCGATTCAGAGTTAATCGATTCAGAGTTAATGCATTCAAAGTTTTTATCGACAGCAGATCCCAGTTTTTCAACCGCCTCCTCAGCGACCTCAAGCATCTGCATATACGGGTCCGTCGCACTTTCAAGCATTCTCTCCAGGTAATAATCGATACTGGTAATGGCGTCTGCCAGATACTCCATGATCGATTGCTCAGGTGGCGTCATCGAGACTGTCAGTGCCGAATCGACGAACTTTGCACAAGCCGACAAGACCTCAGCCGGCCGATCCTCGCCAACCATGATAAGGCTACCCCGTAAATTTCGCAGGTTATCTGCGAGGCCCTCGAGTTTTCTTGTATCAAACTCTGCAATGACGAAATTCGTCACCGCATCTATAGCCAGCGCAAGTCCATTACGGGTTTCTCGAACAACAGATGCCTGAGCTTCACCCAGGCCACTGAAGCGATTCGAAGCATCATCTGAGACGACTCCTCGTATGCCTCGCAACGAGGCTTCGATCTGCAGAAATGCTTGCGCCAACTCAAATAGCTGATCTTCGCTGGCGTCTTCAGCTTGGGCGCCCACCTGCTCGATAATATTCACCTGTTGCAAAACCGTTTGCTTCGTCTCTTCAAGGCCAACAACTGACAGAGTGCTGGCTATCTGCTGCAAGGATGAAGCTAAATCGACAATCAACTGCTTGTGCTTGCTATCGGATCTCACATAGAGGTCAAGCTTGTCGGTAATGCCGGAAAGTTCCTCGATCAATATCTGCGCGACTGTCGCCAACGTTTCATCATCAGGACCAAACTGAGTATTCGAGACTGGCGGCGTCAATGTCTCAGCAGGACTGAATCTGACCCTTGCGGCGGTGATTTTTGGCGTCACCTTCGTCGAATTCCTGACCCTGGATAGCAGGCTGTTACCCAGCTCTTCAGAGACCTTTCTCAACGCCGCAGCGCCGTCGTTAGATAGGGTTTTTATCTCGCTATCGATCATTTTCAGATCATAGACCAATGCCGCATCCAGCTTGATCGCACCAACACTGACGCCTTCAATAACAGCGAGCGCTAGCTCGAATAGGTTCGCCATGGCAGATTGACCAGCGAGCTCGTTCAAGCGCGTAAATAACTTAGCGATAACATTGAGACTCTCTCGAGGCTTTTGCTTTCTGACCAGCGCTGTCAGCGCTTGCTGGTATTGTATTCGCCATTGCTTGACAAGGTGTGTACCCTGACTGGCTTCGAAAGCTTTCAGGTCATCCACGTTCGACTCAAGCGCAAACCACGCCGATGTCGACAGAGGATCAAGGGCTTTGGCATTCGGCAACGGCTCTGCTTCTCGGGCATCCCTTAGTGCATTCACCAGGGATACGACAACATCTGGCGAGTCCTGCTGTTCGCGGTGAATCCGATCCAAATAAGAGGGCATTTGCAGCAACGCTTGCATCAACGTTTCCTGCGCCAGACCGACATCCTCAATAGATTCAGCCATCAGACTCTGCGCCAACGCTTCCATCTCCGCCGCAATTTGCGTGGGACCGTCAAGTTGTACCATCTTGAGGGTACCATGGACCTGGTGAATCGCGGTCAGGCAGGCACGCATGCTGCTGTCATCGTCAAGGGAGACGGCAACAGACTGAAGCGCATTTTGAGCTTGCTCAAAGGTTTGGAACAACTCTGCCTTGATCCAATCCAGACTCACGTAATCTTGCGTCGCGCTCATTGCATTTCCACTTCCAGTCGCTTCGTCAATAGGTTCACGGCAACGATAAGCACCTTAGGCAGGTAACTTGAAGCCTGTTACAGAAGCTCTAAGCTCGTTGGTCATGTTCGCCAGATTGCCCACTGCTGTCGCGGTTAACTTGGTGCCTTCGGTAGTTTGTGCGCTAATAAACTCGATACTCTTCATCGTGTTCGAAATTTTACCGGCCGACGCAGCCTGTTGGCGGGCAGCGTCCGATATATTTTCGATAATTTCAGCCAGCGTCTTCGACACCCCCTGAATTTCACCCAGCGACACACCGGCATCTTGCGCTAAGCGCGTGCCTTGAACGACCTCAGCAGTCGTTTGCTCCATCGAAGAAACTGCTTCGTGGGTGTCACTTTGAATCGTCTTGACCAGCGCTGAAATCTGTTTCGCCGCGGCGCCCGATCGCTCAGCGAGTCGTTGCACCTCATCGGCAACAACGGCAAATCCCTTTCCGGCATCACCGGCCATGGACGCCTGAATCGCAGCGTTCAGAGATAGAATGTTGGTCTGATCGGCTATGTCATTAATCAAAGAAACGATATCGCCGATCTCCTGCGAACTTTCGCCAAGGCGTTTAATCCGTTTTGCGGTTTCCTGAATCTGACCTCGAATCTTGTCCATGCCACCGATGGTATTCTGAACGACGATAGCACCTTGACTGGCAATACCGACCGAACGTTCTGCTACCGATGATGATTCAGCGGCGTTATAGGAAACCTGATCGATTGAAATCGCCATTTCGTTGACTGCTTCTGAGACATCGGCAATTTCCTTGGCTTGGCGTAGCGAAGCGTCAGAAAGTTGGCTGACAGAATGGCGGGTCTGGTTCGCTGCTGCTGAGACATCTGATGACGTCGCATTAATTTTCGACACCATCGCCCGCATCTGATGAATCGAGAAATTAATGGAGTCGGCAATGGCACCGGTAAAACTCTCCGTCACAGTGACCTGGACTCGCAGGTCTCCATCGGCAAAATCTGCCAGCTCGTCAAGCAGCTGAAGAATAGCCGCCTGATTCTGTTCATTCTGCTCACGAGTTTCCGTCACACTTCTTCGTGCTTGCCGGGATAAGAGAACGCCCAGGATGAGCATCACGAGAAACGCGCCTAAGGCGCAACCTAGGCCGATTAACGGTGATGCGAGACCGCCACCTGCCTCGTCTTCATAGCGTTTAACCAGCTCGCTCAAACGCGCCATCAGGCCGTCGGCATTGAGGTTGATCGCCTGGGCGGCTAATCTTATTTCCACTAACTCGGGTGCCCGAGTAAATATCTCGTTCGTACTGGTCGAGACAGTGCGGAATAGCTCTTCGATTTTTCCAAGGCTAGCGCGAAGCTCAGGTGTACCGGCGGCTGGAATCTGCAAATCTCTATCACCCTGAGTCAGGGCTTCGAGAATCTGAACAAAAGCCGCTCTGTCGCGATTGAAGTTATCGATTAAATTCTTGCTTCCGCCGGTGTCAAGCACCTTATCAATCGAACGAGACATACGCTCGACCAATTGACCCTGATGTTGCGCACGAACCACGACGCTGGCCGGTATACCAAGTCGCAGCAAATCGGCGACTACCTTGGCATTCTCCTGCTGGATCGCCGACAGAGTGATGCCCAGATCGCCAGATGCATCACTCTGGGTCAGGAGTACATCTCGATTATTCAGAATTTTATCCACATGCTCTCGAGTCTCAGCCCACTCAGCAGAGATCCGATTCAGCAAAACCTGCTGAGGCGCCTCTGAAGGTGGCAAACCAACCTTCGGGCTACCGTTCTTCAGATTGCCAAGGGCAAGATCGAACTCAGACCTATCCTCTGCCAATAAAGGATAGCTCTCTAGAACGCCTGCGGCGGCTTGAGTGCTATGGTTGACGATGCCCTGAGACAGCATTTTCAGCGCGTTCGCTTCTCGCAAATAGCCTGTGGTTTTTTCTTGATCCTGACTAACGAGGTAGTAGCTGCTGATGTAGCCTGCCACTAACAGCGCCAGCGTTATGACTAACAAAGTAATCTTGGTATTCTTCATGGTACGACCTGCAGTACGGGGTTTTTCCGCCATTTCAAATCCTTGATTGTGACTTGCTCAATGAGACTTAAGCCTGACTAGCCAGCGTCTCAAGCCGAGGATCGGCTGCCAGGGCTTTTAAACTCAGCACTGGCCAGATAGCGCCAGCGACTCGGTAACCACCCTTGATAAAGGGCTGATATATCGCATTAACTTCATCTACTGACTCGGCGAAGGCATCGCTGGGAAAATGTTGCATACCCAGCGACTCATCTACCAAAAAGCCAACATATTGCTCATCATCCTCGACCGCCAGAACCCGGCGCTGAGCTCGGGGCAAAGCCGAGTTAGTACCAAAATAGGTCGCCAGGTCGAGCAAGGCCATCAATCTGCCACGGACATTCGCTATGCCAATAACAAAAGGTTTAACACCAGGCAGCCGGGTTGCACCAGGCAGACGCATCAACTCAGCAACCTCACTCATGGGTGTCACAAAGCGTTGCCCTGCGAGATTGAAACCCAAACCATTCCAGTGAGACTGTGTGTTTTCGTTAGCTGGCAGCGCCATCTCGTATTTTTCGCTACGACGCGCCAAGGCAGTCAGTAATGAAAACGGGCTCGGTTGATTCATAATAAAACCACGCTTTTAAGCGCTGCTAACAACATCTGACTGTTTACCGGTTTAGTCAGATAACCTTGAGCGCCCTGCCGCTGCCCCCAGACCTTATCGGTCTCCTGGTCCTTGCTACTGACTATTATGATGGGAATATGCCGTGTAGTTTCTCCTCGAGAAATCTGCCTGGTCGCCTGAAAACCATTCATATCCGGCATCACTATGTCCATCAGAACGACATCCGGTTGCTCTTTCTCGGCTATGGCAACTGCATCGCGACCATTTTCAGCGGTGATGACCTCATAGCCGAGTTTTTCCAAGAGATGCTTAAAGTGAAAGATCTCGACCGGAGAATCATCGACGACTAATACTTTGGGCATTTACTCAAAACTCCTGACCAGGACGCTAGTCTGATAATTTGACATGATCTTCGATGGCACGAAGAAGCTCCTCCTTGCTAAAGGGCTTCGTCAAATATTGATCAGAGCCGACGATCCTGCCCTTAGCTCGGTCAAACAAGCCGTCCTTGCTCGATAGCATGATCACCGGCGTTTTACTGAACGACTTGTTGTTCTTGATCAAAGCGCAGGTTTGATAGCCATCAAGTCGCGGCATCATGATATCGACAAAGATAATCGCCGGCTGGGTATCCGCGATTTTCGCCAGCGCATCAAATCCATCAGTCGCGGTCGTCACATCACAGCCGGCTTTGGCCAGCAGGGTTTCTGCCGTGCGGCGAATTGTTTTGCTATCATCGATGACCATGACTCGAACACCCTCAAACTTGTCTTCCATATCCCCTACCTAATTCGCGGATTACCAGTCAGAAAATCGCAAACCAGATTCCGGCCCGGCAGCTTACGCGTTTTTTGTAGCACAGCCCTTAAACCCAATCTATCGCGAGCAGACAGGCAAAGGATTTTTGCCCACAAGCGGTATAAGTGGTTTACAATCGACTCTGGCAGAATGAGTAGCAACTTGATGAGGAGTTTCGATTTTGAGTTTTAAACTGGGCGTCGTAATGGACCCCATCGAATCAATCAACCCGAAGAAGGACAGCACTCTGGCGATGATGCTGGCCGCACAATCTCGCGGCTGGTCTGTTTACTGTATGCAGCAATCAGATCTAATTATCAAAGCCGGCGAGGTGCATGGGCGCTTCTCTGAAGTTGAACTTCGCAATGACTTACACGACTGGTTTACAGTCAAAGCGATTCATGAAGGTCCCTTGACGGACCTTGACGCCGTCTTGATGCGTAAAGACCCGCCTTTCGATATGGAATATATTTATACGACCTATATGCTCGAAATGGCTGAACAAGCGGGTCTACGAGTACTCAATCGCCCTGGGAGTATTCGAGACTCTAATGAAAAGCTCTTCGCACTGCAGTTTCCACAATGCTGCCCACCGCACCTGGTAAGTCGTGATCCTGTGCAGCTGCGTGCATTCCATACAGAACATCAAGATGTGATTTTCAAGCCGCTAGATGGCATGGGAGGAGCTTCCATATTCCGCGTCAAGCCGGGTGACTCAAACCTGAGCGTGATCCTTGAAACTTTGACTCGACAGGGCACCACGCAAACCATGGCGCAAAAATATATTCCGGAGATTACCGCGGGTGACAAGCGTATCTTGCTTATCAATGGCGAGCCAGTGCCCTATGCGCTCGCCAGGATTCCCGCTGTTGGTGAATCTCGCGGCAATCTGGCTGCCGGGGGTGAGGGTGTTGCCCGGCCTCTCACTGACCGAGATCGCTGGATCTGTGATCAGGTGGGCCCTACCCTCAAAGCCCGCGGTTTGTATTTCGTCGGCATAGACGTGATCGGCGATTACCTCACAGAAATCAATGTGACTTGCCCGACTTGTATTCGTGAAATCGATAAAGCTTTTGATCTCGATATCGCCGGCGATTACATGAACTTTATCGCAAATCTCTGCCATGACGGTCGCAGCTAGTTCGGCTTTTACCCAACCGCGATCACCCATGACAGGACCGACCGTCACAGCCGCCGATCGACTGAGTTTTACGGTCTTTCTGGCCGTTGCTGTGCATGCAGCGCTGATACTTGGTATCACCTTTACGTTTTCATTCAATAAACCTACACCTCACACCATTGAAGTCACACTGGCCCAACATATGAGCCAGCATCGACCGAAAGACGTCGACTTCATGGCGCAGTTCAACCAGGCGGGGAGCGGCACGCAGGAGGACAAGGTGCAACTGACAACAACATCCGAAGCCGACTATCACGATACCAACATACGAGAAACGGGCGTTCAGAATCAAAAAGCATCAGCGCCGGCTGCCGAAACAACCCAACCCGCCGTTCTGACCACAACAGGCATCAGTGCCCACTCGACACGGCTGCAGCCGTTTATTGAAGCGGCAGAATCAAATGTCAGTCCTGATCCACAGCAAAAAACACTACCTCAACTCAACCTGGAGGTCGCGAGTCTGGAGGCCAGGCTCGACGAGCAACGTCAGGTCTATGCAAAACGACCCAGAGTTAAACGGTTGACCAGTCTGGCCACCGCAGCCAGTGCCGACGCTTACTATTTGACCTCCTGGCGGCGAAAAATCGAGAAGATTGGCAACTTAAATTACCCAGCTGAGGCTCGGCGGAACAAGCTCTATGGCAGCCTGAGGTTGCTCGTCTCGATTCTGCCGGATGGCAGCCTCAAGGAGGTTAAACTGCTGGAGTCTTCCGGATTTACAGTCCTTGATAATGCCGCTATCAATATAGTCCGGCTAGCCGCTCCTTTTGCGCCTTTTTCCGATGAATTGCGCATGACCACCGACGAACTGGAAATTATCAGAACCTGGCAATTCCGCAAAAATAGCTCATTGCGAAGCTTGTAACATGGACCAAGACCACCCATCTTCTGAACTTAGCAATCACTTTCTCATTGCCCTCGATGGCGTCGGCTTGGAGCAGGACTACTTCAGCAATACCATTTCTCTGTTGGTAGATCATAGTCCGAATGGCGCTTTTGGGTTGGTCATCAATCGACCTTTGGCGATAACCCTGGCAGAGTTGTTACCCGGCTTTAAGGATCAAATCCTCTGTCCGGTTTTTGAAGGGGGCCCAGTGGAACCTGAGCGTCTGTTCTTTTTGCATTCCCCTGAACAAGCGTACGCCGGCACATTAAACGTCTCGGCTGAGATTTCTCTCAGCGCGTCCCAGGACCTCATTGAGGACCTGAGATCAGGCAAAAGACCTGCCCATATCATCGCGCTGCTCGGTTATGCCGGGTGGGGCGCAGCCCAGCTGGAAGAGGAGTTAGGTGAGTCTATCTGGTTGTTAACCCCAACCCTGGCGGATATCGTCTTCACGACGCCTATCGAGGAGCGGCGCAACCAGGCAGCCGCCTTGTTGGGTGTCGATCTCAACCTGATGAATCGAGCGGCTGGCCATGATTGAGCCACAAGACCTAGTGATGGGCTTTGACTTTGGTACCAAAAAAATTGGTATCGCTGTAGGGCAGGGCCTGACAGGTTCTGCCACGCCGATTGCGATCATTAGCGCTCGAGATGGCATACCAAAATGGCAAGAGATTGAAGCCTTGATCATCACCTGGGCGCCAAAATTGCTGGTCGTGGGTTTACCCTTGAATATGGATGATTCTTCTAGCCCCATATCTTTGCGCGCCGAGAAATTTGCGCGCCGCCTCACGGGGCGCTTCAACATTCCTCACCAGACGGTCGATGAACGCTTGTCCAGCTTCGCAGCAAACGCCATGACCGACGCTGACGGCCCTATCGATCATCTAGCCGCCCAGTTGATCCTCGAAACCTTCTTTCGAAGCCAACCGAATCTTCGCTGACAGCTACCGCTGGAAGGCCTAAAACGCGCTGCAGCTACTAGTTGATGAACAACTCTTAACGGCGACGACCTAGGTCCTCACCATCAGATTGCAAAGACAAATGGGGCGCAGCGGCGCCCGGCGCTGGCCCATCACCCGCCAATTTGATCATCAGCCGCAGGTCATTGGCTGAGTCTGCAGAGGAGAGGGCGGTCTCATAGGTGATATCGCCGGCTCGAAACAGTGCATACAAGGACTGATCAAAGGTCTGCATGCCATGCTCCACGGACTTACTCATCAGTTCCTTCAGCGAGTGTACCTCGCCCTTTCGAACCAAATCGGCCACCAGGGGCGTATTGATCAAAACCTCAATGGCCGCCCTTCGGCCCTTGCCGTCCGTTGTCGGCAGTAATTGCTGGGCTATCATGCCACGCAAATTCAATGAAAGATCCATCCATACCTGGCTATGGCGATCAGCAGGAAAAAAGTTAATGATTCGATCCAGTGCCTGATTGGCATTATTGGCGTGCAGGGTTGCCAGACAGAGGTGTCCCGTTTCCGCAAAGGCTAGTGCATAGTCCATCGTCTCACGGGTTCGGACTTCGCCGACCATGATGACATCGGGTGCTTGACGCAGCGTATTCTTCAGCGCCACATCAAAACTTGGCGTATCCACACCCACCTCTCGTTGAGTCACCATGCAACCACGATGTTCGTGAATAAACTCAATGGGGTCCTCTATCGTGATGATATGGCCTTTGCTGTGGATATTTCGATGGCCCACCATGGCTGCCAAAGATGTCGACTTACCGGTACCGGTCGCCCCTACAAAGATGATCAGACCACGCTTGGTCATGGCCAAGTCTTTGACGATGGCGGGTAGCCTCAGGTCATCAATGCTCGGAATGTGAGTTTCTATTCGGCGCAGGACCATGCCGGCAAAATTGCGTTGATAAAAGGCGCTGATTCTAAATCGCCCTGCAATGGGCGAGTGGATCGCGAAATTACACTCCCGCTCTGCTTCAAACTCCTGAATCTGAGCCTCTGTCATGGTGCTGTGAACCATCTCGCGGGATTGTTCAGGCGTCAGTGGCGTTTTCAATAGGGGCAGCATACGCCCGCTGACCTTCACCGAGGGTGGCAATCCAGCTGTAATAAACAGATCCGAAGCGCCTCGTTCAACGACTACCGTTAAAAGTTTATCAAAATCGATCATTGGCGCTGACTAGTCCTCATTTGAATTCATCGGGCATTTTCGCTTTTTCGCGGGCCTGCTCTCGGCTAATCACCTTCTTATCAACGAGCATTCGCAAACACTGATCCAGCGTCTGCATGCCTAGCTGGCCTCCCGTCTGGATGGCCGAATACATCTGTGCGACCTTGTCTTCGCGAATCAAGTTTCGAATCGCCGGCGTGCAGAGCATGATTTCGTGGGCTGCGACTCGACCACCGCCAACCTTCTTCAACAAACTCTGAGATACAACTGCTGCCAGTGACTCTGACAGCATGGAGCGCACCATCGATTTCTCCGCCGCCGGAAAAACATCAATAATTCGGTCTATCGTCTTGGCCGCGGATGAGGTGTGCAGCGTTCCAAACACCATATGGCCAGTTTCTGCGGCCTCCAACGCTAATCTGATGGTCTCCAGATCACGCATCTCTCCCACCAAAATAATATCTGGGTCTTCTCGTAACGCCGACCGCAGCGCTTCGTTAAAGCCGAGCGTGTCACGGTGAACCTCTCGCTGGTTAATGAGACACTTCTTACTCTCGTGAACGAATTCGATTGGGTCCTCAACGGTCAAGATATGTTGATAACGGTTATCATTGATGTAATCCATCATGGCCGCGAGCGTGGTACTCTTACCTGATCCGGTTGGCCCTGTGACTGTTATCAGGCCACGGGGCGTTTCAGCGATTTTCTTGAAAATCTGCCCCATACCCAAGTCGTCCATGGTTAATACCTTAGACGGAATCGTCCGAAAGACACCACCAGCTCCGCGGTTATGGTTGAAAGCATTGACCCGAAAGCGGGCAATGCCCGGTATCTCAAAAGAGAAGTCGCATTCAAAAAACTCCTCGAATTCTTTGCGCTGCTTGTCGTTCATGATTTCATAGATCAACGAATGCACTTCTTTATGGTCAAGCGCTGGTAAATTAATACGCCGAATGTCACCATCGACTCTGATCATAGGCGGCAGTCCGGCCGACAGGTGCAGGTCTGATGCGCCTTGTTTCTCGCTAAAAGCTAGAAGTTCTGTAATATCCATGGGGTTGACCCTATATCGAGGTATCGAGGTATCGAGAAATCGAGAGGCTCATCGGCTTCGGCAGCAGTGTTTCGGCGACTTTATAGTCAGGTCATGCTGGGTTGGCGGCGAATTTCGAGCTTGCACTTGTTCTGGTGCTCGCTCGAGATGTTCGACGACAATCGATGGTCGATTCGCTGATAGTAATCGTAATATTGAACGACTGAATCAACTACCGACCCAACGACTAAGCGTCACCGACCAACGGTCATTTAGCGCAAAACTGGACTGCCTGAACAGGAAAGGATTTTGAGCGAGCATTTCAAGAAACCGGAGCCGCGCCACAGCAATCAGCAATTTGTCGCTGAGAATCTGGCGCGGGTACGGCATCGTATCACGGTCTTGTCGGACCAATACCGACGCGACCCCGACTCGGTCCGTTTACTGGCAGTCAGCAAGACTCGGCCCATTGAGGATATTCGAGCAGCAATCAACAACCAGCAACTCGACTTTGGCGAGAACTACTTGCAAGAAGCACTGGACAAGATTCAGGCTTTGGCAGAAACACAGCTGGCTGCACCCCAGTGGCACTATATCGGGGCGATCCAGTCAAACAAGACACGCTCCATCGCCACACACTTTGATTGGGTGCATACCCTCGCGAGTCGCAAGGTCGCCGAGCGGCTGTCGCAGCAGAGATCCGCAGAACTCGCACCACTGCAGCTTTTGATTCAAGTGAATATCGATGCTGAAGAGAGCAAAGCGGGCATCATGGCGAAGGACCTGATGGCATTGATCGACGGCATCTTGCCCCTGCCTAATCTGGCGCTTCGAGGACTCATGGTCATACCCAGGGCGACAACGACCCTCGCTGACCAGCGCCGGCCTTTTTGCCAACTACGAGAATTGCTACAGCTCGCGCAACAACACTATGGCCGTGATTTGCCTGAGTTCAATCAATTATCCATGGGCATGTCTGCAGATATGGAAGCCGCCATCGCCGAAGGCAGCACCTGGGTTAGAATCGGAACTGCCATTTTTGGCGAGCGGGCACAGAAAGGGCCCCTGGAAGCACTCGTCGACCCCACGACGCAAAAGGACTAAATGACCGATTTGAATCTAAACCCTTACACACAGATGCTAAAATTCGAGTAACATTCCTTGCTGCTTAGGCACACAGAGCGCGCAGCCTGGCGTTCATAGCCGCAAGCGCAGCGGGTCAACTTATCACAAATATTCAATATGAATATGGGTTAGGAACACAATGGAACAGAATCTAGCGAACGCCGGTATCTACCTGATTCAATCGTTTTTCGGCATCTATACCATCTTGTTGATGTTGCGCCTGCTGATGCAGATTTCTCGAGTCGACTACTATAATCCCGTCTGCCAGGGGATCGTCAAAATCACGGATCCAGCTATCCGACCCTTGCGGCGCCTGATACCGACTATTTTGGGTGTTGACCTGGCAACCATTACTCTGGCCCTTTGTGTTCAACTCCTCGCCGTCATCCTGATCATGTCCTTAGCGGGCTACCCGGCTTTTTCCCTGCTTTATGTGGCCTGGGTGCTACTCGGCCTGTTTTCCACCTTGTTTAATATTTACTTCATCGCGCTGATCGTGATGGTGATCGCCAGCTGGATTGCACCACACTCAAACCATCCTGCGCTGAGTTTGGTGTATCAAATTACTGAACCCATTTGCGCTCCTGCGAGAAAGCTGCTGCCGCCGCTGGGCGGCTTGGACCTTTCTATTATTTTGGTTTTTGTCGGCCTGAATTTAATTGATAATTACCTGGTAATAGCACCATTGGCACGGTACCTCGGCATTCCCTCCGGGATTATCATTGGCCTACCTTAATTCATGAGGGATAGGCTGAGCGTTAACATTAGAGCGATGCCCATTGACGGTAAGGCGAATCACTATTTGAAGATGTACCTGGACCAGTTGTTTTCTGTACCTCAATCCCGCGTCGTGATCGAGAAGGGCCACAACCAGGCGCGAAAATCTGTGCGCATCATGCCGCCGAACCTTTTGCCGGACCTTTTGCCGAAATGGTTTCAGTCATGCTAGCGCCCAAATATTGGTTGCTGCTTTTTATCCTGACACACTGTCACTATGGCTGGGCTGAGCAGGCGATTCAGTGGCAGGAATTCGACATTCACTATACGACCTTGAGCAGCCGACTGATTCCGGCGAACGTTGCTAAACTCCACGGTATTACGCGCGCCGATAACCGCATGGTGACCAATATTTCCATTCGCAAGCAGGGTCAACCCGTCATGGCCAGCGTTCAAGGCACTGTCACCAATTTATTGAACCAACAATCAGTTCTGGACTTTACCCAGGTCATGGAGCCAAACGCTGTTTACTACCTGGCTAACCAGCTGGTCGATGAGAAGGATACCTTAAGATATGCTATCTCGATCCAACCGAAGGCCAGTGACTCGACTTACCTGCTGGAATTTGTTCGCAACTATTATCGCTGAACGATACACCATGACCTTCAATTCGTCGCTTTATCCGCCACTCCCTCTCAATTCGGGTAGACTATGAGCCACTCTGCAAAAATTGTTCTCGCCAGCAATAATGCAAAAAAGGTCAGCGAACTGCTGACTCATCTGCCGCCGCATTTCAGTCTGATCACCCAAGCCGAACTCGCCATCCCGAGTCCTGCGGAGACAGGCACAACCTTCGTTGAAAACGCGATTATTAAAGCCAGACACGCCGCTCAAAGTAGCGGCCTGGCCGCAATCGCCGATGATTCAGGCATTGAAGTCGACGCATTGTTGGGTCAGCCAGGCATTTACTCTTCTCGATTCGCCGGAGACAACGCCACAGATCGTGACAACATCGATCGATTACTGGCCGTTATGACCGATGTCGAGGATGAAGCACGCAGGGCAAATTTCTATTGTGTCATTGTCATGCTAAGGCATGCGCTCGATCCCACGCCTATCATTGCAACGGGACGCTGGCCTGGCATGATCCTGCGCAAACCCAGGGGCGAGCAAGGCTTTGGCTATGATCCAATATTTTTTGATCCGCTACTTGGGCGCAGTGCAGCCGAGCTCTCGCCAGCAGAAAAATACCAGGTGAGCCATCGTGGCCAGGCCCTTAGAGCGCTTGCGAAGGAGCTGATCTAGTGTCGACTGACGCGACTATCGCGTTGTATGTGCATTTCCCCTGGTGCACTCGAAAGTGCCCCTACTGTGACTTCAACTCGCACGCAGTCACCAACGGCATTCCCGAATCCGCGTACATTCAGCAGCTATTGATGGATCTTGATCAGGATCTGAGTTTGCTGGACGATCCGCCCTGCGTTACCTCTATCTTCTTTGGCGGTGGTACGCCAAGCCTGTTTCAACCCGAGGCGATCAGCAACCTGCTCGCCGGTGTTAAGCAACGCGTGGCGCTGGACCCACTGGCCGAAATAACCCTTGAGGCCAATCCGGGGACCACAGATTATGCTAAGTTCGCTGGCTATGTTCAGGCTGGCGTCAATCGTCTCAGCATGGGGGTACAAAGTCTTAACGATGTGCAGCTCAAGGCGCTGGGAAGAATCCATTCTGCTGACGATGCCCGCCAGGCCTTTTTGGCGGCCAGGTCGGCGGGGTTTGAGAATATTAACCTTGACCTGATGCACGGCTTGCCAGGCCAGACACTGGCCTCGGCAATGGATGATCTGCAACAGGCGCTGGACCTTGGGCCCGAGCACTTGTCCTGGTATCAGCTGACCATTGAGCCCAATACCAGTTTCTTTCGCTATCCGCCGACCTTGCCAAATGATGATGCGTTGTGGAGCATCTACAGCGCCGGACTGTTGCGACTGGCTGCCCATGGTTTTGACCGCTACGAGATTTCAGCCTTTGCCGCCAAGGAGCGGTTCAGCGCGCATAACCTCAACTACTGGCAATTCGGCAACTACCTGGGCATAGGTGCCGGCGCCCATGGCAAACTTCAATCCCAAGGCCAATGGTTGCCGACCACCAAGACAAGAGTACCGGCGGATTACCTCAAGGTACCTAATCGTCGTAGCCTGCCTATCGACAAAGACAGCCTGGCATTGGAGTTTTTGATGAACAGTCTGCGCCTCACCCGCGGCTTTGAATGGACAACCTTTGAGAAAAATACCGGATTATCTCGAATTGATCTCGACCGCTTTGTTGCGAAAGGGCGAGGCAAGGGGCTGTTGAAGCTGACGCCAACTGGTTTGCAACCTACCACTCAAGGACTGCAGTTTCTTAACGATTTATTGCTGCTGGTGGACTAAGGGGCTTTCGGATCTCGTCCAGGCCAGGTCAAAGACCTCGTGACCCAGGCGTACTCCTCGCCTCTCATATTTTGTCACTGGCCGCGTCGGAGGCGCGCAGGGATGAAAGCCTGGATTCAAGGCAACGGTCTCCTTGACGACCTCGGCATAGGGCGCCCAATCCGTGGCGAAATGCAACAGGCCTCCCGGTTTGAGTCGACTCAAGACCAGCGCGACAAAGTCCGCATTAATAAGGCGACGTTTATGATGACGCTTTTTGTGCCAGGGATCTGGAAAGAAGACCTGTAGCTGGTCGAGCGAAGCGTTCGGCAAGCAGTGGCGCAGCACCTCAACAGAATCGGCACAATATACCCTGAGATTCTCGACCTTAGCCTCCGCTGCCAAATGCAGCAGATGACCCACCCCTGGTTTATGTACCTCAACACCAATGAAATTTCGGTCGGGTTGTTGCTGGAGCATCTCAAATAATGAATCACCCATACCAAAGCCGATCTCAAGCACCAAAGGCGCTTCAGTCGAAAACAGACTCTGCGGTGTTATTGGCAAGCTCCCCGGCTCTAACCCATAGTGTTGCCACTGGGTTTCAAGCGCGTTGGACTGCCCAGGCGTCATGCGACCGGCACGAATGACGTAGCTGCGGATCTGTCTGGGATCGAAAGGGACAGGCATCTAACCCGCCTTTTGCCAGACGGCGATGCCCAGCAGGCACCAGCCCACCAAAAAACTCAAACCTCCCAAGGGGGTGATGGGGCCAGGCCACCGCCAACCGAAGAGTGCTAACAGATAGAGACTGCCGCAGAACATCACAATGCCGGCCATAAACGCATAACTGGCGTATTGCAGCGCCCAATGGCGTTCCCAGATCACTAATAGAAGGCCTGTCATTAGCAGCACCAGGCTGTGGCTGAGCTGATAACTGACCCCGGTTTCAAAGGCATTCATCAGCTTTGGATCCAGCCTGCCGCGCAACCCGTGGGCGCCAAAAGCGCCCAGAGCAACGCTCAGGAAGCCGCTACTGACCGCAAAGAGCAAGACCCATTTCTGCATCATGATGTGACTGTCAGGCCGTATTCATGGAACGTCGATAGCAACTGCACAGCCTCGATCAGAGTTCAAACTGCTGGCGCAATTTCTTGATGGCATTCTTCTCAAGCTGCCTGACGCGTTCTGCCGAGATACCGAAATATTCAGCCAGCTCATGCAGAGTTGCCTTGCTGTCCTGAAGCCAGCGCTGCTGAATAATGTGCTTGGCGCGGTCATCAAGGCTGGCAAAGGCCAGGGCCAACTGACTCTGCCGACCCGAGGCACTACTTTGACGCTCAAAAATACGAGCCGGGTCACTTTCTGAATCTTCAAGATAGCGAGAAGGAGACAGAAATTCATCCTCTTCGTCCAGGCCGCTATCAAATGCTTCATCATGGGCCGACAGTCGACCCTCCATCTGTCGCACTTGATGGGGTTCCACACCAAGCTCGGCTGCGACAAATTTAACCTCTTTGTCGTTCATCCAACCCAGTCGTTTTTTGCTACCACGAAGATTGAAAAACAATTTTCGTTGCGCTTTTGTCGTTGCGACCTTAACGATCCGCCAGTTCTTGAGAATAAACTCGTGCATCTCAGCCTTGATCCAATGCACGGCAAAAGACACCAGACGCACGCCAAATTCCGGATTAAAACGACGAACTGCCTTCATCAGACCCACATTGCCTTCCTGAATCAGATCTGCCTCGGCTAACCCATAGCCTGAGTAGGACTTGGCGATATAAACCACAAATCGCAAATGCGCCATAACAAGGGCTCGCGCCGCGTCCAGGTCACCGTCTTTGAAGAGCCTGATCGCTAACTCTCGTTCTTCTTCTGGTGTTAGCAAGGGAATTGTATTGACCACCTGTATGTAAGCCTCCAGATTGGCACCTGGTGACATCATATGAAGTGGTTGAATATTCGTGCTCATAGGCGTCTCTTATTTCAAGGCTGCGAATTCTAGCATTCTCAGGATCAGACTGCTAATTCTCGCCAGAAGGCCGGCCGAGTGACCGCGATGGATAGCTCAGTTTTCAGGTTGCGAGTCAAAATGATCCAGTAGACGCTTTACGCAAAATTAGGCCAAGTGGATGGCATCACGCGCAATTTTAACTGGGCTCAATTCGACTCAGGTGGCGGCCGACAGCGAGCATTGCGCCTACTACGCCAAGGCTACCACCGATCGCCAATAATGCGAGACTCTCGCCGAATCCCAACCCGGTAACAACAAATTCGCCTTGATAGGACGCCAATAACAACTCTACTGGCACCGCAAGAAACAACAAACTTAACGCAACCAACAACCACGCGGTCAGAGCACCCCCCAAACCGTACCAGAAGCCCAGATATAAAAAGGGTCGACGGACAAAACCATCAGTGCCACCGACCAGTTTGACAACCTCAATTTCAGCTCGACGATTCTCGATCGCCAATCGAATCGTATTCCCAATCACCAGCAAAACACCGAGACACAGAAACCCGCCAAGGGCTGTGACGAAACGCTCCGCCAACGCCAGAATAGCGAATAAACGTTCCAGCCACGCCAGGTCAAAGGACACGGATTCTACTTGAGGCTCAGACTTCAATCGTGCAACCAACAGACTCAACTGCGCCGCTTGTCGAGTCGAAGGCTCAATGGTAATCACAGCCGGTAGGGGATTCCGGTCCAGGGTTTTAAGCACGTCACCGAATCCGGAACGCTCAGTAAACTCTGCGAGCGCCGCCGCGGGGCTGATATATTCGATGCTGTTGACCAGACCTGATTCCAAACCTAGCTTGCTGGCAAAGGCCTGACCATCTGCGCTAGTGACCGTCGATTGCAGGTAAACACTAATGCGCGGCTTGCCATCCCAGCCACCGCTCAAATTACTGGCATTGCTCAGGATCAGGTAAAGAATCGTCGGCAATGCCAGCGCAATACCAATGACCAGCCAAGTCATGGCGCTGGCTAGCCAAACTTGGAATAGACCCTGGAGGCTCTCCCAGGCAACCGCCTGATGGTTCGCAATATAAGCCCGCCAGCGGTCACGCAGACTACGAACCGAAACACTGGCGCCCGAGTTCAATCGACTATTATTAGCGGCCGACATGTGCATCTGCCATTATGCCTGCCGGACGATCTTCCACTAGACGACCCTCGTGCAACAACAACTGACGTCGGTTCATCTGCGAGATAAGCCCCAGATCATGACTCGCAATCAGTACCGTGACCCCTACCTGGTTGAACTGAACGAAGAGATTCATGATCTCCTCGGACAAGGCTGGATCTAGGTTACCTGTCGGCTCGTCTGCCAGCAGGAGCGAAGGTTTGTTAACGACAGCGCGCGCTATGCCAACCCGCTGCTGTTCGCCACCGGATAGCGCGATAGGGTATTGGTTTTCCTTGTCACTGAGACTCACCTTTGCGAGTGCGGCGCGCACTCGCCGGCCAATTTCTCGAGGCTGATAGCCTGCGATGGTCAGAGGTAATGCAACATTGGCATAAACCGTTCGATCAAACAGCAGCTGATGGTTCTGAAATACCACGCCGATATCCCGCCGAATCGCTGGAATCTGACGCCGAGTCACGCGGTTAAGGTTAGTTCCCTGCACGAAAACCTGTCCTTGGCTAGCTCGCTCCATAACAATGATCAGTTTCAACAAGGTACTTTTGCCAGCGCCCGAGTGGCCAGTAAGAAAAGCCATCTCACCGTCGGCTATTTCAAAGTTAACCCGACTCAGCGCTTCCCTGCCCTCTGCATAGCGCTTGCTCACCTGATCAAACCTAATCATGGTTGGCTCCCAAAGGCCTTACTCGTTGTCATCATCTTTGGCAAATATGGCCCGAACAAAATGCTCTGCCTCGAAAGGCCTTAAATCGTCCATTGTCTCACCAACACCGATAAACCTGATAGGAATTGCCAGCTGTTGGGCAATGGCAAAGACCACGCCACCCTTGGCGGTACCATCCAGTTTGGTGATCGCAATACCCGAGACATTCACAACGCTACGAAATTCCTGCGCTTGAGAGATGGCATTTTGCCCGGTCGTGGCATCCAAGACCAACATCACTTCATGGGGCGCCTTTGGGTCCAGACGACTCATGACTCGACGAATCTTTGCCAGTTCCTCCATCAGGTTTTTCTTACTTTGCAAGCGTCCTGCCGTATCCGCAATGAGGACATCAATGCGCCTGGATTTAGCGGCTTCGAGTGCATCAAAAATGACCGAGGCGCTATCTGCACCGGTTGCTTGCGCAATCACTGGCACGTTATTGCGCTCACCCCACACCTTCAGCTGCTCAACGGCAGCCGCGCGATAGGTGTCGCCTGCGGCCAGCAGTACGGACTTTCCCTGGGCCTGAAATCGTTTTGCCAACTTGCCAATCGTGGTCGTCTTGCCTGCTCCATTGACTCCGACCATGAGAATAACAAAGGGCCCTTCCTGCTCAGGAACAACCAATGGCTGCGCAACAGGCAGCAACAGGTTGGTCATCTCAAGCTGCAAGGTTTCAAACAGCGCCTGAGCATTAGCCAGTTCGTTGCGTTTGATCTTTTGGGTCAAGCTGGCAACAATCTCCTGAGTTGCTGCAACGCCGACATCTGAGGTCAGCAGAATCGTCTCGATTTCCTCAAGAACACTGCTATCAATCGCCTTTTCTCCGAGCAATACTCGGCCCAAGCCTGCCGCCAATTTGGATCGAGTCTTAGACAGTCCCGTCTTGATGCGGCTAAAGAAACCTGATTTGCCGTCCGCGTTGGCATCTGCAACATTGTTGTTCATCGTATCCCTGTAACCATTTCCAAATAAGACTTCGATGCGTGACCGATGACAGGTACGACCCATCCCGTGTATAAAACTATCGACAATAGCCGGGTTTCAAATTTGATCAAGCCGCACGCCCAGCTAAGTCTAGTGAGTTGATAACCCTGACGATTGTCCTATCTATTGACGTACAATGCGAACCCCTTTTGAGCGGGTATTGACGATGAGTAAACGAAACCTCGAGCAAACGGTACGAATTATCGGGGGAAACTGGCGTAGTCGCAAAGTATCTTTTGCCGAACATGAGCAAATTCGACCGACGCCCGCTCGGGTTCGCGAGACGCTCTTCAATTGGCTTCAATTCCAGGTTGCTGGTGCCCGCTGCCTTGAACTCTATGCCGGTAGCGGTATTTTGAGTCTCGAGGCTTTATCAAGAGGCGCTAAACATGTCACGTTAGTCGAAAAAGAAAATACCGTTTGGCGTCACCTTCTAGCCACTTGCCGCGGCTTGGCAGAAGACGACAAGACCTATGACTGCCACAATATGACCGCTCAAGCCTTTGTCGCCGCTGCCTCGGATAACGCCCCCTATGACCTGATCTTTCTCGACCCACCGTTTGGCTCACGGGAACTGATAGACTTGTTGCCACGCCTGACGACGGACCGGCTGCTCGCTGCCGAGGGCCGCATTTATATCGAAAGTGAGTTCGCCGTCACTCAAAGCATCATCGGTGCCGACTGGGAAATCTTTCGACAGAAACAAGCCGGCAGTGTTCATTATTGTCTTTGCCGTCGCAGACCCGAGGATTAACAGGGCTACCTTGGCATTTGTGCGGGTGACCTGCTCACGATAATGCCTGAAGATAAGGTGGCAGAACCAGAAAGGTCATGTATTATTGGCCCATTGTTTTTCTAGAGCCTGCGACTCGCCATGACCACTGTTCTTTACCCAGGTACGTTTAATCCAATTCATAACGGCCACGCTGATCTTGTCGAGCGTGCCGCCGAGATTTTTGACAATGTGATCCTAGGCATCGCAACCAGTCCGCACAAAAGTCCCAGTACCCTCGAAGTCAGAGTCAATCTCGCGCGCGAAGCGCTGGCTCATGTGCGTAATGTCGAGGTGATCGGTTTCAACACCCTTACTGTAGACTTTGCGAAGGAGATGGGCGCTGAGGTGATTCTCAAGGGTATTCGAACCGTAACTGACTTCGAGTACGAGTTTCAAATGTTAAGTATGAACCGAATACTGCAACCCGGACTGGAGACCGTCTTTCTCGCGCCGTCAGAGGAGTTCTCATATATTTCCTCGACCCTGGTTCGACAGATTGCCAGCTATGGCGGTGACATCAGTCGCTTCGTCCACCCATCAGTTGCAAGAGCCCTTTCCAACGGTGAAGTCGGCTAAAAGGCTCATTGACTAAATCTGTTTGCCTTTCACTAGTCCTTAGCTAGCCTTTAAGCTCTATAGATCAGGGCTTATTCTAGGAAGCACTGCCAAGCGGGTTACTGATTTACGTCAACTTGTCAGCGCCGCTGTCACTGCCCGATGGGCGCAGAGCCCCAACAGCCTTTAACGTTGACAGCGTTGACAAAACACGGTGGTTCTCTGGCCCAACCGAACTTCCTTGAGGGTGCCGGCGCAACCGAGACAGGCTTCGCCGCCGCGGCCATAAACATATAAGGACTGCTTGAAATATCCCGGTGAGCCGTCCTCATGGACGAAATCCCGTAAGGTAGTTCCGCCAGCTTCTATGGCGCTTGCCAGCACTTGCTTAACACGATCTACCAGTCGCTTGTACCGCGCGAGGCTGACCTTACCGGCAGCCATGTCCGGCCGAATGCCAGCCAGATACAGACTCTCATTGGCGTAGATATTGCCTACACCCACCACTATGTGACTGTTCATCAGGAAATTTTTGACCGCCACTGACTTGCCTCGCGAGGCGGCAAACAGATACTTGCCAGAGAAGGCGCTTGTCAGGGGCTCGGGCCCCAGACCCTCTATTAGTGAGTGGTCACTATCTCCAGAAAGCCAAAATATCGACCCGAATCGCCGAGGATCATGAAACCTTAGAATCTGATCGTTAGCTAAAACAAAATCGACATGATCATGCAACTTCAACGGGGCTGATGGTGACTGAATGCGCAAACTGCCGGACATACCCAGATGAATCATGACTCGTCCTGCCGAGGTGACAAGAAATAGGTATTTTCCTCGACGCGTCACCGCACTGATGGTTTGACCCGTTACGGCCTGGCCAAGCTCCGCGGAAATCGGCCAGCGCAGCTGGTCTTGTCGCACCAGCACCCCACGGATTCTCTGTTCGAGCAGGTGTGGCTCGATACCTCTGCGGGTCGTTTCTACTTCCGGTAATTCAGGCATGATAGATCTCTTAAGATTCAGCAGATTCGCAATTGCGTAGCATACCGTCCCTGGGATACGGTGCGCATCTATAGATGAACTCATAAGGCAGTGTTATGGCCCGCGCATTTCTCGGTATCGATACAGGTGGAACCTTTACCGACTTCGTCCTGCTGGAAGCCGGCCTACTTCGGGTCCACAAGGTGCTATCGACGCCGAACGCGCCTCAAGAGGCTATTCTGACCGGTATCAGCGACCTGGGGTTACAGGCACAGGTGGCAGCCGGCGAAGTCATGATCATTCACGGCACCACAGTCGCGACCAATGCGGCACTAGAAGGTAAGGGCGTCAGAACGGCCTATGTGACAAACCGGGGTCTAAAGGACGTTCTCATCATTGGCCGTCAGACTCGTCAGCAGCTCTATCACTTGACACCCGCTGAGCAAAAACGCCCCTTTGACGAACAACTGATGCTTGAGGTCAATACGCGGCTGGACGCTCAAGGCACCTTGATCGAGCCGCTGACGGCCGCTGACCTTGATCATTTGCAATGCCAGATTGACCAACTGCAGCCTGTGTCCATTGCCATCAATTTGCTCTTTTCATTTCTCGATCCGGCGCAAGAGATGCAGATTGAGGCCCGATTCAATGATCACTACTTCGTCTCGCGCTCCTCGCTGATTCTGCCCGAACATCGCGAGTACGAGCGAGGTATGACAACCTGGCTGAATGCCTGGATCGGGCCTCTGATCCAGTCCTATTTGGTGTCACTGGGCGCAGCCCTGGCTCCCTCGAATCTCGCAATCATGCAATCCTCCGGGCTGACGATCAACGCTACTGTCGCCGCTGATCGTGCCGTCAACCTGCTATTGTCGGGTCCGGCCGGCGGTCTTTCTGCTGCCTTGGCCATAGGTCATCAAACCGGCCAGACGCGCTTGATGACATTTGACATGGGGGGTACCTCTACAGATGTTGCCCTTATCGAAGGCGAAATTCGTTTGACCAATCAAGGCAAGATTGCTGACTATCCGGTCTCTGTGCCGATGGCCGATATCCACACTATCGGGGCAGGAGGGGGGTCAATCGCCTTTGTTGACGCCGGTGGTTTACTACAGGTGGGCCCTGCATCTGCCGGCGCGCGCCCCGGCCCTGCCTGTTACGGACTGGGGGGCACAATGCCGACGGTCACTGATGCCAACCTGGTGTTAGGTCGCCTGCGCAGCGACGCTTTTCTCGGTGGCCGCATGCGGCTCGACGAACATGCGGCCGCCAGGGCGCTAAAACCTTTGGCTGATGAACTCCAAATTACCCTGACGGAACTGGCGTTTGGCATAATTAAACTTGCCAATGAGAGCATGATCCAGGCTTTGCGGGTGATCTCCATTCAGCAGGGTCACGATCCCCGTGACTTCAGACTGATGAGCTTTGGCGGCGCCGGAGGCCTGCATATTTGCGACCTCGCCGATGCCTTGGAAATCAAGCATGCGGTTGTGCCATTAAACAGCGGGGTCCTCTCCGCCTTGGGCATGCTAACGGCGCTACCAGGTCGTGAACTCGTTAAAACCCATCAGGGTATCTTGGCGCAGATGGATGATTCCACCCTGACATCTGAGTTGAGCAGGCTGCTGTCGATCGCCCAGGAAGAGCTGGTTCAAGAAGGCGTTCTTGACACGCAGCACGAATATCGTTTGGACTTGCGTTATCTCGGCCAAACATTTTCGATTGCGGTTGTATTTGAAAATATTGTCAAGGCGATTAACGACTTTCACGCCATGCATCTCAAGCTCTATGGCCACGCCCTGGACAAGGCCGTCGAGCTGGTTAACTTGAGAGTTCATGTCGAGGCGGTAAGACCCTCTTTTATCCTGCCCAAGGTGAACACAAGCTCAATTCGGCAATCAATCTCTTATGCAAAGGTGAAGGGAGAAGCTGAACCTGTGCCTATCTACCGGCGAGACTCGCTGTCTATTGAAGAGCAATTGGCAGGGCCCGTATTGATCACAGAGGACCACACCACCGTCTTTTTGAAATCAGGATGGATCGCCTGTCAGGACGAAATGGGGAGTTTGAACCTGACGCGTTTAGCATGAACTGCTGCTTACAGTTAACTATTTACAATTCGCTATTTACAATTAGCTGCTTTGCTTATAGCTAGCTGCATACAAGTTAGCTGCATACAGTTCAATTGCCGCGGTGAGAAATTGACCGCGTCGCTGCACCGTCAGGGTCAGATTTACTTGATCTTGGCTTCTTTATACATGACATGCTGACGAACAACGGGATCGAACTTCTTGATCTCCATTTTTTCTGGCATGGTCTTTTTGTTCTTGCTGGTCGTGTAGTAGTGACCGGTTCCTGCAGAGGAAACCAATTTTATTTTGTCTCTCATTTGTTCGCCTCGTTAGACCTGTTGACCTTCGGCTCGCAGAGTCGCGATGACCTCATCGATGCCCTTCTTATCAATGATTCGCATGCCTTTGGCTGAAACGCGCAGCTTGACAAATCGGTTCTCGCTTTCAACCCAAAACTTGTGGTCGTGGATATTAGGCGAAAATCGGCGCTTCGTGCGGTTGTTCGCGTGAGACACATTGTTACCGCTTACCGGTCTTTTACCGGTTACTTGACATACCTGGGACATGTCATCCGTCCTTATGTTTGTTACTACATGTTTGTTTCTACTAGTCTGGTTGTCTACACAACCTCAACCAGTATCTGATAATAACCAATTTGGCAACGCCGGGCATCTTAATACCCGCTGCCTGTGAGAGCCGTGCTTTATACCAGATGCCAACTGGCAGTTCAAACAGATTCATCTAATCCGCTCCAAAATAGCCTTCGCTACAGCCTGCGTTGAGTCGGCTCGGCCTCGCGTCAGAGTAAACCACGCTTCGCAAAGGAAGTGACCTGTTCATCACCGACAATCAGATGATCGAGAACCCTGACATCAACCAATAGAAGAGCGCTCTTGAGGCGATCTGTGATGCGCTGGTCCGCTTGACTGGGTTCCGCAACCCCAGACGGATGATTGTGGGCAAAGATGACTGCTGCCGCATTGTGAAACAACACTCGCTTAACCACTTCTCTGGGGTGGACACTGGCACCATCAATTGTACCGAAGAACAGTTCTTCATATCGGATCAGGCGATGTTGATTATCCAAGTACAGACAGGCGAAGACCTCACGAGTGTACCCTCGCAGCTTACTTTTCAAAAACCGTCCCGTGGTTACAGGGTCCGTTAGAGGATCACCACGATCAAAGCCCGCTTGCAGGTAGCGTTCCGTCAGCTCAAGCGCGGCCCGCAACTGGGCGCTCTTGGCAACCCCCATCCCTTTGGCGCTGACAAGCTGAGCCTGGTCAGCCTCGAGCAGGCCTCTAACGCCTCGAAACTTCTGCAATAACTCCCCAGCAAGCTGCATCACCGGTATATCTCGCGTGCCAGTGCCAAGGAAGATCGCCAGTAACTCCGCATCTGACAGAGCCGCTGGACCACGGGCCAGGAGTTTTTCCCGCGGTCTCTCCGACACCGGCCAATCTGGGTTTTTCATGGCTGACACCTCAAGTTAGAACCACACCAATTTGCTCGAACAGAGATTAACGATCAGTAAAGTGAATATTCACTAACCGTCACTTTCCCCAGAAAAAATGCTATCTTTAGCTCGATCAAAGGTAATCGGTCGAGTGAGCTGGCGCCGCCCGCTTGACGCCCGACATCTTGTAGGCCGTTGGGGACCCTGCCAGTAGCCGATTGTCTGAATTGATACTTTTCCTAGACCCCAGCCACTATTTTTGTAAAGCCTATGAAAGAACTACAAAACAAGCACATTTTGCTCGGTGTCACCGGCGGTATTGCCGCCTATAAAAGCGCCGAGCTGATTCGCCGGCTACAGGATGAAGGCGCCGACGTCAGGGTCGTCATGACGCGCGCCGCCACCGAATTTATCACGCCTTTGACGATGCAGGCGCTCTCGGGCCACCCTGTTTCGTTGGACTTATTAGATACCGAAACCGAATCCGTCATGGGACATATTGAGCTGGCACGTTGGGCAGACCTGGTTCTGGTGGCACCCGCCAGCGCTAATTTTCTCGCTGGCTTGCGCCAGGGGCGGGGCGACGACTTGCTCACGACCCTCTGCCTTGCAGCCACCTGCCCCATCGCTGTTGCGCCGGCGATGAACCAGGCCATGTGGAGTAATATCGCAACTCAAGAGAACTGCGCTGGCTTGCTTCGCAATGGCATCCGCTTTTTTGGACCGGACGAAGGCCTACAGGCCTGCGGCGAGACAGGTCAGGGGCGCCTGTTGGATGTACCCAAGATCGTCAGTCTGACGAGTGCTGTCTTTCCCACCGGTCTTCTCAGCGGCAAAACCGTCATGATCACAGCTGGCCCGACCCGCGAAGCGATAGACCCGGTGCGCTATATCAGCAATCACAGCTCCGGCAAGCAGGGCTATGCCTTGGCTGAAGCCGCTGTTGAGGCTGGCGCTCGAGTCCTGCTGATCTCTGGTCCGGTTGCGCTCGCCGCACCTGACCGAGTAACGCTGATCAAGGTCATCAGTGCCGATGACATGTATGCTGCTGTCATGGAGAAGATAGGCGAATGTGACATCTTTATTGGCGTTGCCGCGGTTGCGGACTTCAAACCTGTGAAGGTGCAGACACAGAAGATCAAAAAACAGCAGACCGACGGTCCTCGAACCCTGACCCTGAGCCTGGTCGAAAATCCTGACATCATCGCCAGCGTTGCGTGCTTACCCAAACCCCCGTTTGTCGTTGGGTTTGCCGCTGAGACCGAGAATTTGCAGACCTACGCCCGGGACAAACTTCACAGAAAGCACCTCGATCTGATCGTTGCGAATGATGTGGCGGACAGCAGCATTGGCTTTAACAGCGATAACAATGGAACAACTGTCATCGCCAAAGATATCGCTATCAGCCTTCCCGTCGCCTCAAAACGCCAGGTTTCCGTCCGCATCATCGAGATCATTGCTGAGCGGCTCAATACCAAGGAACTCTTGAAATGAACGAGTTACAAGTCAAAATTCTGAATCCGCTGGTGGGTGACCGCATCCCTCTGCCAAGCTATACCACACCAGGATCCGCAGGCATGGACTTGCGTGCTTGCCTGACAGACACGCTGGAATTAGCCCCGGGAGCCTGTGAAATGATCCCAACCGGTCTGGCGATTTATATTGAGGATCCAGGATATGCCGCAATCCTGCTGCCACGTTCTGGCTTAGGCCACAAACACGGTATCGTCCTCGGCAATCTGGTAGGTTTGATCGACTCAGACTATCAGGGTGAACTGATGATCTCGTGCTGGAATCGCAGTCAGTCCGCATTTTTAATCGAACCCGGCGATCGAATTGCACAGCTGGTCATCATTCCTGTCATTCAAGCCTCCTTGACCCTGGTAGAAGAATTCCGTCAATCACAAAGAGGGACAGATGGCTTCGGCTCAACGGGTCATCAATGAGGGCTGACCTTTGACGATCCGCCAGTCTGACAGCCTGTTGAGGTTTGCCCCGTGGCCGACCATCGGCTTGCTTGTTGGGCTTATCGTTGCCGTCCTGCTCAGCGTCTTTCCTGTACAGTCAACGCTCGATCGCGCCTACCGAGAAAAAATCATCAGCGACGCTGCTGACCAACTGCAATTGCGCATCAACTTGCAACACCAAAGCCTGCTTCAACAGGCGCAGGCGCTAGCCAAACGCGAAGGACTTGCACAAACACTCGCGAATAATGATCCGGCCTTGATCGCCGCAGAAGAAGCCCGCATCAAGCGCTTGCTCTCAAATGCTGCCCTGGTTCGCTTGATTCGACCGGACGAGGCAATCACGAGCACAGACAGACTGCCAAAGCTCACCTTCACGGCTTTAGACCTGGTGAATCAAACAGAAGCCGGCCAACAGGTCAGCCCTGAGAGCATTCGAGTCGACGGTCGATGGCTGCTGGCGATTGCAGCACCGATTGTTTCGCCGTCTATTAATGTCGCTCAAGGGACTTTATTGCTTTATCTGGAGATGACAGAGATCAGCAAGCGTATCGATACTCAGGTCCTTGGTTCCGTCAGTATCATGCAGTCAGTCAATTCGGCGCCATCTGCACAGGTACTGGAGATTGGCGAGCCCATCTATAGTAAACCGGTATTGCGCAACCTGGATAATCCACATTGGACTCTGCTGTTTTACCCTGGCGCCGAGTTGACGGAGGCCTCTCCTGCGAACCTGAGCATTTACCTGCTGCCCGCAGTCGCGGCCTTGATGATTGCCCTGAGCGGCATTCTGCTGGGTATCCGCAGCCACTCGCGCACCTTAAATGCAGATGCAGAACACCTGACGCAGCAGATCGAGAAGGCCTTCAAGGGCAGGCACGAGCCTTCAACCGCCTACCAGCAACCCGTTTTTCTCGCTCTGGATAACAGCCTCTCGAGGCTTCGCCGCCAGGCTGAGTTGCCAGAGGCAATCGATCCACCGCCCAGCAGAGCCGATTCGGCGGCAGAAATACCGCACCGGGCGAGCACCCAGACAGAGATAAATGTGCTTACCAAGCAGGGATCTCACTCCGACTCCTTGACGGTGGATCTGTCTGAGGCACCCATCAAGCAACCTTCACGCGATGCATTACGCGAGATTTTTCGCGCCTATGACATTCGCGGCATCGTCGGCGAAACGCTGACCCCCGATGTCATCTATCGCATCGGCCGCGCTATTGGCTCGACAGCCATCGACCTGGGCGAGACAGCAATATGCGTTGGCGCAGATGGCCGGCTGTCCAGCCCGGCGGTCATGGCGAGTCTCATTGATGGCCTCATAGATACGGGCGTCAATGTCATCAGCATAGGCTCTGTGCCGACTCCTTTATTGTATTACGCGACCAAGACCACGCCTGTCCATAGTGGCGTCATGGTCACCGCCAGCCACAATCCCAGCGAGTACAATGGCTTTAAAATAGTCCTCAAGGATCAGTCGCCTACGGCCGAAGACCTGCAGCAGCTTCACCACCGATTCGACCGACAGGACTTTCACAGTGGTAAAGGTCAATTGCAGGAACGTGATCTGTGCCAAGACTACCTCCTGGCGATTACCGAAGACATCGTCGTTCCGCGCAGCCTGCGAGTGGTTGTCGACTGCGGAAACGGCATCGCCGGAGACCTTGCTCCTGACGTTTACGCTAGCCTAGGCTGCGAGGTCATTCCCTTGTATTGCGAGGTCGATGGACATTTCCCGAATCATCATCCTGACCCGAGTCTTGCAGAGAATCTTCAGGATCTGGTGCTGTCAGTTAAAGCGCAGAAGGCCGATCTCGGCATCGCCCTTGATGGCGATGGTGACCGCATGGTGGCAGTCACAGGTGACGGCAAAATCGTGGCTTCGGACGAGCTACTGATGCTGTTCGCTAAAGATGTGGTGTCTCGAAGCCCTGGTTCCGACGTTATCTATGACGTAAAGTGCACACGCAACCTCAATGGCGTTATCAGTGGGCTGGGCGGTCGACCCATTCTGTGCCGAAGCGGTCACTCGTATCTTAAGGAGAGGATGTCCGCCACGGGCGCGGCATTGGGTGGCGAATTTTCAGGGCATATCTGCTTTGGCGATCGCTGGTTTGGCTTCGATGACGGCATTTATGCCGGCGCGCGACTCCTGGAGATTGTCGGCTCAGAAACCCTGGGGCTTGCAGATCTGATGAGCGAATTTCCAACGAGTATTTCTACACCAGAAATCAAAATTCATGTGAGTGAGGAGAAAAAATTCTCTATCATTGAGCAACTCAAAAGCACGGGTGTGTTCGGTGATGGTGCCATTACCATGATTGATGGAATCAGGATTGATTATGCCGATGGCTGGGGTCTTATCAGAGCCTCCAATACTGGTCCTTATCTGACCCTGAGATTCGAAGCCGACACTAGCCACAGTCTTGACCGACTTCAGTTATTGTTCAGAGCACAATTACAAAATGTCGATTCGAGCCTGATCTTCTAACGGCGCCATCGACTGATCCATAACTACTACCAACAGGACTGCTATTCAATGACACTATCCCGCGACGCCGCAATGAATGTCGCCAAGGTACTCACCGAAGCGTTACCCTATATCCAGCGATTTACCGGAAAAACCATTGTGATCAAATATGGTGGCAACGCCATGATCGACGATGAACTGCAACGTAAATTTGCCCAAGACGTCGTCTTGATGAAATTGGTAGGCATCAATCCTATCGTCGTTCACGGTGGAGGCCCTCAGATAGGTCAAGTACTTAAGGCGTTGAATATTGAGTCCACTTTCGTTGACGGCATGCGCGTTACTGACAGCAAAACCATGGATGTCGTGCAGATGGTGCTTGGCGGTACCGTCAACCAGGGTATCGTTAGCCTCATCAATCAAAGTGGTGGAAAAGCGATTGGCCTGACCGGCAAAGATGCGAGTTTAATCAAGGCTAAAAAGATGTATATCGAGCGCGCCTCGGCTGATCTTAAGGCGCCAGAAATTATCGATATAGGACAAGTCGGAGAAGTCGTTTCGATCGATAGAACTATTTTAGACTTGTTGGTTTCCAGCGATATCATTCCGGTGATAGCGCCTATCGGCGTAGGTAAGGATAATGATACCTACAACATCAATGCAGACCTGGTTGCCGGGAAAATTGCTGAAGCCTTGAACGCTGAGAAATTGGTGTTGCTAACCAATGTCGCCGGCCTACAGGACAAGCAGGGCAACTTACTGTCTGGGTTGACGGCAGAGCGAGTTGAGGCGCTGATTGAAGATGGCACCATTACTGGGGGCATGCTGCCGAAGATTGAGTGCGCCCTGAATGCGGTCAAGAACGGGGTTCGAAGCTCTCACATTATTGATGGCCGCGTCGCCCATGCGGTGTTGCTGGAAGTGCTGACCGATGAGGGTGTTGGCACCCTGATCTCTCGCAATCCGGGAAACCAGGGGCGGTAACCGCTTGAAGATCACTCGCTAACAGTTAGTCATTCATTAGAGCAAAAGCCCAGGGTCTAAAATGTCAGAAGCGCAAAAAGTCTCTAGAAAAAATCAGATATTACAGGCGCTTGCCATCATGCTGGAGGAAACGCCCGGTGGTCGGATTACCACTGCCGGCTTAGCCAAGCAGGTCGGCGTCTCTGAGGCTGCGTTGTATCGACACTTTCCCAGTAAGGCAAAGATGTTTGATGGACTCATCGAATTTATCGAAGAAACCATCTTTTCCCGTATTTCCCTGATCCTTGTTGAAGAAGCCACTGCGATGACACAGTGCAGCCAAAGCCTCTCGCTGTTGCTGACATTTACAGAACGCAACCCCGGGATTACTCGCATCCTTACCGGCGATCCCTTGGCTGGAGAGACTGAGCGCCTAAGAGCCAGAGTGGCGCAATTTTTTGAGCGCTTTGAGACCCAGCTCAAGCAGATATTGCGTGAAACAGAAATGCGCGAGGGCCAACGACCACTAATGGAAATCCAAGCCGCCGCGAATCTCATGATGGCCACGGCTGAAGGGCGAATCAGCCAGTTTGTTCGCAGCGATTTCAGTCGCAGACCCACCGATGGCTGGGATGTGCAGTGGCATGCCATCAGTCGAGCCATCTTTCCTTGAAAACGATCAACCCGAAACTGGCAACAAGCGCGCCTGCTCTGTAGATAAGCCCTGTAGATAAGCCCTGTAGATAAGCGCTCTAGATACGAGCTGTAGATGAGCACTCTGAACAAGCACTCTGGCGGCGCCTAGCGCGTGGTAGCTTCACCTTTCAACTCGCGAAGCCGCAGCAGGTCTGCCGCATAGGTCTGACTTAATTGGTCGAGTTCTTGGTGTTTTCCCTTGATCTCAACCTTCGCCACATTAATGCGCTGCACCAAGTCCCGCAGGTGCTCCAAGCGATCAGCTGGTATCGAGCGTCCGCTGCGCTCTAGGTTCGCCAACTCGGTCTCCAGGTCAACTTTTTGAAGCAGCAGCCGCTGCAAATTCGCCTGATTCACGACAATAACCTTTTTGACACTGGATAACTTAGTATCCCGTGCTCGAATGACATCTTCTGCCGAGCCATAGATTTTTAACAGGTTTTGATCAGCACTCTGGCGTGCTTGTTTGGCGCGTTCATTCGCCTCATTGGCAGCGATGATGCGATTGCGGTCAAGAATCTCTTGTTCGGTTAAAGCCCGTTCCACAACCTCCAATACTCGACCATCAAGACTGAGAATAGTGTAACCGTCCTTCACATAACGGGCCGGAACATGGCTGTCTAAGACTGTAATACCATCCTCATTTTTGTACCGATACAGTTCGGCTGACGCCGGCAGGGCAACCAAAACGACCCAGCCAACCAGCAGCGCAGCCGCCGTATCCAGCAAGCCTCTGTGGAGCCGGCGCCTGCCACTCGATGCCGCGGATTTAATCTTCAGCTGCATGGTTCATGTCAGTTTCTTCCCGCCAAAATGAGCCTAGGATGAAGCGCCAGAAACACCATAGAGCGCCTGATACTTACGAATGGGCTCCAAGTGTTGGGCGAATTCTGGTCGGTCCTCCAGAAACGCCACTATGTCACTGAACTTTACGACGCTGATAACGGAAACGCCATAGTCACGCTCTACCTCCTGGATCGCCGATAGCTCACCCTGGCCTTTTTCCTGACGATCTATCGCCACCAGAACACCCGCGGCCTGTGCGCTGGAGGCTTCGACGATGCTCATAACCTCACGGATGGCAGTGCCCGCCGTAATAACATCGTCAATAATCAGCACCTTGCCGACCAGGGGTGCACCGACGAGAAGTCCGCCTTCCCCGTGGCCCTTTGCCTCTTTTCGATTAAAAACAAAAGGGTAGTCTCGCTGATAATTACGCTGTAACGCGATAGCCGTCGCGCTCACCAGCGGAATACCCTTGTAGGCGGGACCAAACAGCAAATCAACATCAAGTCCCGAGTCAACCAGGGCGGCCGCATAGTAATCCGCCAACTCACTTAAGGCAGCGCCAGTATTAAAAAGCCCCGCGTTAAAAAAGTAGGGGCTTACCCGACCCGACTTGAGGGTGAACTCACCAAAGCGGAGCACGCCCCGCTGGATAGCAAACTCCAGAAACTTCTTCTGATACGCTTCCATCAGTCCACCTCGAGCGCAATCTTTTGGCATCTGATCAGCTCACTGATACCCTTGTCGCCAAGAACCAGCATGTGGTTTAACTCCTCTCGAGAAAAAGGCGCGCCTTCTGCAGTTCCCTGAACCTCGATAAATCGGCCATCTTCACTCATTACCAAGTTCATGTCGGTCTCAGCACGCGCATCTTCGGTATATTCAAGGTCAAGTACTGGCCGTCCATCAACCACGCCGACAGAGACGGCACCAACAAATTGCTGAAAGGGGTTTTTCGTAAGCTTCATCTGTCGAACAGCATCATAGAGCGCCACACAAGCCCCCGTAATTGACGCAGTTCGAGTACCGCCATCGGCCTGAATGACGTCGCAATCAATTTTGATCGTGTATTCGCCTAACCGTTTCATATCGACACAGGTGCGTAATGACCGGCCAATCAACCGTTGAATTTCTACGGTTCTGCCGCCCTGTTTACCTCGCGCGGCCTCTCTATCCATTCGCGTATTCGTGGAGCGCGGCAGCATGCCGTATTCAGAGGTGATCCAACCCTGACCTGAGCCGCGCAGAAAGGATGGCACTCCTTTATCAACCGACGCCGTGCAGATTACTCGAGTATCACCAAAGGCGATCAGCACAGAGCCTTCCGCGTGTTTATTGATGCCGCGCTCTATGCTTACTGGGCGCAGGGCATCCAGTGCTCGGCCTCCGGGCCTGGATACTGGTTCATTCGTCATGAGTATTTCCTATTTACGGTCGTCTATGCATGAAACTCCATTATACTGGGCGAACGCGAATAAGCACTTGAGAACAGTATTCATTATGACCCAAAGTATGACAGCCTTTGCCCGCCGAGAATCCAACGGCATATCCTGGGAAATTCGATCGGTCAATAATCGATACTTAGACTCGACCTTCAAAGTTCCCGACAACTTTCGCGCGCTCGAAGGCGATCTGCGCAACCAGCTAAAGGGACAGCTGTTTCGAGGCAAGGTGGATTGCCTGCTGAAAATTACTACAGATGCGGCTGATGCTGGTTCCTTGACGGTTAATGACGCTCAGGTTCACAAGCTACGCTTTGCCCTGGACGAGGTCAGTCGCATCATGGGACTTGAATCTCCACCGAGTCCACTGGAGATTCTCAAGTTCCCCGGCATCCTCTCAACCGCTGCTAGCGACGATGAAGACCTCCTGGCACAAGTCACTGATCTGTTCGGTTTGGCGCTTGCTGACCTGGTGGCCATGCGCGCGCGAGAAGGGGCAGAGCTGCAATGCATTATTGAAAACAAGCTTACTGAGCTGCAGCAACTGACGGACGCGGTGCGCGCGGAAGCACCGCTGATCAATGCTCGACAGAAGGCTCGCATCGAAGAGCGTATGACAGAGCTACAGATCGAGCTTGACAACAACCGGCTCGAGCAGGAACTGGTCTATCTCGCTCAAAAATCTGATATCAATGAGGAACTGGACCGGCTCGACACTCACATCGACGAAGTCAGGTCAACGTTACGCGATGCCGGTGCCATTGGCCGGCGGTTAGATTTTCTGATGCAGGAGCTCAACCGAGAAGCCAACACCCTGTCCTCCAAGGCGGTTGCTGCCAATACCTCGATTCAGGCGGTTGACTTGAAAGTCATCATCGAGCAGATGCGCGAGCAGATCCAGAATATCGAATAGGATTGTCGCTAGGGCCTGCAATTATCGCCTGCCCCGCCAGGGCAGCTCACCGAGCAAAAGATTTCAGGATCCTTGTCAGGATCTTCTTAAAACATTTGCGATTCGGCCGGCCTGTGTGTTCTTATTTTCGCTCGGCAGGTCACTTGGCCTGCGGATTGCCAGGAGCATCTCTTGTCTAACCAAAAATTGTCGTTACCCACCATGGTTGCTTATGGGTTTGGTCAGATCTCCGAGGCCGTCAAGAACCAGGGTTTCAATACCTTTTTATTGTTCTACTATAATCAGGTGCTACATGTCTCAGCGACGGGGACGGGTATCGCGCTCGCCATTGCCCTGGTCTTTGATGCTTTTACCGACCCAATAGCCGGCAGCTTGTCCGACAAGTATCGATCCCGCTGGGGACGCCGACATCCTTTTATTCTGTTCGCCGCAGTACCTCTGGCGATCACCTTTTATCTGCTCTTTAATCCACCCGTTGGATTGAGTGAACTGGGTTATGTCTTATGGCTGTTGACGTTTGCGATCCTGGTTCGCGCGGCAATGACGTTTTACCATATACCCCACCTGGCACTGGGCGCAGAGCTCGCAACTGACTACCATCAACGGTCGACCTTGTATTCATTTAATACCCTGTTTGGCGCTACAGGTGGCGCGATTTTTCTGCCCATATCCTATCTTTTGTTTTTTCCGACCACGGCCGCCTTCAACCCGGCCCTGCTTAATCAGACAGCCTATACGCCCTGGGCGCTTTTTTCTGGCGCCATCATGATCTTCGCTATCGTCGTCTGTTTTCTGGGTACTGCCAGCGAAATTCCCCGCCTGCGAGCCTTGAGCAGCGCCCCTGCCGCCCACCGATTCAGCATGCTGCAACTGCTGCGAGAGGTCCGTGAGGCATTAAACAATAGCTCTTTTCGAGCGATTTTTTTTGGCATGATGCTCGGCACTTTCATTCTCTCGGTGGAGGGCGTTCTCAATCCCTTCATGGGGTTCCACTTTTGGGGCATGACCACTGAGCAATTAAAATATATTCCGCTCGGCAGCTTGGTGGGGCTGGTTGCCTCCATGCTCATCATTCCCGCTGCGACCCGCCGGTTTGACAAGAAGTACACCCTGATCGGCTCCGCGTTGCTGGTCATAATTAATATCAACTTACCCATTATTCTGGCCTTGAGCGGCGTCAGCTGGTTTCCGGAGCGAGGCTCAAGTGCTTTACTTTACCTGCTGATCCTCAGCTCCGTCGTGACTTCAGCACTGGGCGTCACCCTATACGCCACACTGAACTCGATGTTTGCCGATATTACCGACGAGCACGAGCTAGAAGTTGGGGAGCGACGAGAGGGGGTTATCTTTGCCGCCAGAGCATTTGCCGTAAAAGCCACCGCGTCCATGGGACTGATACTCGGCGGCGTCTTACTGGATTTGATCGCATTTCCGCGGGGCGCGAGACTGGGAGAGGTCGACGCTGAAATCATCTGGCAACTGGGTTTTCTAGCAGGACCGGCGACCTCAGTGTTCACTTTTTGCGGCATGTACTTTTATATGGGTTACCGCATTGATAAGGCCCGCCATGAGGCCATTTCCCGGGCATTGGCGGAAAGCAAGCAAAACCTCTAAGGGCTAAGTCGCAGGCTGCCAACGCAGCCTGCGAAGCCAGAAATTACAGCCCATTCGCTGGAAAATTTGATTAAACTATGGGATTAAGATCAGAGGCAGTTCACCCGTGACAAGCAAGACACCCGCGCGAGGCAAGCTTTTTGTGGTCGCAGCACCCTCAGGTGCAGGCAAAACCAGCCTGGTGAAAGCACTGATTGAATCCGCGCCCAACATCGAAGTCGCTGTATCTCACACTACACGAACTCGCCGGCCAGATGAGATTGATGGCGTCGCCTATCACTTTGTCAGCCCCATCGAGTTTCGCGATATGCAACGCCAGGACGCCTTCATTGAATCAGCGCAGGTATTTGGCAATCTGTACGGTACCAGTCGTCAGGCTGTCGAGCGCATTGCTGATCGTGGTCACAATATTATTCTCGAGATAGACTGGCAGGGTGCGCAACAGATCAGGCGACGACTGCCTGAATCAGTTCATATTTTCATCTTACCACCGTCACTTGAGACCCTGCGCTCTCGCCTTCTGGGTCGAGGTCAAGATGATGCACAGATTATCGACACCCGTATGAGCGAGGCAATAAATGAGATCTCGCACTATGAAGAGTTTCAATACTTGATCATCAATGACAATTTCAACTCAGCACTGCAAGATCTGGCCAGAATCATCGAGGGTAATGCCGACGATCTGCGTCTGGATCAGCAGAAAAATCGCTTCAGCGACCTGATTGCTCGACTGCTCGCAGGCAACGATACCGACAGGTGACGCCAACTATTCATTGTGCGACTATGATGCATTCGTTACACTACGCGGTCGTTGAGAACCGGCCTCAGGGCCCTAGCTAAAATCGGAGTAAACAGATGGCACGAGTGACCGTTGAAGATTGTCTGGAACATGTAGATAACCGTTTTGAGTTGGTAATGGTATCCAGCCGTCGCGCTCGACAAATCGCCACGGGTGGTAAAGATCCGCTGGTACCGATTGAAAATGACAAGCCGACCGTATTAGCACTGCGTGAAATCGCCGCCGGTCTCATTGACGCCAGCATACTCAAAGAGGGCAACAGGGATGCGTCCAAGACATTGGACATCGCCGCAGCACACCATGAATTCGAAACACCGCTCGAAACGGACGTCTAGCCTGTCTTATTTGCTGGGACAAATACACCGGCAGGTGACTCTCCCGGCGGCAGATTTTTCTGCCACCCTCGCTGTATCTCGTTTTCGAAACGCGCAACCTATCGGTTCAACACAACGGCTTCAAGACTGGACCGTTGTTGCTGGCAGGGGGGCGAAGCTGTGTTGACCATCGACTCCTTTGCCCTCGATCTTGAAACCTATCTCGGTGAAAAGCAGATCCAATTGGTACGCAAAGCCTATGACTTCGCCGAAGCGGCACATGCCGGCCAAGCCCGGCGATCGGGCGAAGCCTATATCACGCACCCGCTGGCTGTTGCTGCGATTCTCGCCGATATGCATATGGATCATCAGTGTTTGATGGCAGCACTGCTCCACGACGTGATCGAGGACACGGGGGTTCCCAAGCAGATCATCAGCAAGGAGTTTGATGAGGAGGTCGCCGACCTGGTCGATGGCGTCAGTAAGCTAAAGAGCATGTTCCAGTCTCGGGCTGAGGCTCAGGCTGAGAATTTTCAGAAAATGACGCTTGCAATGGCTAAAGATATTCGCGTCATCATGGTGAAACTTGCAGATCGCCTGCACAATATGCGCACTTTGGGTAGTCTCAACAGTGAGAAACAGCGCCGTATTGCGCGGGAAACACTCGAAATTTATGCGCCCATCGCCAACCGGCTAGGTATGAATAACATTCGAGTCGAATTTGAAGAACTGGGCTTTAAGGCCCTGTATCCGTTACGCTCTTCAATGATTGAAAAAGCCGTACGCAAAGCCCGCGGTAATCGCAAAGAATATGTCAGCAATATCCTCGAGTCGATCAAAGCCTGCCTCATTAGAGATGGTATTTCCGCAGAGGTTATTGGTCGAGAAAAACATCTCTACAGTATTTATGACAAGATGCGCAGCAAGCGCCGTTCCTTCACAGAAATCATGGATGTTTATGCTTTTCGCATTGTCGTGGATACGGTGGATACCTGTTATCGCGTGCTGGGCTCGGTACACAACCTTTACAAACCCGTCACCGGTCGGTTTAAAGACTATATCGCGATTCCCAAGGCGAACGGCTATCAGTCGCTGCATACGACGCTATTCGGCATGCATGGTCTGCCCATAGAAATCCAGATCAGAACCGTTGAAATGGAGATGGTTGCGAATAACGGTATCGCTGGTCATTGGCTCTATAAGGCCAATGATGAGAGCGGCACCGGCACGCATAAACGCGCGCGGGAATGGATGAAAGGTCTGCTGGAAATCCAGCAAAGTGCCGGAAATTCTTTGGAGTTTATCGAGAATGTCAAATTTGATCTATTTCCAGACGAGGTCTATATCTTCACTCCGCGGGGCCAAATCTATGATCTGGCACAAGGCTCGACGCCCGTAGACTTTGCCTATGCGGTGCATACTGACATCGGCAACACCTGCGTCGCTTGCCGCATCGACCGGCGCTTGGCACCGCTCAGCTCGACCCTCGAGAGTGGCCAGACTGTCGAGATCATCACGGCACCTGGCGCCCATCCAAATCCTGCTTGGCTAAGCTTTGTCGTTACCGGCAAGGCCCGTGGCGGTATTCGCCACGCGCTCAAGAACCAGCAGAGCAACGAGTCCTTGGCCTTGGGCCGACGTCTACTGGAGCGGACGTTAAAAGCCCATCACTCGACGATCGAGGCAGTAGATCCGGAACGACTGCAGGTGGTCCTCAAGGAACGCAATATGGTCCATTTGGATCAGCTACTTGAAGCGATTGGTCTGGGTAACCAGATGGCATCCGTGATCGCCAGTCGTTTGATCGCCTCCACAACAGAAACTGAGCGTGATCGTCCTGTTCGCCACACGCCCTTGGCGATCATGGGGACAGAAGGGCTGGTCGTTACCTACGCCAAGTGCTGCAAACCGATTCCTGGTGACCCCATCATTGGTCATATTAGTGCCGGCAAGGGTATTGTGATTCATATGGACGCCTGTCGAAACATGGCGGAGTTGCGCAACAAGCCTGAAGAAACCATGACAGTTCGGTGGGATTCTCATGTAGGGCAGGAGTTTGCCGTGGAGCTCAGAGTAGAGCTGGAGCATGAGAAGGGTATTGTCGCGATACTGGCCTCGACCATCACCAATGCCGACGCCAATGTTGATCGAATCAGCATGATGGAAAGAGATGCGCATCTGTCAACGGTCAATCTTGTCCTTGCCGTACGCGACCGAATACACTTGGCAAGAGTTATTAAACGCCTGCGTATCATCAAGGGTGTGACCAAAATTACGCGAATGAGAAGCTAGCTATGTCCAAGGTAATTATCAGCACAGAGACGGCACCAGCTGCTATTGGCATTTATTCACAGGCAGTCGCCAGCAACGGCGTGCTGTACATCAGCGGCCAAATCCCGTTAGTGCCAAGCACCATGGCACTTGTCTCAAACGACATCGGCCAGCAGATTGATCAGGTTTTTCAAAACCTCAACGCCATCTGTTTGACCGCCGGCACAACGCTGAATCAAGCCATTAAATTCACTATCTACCTCACTGACCTGGCACATTTCGCCAAGGTCAATCACTATATGGAAGGAATCCTCGCTGCGCCTTACCCGGCCCGCGCTGTGGTTGAGGTGAGCGCCTTACCAAAAGACGCACAGGTAGAGATAGATGCGATTATCGATCTCACCTGATGCAGGGCTCGCCCTTTTGACCACCTCGAACAGACTCGACCCTGCTCATGAGCAAGCCTGACGACCTGGGCCTCGCCAGCGTCGGTTCACTGCGAGGAGTAGGGCCTGCCTTGCTCGACAAATTGTCCCGAGTTGGCATTTTGAGTTTGCGGGACCTTCTGTTTCATCTACCCCTGCGTTATGAAGATAGAACTCGATTGACACCCATCGGCCAGGCTCAGCCCGGTCAGTCTGTGGTCCTAGAAGGTCGAGTCATCGCCTGCGATATCAGCTTTGGTAAGCGCAGAAGCCTGTTGGCCTATTTGCAGGACGGCACTGGCACTATTGCGCTGCGGTTTTTTCATTTCTCCAAACAACAGCAGGCAAGTCTCAAAAATGCCACAACCCTGCGCTGCTATGGCGAGGTTCGGCGTGGGGCTGCTGGTCTGGAGATTTATCACCCTGAGTATACACCCGATACCAAGACGCCGCTCGAGCAACACCTGACGCCCGTGTACCCGGTGACCGAGGGTCTTGGTCAGTCAAGGATCAGAGCCATCGTCACTCAGGTACTGGCCATGATGGATGCGGGCAAATTGCTTCGAGATATCCCTTTGGGCGGACATCCACTGCTGCAAACCGACATCAATCAGGCCTTACATCTGATTCACCGACCGCCAGCCCACATAGCCCTGGAGGATCTGCTGAACGGTGTTCATCCGGCTCAACAGCGCCTGGCCTTTGAGGAGCTGCTCGCCCACCAGACCAGTATGCGCCTCATGCGGGAAGAGCTGGCGAGCCTGCAAGCCTTTGAATTTGATCCCCCCGGGGCAACCTGCGCGGCGTTTCAAAAGTCGCTGGCATTTTCCCTGACTCGCGCGCAGCAACGGGTACTGGCAGAGGTCGCCAGCGACCTGGGACGATGCCAACCGATGCTGCGTCTGGTCCAGGGCGATGTTGGCTCTGGCAAAACAGTGGTTGCAGCGCTTGCCACCGTACAGGCGATTGAAAATCAGCACCAGGCTGCAGTGATGGCACCCACGGAACTTTTAGCGGAACAACACTTCATGAATTTCAGGCAGTGGCTGACACCTCTGGGGATCCAAGTGGCCTGGCTATCGGGTAAGGTCAAGGGTAAGCAGCGCCAAGCAGAACTTGAGGCTATTGCCAACGGTCAGGCCGGCGTGGTGATTGGTACTCATGCGCTGTTTCAGAAAGAAGTCATGTTTGCCAACCTGGGCCTGGTCATCATTGATGAACAACACCGATTCGGTGTGCTGCAACGCCTCGCCCTTCGAGAGAAAGGCGAACGCCAAGGGCGCATGCCCCACCAACTGGTCATGACCGCGACCCCCATTCCTAGAACCCTGACGATGAGCTTGTATGCTGACATGGACTGCTCGGTGATCGATGAGCTACCGCCCGGCAGAACGCCGGTTACCACCAGTGTTCTGCCAGATTCACGCCGCAATGAGGTGGTCAATCGAGTTCAGTCTGCTTGCCAGCAGGGCGCGCAGGCCTATTGGGTCTGCACCTTGATCGAGGAGTCAGAAGACCTGGAATGCCAAGCGGCGGAGGTTACAGCCGAGACTCTGACGGCCCTGCTGCCCACACTGCGAGTGCGCCTGATTCACGGCCGTCTGTCTGGCGATGAGAAGATGGCTATTATGGCCGAGTTCAAGGCCGGCAAAATTGATCTGTTGGTAGCAACAACCGTCATAGAAGTCGGTGTCGATGTGCCAAACGCCAGCCTGATGGTCATTGAAAATCCCGAGCGTCTGGGTTTGGCACAACTGCATCAATTACGTGGCCGAATTGGCCGAGGTAGTCGTCAAAGCCATTGCGTTCTGCTCTATCACCCGCCATTAGGTCTGGTCAGCAAACAAAGGCTCAATGTATTGCGAGAGAGTAACGACGGCTTCTACATCGCCGAGCAGGATTTGATGATTCGTGGACCCGGTGAAATGTTTGGCCGTCGACAGTCAGGCTCACTGCAGTTCAGAATTGCCGATTTGGTGCGTGACCAGCATCTGCTCAATGAGGTCAGCACCACTTCCCGCCATCTGCTGGCGACCGATCGACCCGCAGCCTTGGCCATTATGCAGCGCTGGCTTGCCATGCCCGAGGCCTTTAGCCAGGTTTAATCAGGCTCCTTTGACACGCCCGCGACGTTTAGATCTCATAACCTTTCGCCTCTCGACCTTCAAAGACATCCTGGTTAAATTTGCCTTCTGACCTGGCGACAATCGATGAGACCATGGCATCACCGGTAACATTGACGGCGGTTCGCATCATATCAAGCAGGCGATCAACGCCTATGATCAAGGCTATGCCCTCAACGGGCAGGCCTACCTGCTGCAACACCAGCGCCAGCATGATCAAACCTACGCCCGGCACACCTGCTGTACCGATCGAGGCCAGTGTGGCGGTCAGGATCACCAAAAGATAATCACTCATCCCCAGATCAACGCCGTAAGCACCAGCAATGAACACAGTGGCAACCCCCTGCATGATCGCAGTACCATCCATGTTGATGGTCGCACCCAAAGGGACTGTGAAGGCGGCTATCTCATTCTTGACGCCCAGCCGATGCTCGACGGTTTCCAGGGTGATCGGCAGGGTTGCGTTACTGGAAGACGTACTGAAAGCATAGGCCATCACAGGCGTCATGTGTCGAAAGAAGGTCACCGGGTTCAGGTTCGCCATGGTGCGAATCAGCACACCATAGGTCAGAAAGAAATGCAGTACTAGCACGCCAGCAACTGTTAGAAAATAGGTTAAAAGATCTGAGATAGCACCAAAACCCATGTGGGCGAACAGGGCTATCAGCAGACAAAATACGCCGATGGGCGCCACCTGCATCAACATCATCACCATCCGCATAACGATGTCATTCCAGTCATTCAGGGTGGCGCGCACACGCTGGCCTGCCTCGCCACATCGGCTGATGGCAACACCCACCAGAATCGCAAAGACGATGACCTGCAGCATATTGCCATCAGCCATTGCCTTGAAGGGATTGGATGGAAAAACATCGATGATGACTTGTTTTAATGACGGGCTTTCACTGGCGAGAAACTGGGCATTCGATGACAAATTGATGTCCTTGCCAGGATTGATCAGGGTTGCCGCCAACAAGGCCAGGGAGATCGCGATTGCCGTTGTCAGCAGATACAGACCAATGGTCTTGCCGCCAATACGGCCCATACCGGCCGTGTCGCCCAGGTTACTGGCGCCGCAGGCCAGCGACACAAACACCAACGGCACCACCAGCAGCTTCAGACTGATGACAAACACCTTGCCGCCAATATCCAGTATTCCATCAACCAGGTAGACCATGATCGGATGCTCGTCGGAAAGCCCGATACTGAAAACGATGGATCCCAGTAGTATCCCAAGGATCATGCCGACAACGATATTTCTGGTGAGTTTCCCGTGGTCCATAATGCCGCTCTCTGTAGGCTTTAGTCGATTTCTAACATCTCAAAGTCTTCTTTACTCACGCCACACTCCGGGCAACACCAGTCTTCCGGTATATCTTCCCAGCGAGTCCCCGGTGCAATGCCTTCCGATTCAAGACCCTCTGCTTCGTCATAAATAAAGCCACAAACAATACACTGCCACTTCCTCATCTGTCTTTACACCCCATGCAATTCACCTCTCTTAAATTGAGTCCATCGGCTGCTATTATGGCGAGATATGCCGACTTCGCCACCGGTGGTATTGACCCCTCGGCCAGAATCTTTGATGTCACGCCAGGCCCAAGCGACGTATACTAACGTAAATCACGTTCACGGAACACAAACCGGCCCACCCTGTGCCTTAAGACATGCCATTGACCAGAGCAACCAGTGCAATAAAGCGAGTAAAAGCCCGTTTAGTGCCGCCACTTTCACGATTCACGACCGCTTTGGACGCGCGCTGGCCCATCCTCGCACCTCTGTTGCGACTCGCTCGGCTCGACCGGCCAATCGGCACCTTGCTTTTGCTGTGGCCGACCCTATGGGCTCTGTGGATTGCTGCAAAAGGCTTTCCTGGCTGGCACCTTTTCCTGGTATTTACCCTCGGTACAGTATTGACCCGATCTGCTGGCTGCATCATCAATGATATTGCCGACCGGCATTTTGATGGTAAGGTCAAACGAACCCGCAATAGGCCACTGGTGCTCGGGCAAGTATCTGTGCCTATGGCCCTATGCTTCATGGCAATCTTATTGTTTGTCGCGCTCCTACTGGTGCTCACGACTAACTGGTTGACGGTTTTGCTAGCCCTCGGCGGCGCTTTTACGGCTGCCGTCTACCCTTTCATGAAGCGCTACACCTATTTGCCCCAAGCCATCCTTGGCTTGGCATTTTCTTTTGGAATTCCCATGGCCTTCGCTGCCGTCACTGGCGAAGTAACCTCGATAGCTGGGCTGTTGATGATTGCCAACATCCTCTGGACTGTCGCCTACGATACCGAATATGCCATGGTGGACAGGGATGATGACCTATTGCTGGGACTGAAATCGACTGCGATTTTATTTGCCGAGCTGGATAAAGCCGCCATCGGGACCTTACAGGTCATCTTTCTGCTTGTCATGTATGGCGTGGCCAAACAAGCAGGACTGAGTGGCTGGTACTTGCTTGGCCTGATTTGCGCGGCAGGCTTGTTTATTTACCAACAGTATCTGATCAGTGGTCGCGACCGCGACGATTGTTTTGCGGCATTCCTCAACAATCAATGGTGCGGTCTGTGGATTTTCGTCGGCATCCTGATTCACTACCTATAACTCCTCAGCCCAAATTATCGCCTTCAGGCCGCTGTCTTCACGCACAGCTCGTTCATCCTTCTGAATTTCTGGCTGGGATGACCTCATTGGCACCGTCTCCATCACAGACCAAAGGTCTGATTTCCAATTAGGCCATTGAAATCCACTATGTTTTAAGAGTTACTTTTACGGGTCACCCGAACCGGTAAATGGGTATAGCCGTTGACGAAGGAGGAAAAGGTCCTTGTCGGCTCTGCCTGCACTTCGATCTTGTCAAAGCGGGTTAGAATTTCTTCCCACAAGATACGAAGTTGCAGCTCGGCCAGTCGATTACCCATACACCGGTGAATACCAAAACCAAACGACAAATGCTGCCGAGCATTCGGGCGCTCAATATCCAGTTCGTCAGCACGATCAAAGACATCCGCATCTCGATTGCCTGATGCATACCACATCAGTATTTGATCACCTTGTTTAATCTGCTTTCCACCAATCTCGCAATCGTTGTTTGCAGTTCTGCGCATATACGCCAGTGGGGTTTGCCATCGAATCAATTCCGCGACCATTTTCGGAATCAGATCCGGGTTCGCGATCAGCTTGTCATATTGGTCCGGAAATTTATTTAAGGCATAAACACTGCCAGACATACTATTTCTCGTCGTGTCATTGCCACCGACGATCAAGAGCAACAGATTGCCAAGGTAGTTCATTGGCGAGATATCCTTGGTATCTTCACCATGGGCCAGCATAGAAACCAGGTCGCTCCCGGGATTCTTTAGGCGCTCCTCGCGCAGGCGGGTGAAGTAGGCCAGGCACTCTAACAGCTCTGTTCTTCTTTGCTCATTGGACTCGATGATGCCGCCTGGCTGGGGAATCGCAAAGGTGATATCAGACCAGCGGGTCAGTTTGCGGCGATCCTCAAAAGGAAAATCAAACAAGGTGGCCAGCATCATGGTCGTCAGCTCAATTGAGACTGTCTCTACCCAGTCAAAGGTTTCACCCTCTGGCAAGGCGTCCAGCACTCGACAGGTTCGTTCTCGAATGAGGGACTCCATCGCAACCAGATTATTGGGCGCAACCGCACGACTCACTGTTTTGCGCTGTACATCATGTACCGGAGGATCTTGTGCAATAAACGTGGTGATCCCAAGGGCACCCTCTGGCAATTCCGCACCAACGGGCAATCCGAGTGTGATGCCATGCGCAGAGCTGAAATTCTGCCAGTCAGAATCGACTTTTTTGATATCTTCATACCTGGTCAAAGACCAGAACCTACCGGCGATATCCGACTCATTAAAGTGAACGGGATCCTCGGCTCGAAGGCGCGCGAAATACTCGCCCCATTTGTGTTCACTCCACAGATTAGCGTTAACCGGCATAATGTCTTCAAGTGGAATATCGTAGGCCGAGGGAATGCTGGCGCGTGTTTCTGCTGCATTAGATGTGGCTTCGCTCATAAAGATTCCTGATGCGCGGCGGTGACTTGACCCACTAGTGTAACCAATTCCTCGCCGTGTGTTCTATAGAATAGGGGGCAGTTTCTTGCGTCTCGTCGTCTTAAGTGATCGCGGCGGATACCTGCAACCCATCTAGAGCAAGCGGCTTGCGTGCAAATTCAGCGCCACCACGTAATTTCATTGCCGAGCTGGCTGGCGAATCGCTGCAGCACCAAATACGCTGTGCTAGACTCTCGGCCGTACGATTTTGGATTGTTGATAGATTGCTGCGTTTACTCATGAACTTCAGCCGAGTCGCCGACTGGACCGGTCACCTGATTGCGCCACTCGCCTACGTGATGATGCTGCTGTCGTGCGTGGTGGTCTTTGCTCGGTATCTGCTCGATGTTGGTCTCATTCCGATCACCGAAACTATTCTTTACCTGCACGCCTGCGTCTTCATGATGGGCATCGCCTATACCCTGCGTGCTGGTGGGCATGTTCGCGTCGATATCATCTATCAACGATTATCTACTCGAGGTCAGGCGCTGGTTGATCTGCTCGGCGCCTGTTTGTTTTTGCTGCCACTGACTGTCTTTATCTTCGTTACCAGCCTGGATTATGTATCCCTGTCCTGGCGTTTGCAGGAGGCGTCGGCAGAACCTGGTGGCTTACCCGGTGTTTATCTGATGAAGGGGCTCATCCCGCTGATGGCTGTGCTGCTTGGCATTCAGGGCATTGCCGAAATCGCGCGTCTGACGCAGATCTTAATGACACCAAAGGCTTCCCTCAACCGCTCCAGAGTTTCTGCTGTCGATGGCTGAATATGCGGCTTTACTGATGTTTCTCGCGGCGTTTGCATTTCTGCTGCTGGGTTATCCCGTGGCCATTACACTGGCGGGCACCGCACTGTTAACGGCAGGTATCGGCGTGCTCAGTGGCGAATTAAACCCCGCTCTGTTGTCAGCGATGCCCAATCGCCTGTACGGCATCATGACGAACCAGACACTGATGGCAGTACCCTTATTTATTCTCATGGGCGTGATTCTTGAACGCTCAAAAATCGCAGAGCGATTACTCGATACGATGAGTCAATTGTTTGGCCACTTTCCAGGGGGACTGGGAATTGCAGTAACGGTGGTGGGCATGCTCATGGCGGCGAGTACCGGCATCGTCGGCGCGACCGTCGTCACGATGGGTCTGATGGCACTACCGAGTATGCTCAAAGCAAACTATGACACTCGGCTCGCTACCGGCACTATTTGCGCGACGGGTACCCTTGGTCAGATCATTCCGCCGTCGATTGCTCTGGTGCTGCTTGGTGATGTGCTTGGCAATGCCTATCAACAAGCCCAACTCAACCTGGGCATTTTCAACCCACAGACTGTCTCGGTGGGTGATCTGTTTGCGGGTGCACTTGTTCCAGGGCTTTGTCTGGTGCTCTTCTACCTCATCTATATTATCGGTACAGCCTTGATGTCACCCCATCGAGCACCACCGGTGGAAACCAATGCCGTGACCCTTCGCGAGGTGGTCCACAGCATTCTGCCGCCACTGGTGCTCATTTTGTCCGTCCTCGGATCCATTCTGACCGGCATAGCGACGCCCACCGAAGCGGCGGGTGTAGGTGCCCTTGGCGCTTTTCTCCTGGCGCTGATCAGCCGCACGGTGAATGGCGCAGAGTTTATGGATATAGGTCGCGCGACAACAAGGACGACCGCCATGGTCTTCTTTATCCTTATCGGCGCTTCCCTGTTCTCGCTGGTATTCAGAGGCTTGGGGGGTGATGAGCAGGTTCAAGCACTCTTCACGAATATGCCAGGTGGCGTTATGGGCGCGACAGCCATCGTTATGCTGGTGATTTTTTTACTCGGCTTTATTCTCGATTTTATCGAGATTACCTTTGTCGTGGTTCCTATTGTCGGGCCTATCCTCATGGCCATGGGCGTCGACCCGATCTGGCTCGGAATCATGATCGCGGTGAACCTGCAGACCTCGTTTCTAACCCCGCCGTTTGGCTTTGCGTTGTTTTATCTGCGAGGAGTGGCCCCCTTAGCCATCAGCACTTGGGACATCTATCGAGGCGTCGTGCCCTTTATCGGCATGCAGATCTTGTTGCTGGTGCTTTTGAGTTGGCAGCCGAGTCTCGTGACCTGGCTGCCCAGTGTGCTGTTTCCGAAATAGAATCTCTTAGGGTGCTGTCAGCCCCGCCGCACGGGCATTGATATAGGCACGCTCAGAGATCTCGTGATAGTTCATGACCTGCGTTCGATAACGTTCATAGGACTCGTAGATTCGCTGGGCCAGCTCGTCATCTTGAGGAATCCCTCGTACGACTTCTGCCGATATGACCTTGAGTTTTTCCAGAACGTCATCTGGCAGGCGTCGTAGCTGAACCTGGTGCTTGTTGACCAATTCTTCAAGCGCGGCATTATTCCGGGTCGTAAACTCGGCGAGCATGTCATCGTTCATTGCTCGGCTCGCGACCCTGACAATCTCCTGCAAATCCTCGGGCAGACTGCTCATAGCGCCACTGTTAACAATAATTTCCAGGGTGGGTCCGGGCTCTTGCCAACCTGGGTAGTAATAATACTTTGCCACTTGGTGCAAACCAAAAGCCAGGTCGTTATAAGGTCCAACCCACTCAGTTGCATCAATGTTTCCAGTCTGCAGACTCGTGTAGATTTCTCCACCAGGGATGTTAATCGCGGTCCCGCCAGCCCGCTCAAAGACCTCGCCACCCAGTCCTGGTATACGCATCTTCAAGCCGCGCAAATCATCAAGAGAGTTGATTTCCTTGTTAAACCAACCCGCCATCTGCACGCCCGTGTTGCCACCCGCTAAAGGGATCAAATTGTAGGGCGCGTACAATTCTTCCCAGAGCGCCATACCACCGCCGTGCAACAGCCAGCCATTCATTTCCTGCGCCGTCAAACCAAAGGGTACTGCAGTAAAAAATGCCGCCGCGGGCAGCTTGCCCTTCCAGTAATAGGCGGAGCCATGACCCATTTCGACATTACCCAACGACACGGCATCGAAGACACCCATTGCCGGCACCACTTCGCCCGCGCCATAGACCGTGATATTTAGCCGGCCACGACTCATCTTGGAGATCATTTCTGCCATGCGGACCGGGGCAACGCCCAAGCCTGGCAGATTCTTGGGCCAGGTGGTTACCATTCGCCAATGATAAGTTTTCTCGAGCGCTGCGGCGGAGTTGTCACTCGCCTTCGAAACCTCGTTTCCGCCACAGCCAGCCAAGGTGCCGATGATCACCAGCAAGCAGATCAGCAATGAATATTTGCGCATAATGCATGTTGTCCTGAGGAAAAGTTTTGATTACGCTGGCTGAAGATTGGCATAAGCCATCATCAGCCATTTACTCCCTTCGTGGGTGAAATTTACCTGAATTCGCGCCTGCTTACCCTCACCCTCATAGTTGATGACGACACCTTCGCCAAACTTACCATGAACGACTCGCTGTCCCAGCTTAAGGCTGGTACCGCTCAACTCAGCCTCAACCAAAGACCTGTGCAGACCACCATTGATTCGACTGGGTATCGCTCGGCCAGCACTGAAACTGCTGGAGTAGGCGGGGCGGCTGACCGGCTGCTGGGCTCTAACTTCTTGAATTTGCTCGGCGGGAATCTCACTAACAAACCGAGACACTCGATTGTAGGTTTCCGAACCATTGATTCGACGGGATTCTGCATAGGTTAAATAGAGCTGCTGCATCGCTCGAGTAACGCCCACGTAGCAAAGCCTGCGCTCTTCCTCAAGCCGTCCTGGCTCTTCTAACGACATCTTATGGGGGAACAAACCTTCCTCCATCCCGCCAAGAAAAACCAGGGGGAATTCCAGGCCCTTGGCACTGTGCAGAGTCATTAGCTGAACGCAATCCTGGTGAGGATCGCCTTGACCTTCGCCCGCTTCCAATGCCGCATGATTCAAAAACTCATCCAGCAGGGACATAGGAGCTACTTCATCGCCCTCATTAAAATCAAGACTGGCATCTGGATCAAAGGTTCGCGCTGCAGTAATCAATTCTTGTAGGTTTTCGAGCCGAGCCTGGCCCCGCTCACCCCGTTCTTTCTCATAATATTCTCGCAGCTCCGACATCTGAATAACGACTTCACAGAGCTCTGCAAGGTCGGATGCTTGGGTCGCTGCATCCATCGCATCTATCAGGGTGATAAAGCCCTGAATCGCATTCTTGGTTCTTGAAGGAAGCTTGCCCTCATCCTTCATTAGCACGGCGGCCTGCCACATAGAGACATTCTTGCCGCGAGCCAGCTGCCGAATCTCTTCAATCGTGCGATCACCAATTCCACGGCTGGGCGTATTCACAACCCGCTCAAAAGCCGCATCAGCATCCTTGTTACCTAACAAGCGCATATAGGCTAATACGTTCCGTATTTCCATTCGTTCAAAGAATCGTTGGCCACCATAAATCCGGTAGGGCAATTGACTGCGCAGAAGGGCCTCTTCAAGCACGCGAGATTGCGCATTAGAACGATAAAGAATGGCGCACTCAGCGTAATTGTTACCTTGCGCTATCCAGTCTTTAATACGCTCGACGATATAGCGCGCCTCATCGATTTCGTTAAACGCGGCATACAACTTGATGGGCTCACCATCAGAGGCTTCTGTCCAGAGCTCCTTGCCAAGGCGACCAGCGTTAGCACTAATCAGGCCGTTAGCTGCTTTGAGAATAGATCCCGTCGAGCGATAGTTTTGTTCCAGCCTGATGGTCTCACTGCTGGGAAAATCGGTGGCAAATTTTTGAATGTTTTCGATTTTCGCGCCGCGCCAGCCATAAATGGATTGGTCGTCATCGCCAACCACCAAAAGGTTATTGCGGTCGCCAGCCAACAGTCGTAACCAGGCATACTGGATGGTATTAGTATCCTGAAACTCATCGACCAGCAGTTGCGAAAATCGCTGCTGATAGTGAGCCAGCAACCTCGGATTGTGTAACCATAATTCATGGGCACGGAGCAGCAGCTCAGCAAAATCTACCATCCCCCCACGTTCACATGCCGCCTCATACGCCGCATAAATCTGCAGATGAGTCTTGATATACAGGTCGCCATAATCTTCGATATGGTGCGGTCGCAACCCCTCATCCTTCTGCGCATTGATAAACCAGACCGCCTGTCGAGCTGGCCATTTTTTTTCGTCAAGATTGAGGCTGGCAATCACCCGTTTCACCAGTCGCAACTGGTCGTCGCCGTCCAGAATCTGGAAGTTCTGGTTGAGTTTTGCATCCTGCCAATGGGCTCGAAGCAAACGATGAGCAAGACCATGGAACGTGCCGACCCACATGCCTCGAAGAGGCGCACCCATCAGCGACTCAATACGCGCCCGCATCTCAGCGGCAGCCTTATTTGTAAAAGTCACGGCGAGAATGCCGTGGGGCGATATACCGTGAGTCTGAATCATCCAGGCGATACGATGAGTCAGCACGCGAGTCTTGCCGCTGCCGGCACCGGCGAGGATTAAGTAGCTGCCAGTAGGAGCAGAAACCGCCTGGCGCTGATAGTCATTCAGATCATCGAGTATGTAGGAGACGTCCAATACGTAGCTTTCCTATTCCACGGTCACAGACTTGGCGAGATTGCGTGGCTGGTCAACATCGGTGCCCTTGGCGACGGCCACATGGTAAGCCAGCAGTTGCATTGGAATGCTATAGATAATCGGCGCTATCAGAGGATCACAATGAGGCATATGCACAACAACTGTGCCGTCCTCTTCAATAAACCGATCTGTATCACCAAAAACAATCAATTGTCCGCCACGGGCTTTGACTTCCTGCAGGTTGGATTTCAGCTTGTCCAGTAGTTCATCGGTCGGTGCCACAGCGACAACGGGCATATTGGCATCGACGAGCGCCAGCGGGCCGTGTTTCAATTCGCCACTGGGGTAGCCTTCGGCGTGAATATAGGAGATTTCCTTGAGCTTCAGAGCGCCTTCAAGCGCCACAGGATAGTGAGGCCCTCGACCAAGAAATAGCGCATGTTCTTTGTCGACAAACTGGCGCGCAACCTGCTTGATGGCATCGTCCAGCGCCAGCGTTTGATTAATCAAAGCTGGTACACTACGCAAGGCCGCGACTAATTTTTCCTCGGCCGCGGCACTCAGACCCTGGTGTTTGGCAATCACTATCACCAGCATCATTAGATCGGCCAGCTGCGCTGTAAACGCCTTGGTCGAGGCGACACAGATTTCTGGTCCGGCATGTATCAGCAGGCTCAAATCTGACTCTCTCACCAGGCTGCTATCTGCCACATTGCACAAACACAGGCTGCCAACATAGTTAGCATGTTTGGCATTGCGCAGGGCTGCCAGGGTATCTGCGGTCTCGCCAGATTGGGAGATGGTAACCAGCAGGGTTCCAGGCGTCACTGCCACCTCTCGGTACCGAAACTCACTGGCAACCTCGACACTGCAGGGAATACCGGCAATCTCCTCGAACCAGTATCTGGAGACCAGGCCCGTATAAAAACTGCTGCCGCAGGCGACAATCTGAATCGCCTGAGTTTTCGCAAATACTGCGCCGGCGTTAATCCCAAAGGCACTTTCGAGCACCTGCTTGTCTGTGATGCGACCTTCAAGAGTCGCAGCGACGGTGAATGGCTGCTCGTATATTTCCTTGGTCATATAGTGCCGATGGTTACCCTTGTCGACGGCATCCACTCGCGTATCAATTTGCACCATTCTTTGCTCAATCGACCGGCTATTGGTGCCATGAAACTGAATGCTGTCGGCCAGCACCTCGACCATCTCACCTTCATCAAGAAAGATGAAGCGATCTGTGACAGGGCGCAGAGCCTGAGGATCTGAGGCAACAAAGTTCTCGCCAATACCGAGCCCGACCACCAGGGGACTGCCGACCCGAGCTGCGACGATTGTCGAGGGGTAATCTTTATGAATCACCGCGACAGCATAGGCACCGTGGAGTTTGGCCAGCGCTTGACTGACGCCCAGACGAAAGTCTCGGCAACGAGCGACCTCCTGGTGCACCAGATGAGCGATCACCTCTGTGTCGGTATCGCTGGTAAAGACATAGCCGGCATCAGCAAGCATGGTCCGCAAGGATTCATGATTTTCGATAATACCGTTGTGCACCACAGCGACATCGTTCATTGAGTGGTGGGGATGGGCATTGCTTTCGACGGGTTTGCCATGAGTCGCCCAACGCGTATGAGAGATGCCCAGTTGGCCATCCACCTGATCCGCTTGCCAGGCACTGACAAGTGCCTTGACCTTACCTACTCGGCGCAGTCGCTGAATAGCGCCACCGCCATCAATGACCGACAAGCCTGCGGAATCGTAGCCTCGGTATTCCAGCCGCTGTAGCCCTTCTAAGAGAATCCCTGCCACATTTCTGCGCGTTGCCGCGCCAACAATTCCACACATTTATTTGTCCCTGGGACCCTTCCAATTATCGATCGTCGTTTGGCGGCCTCGAGCGACCGCCAGCTGCTGCTTTTGCACGTCTCGAGTGATGGTCGATCCGGCGCCTAAAGTTGCGCCTTCACCGATGCTAACCGGTGCGACTAAGGAGGTGTTGGAGCCGACGAACACGCCATCTTCTATAACCGTCTGGTGTTTGTTAACCCCGTCATAGTTACAGGTGATGGTACCAGCACCAATATTCACACCATCACCGATCTGCGCATCACCCAGGTAACTCAGGTGGCTCGCCTTGCTGCCACGGCCAAGAGTGGTCTTCTTCACCTCGACGAAATTACCGACCTGAGCGTCACTGAGCAGCTCTGCGCCGGGACGCAGACGGGCAAAAGGCCCTACCTGACCCTGGGTCCCGATGCTGGCACCGTCAAGCATCGTCAATGCCTTGATGTGAACATTGGCGGCAAGAACACTGTCCTTGATAATACAGTTTGGCCCAATTCGAACGTTATCGCCGATGATCACACGCCCTTCAAAAACACAATTGATATCGATATGAACGTTTTGACCTGTAATAAGTTCGCCACGGATATCAATACGCGCCGGATCCAGCAGGTGGACGCCCGACAACATTAACTCCCTCGCACGGCGCAGCTGCCAGTAGCGCTCGGCGGTTGCCAGCTGAACAAAGGTATTGACGCCCTGCAGCTCACCGGCGTCAGCCGCTTTTACGGGTTTAACCCGCTGCCCGGCAGCATTGGCGATGGCAACTATGTCGGTCAGCAAATACTCCTGTTGATCATTATTCGTGGTCAGGTTGGCCATCCATTCTCGCAGCGCAGCGGCTTGAGCTAACATGACGCCAGTATTCACCTCGCAAATCCTGCGTTGCGCACTGGTGGCGTCGCGCTCTTCAACTATCTGCGCAATCCCGTCGTTTGTATCACGAATAATGCGTCCATAGTGGGTGGGGTCCTGCTGGTCCACCGTTAAGACCGTCAGATCAGCGTCACTTTGAAGCAGAGTCTGGAGGGTTGCTGCACTGATCAAGGGGCCATCGCCAGCGAGGATAAGCAATAGTGAGTCATTACTAACATGTGGCAGCGCCTGCATGACGGCATGTCCTGTACCCAGTTGCTCGCTCTGGTGTGCCCATTGAATGTCTTGGTCAGCAAAGGCAGCCTGTACCTGATCAGCGCCTTGACCAATCACCACATGGGTGCGTTGCGGTGCAAGTTCGGCAACGGTCGCCAATAAATGACTGAGCATGGGTTTGCCTGCCAGCGGATGCAGTACTTTAGGAAGTGTTGATTTCATTCGACTGCCCATGCCGGCAGCCAGGATGCAAACTTCAAGTGTTTTCATCTTGCCATTCTACCCCGATCAACCCTGGACTTGGGATATGGTTTAGTCGAAAAAAAAGGGTAGCTGAAGCTACCCTTTTTTAGATTTCCTGTTCTGCCAACACCTGATGGGGCCGGCTAATTATTTTTGCTCACGAAACTTGCGGATCGTTCGAAGCATCGCTGCCTGTTCGGCAAGATCAGCGCTGATTCTTCCAAAATCGATATCGGCTCGATTATCCGCCAACTCCCGCTCGGCTCTTTGCTGCGCCTCAACGGCAGCCGCCTCATCAATATCATCAGCTCGAATAGCCGTGTCGGCAAGAATCGTGATCGACGTCGGCTGAACCTCGATATAGCCGCCAGAGGCGAAGAAAATCTCTTCCTCGCCGCCTTCCAAGCGCAATCTAACCGGACCTGGCTTGACGCCACTGAGCAATGGCGTATGGCCAGGAAATAAACCCAGCTCACCAATGGTGCCAGACGCTACAACCATCTCTACCATGCCAGAGAAAATCTCTTGCTCGGCGCTGACGATACTGCAATGTACAGTTGATGCCATGGTCACTAGCCCTCTAACGACGGATTATAAACGCTTCGCTTTTTCGATCGCCTGTTCAATGCTGCCTACCATGCTGAAGGCCGCTTCTGGCAAATCGTCAAACTCGCCGTCGAGAATACCCTTGAAGCTGCGAATTGTGTCCGCAAGGCTCACGTAAACACCTGGCTGTCCTGTAAACACTTCAGCTACGTGCATCGGCTGGGAGAAGAACTGAGCCACTTTACGCGCACGATAAACCGTCAACTTATCTTCTTCAGACAGTTCGTCCATACCCAAAATAGCGATGATATCTTTCAGTTCTTTATACTTCTGCAACACGCCTTTAACGCGCTGAGCGACACTGTAGTGCTCTTCACCCACAACCAACGGATCCAGCTGTCGAGACGTGGAGTCCAGCGGATCAACCGCAGGATAGATACCCAATGAGGCGATATCTCGAGACAGGGTTACCGTTGAGTCCAGGTGAGCAAAGGTGGTCGCTGGCGACGGATCGGTCAAGTCGTCGGCGGGGACGTAAACTGCCTGGATAGACGTGATAGAACCGGTCTTGGTCGTCGTAATACGCTCTTGTAGCACGCCCATCTCTTCAGCCAGGGTTGGCTGATAGCCCACGGCGGAAGGCATACGACCGAGAAGCGCCGATACTTCGGTACCGGCCAGCGTATAACGATAGATATTGTCGACGAACAAAAGTACGTCCTTGCCATCATCACGGAACTTCTCGGCCATGGTCAAACCCGACAGGGCGACACGCAAGCGGTTTCCGGGAGGCTCATTCATCTGCCCAAACACCATGGCGATCTTGTCGAGTACACCCGCGTCCTGCATTTCATGGTAAAAGTCGTTACCTTCACGGGTACGCTCACCCACACCAGCAAACACGGAAAGACCGGCGTGCTCACTGGCAATGTTATTGATCAATTCAAGCATGGTCACGGTCTTGCCCACACCGGCACCACCGAACAGGCCGACTTTACCGCCCTTCGCGAACGGGCAGATCAGATCGATCACCTTAACGCCGGTTTCCAACAGGTCTCGACCACCCGCCTGCTCTTCATATGAAGGCGGCTTGCGGTGAATCGGCATACGCTCGGTTTCGCCGATGGGTCCCTTTTCATCAATGGGCCGGCCCAGAACATCCATGATTCGACCCAGCGTTGCTTCACCCACCGGCACAGAAATAGGCTCCTCGGTATTACTGACCCCGAGTCCACGGGCGACACCTTCAGAACTACCCATCGCAATGGTGCGCACGATACCGTCGCCCAACTGCTGCTGTACTTCCAAAGTCAGGCCATTACCGTCGACGACCAATGCGTGATAAACCTGGGGAACTTCATCCCGCGGGAATTCAACGTCAATGACCGCACCAATTACCTGTACGATACGTCCGCTACCCATCGCTATATCCTCTTACTCTCAAACGTTTTTTGATGGTGCCGGCAGATTAAACTGCCGCTGCACCGCTAACAATCTCTGATAATTCCTGGGTGATCGCTGCCTGTCGGGCATTATTCATGATCAACTGCAACTCATCCACCAGGTCCCCGGCGTTGTCTGTTGCACTCTTCATGGCAATCATCTTTGCGGCTTGCTCGCAAGCGACGTTTTCAACCACCGCTTGATAGACCTGAGATTCAATAAACCGGGTAATCAAACCTTCGATCAACTGCCGCGCATCGGGCTCATAGATATAATCCCAACGATGGGCCGATACACCTTCTTCTTTAATCGGATCCAGCGGCACTAATTGACGCAGCGTTGGAACCTGGGTCATGGTGTTTTTGAAGACATTGTTGGCCAGGATAATCTTGTCCACCTTGCCATCTTCAAAGGCATTCAACATCACTTTGATGCTACCAATCAGGTCAGCCATGGCCGGGTTTTCACTGACATGACTGCTGGCAGCTATAACATTGCCGCCATAGCTGCGGAAAAATTGCGCGCCTTTATTGCCAATCAAGCAAAGATCGACCTCGACACCCTTGTCTACCCAAACCTTGATATCTTTCACTGCTGCTTTCAGCAGGTTGACGTTCAAACCACCACATAAGCCCTTATCCGTCGTCACAACGATATAGCCAACCCGCTTGATCTCACGTTCGACCATAAACTGGTGACGATACTCTGGCGACGCGTTCGCTACGTGGCCGATTACCGCCCGAATATGGTCGGAATAAGGTCGGCCGCGAGACATCCGCTCCTGAGCTTTACGCATCTTACTGGCAGCGACCATCTCCATCGCGCTAGTAATCTTCTGCGTGTTCTTGATGCTGCCTATTTGCTTTCGAAGTTCTTTGGCATTCGCCATATCATGTTCGTCCGGCTATAGCCTTTACCAGGTCTGGGTTGATTTAAACGTCTCGATAGCCTTTCGCATGGCATCGATCACTTCCGGTGTGTAAGCACCTTTCGAGTTGACTTCCTGCATAAACGCTGAGTGTTCAGCATTCATATAAGAGATGAGTGCCGCTTCAAAATCGAGCACTTTTCCGACCTCAACATCTTGCAGAAAGCCTTCGTTCGCCGCAAACAGCACAGTGCCCATTTCCGCCACATTCATCGGCGCATATTGCTTTTGTTTCATCAATTCGTTGATGCGCTCACCATGCTCCAGCTGGCGTCGGGTCGCGTCATCCAGGTCCGACGCGAACTGGGAGAAGGCCGCCAGCTCGCGGTATTGCGCGAGAGCCAGCTTGATACCACCAGAGATCTTTGACATGAACTTGACCTGAGCATCACCACCAACCCGAGATACGGAAATACCTGGGTTCATTGCTGGCCGCTCGCCGGCGTTAAACTTATCGCTCTCGAGGAAAATTTGGCCGTCGGTAATAGAAATCACGTTGGTCGGGACGAAAGCGGATACGTCTCCGGCCTGAGTTTCAATGATCGGCAGGGCTGTCAAAGAACCCGTCTTACCCTTTACTGCGCCATCAGTTTGCGCTTCTACGTAATCGGGGTTAACCCGAGCCGCACGCTCCAATAAGCGGGAATGGAGATAAAATACGTCACCAGGATAAGCCTCACGGCCTGGTGGGCGACGCAGCAACAACGAGATTTGACGATAGGCCCAAGCCTGCTTGGTCAAGTCATCATAGATGATCAATGCATCTTCACCGATGTCACGGAAATACTCGCCCATGGCACAACCGGAATAAGGGGCGATATACTGCATGGGCGCGGGATCCGCTGCACCAGCAACCACAACAATGGTATTTTCCATAGCGCCGTGTTCTTCAAGGGTTCGAACCACATTGGCAACCGATGAGAATTTTTGGCCGATAGCGACATAAACGCACTTAATGCCAGAATCTTTTTGATTGATGATCGCATCGATGGCGATGGCAGTCTTACCGGTCTGTCGGTCACCAATGATCAGCTCTCGCTGACCACGTCCTACAGGAATCATCGAGTCGATACACTTAAGGCCAGTTTGTACGGGCTGATCAACGTGCTGTCGGGCGATAACACCGGGCGCCACCTTTTCAACGGGGGAGCTGGTTTTGGCATTCAGTGCGCCTTTGCCATCAATCGGGTTTCCCAAAGCGTCTACCACGCGTCCTAACAATTCCGGACCAGTGGGCACCTCCAGAATACGACCCGTGCATTTCGCTGTTTGACCTTCGCGCAGGGATTTATAATCACCCAGCACAACGGCGCCGACAGAGTCGCGCTCAAGGTTCAAGGCGAAACCAAAAAGGTTACCTGGAAATTCAATCATCTCGCCGTTTTGGACATCGGCAAGGCCGTGGATACGCACAATACCATCAGATACGCTGACGATGGTGCCCTCGTTCCGGGCTTCTGAAGAGATATCGAGCTTTTCTATGCGTTGCTTGATGATCTCGCTGATTTCAGACGGGTTCAGTTGTTGCATGCGCCGTTCCCCAAGGAAAGGTTAAATCGTTTATGTTTAATATCTATCTCTGTCAGTGTTTCCAGTTTCGCCTGCGACTTGGTCTTAACCCAGTACTTGAGCGAGTTTCTGAAGCTTGCCACGAACAGAATTATCTATCACTGTATCTTCAGTTCTGATGATCACGCCACCTAGCAGCGCCTTGTCGACTGTTGCCGACAAATTCACTTCACGTTGTAAACGCTTCTTTAATGCTTCTGATAATTTCGAACTGTCTTCAGCACTGACTTCAAAAGCGCTGGTCAATGTGACGTCCATGGTTTTTTCATGGTTTGCTTTCAACAGCTCAAAAATTTCAGCGATCGTTGGCAGCAGGGCAATTCGACCATAGGTCGATAATACCGTGACGAAATTCTGACCCTTGTCAGACAATTCATCACCTAGCAGACCAATCATCAAACTGGCTTCCTGCTCCGTAGTCAAACGTGGGTTATCCAACGCTTTCCGTACCGGCGCCATCTCGACAGTTGCACTCAACACAGTCAACATACGAGACCAGTTGGTCAAACCCGCAGTCTCATCCAACGCCTGTGAAAATGCAGCACGAGCATAGGGTCGGGCAATCGTAGTATTTTCTGACTCAGCCATTTCCTGTCGCCTCTACAATTGCGCCGCGAGCTTGTTCAACATCTCTTGATGTCGCGCTTGATCCACACTGCTTTCAAGGATTCGTTCTGCGCCCTGTATCGCCAGCTCACCGACTCTGGCACGCAAAGACTCTCGCGCCCGATTCACTTCCTGATCAATTTCAGACTGAGCGCCGAGTTTGATCCGGTCAGCTTCTTCGGTGGCCTGACCCTTCGCATCTTCGACGATCTGATTGGCGCGCTGACGCGCTTGTGCAATCAATTCTGCTGCTTGCTTTTTAGCTGCTTCCAACTCGACGGCCGCAGCATCATTCGCAGACTCCAGCTGTTTTTCTGCCAGGACAGCTTTTTCCAAGCCTTCAGCTAGCGCCTTTTGACGTTCGCGCATGGCTTGAGTCAATGGCGGCCAGACAAATTTCATGCAGAACAAGACAAACATCACGAACGATATCAGCTGACCTAGCATCGTTAAATTAATAGTCACACTTCACCTCGGATTTCGAAAAATAAAGTTCGGCAACTAACGTTCGGGAATTGATTCCCGAATGCCGGGCTTTATACCGCAAAGATCATATACAAAGAGATACCAACAGCAATAATGGGTACCGCGTCGACCAATGCCAGCGAGATAAACAACTGAGTCATTAACATAGGCTGCAGCTCTGGCTGACGTGCAACACCTTCCAGGTACTTGCCGCCTAAAATACCGATACCAACACCACTACCAATCGCGCCAAGACCCATCAAAATGCCGCCGGCGATATAAATTAAGGATTGTTCCATGCTCTACTCCTGCTGTGCTCAAAAAAATAAATTAAGTGTTTTTTTTACAACTTCTTCTTAATCAGTGCTCGCCAGTCTCGTGTGCTTGAGTCAAATATACGATTGTTAAAATCATAAAGACAAACGCCTGAAGGCTAATGATCAGAATATGGAAGATAGCCCAAGGTAGTGACAGGGCCCATTGTGCATAAAATGGCAGCAAAGCAATGAGGATGAAAATCATTTCGCCAGCATACATGTTACCGAATAGTCGCAGCCCATGAGACAAAGGCTTGGCAATCATATCCACCGTTTCGAGGATAATGTTAAACCAGTACATGCTCCAATGGGGAATGGGGTGGGTGAACAACCCGGCGCCAAATTTGATCGGCCCCTTGATCTTTATATTGTAGTAGAGCACCAGGGCAAAAACCCCTAGCGCCATGCCTAAGGTGGCATTGGGATCAGTAGTGGCGACAATCTTGAAGTAATTGATACCCGCAGCATGGGCTACCCAAGGCACAAAATCGATAGGGATCAGGTCCATTAGGTTCATTAAGAACACCCAGACCAAAATGGTTAATGACAGTGGCCCTATAATCGGGTTGGGGCGAGTACCAAACACCTGCCGAATATTGTCTTCGACAAACTCCACCACCATTTCGCAGAGATTCTGCAAGGTACCGGGAACGGCGGCTGTCACATTCCGCGCAGCGATGATAAAAATCGCCAAAAAGGCAAAACCCGTCATGAGCGACCACAGCATAGTGTCAACGTGGATTGCCAAAAAACCCATACTCTTAATTTCTTCAGGGGTGTGGGCGAGCGCCCAGCTACCATCGGGCAACTGACCATAGGTCAGGTTCGTAATGTGGTGCTGTATATATTCACCGGAAGTCTGGTCTTCGCCTGCCATACTAGTCTGTTCTCAGCAAAACTCAATTATGTCTGCTGGTCATGGGGCTGACGATCGACCAAAGGGACGATCACATTCAGCATCATGGCCAGAACCAATACCGCAAAGAACATCGGAATGCTCAACGGCTTAACCCAACCAAACACGGCGGCAAACATCAACGCCGTGAGTACTAATTTTCCTACCTCACCCACTACCATGGTTTTGAACGCTAATGCAGGATTAATCACCTGTCTATTCAAGCGCCATGCCATAAAACCACTGGGGAGGGCACTGACCAGCCCACCAAGGGCCATTGAGTAGGCGTAGACCCAATCAATCGCCAAACCCGCCAGGGCCAACACCAATGTTATCAGCAGTTGCGCGATAACGATCCTATATACGGGATTATGCCCAATTAGACTTATTGGATGTCCAATGTTCATACCGCACAGGCTCCCGGGCTCTTGTGTAAAGCGCCCTATATATTGCGGGGGCAGAGTATAGAGATTTAGCTGTGACCATTCAACGTGAGATCACTGGAAAACCTGATTTTTTAGGTTTATGACCGATTTCTTAGCCATAAGCCATCGCAAACTGTCCTATTCAAGCTCTCCAAACCGGCTGAGAATGCCATCGAGCTCATCCAGGCTGTTGTACTTAATCACTAATTTGCCCTTGCCCTTGGCGGTATGCTGAATATTGACTGGCTGACCCAGCTTGTTCGTCAGGCGAGTCTCCAGCTGCCGCGTATCCGAGTCGGCGACTCGAGTGGCTTTCACATCCTTGGGGTCTGCTAACAAACGTCGCACCAGCGCTTCCGCTTGTCTGACATTTAAATGCTGGGCGACAATGTCGCGCGCCGCTCGCGCTTGAAGGTCTGTTGATAGCGTCAGCAGGGCGCGCGCATGGCCCATTTCGATATCTCCATTACCCAGCATCTGCGCAACCTCACTCCCCAGGTGGGTTAACCGAAGAAAGTTTGTCACTGCCGTTCGACTCTTACCGACCGCATCTGCAACTTGTTGGTGAGTTAAAAGGAACTCATCAACCAGGCGTTGCAAAGCGAGCGCTTCCTCCATTGGGTTGAGGTCCTCCCGCTGGATATTTTCAATGAGAGACATGGCTACCGCGGCTTCATCGTTGACTTCACGGATAACAGCTGGAATTTTCTCGAAACCCGCCAGCTGCGTCGCTCGCCATCGACGTTCGCCAGCGATAATTTCATAGCGCTGCTCACCCACCGACCGCAAAACAATGGGCTGCATTAAACCCTGGGCTTTAATAGATGCTGCAAGGTCCTGCAACGCTTCCTCGTCCATCACCTTGCGGGGTTGGTACTTGCCCGGTCTAATCCACTCAATGGGTATCTCATCAAGGCGCTGCCCAACTTCCGCTTGGCTTTCCGTGGCCGAGGAACTTTGAGCACCGAGCAAGGCATCCAGGCCACGCCCTAGTCCGCGTTTCTTGCCTACCATAACTAATCTCCTGGCTGCTGGCTGGGGTTCAGCGGGATTCGAGGCTTCGTCTCGTAGCGGCGAGCCAACTCACTGGCAAATGCCAGATAGGCAGTCGCACCGCGAGACAACTTGTCATAATACAAAGCCGGCAAGCCGTAGCTGGGCGCCTCTGCCAGACGGACATTCCGAGGAATCACAGTCCTGTAGACCTTGTCACCGAAATGATCCAATAGCTGCTTTGACACGTCTTGGGTCAGACTGTTACGGGGGTCGTACATGGTTCTGAGAATACCCTCAATCGCCAGTGTTGGATTGAGACGAGCGGTTATTCTGCCGATGGTTGAAACCAGCGCCGAGAGACCCTCAAGGGCATAGTATTCACATTGCATCGGGATGATCACAGCATTCGCTGCGACCAGTCCATTGATGGTTAGCAAACTGAGACTCGGCGGGCAGTCGATAATGATAAAATCATAGTCGTCACTCACTGTCGCCAGGGCTTCTGTGAGGCGATATTCCCGTCGATCCATGCCGAGCAGCTCCACTTCAGCGCCAGAAAGCTCGACATTTGCACCCAACAGGGTGTAACCGGCAGACTCAGCTTTGACCATTGCATCTTTGATTGGGGTACCATCCACCAATACTTCATACACAGAGGCATCCAGGTCGCTCTTATCAACTCCGCTACCCATGGTCGCATTACCTTGCGGGTCCAAGTCAATCAACAAGACTCGGCGCTTCATTGCCGCCAAGGATGCCGCCAAGTTGACACTGGTGGTCGTCTTACCAACGCCGCCCTTTTGATTGGTTACTGCTAAAACAATCGCCACGACTCAGCTGCCCCTTTGATGGTTAGTGTGCCGACCCAGCACATAAAGATGCCGCTCGGCTTCAACGCCGGGCACTTGCAGTGAGTGAACCTCAGTGATAGACAGGTCTGTGGCCGGCAAATCTTCCTCCAGCTTACCCTTCATGGCTAACAGACTTCCACTCTCGGCAAGTAGATGCTGAGTGGTGGACACGATATTTGCTAAACTGGCAAACGCTCTACAGATGACCCCATCAAACACACCCTGATAATCTTCTGCTCGCGCCTGAACAACAGTGACATTAAAAAGCCCTAACTCGATCTGCATCTGCTGCAAAAAGCGGGTCTTCTTGCCATTACTGTCGAGTAAAACAAAGCGGATTTGTGGATAACACAGGGCCAGGGGTATACCCGGAAGACCGGCGCCGCTACCCACATCCAGCACTGTTGCCGCAGGCTCCGCCGACGCCTTCGTCGCCCAATGGGCCAAATAAGGCACAACCGCGAGTGAGTCCATAAGATGCAGGTAAACCATCTGTTGTGGGTCTCTTATCGAGGTCAGATTATATGCCTGGTTCCACTTTATCAGCCCTTGAAGAAAAAGCGCCAGCTGAGGGACTAGTCCGCTGTGGCCCTCGAGTCCCAGCTGACGGACTCCTGCTTCAATTGACGCCAGCAAAGCCGAACTCTGGGTCATGCGCTTTTTTGATCGTTAAGCGTGTGTCGCGCTTTCTTAAGAAAAACCAACAGCAGCGATATCGCAGCAGGCGTTATACCAGAGATTCGGCTTGCCTGACCAATTGTGGCCGGCCGCACCTGTTCAAGTTTCTGCCTGACTTCATTCGACAAGCCGCCGATGCCGGCATAACTAAACCGCTCTGGAATGGCGACTGAGTGTTGGGCCAGAACCCGATTAATCTCATCCTGCTGACGGTCGATATAACCCGCATATTTCAGATCTATTTCGATTTGATCGTTAACCTCCGCATCAGGCCAGTCGAGGCCAACGGCTCGCAACAAAGCGTCTATTTGGACATTCGGTCGCTTCACCAAATCCGCTAGCTTATACTCGCGACTCAGCGGCTGGCCCAGCAAAGCCTCAATGGCGGCGTCACCTGGATGGCGCCAACTTTCGTCCAACTGCAACTTTCTTGTCTCGATCGCTTCGATTTTTTCAGAATACCGTTGCCACCGCTCGTCAGATACCAAATTCATTGCGCGACCGGCCGCTGTTAGTCTGCGGTCGGCATTGTCCTGGCGCAATATCAGACGATATTCTGCACGGCTGGTGAACATCCTGTAGGGTTCTTTAGTCCCCATAGTGATCAGATCGTCAATGAGTACTCCAATATAAGCCTCATTTCGACCAGGACAGTAGGGCGCCTGTTCGAGACTGAGATTAGCGGCATTGATGCCTGCGATCAGGCCTTGGGCCGCAGCCTCTTCGTAACCGGTGGTACCATTGATTTGTCCCGCAAAGAACAATCCTGCCAGGTGCCGGGTTTCTAACGAGTTTTTGAGTTCTCGAGGCTCAAAGAAGTCATACTCGATGGCATAGCCAGGTCGAGTGATATGCGCTTGCTCAAAACCTTTAATACTTCGCACCAATGCTACCTGAACATCATAGGGCAGACTGGTTGAAATCCCATTCGGGTAAAGTTCATGGGTATTCAGCCCCTCTGGCTCAATGAATATTTGGTGGGAGCTTTTGTCCGCAAAGCGCACGACCTTATCCTCAATGGATGGGCAGTAACGTGGCCCTATGCCGTCAATTTCACCGGTGAACAAAGGTGATCGATCCAGACCCCCTCGAATAATGTCATGGGTCTCGGCGCTAGTATGGGTGATATAGCAGTCCATCTGGGCGGGGTGATCCGCCGTGGAACCCATATAGGACATGACTGGACGCGGAGTGTCACCGGGTTGAGCCTCCAGTCCTGCGTAATTAACCGACTTGCCATCAATCCGCGGCGGTGTGCCGGTCTTCAGGCGACCGACGCTGAAAGGCAGTTCTCGAAGCCTTTCTGAAAGCCGGTTTGAGGGTGCATCACCGGCGCGGCCACCTGCCTGTTTTTGCATGCCAACGTGAATGATGCCGCCCAAAAAAGTACCCACCGTCAAGACGACGGCATCGGCAAAGAAACGTAGCCCTGTGTTGGTCACAACCCCTGTGACTCGCTCGCCAGTCACAATTAAATCGTCAACCGACTGCTGAAACAGTTGCAGGTTCGGCTGGTTTTCAAGAAAACCTCTGATCGCCGCTCTATAAAGTTGTCGATCTGCCTGAGCGCGAGTGGCGCGAACCGCTGGCCCCTTTCTCGCATTCAGGGTTCGAAAGTGAATACCTGCTCTGTCTGCCGCGAGGGCCATAGCGCCACCCAGCGCATCAATTTCCTTGACGAGATGGCTCTTACCAATACCGCCGATCGCCGGATTGCAGGACATTTGACCCAGAGTCTCGATATTCTGCGTCAGGAGAAGGGTTTTTACACCCATACGCGCGGCCGCGAGAGCAGCCTCGGTACCAGCGTGGCCACCACCGACGACAATGACTGCATAACGATTTGGATAGTCCATGGCAGCTACGGCATTATATACGGGTCCGCAAGTATACGGACGGTGGCGATAAAGTCTATGTCCATGATTTTTTCGATTAATTTTGGCAACGACTACTTACCGATACAGAAGCTCGAGAAGATCTCTCCTAGCAGGTCATCACTGGAAAACTCTCCAGTAATTTCATTCAGCGCCTCATGGGCGATACGCAGTTCTTCTGCCAATAGCTCACCGGCCTGTTGGGTCTGTAATTGTTGCTGACCTGCAATCAGGGCCTCCTGGGCACGATGCAAAGCATCAAGATGCCTGCTTCGTGCAATGAAGTTGCCTTCCACTTGGCTATCAAAACCAATCACCTGCTGGATAGCGGCTTTCAACTCTGCCAATCCCTGAGTGGTTGTCACTGATATTCCGAGAACCGGGACCGAGAAGACCGGGATTGATGTAAGCGCGAGTTTATCGATCTTATTCAGCACGACAATGGCGACCAACGGGTTCCCCGACTCTGCCAGCATGGCCTCTGCCTCTTCCCGCCAGTCTACTGCATGTTCACTGTAGTCAATCAACAGCAGTAAGATATCTGCTGTTGTCATTTCCTGTCGTGCTCGACGGATACCCTCTCTTTCAACCAAATCTTCACTGTGACGCAGGCCCGCCGTATCCACCAGGCGCAGCGGCACGCCATCTAGGTGGATATCTTCTCTGACGAGGTCTCTGGTAGTTCCAGGCACACTGGTGACAATCGAGGTGTCACGGCCACTGAAATAATTCATCAGACTGGACTTACCCGCATTAGGTCGGCCTGCAAAGACAAGGGTTACCCCTTCTCGTAAAATCGCACCCTGTTCCGTTTCGGCAAGCGTCTCTACCATGGCCGCGGAAAGCTCTGCCAAGGATTCATGGATCGAATCGTCAGCCAAAAAATCCACTTCTTCTTCAGGAAAATCAATCGCCGCTTCAACATAAATTCGAAGCCTAACGATCCGTTTATTCAGCGCTTGAATTTTTGTTGAGAATTGACCTTGGAGGGATTTAACGGCACTTTTTGCTGCTCGCTGACTGCCACTATCAATGAGGTCAGCGATAGCTTCTGCTTGTGACAAGTCGATCTTGTCGTTCAGAAAAGCCCTTTGCGAAAACTCACCGGGACCGGCGATTCGAGCACCGGCTCGTACGACTCGATTTAACAACATATCCATCACCACGGGTCCACCATGACCCTGCAGTTCCAACACGTCTTCACCAGTAAAAGAATGGGGTCCCGGAAAAAACAAGGCGATGCCCTGGTCAAGCGCACTACCATCTGTGTCCAGAAAATTTGCGAAAGTGGCTAATCTGGGCTTAGGCACTGCGCCAACAATCACACTGGCTATCTCTCGAACCCTGGTACCGGAAATTCGAACAATGCCCACCCCGCCCCGACCCACTGGCGTTGCGATCGCAACTATAGTGTCAGTTTGCACTAGGATTCCGGTCATCGGTCACCCATTAGCCGGCTTTTTCAACCTGTTTGGTCACAACCCATTGCTGGGCGATCGACAGTAGATTGTTTACCAACCAATACAATACCAGCCCACTGGGGAACCAGAGGAAGAAGAAGGTAAACATTACTGGCATCACTTTCATGACCTTGGCTTGCATTGGATCTGGCGGTTCCGGTTGCATCATTTGGGTCACAAACATAGATGCGCCCATGAGAATTGGTAAAACGAAATAGGGGTCCATCACCGCCAGGTCATTTATCCACAACATGAAGGGTGCCTGACGCAATTCATAGCTTTCCATCAGGGTCCAGTAGAGTGCCAGAAAAACTGGCATCTGCAGCAATATAGGTAAACAGCCCCCCAAAGGATTGGCGCCTTCCTTTTTATACAGCTCCATCATTGCTTGGGTAAATTGTTGCTTGTCATCACCATAGCGCTCTTTCAGGCGCGCCATTTCCGGCTGGAGTTTGCGCATTTTGGCCATGGACTTGAAGCCGGCAGCGGATAAGGGGTATAGCAGAGTTTTCACGATAATCGTCAGAATAATAATCGCGATACCCCAGTTACTCACGATGCCGTGAATAAAAGTCAGCAACCCAAACATAGGCTGGGCTAGCCACCATAGAAAGCCGTAGTCTACCGTGAGATTTAATCCTGGCGATATTTCCTCAAGTTTATATTGATCTTTCGGTCCCACATAAAACTGCGCGCCTTTAGTATCTTGTTGGCCAGGAGCTACTGACCAATTAGGCGAGGTGAAGCCAAACAGGAAGGCATCCTTGTCTGCAAGTTTGCGGGCATGATACGTATTCTTTTCTCGTTTTTCCTTCGGTACCCAAGCTGTTACAAAATAATGCTGAACCATAGCAATGTAGCCACCATCGACAATAGCCTTATAGGGATTTTCTTCGACATCATCAAAGGTGATTTTCGTGTAGGGCGCGTCTGACGTGAAGGTTGCACCACCGGTGTAGGGCTGCAAACCCATGGCACTCTGGTCAATGAGTACTGGCGCTTGACCATCGCGTTTAATCTGACCGAATAAGGCGGCGGCCCAGGTTTGGTTGCTGTTGTTTTCCACCTGATAGTCGACGTCGACCAGATAATTGTCACGCCGCAGAGTAAAGCGTTTTGTCACCGATACTTCACCCTGTAGGGTTTTCAACTCTACCTGAATCTGATCTTCGTTTGAGGAAAGCTCATACTGACTCTGGGCGACAGTAAAGATTGGTCTACCAGCAGCGGTATCTGTACCGTTAGGACCTATCAGGCCACTCTGGGCGGCGTAGGCATTGCGTGGATCCATAAGGACAAAAGGTGAATCAGGCTGATCGATTGCCACGGGAAATTTTTTCAATGAAGCTTTGACGATATCGCCACCAACCGTATCGATCAAAAGATTCAGCACATCGGTTGTCACTGTGACATAACGTGCATTCTGACTGTTTGACTGGAGATCCATTACATCGCTGGTCGTCCCTAAAACGGGTTCTGGTTTGATACTGTCGAGGGGCAGAAAGTCGACAGACGCTTCGCTGAAAGGACCGTTTTGACTAGCACTCGGAAGGGAATTGATATTGGTGAGTATATCGGTATTTGGTGTGCTTATCGCGTCCGCTGACTCTGATTCGATTCTGCCACTGCCATAGTCTTCGCTCCACGCCAGAATCAGCATGTAGGTGGTAATCGCGAGACCTAGTAAAATTAAAATACGTTGAAAATCCATAGGTAACTCTCGTTGAAAATGGCTACTCGAAGCCGACCGGCTTTTTACTAGTGTCGTTAACGTTTAAAACGGCAGGGACCGAATCGATACCCCCTGGATGAAAAGGGTGACATTTCGACAGTCGGCGTACACCCAGCCAAGTGCCTTGAAATACACCATGTCGCTCGATAGCCTCACGGGTATATTCTGAACAGGTAGGATGAAATCGACAGCGAGGCCCAAGGACGCTACTAAGGCAAAGTTGATAAATGCGTATCGTAATTAACAGGAGCCTTTTGATCATCTAAGTACTCACAGACGCTTTTTTGAACAACTTTTTCCAGCCCTTTGCCAGCACGTCTGTCAAATGTTGGTTGTCTCTCGTTGAGACACCAGACCTTGCGACTATGACGATATCTAAACAGGGTGATTCATTTGCTTGAGGACCCTGGGTGCGAAAAGATTCTCGAATCAAGCGCTTGATTCTATTGCGTTGCACTGCCGCGCCAGCGTTTTTTTTGCCAATGACCATCCCGAGGCGACAATGCTTTACCTGGTTTTCGACAGCAAGAACAAGAAATTCCGGCCCACTCAATCGATACTTGTTGCCTTTAAATACAGCGTCAAATTCGTGAGATTTGTGCAATCGGTAGTGTGGCGGGAATCCTTGCGCCGCTGCAACCCTCACCGACTGTTCAAGTAGATCAGCCAAGAGCTCCTATCAGACTGTCAGTTCCTTGCGTCCCTTGGCTCGACGACGCTTCAAGACCAAGCGACCGTTTTTGGTTGCCATTCTGGATCGGAAACCGTGGGTTCTGTTGCGTTTCAATACGCTTGGTTGAAATGTTCTTTTCATTGGTTTTGCACCGGTAACGGGGTTTGAAAAACGAGCGGCGATTCTAAAGAAGATCGAAGCAACAGTCAATTTAGGATTTCAGACTTTATCGCTCCCAAGGTTGGTAAATTTTTGCTGCTCCTAAATAGTAGATAACATTATATATATATCATTTATTATTAGTGTTGTTATTAAGGCTTAACAGGCTGTGGATGAGTCAATAATATTGTTCTATATCAATAAGTTGAGTGACGCTAAAGGTTGTTGGCAGTTTGATCTATACCTGGGTGCAAACTGTGGACAAGCTGTGCAGCAATGATCGAGTTATCCACAGGCAACGGTTCAGGCGCCAAGATCCTAGATTTATGCACAGGTTGCCCACAGGTTATGCACTGGTTATCTACCGATTTAAAGCATAAATTATTGATTCGTAAGGATTTTCAATTACATTATTTTATACGGAACTGGTGGCTTGAGGCGTCAAATGGCGTTACTATTCGAGTCGGCTGGAGGCTGCCGGGATAGGGGCCTTGAGCAACGGTACGGTGTGGATTTCAATTTGCCGACTTTCTGATCGAAAAGACCATTTGGAGGTTTTGTGGGGGCGACAATCTGGCAAAAATGCTTGAACAGTCTGGAGGGAGAGTTGACTGCGCAGCAATTTAATACCTGGATAAAGCCTTTGCAGGCCGAGCTTGATACCAAAGAGTTATGTTTACTGGCGCCCAACAAGTACATTCGGGACCAGGTCAGCGATATGTTTCTGGCGCGGATCCAGGAGTTGGTTGACCAAAATGGTTTCGGGCCCGTGACCTTGCGTATTGGTTCTTCAGCCTCACTATCGAGCGCCAGCACCGGTCAGGGAACGTCACGAGGTAACGGCAATGCTCGCGTTGTCGATAATAGTTTTGCGGCTCGAGAAAGCTTTTATCCTTTGCTCAAACTCAATACCGAGTTTACGTTTGAGACATTTGTCGCCGGTCGTTCCAATGAGTTGGCCAGGGCTGCGGCCATTCAAGTATCTGAAAACGTTGGTGTCACTTATAAGTGCCTGCTGTTGTACGGCGGAGTTGGGCTTGGTAAGACGCACCTGATGCATGCGGTAGGTAATGCTATTCTTGAAAAGCATCCGCATTTGAAGGTGGCCTATATGTATTCTCAGCGGTTTATGGAGGACATGGTCAGGGCGATCGAGCATGGGACCATGTCGGAATTTACCCAGTACTATCGAACCGTCGATGTGCTGCTCATGGACGATATTCAGTTTCTCGCCAAGGGTATGAAATCTCAGGAGGAATTCTTCCATGTTTTCAATCGGTTGCAGGAAAACGGTAGCCAGATAGTACTGACGTGTGACCGCTACCCAAAAGAAATCGAGGGGCTGGAAGAACGACTCAAGAGTCGGTTTATGTGGGGTATGACAGCAACCGTTGAGCCACCCGATCTGGAAACGCGGGTGGCGATCCTGCTGAAGAAAGCAGAGGTAGAAGCGGTTTATTTGCCCCAGGACGCGGCCTTTTTTATCGCTGAAAGAATCCGCTCGAATGTTCGAGAGTTAGAAGGTGCTTTACGTAGGGTAATTGCTAATGCGAAATTCACTGGACGAGAGATCAGTATTGAACAGGTTCGAGAGTCATTGAAGGATTTGATTTCGCTGCAGGATCGGCAAGTCGGGATCGAAAACATTCAGAAAACGGTGGCGGAGTATTATAAGATTCGAATCGCTGAGTTACATTCCAAGCGTCGAACCCGATCGATAGCAAGGCCGCGACAAGTAGCTATGGCGCTGGCAAAGGAACTGACGAATCACAGTCTTCCTGAGATCGGCGATTCTTTCGGAGGACGGGATCATACGACAGTCATGCATGCCGTGCGAAAAATTGAAGAGTTGCGTGAGAGTCATCAGGATATTCGAGACGATTATACTAACTTGCTGCGAATATTGACGGCCTAGATGTGCAGGATTAGTAGTGCTATTTAAGTAAGGCTCCATAAGGACTGCCATGAAGTTTGAGATAGATCGAAATGCATTGGTAGAGCCATTGCAATTTGTGTCTGGCGTTGTAGAGCGTCGACAAACGCTACCTGTTTTAGCGAATCTCAAAATAACCGTCAAAAATGGTGTTCTGACGCTTGTGGGTACGGATCTGGAAGTAGAGCTCAGTGCGAGCCTGAAGACGATCACTAACGCCTCAGATGGCGCTGTTACCATACCGGCACGAAAATTTATGGAAATTTGTCGTAGTTTTCCTGGTAACACGCCACTCGTATGTTCGTTAGAGGGGGAGCGAATGAGTATCGTCAGTGGGCGCTTTAAATCCCATCTGGCGACACTGCCTACGGCGGAATTTCCAATTATTGACATGGATCCGGCTCAGGTCGAGGTGAGGCTCTCACCCCAGTCGCTCAAGCGTCTGTTGGACAAAACCAGTTTTGCTATGGCGCAACAGGACGTGCGGTATTTTTTCAATGGCATGTTGATAGAACTCAGTGCAGACCAGCTCACGGCGGTGGCGACCAATGGCCAGCGGCTCGCTGCTAACCGTCTAGCATGCACCTATGCCGTCGATGAAAAGCGGCAGTTTATTGTCCCGAGAAAAGGCATTGTCGAATTGATGCGAATGGTTAAAGATGACGAGCGGGAGCTGGTGTTACAATTTTCTAAAAATCATCTTCGCGTCGAGTCGAGTCACCTTTGCCTAGTGACTCAATTGATCGACGCGACCTATCCGGAATACGAACGCGCCATGCCGGTTGGGGGTAACATTGTATTGCGGGCTAATCGTCGTGAGATTAAGGATGCTCTAACCAGAACATCGATTCTGACGAACGAGACTTACAGAAACATTCGCCTGGAATTGACACCGGGAAACTTGGGGGTTTATGCCAATAATCCTTTACAGGAAGAGGCTGAAGAGAATGTGCCAGTGGCATACGATGGAGCTAAATTAGAGATAGGATTCAATGTCGACTATCTGATCGATGCCTTATCGGCAATGGATAGCGACAAGGTCCAAATGACGTTGATAGATGGAAATAGTGCGATGTTGCTAACGGAATCGAATGAATGCCAATCACGCTTCGTGGTTAGTCCTATGATCTTATAGCGGCTAGGGCAATAATAATAAGGTTCTTAAAGCTTGTAAGCACTCACTATAGGAAAATTCATGAAGTTACTTGTCAGTAGAGAAGCCTTGTTGAAACCACTTCAACAAGTCGCGGGTGTCGTTGAGCGGCGGCAGACTTTGCCGGTGTTGTCAAACGTGTTGCTGCAGGTCGAGGGCGCTGAGCTGTCGTTGACGGGCACAGATCTGGAGGTGGAAATGGTCGCTCGCGTACCCCTGATTGAAGGGGAGAATGGCGAGGTGACTGTTCCAGCGCGTAAGTTGATGGACATCTGTCGAGAGCTGCCCGACAAAGCCGAGGTTGAGTTATCCTTAGCAGGGCAACGTTTAACGATTAAGGCGGGCCGGTTTCGATCAACCCTGTCTACGCTGCCAGCAGCGGATTTTCCTGCCGTCGAAAAGTCTATCGCAGAGATGTCCACTCGAATTGATAGCAAGGCATTGAAGCGGTTGCTAGATCGAACAGCCTTCGCGATGGCGCAGCAAGATGTCCGTTATTTCCTCAACGGCATGTTGATCGAAATGGGGGGCGATTATGTTAAGACAGTAGCAACCGATGGTCACAGGCTGGCCATGAGCAAGTTGCAAATGCCAGGAGCCAGCGTGGATAGCCGGCAGGTTATAGTACCGAGAAAGGGCGTGCTTGAGCTACAGCGGTTGTTGCATGAAGTCGATGGCGATATAGGTATCGCCATTGGATCTAACTATCTGATGGCGGAATCCACGGATTTCACCTTAACGACCAAGCTCGTCGATGGTCGCTTTCCGGATTATGATCGAGTGATTCCCAAGAATGGCGACAAGTTGATTCTTGCAGACAAGTTGGAGTTAAGGCAGGCGCTGAATCGTACTGCGATTTTGTCAAACGAGAAATTTCGCGGTATTCGCGTCAATCTATCGTCAGGGGCATTGCAACTATCTGCTAATAATCCCGAACAGGAAGAAGCAGAGGAAACCGTCTCAGTGGATTATCAGGGCGACGATCTTGAGGTCGGGTTTAATGTGGGTTACGTGCTCGACGTGCTGGGCGTGATCGAAAGTGATTCTGTCAAGATGACGTTGCACGACGCCAATAGCAGCGCCTTGCTGGAAGACCCTAACGTCGAAGACTCAATCTATGTTGTGATGCCAATGAAACTATGAGTTTAAGCCGGCTCACGGTAGAGAACTTGCGTAACATTAAGCATGTGGAACTGGGTCTGGCGTCGGGCATCAATCTTTTCTGCGGCAACAATGGCAGTGGTAAAACCAGCCTGCTGGAATCAGTTTATTTTCTCGGCTCTGGGCGAACGTTCCGTGGACAAAAGCTAGAGCCACTGATTCGACGAGACGCGGATCGCGCCACCGTGTTCGGCATAGTGGCGACGCCGGTCAGGCAGTGTCGAATTGGTGTACAGAGAGATCGCGATGGCGGGCGAGACATCAAGATAAATGGTGAGGTAGTACGACGCGCCAGTGAGTTGGCGCTGGCGCTTCCGGTGTTGCAGTTGGGTCCGGACACAGTTGATTTGCTGTTGGGTGCGCCTGGGCAGCGGCGTCGGTTTTTGAATTGGGGTTTGTTTCACGTGGAACCTGGTTTTCTTTCGGAATGGGAGAATGCCGTGCGAGGATTGAAGCAGCGTAATAGCCTGCTTCGCGGAGGAGGTGGCAACCCCGCAGAGCTGAAAGTCTGGACCGAGAAGCTGGTTGATCTCGCCGAGTCTATTGACCTGTTTCGTCAGCGTTATTTTGAGAAATTTCAAACCGTGTTTCAAACCCTGTGTGGAGAACTGACGGGACTACAGCGGGTAGAGTGTGTTTACAATAGAGGCTGGGACCACCAAAGATCGCTGAAGGAAGTCATGGCCCAGCAGTTTGATGCTGATCGAAAGCGAGGATTTACCTTCAGCGGATTTCACCGCGCTGATATAGAAATACGGGTTGCGGGACAGAGCGCGACTCAGGTCTGCTCGCGAGGGGAGCTCAAGCTATTGGCATGGGCGTTGGTACTTAGTCAGGGTAAACTATCGGCCGCTCAGCGCAATCAGTCGCCAATATATTTGGTCGACGATCTGTGCGCCGAGTTGGACGAGGCGCATCGGCAGCGAGTCTGTAAAGAGCTGTATAATAGTGGCGGTCAGATATTGGCCACCGGAATCGATTTAGCGCAGTTGCGAAGCAGCTGGGCGGGGGTTAGCGCTAAGATGTTTCACGTGGAACGTGGGGCGATTAGTGAAATGGAGAGCAGTAATGAGTGATCAACGATCCTACGATTCAACCAGCATCAAAGTTCTAAAGGGCCTTGATGCGGTGAAAAAGCGGCCAGGCATGTACATTGGCGATACGGATGATGGTACCGGATTGCATCATATGGTGCAGGAGCTAGTGGATAACTCCATTGATGAGGCGCTCGAAGGCTACTGTTCCGAAATTAAAGTGATCATTCATCCCAATCACTACGTGACGGTCGCAGACAATGGCCGCGGCATACCCACCGACTTTCATGCAGGTGAAGGCAAATCTGCGGCTGAAGTCATCATGACGGTACTTCATGCTGGTGGTAAGTTCGACGACAGTAATTATAAGGTCTCGGGTGGATTGCACGGGGTGGGCGTATCTGTCGTTAATGCCCTGTCAGAAGAGCTTGTCCTGACGATTTGGCGAGATGGCAAGGTTTGGGAGCAGGTCTATCATGACGGAGTACCGGACGAGCCCCTCGCCATCGTTGGTGAGACGCAACAGACTGGCACCAAGTGTCGCTTTAAGCCCTCTGCGTCGATCTTTACAAATATCGAGTTTCACTATGATATTTTGGCTAAGAAGCTTCGTGAACTTTCGTTTCTCAATGCCGGTATTGTTATTGAGCTGGCGGACGAACGTACGGGTCGGGAAGAGCGATTCTGCTACGAGGGCGGGCTGAGAACCTTTGTCGAATATCTCAATCAGAACAAAACTGGTTTGAATCAAATTTTTCACTGTTCCGCCAGCCGCGCAGACGGTATATCTGTTGAAATCGCCATGCAATGGAATGACTCTTATCAGGAGTCTATCTTTGCGTATACCAATAATATTCCCCAAAGTGACGGTGGTACTCACTTGCAAGGCTTTCGAGCCGCACTCACACGCACGCTTAATAATTACATCGAAAGAGAGGGCTTGGGCAAAAAAGCACAAGCAACCACCACCGGCGACGACGCTCGTGAAGGTCTGACCGCCGTCATTTCGGTCAAGGTACCTGATCCTAAGTTTTCCTCGCAAACTAAAGACAAGCTGGTGTCCTCGGAGGTTAAAACGGCAGTGGAACAAGAGATGGCGAGTGCTTTCAATGATTACTTGTTAGAAAACCCTCAAGAGGCCAAGGCGATCGTGCAAAAAATGATAGACGCAGCCAGGGCGAGGGAAGCAGCGCGCAAAGCACGAGAAATGACTCGCCGCAAGGGTGCATTGGATATTGCCGGATTACCTGGCAAGTTAGCGGACTGCCAGGAAAAGGATCCAG
>Ga0181596_10000037_pt1 | contig 118983 bp, 96 predicted proteins | sample 041ome_6_FD_148655 | JGI IMG/M metagenome (GOLD analysis project Ga0181596, IMG submission 148655) | Coastal salt marsh microbial communities from the Groves Creek Marsh, Skidaway Island, Georgia - 041402US metaG (spades assembly) | ecosystem: Environmental > Aquatic > Marine > Intertidal zone... | reverse complement strand
TCTTCGTTTCGCAATCCGTGAAGGTGGTCGTACAGTAGGTGCTGGTGTTGTATCTAAGATCCTAGACTAATCTAGACTTAGTAACACAAGTATCCAAAAAAGCGCACTTAGGTGCGCTTTTTTTATGCCTGCGTTTTAGGACTTCCGCAATAATACCAATCCGCATAGATAATTGCCCACTCAGAAGCTTGCCAGACCTTCCGGCTGGTATAAAACCCCGTCTAAAAACATCGTTAATTCACAGGTTCTCTAATAGTAGCCGGCTTCACGGCCATGCCCTTTTGGCAGAAGTGCTGCGACATTAAGCGCTTATTGCCAGTTTCAATTACCCACATGAAGTGAACGCTTCATAATACATTAAGCAAATCTATACACGTATTTACTCACAGTGGTCTATGCTTAGTTATTGATTGTATTAGTATATCTTTTGCGTATTATACTTTAGTCTAGCTTGTAGTGTTGCACACTCCTCAATTTACTACGTAACAAAGAGTTTTGAATGTTTTCACATAAGTCAGTCCTAGGTGACACTGAATTCAGTGCCATTATTTTGGAAAATAAAACGTCCTATGAAAATGATCTGTTAACGTTTAATCAGCGACTAAAGGCTGATTATCTCTTTCTAGGTGTTAAAAAGGGCCAGACTATTCAGGTTTTACTGGGCATAGAAGGCAACCAATTTGTGCCTATGAAGGATTATGATTTAGCAGGTTCACCCTGTGAAAGAGTGATTCAAAACAGCGCACGCGCATATGAAGCAGATATATGTCGATACTTTCCAAATGACAATACGCTTGCTGCGCTAGATGCTGAAGCGTATTTAGGGGCCGGCATCTTTAACGAAAAAAATGAAAATATTGGCATATTGGCTGCTGTTTTCGTACGGCCCAAGAGCGATATTGATGACTGGCTATATGTATTTTCGTTGCAGGCAAAGCTTTTTTCGACGCAGCTTCAAAAAGACTTTTTTTCAAGTAGAACGGCGCACAACCTCGCTTTGGTTGAAGAAATTAGTCGGATGGCGCAAACAGGCTCATGGGAATATTACCCCCAATTAGGCAAGTTATTCTGGTCTCGTGAGGTTTACCGTATTCATAAAGTAAGGCACGGAAGTCGTATTAGTATTGATGATTGGTTTACTTTTTTTACGCCATCATTTCGAGGCATTGTAGAGCAGCACTTCGAGACGCTGGTCAATGAGGGCAAACCCTATGATCTTGAGTGTCAAATTCAGGATGCAGACGGCACTGCACGATGGGTGAGGGCCTCCGGCAAATTAGAGTTGAGCGAAAACGGGCAAGTTAGGCGTTTGTTTGGCGCGTTAGAAGATGTTACGGAATACAAGTCGTCCGTGCTTTTAAATGAAGAGCGTGCACGGAAAATGCACAGTATCCTCAATAGTATTAATGAAGCAGTATTTAGCATTGATGAGAAAGGAACGATTACACATTGCAACGATGTAGCGTTAAATATGTTTGGCTACACCTATGAGGAATTAGTCACAAGTTCAGTCGAATTACTCATGCCGGAACCTTACGCGTCTAACCATGCTACTTACATGCGCAATTATTTTGAAACGGGAAAGGGGAAAATTATCGGCATAGGCCGACAGCTTCCCGCGAAACGAAAAAATGGCGAAATTTTTCAGATGGAACTGTCGCTGTCAGAAAGTAGCGATGCGGGTGAAAAAGGCTTTATAGGTGTTATTCGCGATATTAGTGAGCGCTTAGAAGCGCAAGATACAATCTACAATTTGGCGTATACCGACCCTGTTACTCATCTTCGTAATCAGAAGTGGTTTCATAAACAGCTCAATGATTTGATATTGCGTGCGTCATTGAATGATGAGTTTCTGCATATTTTGCTACTTGATATCGACAATATGGGCCAGATGAATACTCGTTTCGGTTTTAGAAATGGCGACTATGCGCTCAAGGAGATTGCTGAAAAACTGCTATTCGTTATTGGTCACGACTACGAGATTTTTAAATACGGTGGCGATAGCTTTGTTGTGCTGTCTAGGAGCACGTACAAAAAGAACAATATTCATCATTTCGATACGAGTTTGATTGAAAATGCGCTGCTAAACCCTAGGCATTTCGACGTGATTGTTGACTCTACTAACTGGTCTCTTACCGCCTCGCTGGGAAGTGCAATTGTTAACCCTAAAGTACAAAGCTTTGAGGTTATCATTAGTGTGATAGAGCAGGCGGTTAAGCGAGCGAAACGTTCAGCACCTTTTGGCCTTTGTCATATCTCGGATGACGGCTATCAAGAGCTCGACAGGTATCTTGAAGTAAAATCTAAACTTAAACACGCAATTGAAAAAGATGAGCTGTCGGTAGTGCTTCAACCTCAAGTAACGCGAGAGGGGGAGATCTCTTCATTTGAAGCCTTGGTCAGGTGGCATTCAAATACGTTAGGTTGGGTTAGCCCCACTGAGTTCATCCCTATTGCCGAAGAAAGCTATGCAATATGTGAGATTGGCGACATTGTGCTTCGCAAAACTCTCGCCATCATTGATGGCTTTATCAAAAGAGGGTTACATATTAGCGTGGCTATCAACATCAGTGCTAGGCAAATCGTGCTTCCTGACTTTGTCACCATCCTGCTTGAACGAGTTAATCATCACGGCATACCACCTCATATGCTTATGCTTGAGTTAACAGAAACAGCGTTAGTGATCGACATCGAACTGGTTAAGCAAACGATGCAAGAACTTGCCAAGTACGGCTTTCGTTTTTCAATTGACGACTTCGGTACAGGGTATTCCAGCCTTGCCTACCTAAAAGTACTTCCCATTAGCGAGTTGAAAATTGATAAATATTTTATCGAAGACATCGGTAGTGAGGTGCATGGTAAGGCGGTACAAATAGTCGACGCTATTATAGAAATGGCGAAAGCGTTAGATGTCTCCTGTGTCGCAGAAGGTGTAGAAACACTTGCGCAGTTAGACTACTTAAAGCGCAAAGGCTGCGATAAGTTCCAAGGGTACTACTTTTCACACCCTAAGCACGAATCTGAATGGCGGATGATTAACGATCAAACACGTTTACCTGAAAGTTAATGATGAAGGACAACCCGTGGGTCTTAGATAAACCTATTTTTTTACACCTTCATCGTAAACCCTTCTTTGTTGTATTGTTTGATTAGCTCGTTCGTGTTGTTATAGTGTAACACTTAGAGAGTGAGTCACTCGGTTTTAGCGAACAACGAGAAGTTACATGATTACACGACGCCAATTTATAATGGGTTCTTTAGCATTTGGTGGCCTAGCAAGCAGTGCTTTTGGCAAAACATTAAACGTGGCGTCCATGCCCATTAGCGAGGGGTATGGTGAACTTGTACCCGACCCACAAGGGCTACTCGATTTACCTAAAGGCTTTAGCTACAACGTCATATCTCGCCTTGGCAATCTCATGTCAGATGGTATGCATGTACCCGATAGAGCAGATGGCATGGGGTGTTTGCCTGTAAACGGCAGCTCCGATAAGGTTGCCCTTGTGCGCAACCACGAACTGCATCCAAAGCATATTAGCTCTCAACCTGACTCTATCCAAAAACATGTCAGTGAACTGGCCTATGATAGCTACCACAATGGAGTTGCTTTGCCAGGCGGCACTACCACGATGGTTTACAACCTCAGTACTCAAAAAGTTGAACGAGAGTTTATCAGTCTCACTGGGACAGTGAGGAACTGCTCTGGTGGCATTACGCCATGGGGGACATGGTTAACTTGTGAAGAGTCAGTAGACCGTCCGAATGGGCCTAATGGCGATGTAGTAAGCCAAGATCACGGCTACATATTTGAAGTACCTGCAAACGCTGATTCATTGATAGAAGCTAAACCGCTTAAAGCCATGGGGCGTTTTAACCACGAAGCAGCATGCGTTGACCCTAAAACCGGCGTTGTTTACTTAACTGAGGACAGAGGCGATGGCTTGCTTTATCGCTTTGTCCCTCATGAGTACGGTAACCTGGCAGCTGGCGGGCAATTAGAAGCCTTGGTGGTGAAAGGTCGTCCCAAGTTCGACACGCGGAACTGGAGTGCCAATTCCATGCCTGTAGCAACGTGGTTTGACGTTGAATGGGTCGCCATAGACAACCCCGAAAGCCCGAATGATGACTTACGCGTAAGAGGATATGAGCAAGGTGCAGCCCTATTTGCTCGCGGTGAAGGTATTCATTGGGGAGACAATGAGCTGTATTTTTGCTGCACGAATGGCGGACAAAAGCAGTTAGGTCAGGTGATGCAGCTTGTTCCCTCTGCGGATGGTAAACAAGACAAACTTCAACTGTTTTTAGAAAGCGAAGATAAGAACTTATACAACTTTGGCGACAACCTTACCGTATGTCCAAATGGACATCTCCTGGTGTGTGAAGATCAGTACACCGACATCGTCGACAATCATTTACGTGGTGTGACGCCAAGCGGAGAAGTGTACAACTTCGCTAAGCTACATGCCCAAACTGAACTGGCAGGTGCGTGCTTCTCGCCTGACGGCACTACGCTTTTCGTCAATGTTTACTCTCCCACGAAAACCCTGGCGATTACAGGCCCTTGGTTATCTAGCTAAAGAGTGAAGCATTCATTCTTTGCTTAATTACCAAGCGATACTGGATTCTCTAAGATGAAGCTTTGATAGGAAAAAGCTTTTAGAAAAAATAGGTTTATATCGCTTTATTGTTTTCACGTGCTTGCTCATAGTAGCCCTACTGAAAACAAGGAGCGCAATATGAGCACGATAATTAAAAACACCCTATTAAAGCCTTTCTCTTCAAAGGGCCGAAGCACATCGGTAAGTGGTTCGCAGCAAATTGCCACTCAGTGTAATTATGCTAATAACTATTACGGCGACCAAGTATGTGTAGAAGTAAAGCCATCAAAGTCATGATTAAAGCTTTTGCAACTCTCAAATACAACAATGCAGTAGCAAAAGCCACTGCATGTTTGTACTTAACGAAAAGATTAATATTTAATTGAACGGGTTGTGGGTGTAGTCAAAAGAAATGCCTAAGGAAGGTTGTTCTGTCAGGCGTTGACTCCCCGATACCGTATACAAACTTTTAGCGAGATAAGCTTTGTATTTAGGGCTCTCGATAGTGTCGACGTACCACCAGTCACAGCTTACCTTATGACGTGTCACATCCACCACCATAAAACCATGTGTTTTCAATTCAACGTATTTCATATGTGGGTTCATAGCTGGGATTAATTGAGCGAGAGGATCGGCAACAGGTTCATCAAGCCCTGGTGAGGTGACAGACGGAGTTACAAACTGGACTGCATCCCACTCACAAGACGTCACCACGAATGCTTTGAGTTACCTTAAAGAGGGCGTTGTAGCGGTCAGTTTTCGAACTGGAGAGATTAAGGTACTTCCCTACAGAACTGCTGCTTACGTTAAGTTAGTTAGTAGTCAGCGTTAATTACATTGGTGTTTTTACAAGTTGTTAACATATAGGGGTTGCTCCCTATGTCAAAAAAATGTCATTAGGTGATTATTAACCGGTTGAAGAAATGAAATTCTAATAAAATATAAAAACCGGAGAGCTCAATGAAATCTACATTGTTCAAATCATCACTACTTACTATTGCGTTAGCAGCTAGCGGGCTAGCACATTCTGACGCGTTGATTGGGCCGAATCTTACCGAAGCACTCACTAGTGGCGAAAGTACTTACAAAGTTATCGTTACTGGTAAAGACAAAGCGGGTGTGTCTGCCTTAATGCAAGAATTGCACGTACCGTATTTGGCATTGCAAACTATGCCAATGGTTGGTGCAACACTTACAAAATCTCAAATTGAAGCACTGGCTGCAAATCCAAATGTAAAAAGCATTTATCAAGATGTGCCGCTTGAATATTATAACTACACATCGGGCGAGATTACGGGCGGCCACATTGTTCACGATACGCTGGGCCTAACCGGTAACGGCGTAACGGTTGCCGTGCTTGATTCAGGCGTAGATGCAACACACCCAGATTTACAGCTTGGCGAAACAACAGTTGAAAACGTGAAAATTGTTGGCGACTTAGACTTGCTTGGCGGCATTAACGTGTTTGTTGAAAAAGTGCCAAATAGTGATACTTCTTCAGGCCACGGCACACACGTTGCGGGTACTGTAGCGGGCACAGGTGAAGCATCTAAAGACGACAGTCGGCGCGCGCGTGCTGAGGATGGTATTGCACCTGAAGCAGGCATTGTTGGCTTAGGTGCGGGTGAAGGGATATCTATCTTATATGGTCTATTGGGCTTTGACTACGCAATAGCCAACCAGGACCGTTTAAGCATAGACGTAATTACAAACAGCTGGGGTGGTGGCGATGGTGCTAACTTCGACCCTAATAACCCTATTAACGTGGCATCTTATGAAGCCTACCGAAATGGTATGGTAGTGAGCTTCGCTGCATCTAACTCTGGTCCAGACGAAAATACCCTTAACCAATATGCCATTGCGCCATGGGTAATTAATGTTGCGGCAGGAACAAGCGAGAAGCTATTAGCTGACTTCTCTAGCCGAGGCGTAGCTGACGTACAATATAAGCAACCTGACATTACGGCACCAGGTCAAAGCATAACGTCAACACGTGCACCCAATACAGCCATCGGGGCAATGGGGCCAGTTATTGATCTAAATAATCCATCGTACGCGCTTTACTATCACACTATCAGTGGTACTTCTATGGCTACACCGTTTATTGCTGGTGTCGCTGCACTTATGTTGGAAGCAAACCCTGATTTATCACCAGATCAAATTGAATCAATCATGATGGAAACCGCAGAGCCAATGCCAGACTACCAACCGCATGAAGTGGGTGCTGGTTACATCGATGTTCCTGCTGCTATTCAATTAGCTATGGAAACGACAGGCAACATGCGTGCTTTTATGGCCGGCGACACAGTATGGTCAAGTAAAGGTGAATGGACAACGATTGACAATAATGATGAAAAGCTAAACTACGAAGGTACATGGCGTGAACTTGCAATAAAAGACGCGTATGAAGGTTCGATAGAAATTGGTACTTCTACATCGTCTTCTGTAAGCACTGTTGTAAACGGTGATCGTGTGCGCTTCACAATAGTTACACGCAGAAAACGTCCTGGTACCGTTGAATTTTACGTAGATGGTAAGTTAGTAGAACGTGAGGTCATTCACGTTCCCGGCACCGACAAGTTTAATCCAGGTTTTGTTACTTTTACTTTAGATAATATGGGTGAGGGCGCACATAATGTTGAATTGGTTACGCGTTCAAGAAACATCGCTTTAGACCGCATTGAAGTAGATGGTTCTTTCCTTTCGAACGATGTTGTGTTCTCAGAGCGCACACAGTTGGACGAAGGACTAATGGGGCCATCAGCTGAAAACCTCGAGGTACAAGAACTTCCACTCGAAATTCAACCTGGTGATACAAAAATTGAGTCAACACTATCATGGGACGCGGTAGCAGACTTAGATTTTTACCTTGTTGATCCTAACGGTGAAGAAGTTGCTTCTAGTGCTTCGTTAGCAAACCCAGAGGTTCTAGCGTTTGAGCCAAAGGTGGCCGGTACACACCAGCTACGTGTTACTGGCTTTATCAGCGTTGCAACACCATTTACCATTGAAACAACGGTAACAAGCGCGTCAAATAACTAATACAAATTGTTACGCGTAATCATTGTGAAAGCCCTTCAGTGCCGACTGCAGGGCTTTTTTATTGTCATTTTGGGGCGACGCTTATTCATTCTATAAAGCTTTGCGGTAGTGAAAGCAAACCGTAAAACCCACTCCAGCTTTAATATAAGCGCTCCGACACCAGATCACTGCAGTATCGGATTTAAAAAGGCTCAGCATTCACTTTCTTCTGACGGTATAAGATAAGCACGAAGCGAAGAAGTGGAAATTTACCCCCTTTGTTGTGATACTGTAACAATTGAAGTTTACTATGCTTTGTTTATCAGTTTTACGAGATTTTCATGGTTACACGACGCCAGTTTTTAGTAGGCTCTTTGGCATTTTGTGGCCTAGCTAGCGCTGCCCCTTTAACACAATCTACAATAGCGATACGTTCCACATGATTTGTTCGGCTCAGCATGTGGAACGTATCTTTCTACCGCACATCGGAATAGTCGATTAGTCAGCAAGTTGGTCATCGTTTAATTCTATTATTTGAATCAATTTATCTCATTTTAATCGTTATGTTAGATGAATAATAATGCGCTTAACTTAATAAGGAGAGTGAAATGAGCGCATTACTAAAAAAACTAACAACGGCCAATAATGACCGTGTTTCTTCAACGGCTAATCGACCTATTCAAACGCAATGCAATTACGCTGATAATTACTACGGAGACCAAGTTTGCATAGAAGTTAAAGCAACTAAACCCCGCAGTAACTTTCACGTAGGAGTACAGTTATAACAACTTCAATGAAATGAGTGTCTGCCTATTCGCATTAATTACTGATAGGGGGAACCCCCTATTGGGTTTATGATTTGTTAGATGAATACTACGTCCATTGAACTCTTGAAGTGGGCTTATTATGAAATCGTTAATAGCTGTTGTATTTATACTTTTTACATCGCCTTCTTGGGCGGGTGTCATTACTTATGATTTCACACGCTTGATGTTAGGGGATGAAGCTAGCGATACAAGCCTTGTTGGCCAAATTACGTTTGATGAAAACGAGACTGAATTTACAATGGAAACATGGCTGTCGTTTTTCTTTCAGCTAGAATTCGACGGTGTTATTTATACCATTTTGGAAGGCGACATTGCTGACTTCATGATAGCTGACTTAGACGATGGTGTGTTCGGCGATGAGGGTAGCGAAGGCTTTGAGTTTTTCATTGAAGATGCAAGTGTTCCGTATGAGTTTACTATCAGTTCAGGTTTGGCTGGGCTAGGGCAAACGGACACCTGTGTTTTTTTCGAAAACGGCGAGCGCTGCGCAGGCAGTTTATTTCAACTGGTTAAGGCCGGCGGGGCTGACAATGGTTCAACGCAAGTGAGTGAACCCGCTTCGTTTGCCGTAGCCATGCTAATTTTGTTCGCTTTCACGTCAGTCAGAAAAAACAGATGTCGCCAAAGCGCTTTATAAAGGTCTTCACTAGCACAATGTATTTCCCCCACCGCGTTCGTTCCCTCCAGCCTATCTAGATTTTTTGATAGTTGGTGTTTTTAGCCCTCCTTTTGTGAGGGCTTTTTTCTTTTCAAATTTCTGTTTTTTCAACGCTTTTATAAACTACATCGAATAGGGGGAACTCCCCATAGTTTAACTTCGTTGGTTGTTAAATACTCAAGGGGTACTCAAAGAGAGGTGTATTATGAAGTTCCTTAATAACAAAACAGTATTATCAGTAGCTATTGCTTGTGCCCTACCAGCGAGCATGGTGAATGCAAAAACTTTCGATAAAACATTGGCCGATGCACTTGCTGCTTCGCCACTAGAACTACAACAAGTTATTGTTACATTTGAAGGTAAGGGACCTGCCACAACAGAACAAATTACCGCACTTGAATCGTTAGGCATCACCGGTGGTGTTAGCCTACGTAACGTGCCCATCGTTGGTGTGTTAGCCAACAAACAGCAAGTTGAAGCGCTTTATCAACGCGATGACGTGGTGTCAGTTTGGAATAACGACCCGCTAGAACTAGAAAATCATGAGTCGACTCAAATTACGGGTGTACAAGCGCTCCAAGCGGACCGCAGCATTCGCATTAACGGCATGCCGGTATCTGGTAAAGGTATTGGCGTAGTGGTCAATGACTCGGGTATAGACGGCACACACGGCGATCTCGCTTTCCCTGATCACGTTGTACAAAACGTACTGGCGCAGGTGAACTTGAATAGTTACAGCGGCATTTTACCGATTACATACCAAGAAAACGTATCTAACACCGATATTTTAGGCGGTCACGGAACACACGTTGCAGGCACCGTAGGCGGCAATGGCGCTAAGAGCGGTGGTTTGCATGCTGGCGTAGCGCCGGGGGCAGACATCATTGGTTATGGCTCGGGTGCGGGTCTATTTATATTAGATACGATCGGTGGTTTCGACTACGCGTTAACACACCAGTTCGACTACAACATCCGTGTTATCTCTAACTCGTTTGGTAACACCGGCGATGTCGGTACAGAGTTTAACCCAGATGATCCAACAAACGTTGTGACTAAAGCACTGGCAGATAACGGCATTATTACCGTGTTCTCGGCAGGTAATTCAGGTCCGGGCGAATCGACAATTACTGGTAACTTTAAAAAGGCGCCTTGGGTAATTACAGTGGCTGCGGGTAACAAGCAGGGCGAGCTAGCTGACTTTAGTTCACGCGGTGTCGACGGAAAAGGCGGACAAGCGGTTGTTGATGGTGAAGTGTTCACGTGGGAAGACCGTCCTACCGTAACGGCGCCAGGTGTAGACGTTATTTCTGCTCGTGCATCACTGTCTAGCTTAGGCGGGTTAAGTGCAGCTGACGACGCTGAAATGATTGAACCGCAACACTTACCGTTTTATACCGTATCTAGCGGTACATCAATGGCTGCGCCCCATGTGTCAGGTATTGTTGCCCTTATGCTAGAAGCAAATCCAAACCTACAGTGGGAAGATGTAAAGCGCATTCTTCAGGAAACCGCAACACCAATGGCAGGCATGGACGAGTGGGAAGTGGGCGCAGGTTATGTTAACGCTTATGCAGCTGTAACTGCAGTGCTCGAGGGTGAAGAAGTCTTTGGCGATACGGTGAAGAAAAACCGCGAATTTAACGCCTTTGCTAACGTAGCTGAAGGCAGTACTTTTATGCGGTCTACCACTTACCTGCCAGTCGGCGAGTCGCCAACGGAAACATTTGACGTGGGTCCTGACGTGTCGATGGTCGTGGCAAATGCATCTATCGAAACGGCAACAGCCTTTGTGTTGGAAGATCCTGCAGGAAATACGTATGGTTCAGGCATTGGCCTGCCTGTTTTGGGGTCTTCAGTAGGTACCGCTGCACCGGGAATGCCGGGTACGTGGAAACTATATAGTCGTGGTATTGGCAGCGTCAGCGGCGTGTCGCTTGACCCGCTAGGCGTCACAAATGGTGTAGGTGTCCCTGGAACGAACAATGTGAATATTCGCTTGCTAGTAACATCAGGCTACACCGGCATTGATGATGCAGTAGGTCACCCTGCTAAACCGTTCATTGAATACGTAGTTGCAAATGAGCTAATGGATGCCAAAGAAAGTGGGTTTGCGCCAGACGCGCCACTCACTCGCGTAGAGCTTGCTGATACGCTTGCGCTTAGTGCCAACCTTCGTCAAACCAACGACGGTAACACTGTTAACTATACTGATGTGAGTGCAACGCATGCTGCGGCGGTCAACTCTGCGACAGCAACAGGGGCAGTGTTAGGTGACCTAGAAATGAATACCCAACCTGTAATGCAAGTTGATGGCGATTTCTTTGGTAGCGACCTGCAGGTAAGCAAAGAGGAAATGGCGTATTCAATGGTACAAGCATTGGGCCTTGAAGAGGCAGCGCAAAGCTTTGATTCTGATAAGGTTATCGCAATCGTTTTTGGTCAAGCGGTTGAAGTGGAAGATACTGACGCGATTGCGCCTGAGTATCGCGGCCATGTTCAGCAGGCACTGGCTGCTGGGATAATGCAGGTGGAAGTTAAAGTAGTACAGGGTCGGTTCGATTTGCAGCCTACGCTTAAAGCTTTCTTCAACCCGCAAGATGGCCTTACACGAGGTGAGGCAGCGTTCATCCTGACGCAATACGCAGAACTTTAATTTCTGATATAAGAGGGGCCTTGCTCCATCTGAAACACGGCGTAAACCCATCCATGGGGCCTTCGCCACAGCATTCATGCTGTGGAGAGTTTCAGATGAAGCAAGGCCCCTCTTTTTTGTTTAGGGCTTTAAATACTGCAACCAACATTCGCTGAATATGGGAAGAGGGGGAAGAAGATGAGTTCTACGTTGAGAATAAATGCCAACTACTCTAGTAAGCCTGCTTTTCCTGCCACTCTGATAAGCTCTGCGGAACTGCTTAAGTTAAGCTTTTTATAAATGTTACTGCGGTGATTTTCAGCGGTTTTAAGGCTCATATCCAATAGCTCTGCAATTTTCTTACTGGTGTTGCCTGCTGCAACTAAGAAAAAAACTTCCCTTTCTCTGCGTGTTAACACGCTAAGTGGGGAGATGTGCTTTTGGCACTGCTCATTAGATGACTGGGTTAATTCGTCGGGGAAACAGGTTTTGTTGGCGGCTACTTTTTTTATTGCATCGACCAGTTTATCTCCAGACGATTCTTTTAAGATATACCCCTTCGCACCAGCATCACGCATGGCTTCAATGTATTCCACTTCGTTATGCATAGACAGCACAAGTATTTTCGCGTCACTGCGCTGAGCCAAAATTTTATCAATGGCCACGAGTCCGCTCATACGCGGCATTGAAATGTCCATTAAAATGACATCGGGAGAAAGTTTTAGCACAGCAGCAATAAGCTCTACGCCATCGTCACATTCTCCGACTACGGTAATAGATGGGGTCGCGTTTAGCATCTGAGACACACCCTGACGCATGAGCACATGGTCATCGGCGAGCACTACACGAATTGTCATACGGGTACCGTTACTGTTGTTCTTGTGCCTTGCCCAGCAGCAGACTCTATTTCCAGCGTTGCGTTAAACGCTTTTGCTCTGTCACGAATACTGGAAAGGCCAATGCCAGGCTCTATTGTTTTACTATCAAACCCTACACCATCATCAATGATATCCAAACGGATAACACTGTGGTGGTGAGAAACCGTAAGGGTAAGATTGGTTGCTTCACTGTGTTTTATAGCATTAACTAAGCTTTCTTGCGCAATTCTGAATAATAATATGCTTATATCTTTCGCAAGTTCGGACGGTACGCTTATATCAGTGTGATACTCAATGTCTTCGCCACTCAACAAGTTTCGACACAGCCAGTTAAGTGCGGGTTTAAGGCCCAAGTCGTCTAAAATAGTGGGGCTCATTAGCCGTGATAGCTGTCTGACATCATTTAGCGCCATTTCGGCAATGCCATGCAATGCTTCTATTTCAGGAGAGGAAGATGAAAGTGCCTGCAGCCGTCTTGTTAGTCCTGTGAGTAACTGACCAATCCCATCGTGTAACTCTCTAGAAAGCTTCGCTTTTTCAGATTCTTGTTGCGCCCATAGACGCTTTGCAAGCTGTTGCAAGACTTCTTGATCCGCATCCAGACGCGCTTGAAGCGTGGCCTGCAATGCCTTAATACTGGCTATTTCTTTGGCGACATCATTCAAAATAGGCGTTCCTATAGCTACCCACTTGCTTTTCAGGTAATTGAGACAGCCACTGGGTTGTTAACGTATCAACCGTTTCTTCTTTGCCCGGAATGGCGCGATAGTAAAGGTGGTTGCGCCAATAGGAAGGGTATAGTGCGAGCTTTTGCTTAAGCTTTTCAATCGATACCTCATCACCCAGTGAAGCGTTAATATATAGCCACTGCAAATGCTGCTGATAATAAGTGGGCTTGATGAGTGAAGACAGCTTTTCCATAGTACGGCTGGTGGCATCGAGTGAAAGCCGTTGCTGCATATCGAGCAAAATTTTTATCTCAGTAATGACCGGTATATTATTGTTGTTCAACAGCGTATCGTAAATCTCGTTACTCTCGGTGCTCTCGTTGTTAAGTTCACCTTGATGATGCTTCAATCCTAGGGTTAGCCATTGATAAACGGCAAATTGTTCATGACTATCTTCGCTGATAGTCGGGGATACGGTTTCAAGACGATTTTCTAAGCATGACCAGTTTGCAGTGAGTAAACAAATTTCGCCTTCCCACAGCAGCACCTCGGTGAGGGCTCTTGAATCTTCAGACGCTTGAGCTAAGGATTTTGAGTCTGCGGCGTGTTGTGTAGCTTGTTCTAAATTTCCGTTCGCAAAATGTAGGTAGCTGAAAAGCAGGTGGTTTATCATTCTCTCTTGGTTGTGCTGGCTTCCAAGCTTTTCATCGACGATTGTTAAATGTCGAGTGGCTATATTTTTATCGCCTTTGGCCAAGCTGAGCTGGGCGAGATTTTGGTATGTTCGAAGCAGGTGAGACTCATCCCCGTTCCTCTCAAACAGCATTTTAGCCTGCTGCCAATAAATTTCGGCCAGTGAGAGATCGCCAATTAAGAAGTGCATGTAGGCAACATTGCTCATGCTTTGTGGCTGCAGCACTTTGTCATCGGTTTGTACACGTATATCAAGGCCACGTTTGTAGTTGTTTAGCGCTCTTTCGTACTGCCCACGCTCTTCAAACATAAAGCCTAAGGTATCGTTTACATGGGCTTCTTGGGCTAAATCACCAAGATCATGAAGTAGCTTCATCGCTTCTTCTAACGAAGCTTCAGCAGTCGCATAGTCGCCAGTGAGAGAGGTGGCAATAGCAAGGTTCGCTAAGGTTTTTGCTCGTTGAGATGGCTGTGTTTTCGCATCGCGCAGTGCCAAAGCATCATTAAAATAGCGCGCTGCCGCTGCGTTATCGGCAGTGCGTAAATAGGCAATGCCAAAGGCGTTCAATACCAAGCTTTCGCCTTGGCTATCTTTCGCCTGTCGAAAAGACACCAGCGCTCGTGTTAACGCGTTGCTGATAGCGGTGTCTATGTCTCCGTTAATAATTTGCAAGCGGGCTAGTTCAAACCAGAGTTGTCCGCTGTTAGGCCGCAGGGCTAATGCGGCTTCATAGTCAGCCATCGCTTTGGCATCTTCGCCCGCCCACTGATAAATGTCTGCGCGAATTGATAGTAATTCTGGTCGGTTAGGAAATTGAGAAACCAGTGCATCTATTGATTGTTGAGCTAGCGCTAAGTCCTCGTTGAGCTCTGCTCTTAATAGCTCACCCTGCAAACGCCAATAAACGGCTAAATCAGGTAGCGCTGATAAGGTCTCTAACGCTTGCCTTGCGCCGTCATAATCACCCTTATTGATTGCGTTTCGGGCTTTGGCTACCCACCCACCTGGATAATCGGGGGTTGTTGCTATTATGGCGTCGATGGTATCTGCACTATCTAACGTTTCTCCTTTTTGCCATGCAGTATCTAAAGCATCAAGATACCGAAGGTCAGGAAGGGGTTGAGGTGATTGCGTGTCGATGGCATCAAAAAGCGACTCAATAAGGTTGTTGGCAAAGATACTTAAATCATCAGAAAGGGTGGCTGCATCTACACTGTGCGTCACGGTGAAAATTGGGGTGTTGTCGGGCATACTAAGTATGCTCGCATGAAGCAAGTATGAGCTGCTGCTGGTGGGCGTAGCATCAAGCAGTAATACGCTATTTGCAGCCAGTGTTGCGGCTAAGTCAATGCGATCATTATCTTGGTTAAATGGTGATAGCGCTAAATTTCCTATTAAGGCTTGAGTCTGTTCTCTATCGTCTAGCACTATGTTCGGATGGGTCGACAACGGGTAGCGAAGTAGGGTATTAACGGTATCTAAAAGAGGATACTGGGGGTCGTTTAATACTAAAAGCTGAATGGGGGAGTCGGTCGCTAATTTGGGCTGATCTTTTTGGTCCCAAACATAGGAAAATATACTGGCACTCACTACCAATACCAAAACGACAATTGCGGAAAAGGTGACAAGGGTTTTATAAGGTACCTTGGCACTGCCATTATCATCGGTTGTACTGGTATTGAGCGCTTGTTCCAGCGAGAGTCTTTTTGAAGGCAAATGGTGTGTTAACTGATTAATACAGGCTTTGCGCTTTTTAAACCACAGATAATGGGAAAGGCTAACCCCGTCTTTTTTGACACACTCCAGCATATCTTCCAGCACTTTGCCCAAACTGTAGGTGTCGGAATGCTCAGTGGCTTTCCCCGTTTGGATGACTTCTGGCGCTGTATAACGTTGATGGCCACTTGTTTGAGCGCCAGAAGCCGCGCTCTGACCAATACCAAAGTCAATGAGTTTGATGTCTGCGTTGTGATCAAGAAGAATATTGTCTGGTTTTATATCACCGTGCTTTATACCTATCGCTTTACACGCTAATAAGGCTTCGATGAGCTGTTGTTGCCACTTATCGAATTCAGCGTTGCTGATAGGTTGTTGAATGCGTCTGTAAAGAGGTTCACCTTCAATAAAAGCCATCGTGAAGAATGCGGTATCTCCGTCTGAGAACACATCGTGAACACGGATAATATTTGGGTGTTGAAGCTGTCTGGCGATGTTGACTTCGTTGCGGATAGTTTGCATTTTTACGGGGTCGCTGGCGCCACCCTCAATGACTTTCAGCGCTACTTTTACATCAAGCAGCTCGTCCATGGCGCTATACACACTGGCCTGGGCGCCTGAACCTAACTGGGCGATAATGCGAAAACGGTTAGCCAAGCGCGAATTTGGCGCAATAGCGTGCCCTAAAGCTAAGGCTTCAGTTTTTAGGGTATTGTTTTGCGACGAGAATACTTCTGGCCCGTTCAAAGCCTTCTCCACACTTCACCGGTTAGTGCGTCGCCACAAATCACTTAGTGATGGCACAACGCGCGTCGTAGTATCTTTTGTGTTAGAAAAGAATAAATAGACCTAACCGTTATTGTTTTTATTATAGGGCGTGCTGACCTTCACTGTGCGAATTTTGGTCTATATGAAAGCATTTTAATCGCGAAACAGCCCTGCAGGCATAGTTGTTCTACCTCAAAGGGCTGTGACAAAGAGTAAAATGCTTTCATGACGATCCCTTCGGGCAGCGCTTGTGCGCCATTTATACTTCGTTGACTGTTTTTGATTTAGGTCCACTAGATCTGCAAACAGTCGCCTCGCCTAAATGGCGCACAAACTGCTGCAAAAATGCACAGTAAAGGTCAACACGCCCTAGCTTATCAGTGAAAGTTTATGCTCTATTGTGTGGAATAACAAACGCATCGAAATCATATTTGCCAAAGAGGTGGCAAATTCTATGTCCGTTTGGGTAAAGTAGCGGCGCCCTAGCGTAGAGTCTGCATATAAAACCCCAACGGGTTTTTCCTCTATACACACTGGAACGCAAATAGCAGCCTGAATACCGTGGTTGATTATGCTGTGTTGATTATTAAGTGAGCTGTCGCAAACGATATTGCCGATAGCGCGAACCCTATTTGTTTGCATGCATTGATTGATGATGGTGCGACTGCCCGTAAAGTCCTCTCCCTGCATCCAATCCTCATAACCTACGCCAAGTTGATATTGATTAATCCTATCCAATAAAATGAGTGACGCTCGCTCGCAGCCGAGTGACTGTATTAAACACTCTCTTGCCAAGTTAACGAGTGCTGTACTGCTATGACAGCGTTGAAGTTGGGTCTGATATTGTTTGAGTTGCTGCTTGCGCCACTCACGTTGGCTATCAAGCCTAACCACATTATTAAAAGCAACAGGTGTGAATTGGCAGGGAATGGGACCGAGCTGCAGAACGTGGGGTTTATCTAGTGTTAGCTGTTTAACGGGAACACCTGCGCTGTAGCAACCTGTGGAGCTTGTATCGCTTAACTGCCAAACATGGTCGTTATCAGCTTTTTTCGTTGCCCGTAGTACAACGTGAGAACGAGAAATCTGAGGGTGAGCAATAACAATGTCTGCATTTTCAGCACGACCGACTTGATATTCTCGGCCCTCAAAAAGCAAGTGCTCACTTACACTGCCGTTGTTTTCAGTAAAAGCTAACTGTAATGGCATAGTATTACCCTCGTCGCGCCACGGTCGCTCATTTTTCCTACCGTCTGACAACATTACAAACGTGACTCGATAGACCTAGCGTTACGATAGTTATCATTTGATGTACGCTATTATGTCGCTTGACGGCGACGTTCATCGCCGCTGTTCCGGCTTTACAACAGCGATGAGCGGTGCGTGTTACAATGTTCTTAAGCTAAAGCGCAATGTTTGTAGCTGTGTGAGTAGTAAACCCTTAACATTAACTACGTCGCCACTCGAGCGCCATACGTCTGCAATTTCATTGCCTGACGCGTTATCAATAAGTGCGATAAGGCTATCTACAGCAACCAATGCAGCATCATTATCATTTACCGCCAGCGCTGACTGAATGTCATTGACGCCAGAATCTATTGCCGCTTCTAGCAATGCCGCAATTTTGTCGCGGTTATCGTTCACTGTTGAACTTATTGACGCGACTTTGTCGTTGATCACAGCAGTAGCAGAGCGGTTGTCGAGCAAAATGATAAAATCGGAAAACTGACCTGTGCTTCCGCGTGCACGAATACTTCCTGAGGACATAAGCACTGTTATATCTTCAAACTCTCCGCCATCATGTGAGGTAAATAAACGCCATGGAATGGATGGCGTGTAGTGAATGGCTTTGGTGTAAAGTTCAACCATAGCGACACCCTCAAAGCCAAACCCTGCATCCGTTTTCGGAGAAATAGACACAAGAACAGGGAACCCAGAAACTGCACTTGTCAATAAGGAAGGCAGGCGTTCTGTAATGGTGACATCCGTGGGGTCAAGCAGTTCAGCAGTAATATCAATATTGTTAGCGTTAAGCCCAATACTGTTTTCAAACTCAACAGTCAAATCAACTTCAATCAAACTACTTAGCGTAAGCTTCGCCTGAATCTTGTTGTCATCAACAGTGAGTGTGGCAGGAGTAACAACTTGTGCTTGTGCAGTGGAGAGCAAAAGCAATGCAGTAGTGGCAACAACGGTGGTGAGTTGTCTGAATTTCATCGCAGTATACATCATAGGATGACCTCTTTCAGTGTTGATTAAAATTTAACCTAAAATGGTGCCATTATCAAATCAAATAATGGCACCGTTTTCAGTGGTTTGCGATTTTATTCAAAGTACTGAACAAAGAAGCGCGATGCTAATACAGCGTAATGTGCTCTGGTTATCACGGTATCTGGTGCAAAGCTCGCGGTAATCGTTGGCATGATGCTAAATGGACCTTGCTCTACACCAAACTCAGCATTTATCAGCGACAAGGTAAGCGCAAGTTGTACGTAACCTTTCATGTCAGCTGGAATGCTGTCTTGGTCTTCTAGCACAATTTGCTCGCCATTATAGTCAACAACGATGTCGGCATTAGGGTCGAAGCTAAGGGCTACTTCTTCAAGGCCCAGCATTTGTACAAGGGAGTAAGCAATGTCGAGTTTTGTTACGCTTGCAAACGGGTCTGCGCTTCCATCGACGCTTCTTAGTACGGGCGCTTGGGTGCGAAGCTTATCTTTAAGTGCGCCACCTTTTACCATGACAGACTCGATAAATGCTTTGTCAAACCCTGGTACTGAACCTATATCAGGGCGTGCTTCGTTAAGTAAATCTCGGTATTGTCTTACCGCGCCGCCCATTACAGCATAGCGAGCAAAGTCTTTACGCTTTAAACGTGCATCTGGCGAGAAACCACGACTGTTGATAGCGTCCATTAGGCGCTCGCTTACCGCAAATTCAATGGCATTTTGCTGAGGATGGCCTTCAATGTCGTCCATACCCTCGAAGCCGCCACTATTTTCAAACGATACCGTTACGTTGAATGTTTCCGGGAGACCCGGGCCATTAGTCAAACCTAATGGGTCGGCTTCAATACCAGAAAGTGAAGTTAGCCCGTAAACATAAATGCCCCACGTGCCAGGCATGGCAGGCGCAGCAACGCGCATGGTTGTGGTAAGTACAGGCGTCGTGAGGTTACCGCGATACTCAGTACCATCAGGTGCCACCAATACTAATTTCGTCAGGTTCGCAAATGTGTCAGCCGATGCTTTAACAAGTACCTCATCTGTGCCCACTTCAAAAGGAATCACTTCAGGCTCACCAACGGGTGAATAAAAGATATCGAAGTTTTCCACACGATCGCTGGTTGTGACTAGTGCATTTGCCTTGAAGCTCTTGCCATCAAGGTTATTAACCGTAACCTTATGATCCATATCTTCAAGCAATGCTGCGGCAACTGCAGAACGCGCGTTTACATAACCTGCACCCACCTCCCAGCGCTCATAGCCAGGCATGTTAGTGGCTGTCTCTTGAAGTAAGCGCTTAATGGTTGCGTTATCAAGGTTTGGATTTGCTTCTAGCATCAAAGCGATGATGCCTGAAACGTGAGGCGTAGCCATAGAGGTGCCAGAAATCATCGTGTAGAAAGGAAGATTCTGCGGTTCAATTGCATCGATATCCGCATCACCGCCATTTGCAGCAGCATTAAGTACAGCGCGAGTAGAGATAATGTCGACACCAGGTGCAACAATTGATACTTCGTTATTGTAAGTCCATTGCGTACCATCCGGCATGGTAAAATCACCAGACTCGCCCTTTAGGCCACGAGATGAAAAGCCAGCCAATTTTCCAAACTTGTCACCTGCGCCTACAGATATTCCCCAAGGAATTTGAGCGTATGGGTTGTGTGAGTCTTCACCCGGGCCACTATTGCCTGCCGCGAAAACACTTATCATTCCCATTGTATGCGCTTTGTAACTTGCTAACGATACAGGGCCGAGTGGTTCATATTTACCGCTAGAACCCCAAGAGTTGCTGATAACCTTAATAGGGTTATCGAAGGTATATTGCTTACTGATAGCGTAATCAAAGCCGCCTATAGTATCTAGAAGCAAAACTGCAGCACCCGAACCATAACCGATGATGTCAGCATCTGGCGCTGCGCCGCGGTGTTTACCATCAGACATTGCACCGCTACCCGCGATAGTTCCGGTTACGTGCGTACCGTGTCCTGAATTCAGATCTGTATTTACCTGATTTGATAGCGTTGGGCCTGTTACGCCAACAATGGAAAGTGCCCCGGGGTTCAATATTGCTTGAACGTTATCAACCACGGTGTCACCAAAGAAATGGTCTTGGTGAGAAGCATCAATACCTGAGTCTATAACTAAAACAGTTGAGCCTTTACCAGTAAATTCAACGTTGTTTCGCGACGCAAATCCCTCGCCCTGCAAATCTGCTACACCGGTAAGTTCGCGTGCATCTGCGTTATATAGCTTCATCTCACGGTTCGCGAAAACCGAGCGTACACCGTCGAATTGGGCGATAGCCTCAATTTGCGCCTTGGTTGCCACCACACCAATAATAGGAAGGTTTTTGAATTGAATACCTTCTGTAATGCCCAAGTTCAACAGCTGAGTAATTTGTGACTCGGCAAGTGGCGACATTTGATCATACGTAACAACAGCCATCAGCGATTCGGTAGGGGATAGCGATACAAGTTTTTCAGCCATTTGTGAACCGATATAAGCATCGGCAAGTGTGTAGGCTGAAGGGCTTGCAAGCATAGCTGCAGCTAACGTAGATAGGGCGAACTTCTTCATATTCTTCTCCAAATTCTTGAGGCTGCGCTTTTTCATTGATGCTGAAAACAAATGTTTAACTGGCTTTGTCGTTAGCATTTTCGAACGCGTTTTTATTGTCAGGGCGCATGGAATTAGCGCCTTTGGCTGAGCTAAAACACGGCGTTTTTCGATTTACGTCATCGCAGCAAAGTACGCCTTAATAGTGGCCGTTTGAATTTTGTTCGAACATAGGGGTTTCACCCTAATTGTGCGATTTTTTTAAAATCTAAACGTACAAAATTGCTACAAAGGTTTAATAAAAAATGTTGGATTTAGCACCTATAGTAGTGACGTATGTTGGCGAAATTTAAACACTTATTAGCTTTTGTTTATGTTTTCTTCGTTCAGTTTTCTCCCAAGAGGAGTTCGTCATGAAGTTTGATTCGATTAAGTCTCGATTGGTCTTAATGACCCTTATATGTGTGATTGGAATGGGTATGCTGGTGGTAAGTCAGCATTACTTCACGCAGCGTCTAATTGGTTTAAATCAGCAGCGCGATGCGTTACTTAGAATGGGACAAGATTTGCTTCAAATGAGAAGACACGAAAAGGATTTTTTACTTCGCCACGACACAGATTACTTTGATAAATTTCTTCAACAGTCTTATTCGTTCAAGGGACGACTGACTACGCTTGTACCTATGTTTAACGAATATCGCCTACCTGTCGCCGATGTGGAAAGTCTGTCTGCTTCGATGGAAGCCTACAGAGGAGTATTTCAACAGGTTGTTTCACTTCAAGAGCGCATTGGACTTACCCAAAGCGATGGACTTAGAGGGCGTATATCTGAGCTAGAAAAAACGCTTAATGAAGGGCCGCTTTCTCAATCTCCACAAGCAGGAGAATTATTAACGAATATCCAGCTTGCCACGCGAAATTACCAAATAACGCATGAAGGCTACTATGCCAAGCTGATGAATGAAATGAGTGAGCGCTTGGTCTCTGATTACCGCAGTAACACGGAGTATGGTGAGTTTGTAGTTCAATATAGAGAAGCACTTCTACAGTTAGTGGATGCGTTTACAATCTTTGGCGTTACTCACAACGAAGGCCTTCGTGGCGATTTCAGACAAAGTGCCCATAACGTTGAGACTCAGCTAAAAGGCGTTGATACCGCTCTGCAACCGATGATTGAACAACAAGAAGGCCAAGTGCGTATTTACAGCTTAAGTATTGCCGCGCTAACTTCTGTCGTGTTAATTCTGGTATTGATCAAGAGTTTTGCGACTTTTCACCGTGCATTTGTTAACTTTCTTACTTTCTTTTATCGTTGCAAGCGTCAGTATCAAATGATTGATACACGAAAGTTAGGGTTTGCAGAGTTAAAGTCACTCGCAGAGTTGGCGAATGAGATGGTCGAGTCTAAAAGAGATATTGAGGCGCGACTAGCCAGTGTAGAAGCCGAGTTGGCCACTAAGAAAGCCTCATAATTACAGAAGGGCACTTTTATTTCTTAAGCGGTCGACTCATTATTGCATTAACAAGGTATAAGCAAAGATGAAGTTTAACCGCTTAGGAAACAGCGATTTACAAGTGTCGGATGTGTGCTTGGGCACAATGACATGGGGCATTCAAAACACCCAACAAGATGCGGACGAACAAATAGCATTTGCTCTTGATAAGGGCGTGAATTTTATCGATACCGCCGAAATGTATCCGGTTCCCCCAAATGTTGATACCTATGGCGACACAGAGCGCATTATTGGTAATTGGATTTCACGTAATGAGTCAAAGCGTTCAGATATTATCTTAATGACAAAGATTGCCGGCAGCGGATTGAAGTATATTCGTAACGCTGGGCCTATTACATCCGGTGCAATTGCTAATGCGCTTACTTACTCGTTAGAGCGTTTGAAAACTGATTATATCGACGTTTACCAACTGCACTGGCCGAACAGAGTAACCCCTCACTTTGGCAAACACTGGCCAGATGGTGCTGACCCAACGAAAACCAACAGAGAAAAAGAGCTTGATGGAATGCGCGATATTCTCATGGGTATTAAACGCGCATTAGACGAAGGGAAAATTAGGCATTGGGGTTTATCAGACGATACACCTTGGGGAATTCACGCTTTCCTTATGCTTTGCAAAGAGCTGGATATGCCGCTTCCTGTTTCTATTCAAAACGAATTCAGCTTACTTCATGCGAAAGACTGGCCTTATTTAATTGAAATGTGTGAGCTTGAGAATATTGCTTACTTACCATGGTCTCCACTGGCAACCGGCATGTTAAGTGGTAAATATCAGGGTGGCGCAAGACCAGAAGGAAGTCGTTGGACCCTAGCGCAGCGCATGGGACTATTTAGAGACAAAGCGCCAGCGCAGGCGGCTACCGCTGAGTATATGAAGATCGCTGAAAAAGCGGGAATTACACCCTCACAACTTGCGTTAGCGTGGTGTAAGCAAGTGCCAGGTGTTACCTCCACAATTATTGGTGCTACAACCCTGCCTCAACTTGAAGAGAATATTGATGCATTTGATATTTCCCTTTCAAGCGAAACGTTAGACGACATTTACAACGTGCTAAGGCAGTACCCCCTAGGCTTTTAAACGCACTTATATTCTCGTTGTAAGCACGCGAGCTTTCTGAAGATACAAAAAAACGGCGCCTTGAATAAGCGCCGTTTTTTGTTGAACTGCAGCGTTTAATTAAAACGCATACTTAGCCGATACTTGGAAGCGGTTCATGTCGCCTTCAAGGCCTGCTTCAATTTCGCGTTTTGCGAAAGCGTATTCAGCACCAACGGTTAGCGCCTTAGTTGGCGAGTACAAGTAATTCACACGTGTACTATAAGTGCTCTCAGTGGTGTTCAAGCCTGTGAGTGACACATCATTGTCTGCTTCAAACGCCGAGAACATGATGCTACTGCGCGCTTTTTCGCTCCACTTATGACGGTATGCAATGCCGTAACCCGTTGAGTCGATAGCTTCAAGGTCGCCGCTTTCAGTAAGCACTGCACCATTTACGGCATTAAGTGCAGAGTATCTGCCTAAACCTTTACCAGTGTTGAAAGTAAAGCGAATGTCATCGCCATTCGACAGGTTATATTTACCAGTTACCGATACACCGAAGCTGGTTTCGTCAGCGTCAATGCCTGCGGCATTATCATAAGAAAGTTGTCTAACTAGGCCCGCTACTTTTACATAACCCCAGTCTTGCTTTGTGGTGTAGGCGGCAACTAAATCTGGAACACTACTGTCATCACTTGTTATCCTGCTACCACCACCAAACGGCGTAATGGTTGATTCAGGGTTTTCTAGTGCAATCTGAAGGCCGCCATTGGTATATCTCACCATGACTTGACGGGCAAAGGTGATGCCGTCAGTGGTACCAATAAAATCAAGTGATTCTGGTAATGAACCTACGTCCATAAAGGTCGTCCATGTTTGGCCCACCAACCAATTCTTGTAAGTTAAGTACGCGTGGCGTACTCGCGGAGTGTAGGAGTTACTGATTCGCTCATCACCGCCGCTAGTTACAAGGAAGTCGAGTTCGAATACACCGTTTATGGTATCGCCTTCAGCCGTAGGCGTTGACGTTGCAAAGCGGAATCGTGAGGTTCTGATGTGGGCATCAAATTGTGGGTCTTCGTCAACGCCACCAACCGGAGTTAGTGAAGGAATATAGAAATCGCGACCTACGCTACCCGATGCAATGGTGCCATCTGAGTAGTCACTGACCATAGCGTCGACTTTAATGTAGCCTGTGAATTTCACACTTGTGTCGCCGATTGTTGCTGCTTGTGCTGCACCGGTAGATGCTGCTAGGCACAGCGCTACTGCTGTAGCCGTATTTTTTATTTTAGCTTTCATCGTGTCTGTTCCAAAAAGTGGTTAAATAAATGTAAATTCAACGTTAACATTGCTGATTGTGTACTTATTATCTCAAATTTAAATAAGCCGATGGTCGCATAAGACTATAGTCGTAATACTTTTAGTCTAACCTTTTAACTAGCACCTTAGTTGTAGGCTGCTAAGACCAAAGTCTCATTTTGCTTTGCGGGTGAATAGCTAGAGTGTTTCACCATACAACAAGAATTTTACATTATTGATATTGGAGGCAATCTTTATGACCGCCAGCAAAACTTACCCCGTACCTGAGAACATTCTTCAATCTACTCACTTGACTGCATCGCAGTATGACGAGATGTACAAGCAGTCAGTAGAGCAGCCCGAAGCGTTCTGGGCTGAACATGCGTCCATGCTTGAGTGGTATCAAAAGCCAACCAAAATTAAAAACACCATGTTTGGTGAAAACGATGTTTCTATCAAATGGTTTGAAGATGGCGAGCTAAACGTCAGCTACAACTGTATCGACCGCCACTTGGCCAAGAACGCCACTAAAGTCGCCTTTCACTGGGAAGGTGATTCGCCAGAAGATAGTCAAGATATCACATACCAACAAGTGCACTATGAAGTGTGTAAGTTAGCAAATGCGCTTAAAGGTATGGGGGTCGAAATAGGTGATCGTGTGGCTATCTACATGCCAATGGTGCCTGAAGCGGCCTACGCTATGTTGGCGTGTGCTCGCATTGGTGCGGTTCACTCGGTGATTTTTGGTGGTTTCTCACCGAATGCGATTGCTGATCGTATCAACGACAGTAGCGCAAAAGTTGTGATCACTGCCGATGAAGGACGCCGTGCGGGTAGAAGTATTCCGCTTAAAGCCAATGTGGATAAAGCGCTAGCAAACGGCGCGTGCCCATCTATCACGCATGTTTTAGTTCATAAACTCACCGGTGGCGATATCGATTGGAATGCGCAACACGACGTATGGTGGCATGATGCTATCGACGGCATGTCAGGCCAGTGCGAACCTGAAGTGATGAACGCTGAAGATCCGCTTTTCATTCTCTACACGTCAGGTTCAACGGGCACACCAAAAGGTGTTGTTCATACGACCGGTGGCTATTTGCTGTATTCTGCAATGACCTTTAAATATGCGTTTGATTACAAAGAAGACGATGTTTATTGGTGCACAGCTGATGTGGGCTGGATAACAGGTCACAGCTATATGGTCTACGGGCCTATGGTTAACGCTGCGTCTCAAGTGTTTTTTGAAGGCGTACCTACTTATCCTGATGTGAAGCGTATTGCGCAGGTAGTAGAAAAATACAAAGTAAACAGTTTATATACTGCACCAACCGCAATTCGTGCGCTTATGGCTCATGGGGAAGTACCGGCAGAAGGCTGCGATTTGTCATCGCTTCGTCTACTCGGTACCGTTGGTGAGCCAATTAACCCAGAAGCGTGGGAATGGTATCACCGCGTTATCGGAAAAGGACGCTGTCCTATCATTGATACGTGGTGGCAAACTGAAACCGGCGGCCATATGATTTTACCGCTGCCAGGCGCGACAGAATTAAAACCAGGTTCTGCTACTCGCCCGTTCTTTGGTATTCAGCCTGCTCTTTTTGATGCGGATGGCAATGAGTTAGAGGGCGTGGCAGAGGGCAACCTTGTTATTAAAGATAGTTGGCCGAGCCAAGCCCGCACGGTTTACGGCGATCATCAGCGCTTTATTAATACGTATTTCAGCGCCTACAAAGGGGTTTATTTCACCGGTGACGGCGCGCGCTGTGACGAAGACGGTTACTATTGGATCACTGGGCGTGTCGATGATGTATTGAACGTATCAGGGCATCGCCTAGGTACGGCAGAAATCGAGAGTGCGCTGGTGGCTCACCCTAAAGTGGCTGAAGCGGCGGTTGTTGGTTTCCCTCACGATATCAAAGGGCAGGGGATCTACGTGTACGTTACGCCTAATGAGGGTGTAGAGGCCGACGAGGCACTCACTAAGGAACTCAAGGCATGGGTTCGTCAGGAACTCAGCCCTATTGCCACCCCTGATATGATTCAATGGTCGCGTGGTCTGCCGAAAACCCGCTCGGGTAAAATTATGCGTCGAATTTTACGTAAGATTGCTGCAAATGAGCATGAACAATTGGGCGACACATCCACGTTGGCGGATCCATCTGTTGTTGATACACTGATAGAGGAACGTCTTAATAAATAAGAACGAAGGACATAGACAATGATAACTCTTCTGATCGCTGATGATCATCCGCTGTATCGCGATGCACTGAGAGGCGCTTTGTCCTTGTCTCTGCCAGCCTTAACACTTAAAGAGGCTGGCGATTTACCGACGACAGTCGATATTCTCAATAACGAGGATATCGACTTGCTGTTGTTAGACCTGCATATGCCGGGCAGTAATGATTTGTTTGGTTTACTTCATATTCGCAAGCTCTTCCCCGAACTTCCTGTTGCTGTGGTTTCAGGCACAGAAGATACCATGCTGATTTCGAAAATTATCAGCGTTGGCGCGCTGGGCTTTATTCCTAAAACGGCAAGTGCTCAAGATATTGCTAATGCCGTAGAAGCCATTTTGGATGGTGATATATGGCTGCCCGATAATCTAAGTGAAAACGTCGATGAGGTTGATGAGGCTTTCTCTGAGCTCGCCGATAAAGTTGCGTCATTGACGCCTTCTCAATACAAAGTGTTGTGCTATATGCGAGACGGTTTGTTAAACAAACAAATAGGTTTCAATTTAGACATAGCGGAAGCCACTGTGAAAGCGCACGTGACGGCAATTTTCAAAAAACTTGGCATTAATAACCGTACTCAGGCGGTACTTATTGCTTCTCAGTTAGAACTGGAGCCACCGAGTCACTAGCGTCGAAGGGCTCCAACGTTTTGGTCGCGATAAATTCGGGTAAAAACTTTTCAAGTGCAATACGACTAGGTTCACTTAAAAACGGGTTCTCAATATTCAGTTCGGTACGCCCTTCCATCATTGACATGCCCTGGCGAAAACTATCTTGAGAGAGCAGTAGTTCCTGAAACTTTCCTGATTCAAACATCATCAGTAGCCCTTCAGCAATCCGGCTCGCTAACGCACTGTTATCACTTCTCACAAAGAAGAAGATGGGGCTGGGGTAGGAAATGATGAGGTTATCATCAATGGCAAGTCCCCGCGTCAGTGTTTTATCTCCAAATTCTTCTTGGATTTCCATTACGCTACGCGGAAATATGTCGGCAAATCCTTCAGAGACAATACGAAAAGAGGCGCGGTACGTAGTTTCTAAAACCGGAAGGTTATTAGCGCGGAATATTTTAGTGTCAGGCCAGTCATAGCCTAAAACTGCTCTAAATGATTTGAGTTCTTCAAGTGTTTTGACCTGTTCAAAACGCGTATCTCCCTCTTTTATAAAGAGCGCGCGCTTGCCAAAAAGGCCGGCCATTATAGGTATGCGAATAGGAAGAAACTGTCGTTCGCGCTCAATTGAGGTCACGCTCCAAGTTACATCTAACAAGTTGTGTTCAAGACTCCGTAATTGGCGCTCTTGCGCCGATTCTTGACCGCTCACAATAATGTTAAAGGTACCGTATTGAGGTTGTGTTATTAAAAGCGCTTCATTAAGTAAAGCCTTGGCATATTCGTAAATGCTATATCTTCCAGGATGGACATTCGGTAAGCGAATTAGAGTATGAGGTAAGTCTGCGCTCACTTCTTTAGTCAGTTGCTCCGCCGCGTTAACACTGAAAAGTGAAAATACGCTTATCAGTAGCAACACTATGCCTCGCTTTTTTGCCCTAACGTCCATATAGTCTATTTCATGCGATTGACGCACGCCTTTTAGGAAGATACTTCATGATTGCTCAAGTTAGAATTCGTTTATTTTAATCTTTCCCCGTGAGCAGAAAGTCATATTCCGGGTCCACAATAAATTGTCCGCTCATCGCTTCGCGGCCCAGAAGCATGAGGTATGTCATTTCTGACCGATCAGTAAGCGTTAACTGAATATCCCACTGATACCCGTCCATGATTATAGGCGTAATTATCACATAGCGCCTCTCACGTGTCGCTGTTGAGCTTTTTACTCGCTTCTGACCTTCTACACGGGCTTCTCTGCGCACAACACGATCTACGTTGTGAATATCAGGATGGATATCAAACTTAATCCACAGTTCATCGTTTTGCTCAAACTCCTCAATATTATCTACGTGTAGTGAAGAGGTTGCAGCTCCCGTATCCACGCGCACATTTAAGTCAGTAATTGCAAGCTTTGGTAAATCGCAAAGCTCTACGGCTCCGACAATTTTCTTATTGTTCATCAGTTTCTCTACCAATTTTATAAAATAGGGGTCTGCTCTGGTGGCAATAAATTATCTTGTAAAAGTTCTACGTGTTCTGCAACTGTGTCTGGCTCTGAAAAATATGCAATGTGATAAACCGCTTCGCCTTCTTGCGTAAGCGGTATGTTCTGTTTGCCAATCACAACGCCCTCTGCGGGGCTCTCTAAACTGTCCAAATAATTGCCAAACGGGTCAGCAATAATAGCCAGCTTATCGCCTTTTGCAACATGATCGCCTAACTGTGCCAAGTGTGTCACAAAGCCACTCTCAGGCGCGCGAACCCAGCCACTTTGTCTGGCAATAAAGCGCTCAATGTTATGCCCTTTAGTTCGGCTTTTATTGAGCATACCTAAGTGGCGCATGGTGTTTATGATACCTCTCACGCCTGCACGAATAGAAAACTCGTCGTAGCGTAATGCTTGCCCTGCTTCGTAAAGTAGTATTTTAACGCCGCTTTCGCTTGCCGCCTCTCGCAAAGATCCATCTCGTAGCTCTGCATTTAATAAGACAGGAACACCAAATGCTTTTGCCATTTCAAGTACTTCTTCGTCGTCTAAATCTGCGCGAATTTGAGGCAGGTTACTTCTGTGAATGGCACCTGTATGCAGATCAATGCCCACGTCGCATTTACTCACGACTTCCTTGAAAAATAAATTCGCCAAGCGCCCCGCCAACGAGCCCTTTTTACTCCCCGGGAAACTGCGGTTCAGGTCCCGTCTGTCAGGTAAATAACGAGATTGGTTGAGTACACCGTAAACATTAACCATGGGAACAGCAATAAGTGTCCCTCTTAAACGTTCAATCGCTTTTGAGCGGATGAGTCGGCCCACAATTTCTATCCCATTTAGCTCATCACCGTGAATAGCTGCGCTGACAAACAGAGTGGGGCCTGGCCGTTTCCCCCGTTTAAGGTAAACAGGTATGCTCATATTGGTCGCCGTGTATAACGGCGGCATTTCTAGCTCAATCTTTTTCGTTTCGCCAGGAGCAATTTTCTCACCCCCAATTGTTAAAACATTATTTACCACTAACGTTTCCCATATCTAGGTTTCAGTGTAGCAACGGTTAAAGGGACTAGCCTCTGCCACGGGTTTTTGTTTTATGCGGCTCAGCGCTTTTTTCGATAAACTCGATGATCATACTTGCTACATCTTTGTGGGTGGCCTTCTCGATGCCTTCTAAGCCGGGAGAGGAGTTTACTTCCATCACAACTGGACCATTATTTGAGCGCAAAATGTCCACGCCACAACAGTTAAGTCCCATGGTTTTAGCCGCATCTACTGCTGTTTTACGTTCAGCTGGGCTTAAACGGACCACACTTGCCTGCCCCCCGCGATGTAGGTTAGACCGGAATTCACCCGGTGCTGCTTGGCGCTTCATGGCAGCTACAACCTTCCCGCCAACCACAAAGCAGCGAATATCGGCGCCGCCCGCTTCTTTTATGAACTCTTGTACCAGTATGCTGGCATTTAACCCCATGAAAGCTTCAATGATGGACTCGGCAGCCTTTTGTGTATCGGCGAGTACAACACCGATTCCCTGCGTGCCTTCAAGTAGTTTTATCACTACGGGGGCACCGCCTACGGTCTTGATAACATCATCAATTTTGTCAGGATGGTGAGCAAAGCCCGTTCTAGGCATGCCAATGCCTTTGCGCGAGAGTAGCTGCAATGAGCGAAGCTTGTCTCTTGAGCGACTTATTGCAACAGATTCGTTAAGGCTGTAAGTGCCCATCATTTCAAATTGACGCACGACCGATGTGCCATAAAAGCTAACTGAGGCGCCGATTCGAGGAATTACAGCATCGTAATAAGGAAGTTTTTTTCCGTGATATCGTACAGAGGGGCGCGCACTTGTGATATCCATGTAGCAATGCATGGTGTCGATAACGTCAACTTCATGCCCGCGAGCCTGCCCGGCTTCGACTAAGCGAGACGTAGAGTAAAGACGTGGATTTCTGGAAAGTATTGCGATGCGCATTATAAAAAGCCTGTAGTTTGAATTTGTTTTGTCGTTTAATCGACATGTCTTTTAACACGTTAGAACGCGAATATGAATTAGACAAGTCATTTTTGCGTGCATAGTAATTTATGTAGTAAAGAGAGTCTTACGAATATTTCTTGTTGTGGCGATTGCTTTTAATGCATGAACTTGTCTCTTATTCACGTTAGCATTAGCGAGCGTGGGCGATTGTTTGCAAAAGCCCGCAGGTTAAGTGTGGTGAAATTGTAAATGAGTGAGGATTCAGATTGATGAATGAGTGGTGGCATACGTTTTTGGCGTGGTTGACTCAGTACCAGTCAAATGTCGTGTGGAGTGGTTTGGCTTTGCTGTTTTATTTGGCATTGTCTCGAAAGCTATTGCCAAAATTGGAAACCAATATTGAAAAGTCCAAGCTTAAATCCAGCAGTGCGCTAAAGGGGTTATTCGCCGCACGCGTTATTGTTGCCACAGCAACCGTGGCCTTACTGTTGCTTGCATGGGGCATTGATTTTTCAGGTCTCTTAGTGCTTTCTACGTCTATTATCACAGTCACGGGCGTCGCACTCTTCGCAAGCTGGTCGCTTATCAGTAACATCACCGCGTACTTTATACTACTTACCAATGTGGCGTATCGCAGAGGGAACTATGTACGTATTCTCGACGGCGATAACTATATTGAAGGGGTAATCGCTGATTTAGGGCCTTTCAGCACCCGATTAGTCACTACAGACCGTGAAACCTTGATGTACCCAAACAATTTAATTCTCACTCGACCTGTGTTGCTAAACCCTAAACAAAAATGGGGTTCTATGGGTAAAGTTGTGGCGAAAACGAGTATTGAAGCCTCTTCGGCGAAAACCGACGGAAGCAAACCCCACGAGGAGTTGCTCTAGTCGGCTTATGCCTTTGAAAATAATTGGGCATGAAGCAAACTGGCGCTACACGTTTTTCGCTTCTCTGATGTAGCTTGTCATACTCTGAAGCAAGGCCCGTAACTTTGCGGGCTTAAGCGGTTTAGCTAAGAAATTAACGCCCTGCGCTTTGCATTGTGTTACCAAGCTTTCATCCGGCGTAGCGGTGATTAGTGCAGCCGGCATAACAATGTTTAACCTATGTCTAATTTCTTCAATAAGTGCCAAGCCATTTTTTTCCATGTCGTGACTGAGTTGATAGTCCATTAGTAAAATTTGAGGCTGAATGGTCTCACATATTTTTAGGGCGTCCTCCCAGTTGTTCGCCAGTACCACATTAATTCCCCATTTCTGCAACAGCGTTTGCATCGCATCTAGATTTTCTCTTTGGTCGTCCACGCACAGGACATCCATGCCAGTAAACGTGGTAGATCGCGGTTTGGTTGCCTCGTTTAACACTTCTTTAGATTCAGCTTTCTCAAGAGTAAACGTGAAACAGCTACCTTTACCTATTTGCGACGTTACCTTTATGTCGCTATTTAGCTGTAAACTTAGTCGGCGTACTACGCCCAAGCCAAGCCCGATACCGTGCTCTTTACTCTCATTGGCGCGGAAGAAATCACCGAAAATACTGTCTTTTTTATCACTGGATATCCCAATTCCGGTATCGAGTATTTTAAAGTGAACGGTGTTCTTAATGGATTTAACAACGAACAGCACTCTTCCTTTTTCTGTGTATTTCACCGCATTTGACAGCAAGTTTTGTGTTATTCGATAAAGGTACGTTTTATCTGCTCTTACCCAGCAAGGGCGTATGACTGCTTTAAAACCCAACCCTTTTTCTTTTGCGCCCATGGCCATTTCATCCACAAGAGGAGAAAGAAGATCGCGGACATCAATAGATTCAAAATCGGGCTTCATTTCACCTTGATCTAAGCGCGCAATATCTAAGAGAGTCCCAATAAGCGTCTCGCTTGAGGTAACGCTGTGCCCAAGTTTTTTAATAATGGCGTGGGCTGAATCTGAGAGGTCTTGCTCTTCTAGTGCGCTCACATAAAGTTTGGCTGCATTCAGTGGTTGCAACACGTCATGACTGGCCAAAGCAAGAAAGCGCGTTTTACTTGCGTTTGCATCTTCAGCCGCTTTTCTTGCTCTTATGAGTTCTTTTTCTGCTTCAGAGCGTCGCTCAATTTCAAGACGCAATTCAGCGTTGATAGAATGCACTTCTTCGGTACGTTTTTTGATTCGAGCCTCAAGGTCAATATTCGACTCTTCAAGCGCTTGCTGTATTTCTACGTGCCCGGTTATATCGTTAAAACTGGTTACGAAGCCCCCACCGGGTAGTGGGTTGCCCACCATTTCAATAACTCGGCCGTCTTTGCGTTGACGGGTAAAGCGGTGGGGCATGCCTGAGCGCAAATGGCCAAGGCGCTTTTCAACTTCGCCATCCACATTATCGGTACCAAACTCCCCCTGAGAGGCATTGTAACGAATGAGTTTTTCAATGGGGGTGCCGACAGCGAGTAAGTTATCCGGGTAGGTATACAGATTGGCATATCGCTTGTTCCATGCCACCAGATTCAGGTGTTTATCAACAACGCTAATGCCCTGGTCCATATTTTCAAGCGATGTTAAGAGCGCAGTCATGTTAAATTGCATGGCTTGCGTAGTGTCGTCAAAGAAGTTGATCACTTCAGTAAAGTCCATTTTTTTACCACGCAGGGCGCTGTCGAGCAGCACTTTGGCACTTGATGCCCCTATAACGCCCCCCAGAGCGCGCTCACAAAAAGATAGAAACGACTCGTCTGGGGTATTTTCGTGTTTTAAATGGCAATGATTTAACTGCTGGTATTGTCCAAGCAATTGTTCACAACGACCCGTGCCCATAAACGTCGAGAGCAGAGTGACAAGGTCTGACACGGTTACACTCGTGGCTTGCGTTTTAACCGTATTGTTGTTGGATATGGCCGGAGAAACAAAGGCTTCAGCTTGTATACGGTCGATAAGACGTTGGGGCGCAAAGTGTGAAAAGAGTATGTAGACAATGCTGTTTGCCGCCAAGCTAATCATAGCACCTTGGCTAATAAGTTCATTTTGCTCCATCTGGGAAACTTGTTCGCTGACAATGGGAAGTACCAGCCATAGCACCCAGATAACCAACCCAACCATCAGCCCAGCATACACCCCGTGAGCATGAGCTCGCTTCCAGTAGAGCCCGCCAACAATGGCGGGCATGAGCTGTATAACCAAAGAGAATGCAATTAAGCCAATAGAGTGAAGCGAACGACTACTTGTCATCTGCTGGTGGTACAAAAATGCCATCAGCAAGATAAAGGCAATGACAACTCTGCGGATTACGCGAATTTTTTTCGAGACGTCTTTTTTGTCGTCAGTACTTCCAGTAAACGCCAAAATGCGAGGCAAAATCACATCGTTGGTTAACATGGTGCTGAGTGTTAACGTTGCTACGATAATCATGGCCGTAGCCGCGGAAAGCCCGCCCACAAATACAATGACCTGGAGCAAGACTGATTCAGAAAACATCGCTAATGACAGGACATACGAGTCAGGCTCTATGCCTTGTTCAGCAAAAATTGATTTACCGGCAATGGCAATAACCGGGATCACCGCAGAAATTATGGCGAGGTATAAGGGGAAGAGCCAGCGTGCCGTTTTTAAGTGCCCCAAGCTTAAGTTATCGATAATCGCAACGTGAAACTGCCTAGGTAAACAGACAATAGCGGCGGCAGCCATAATCGTCTGTGCAATGAAGCTAAACGAACCAAATTGGGCCAGCGCGATTTCGTTAGTGAAGCTTTCGAAAAACGGCCCAGACTGTGAGCGTTTCCAGGTACTGTAACCAACGAATGCAACAAGCACCAGCGCCAACAATTTAATGGTCGATTCAAAAGCAATTGCGAGCATTAGACCACGGCGGTACTCGGTGACATCTGTCTGCCGCGTACCGAAATAAATGGCGAAAGCCGCGATAAAACCGGTTGCAGTAATGATAATGCCGTTGCTATGAGGTTGTTGTGTGAGTAGCTGAAAGGTGGCGCCCACCGCTTTTAGCTGAAGCGCAATGTAGGGAATAGTGGCAAGTAGCGCGATAAGTGTAACCACAAGCGCAACAGTTTGGCGTTTACCGTAGCGCGAGGCGATGAAATCAGAAATGGTAGTAATGTGTTGCTTCTTGCTGACGAAGGTGAGCTTATAAATAAACTTGTAACCTAAGGTATAGACAAGAATAGGCCCCAGCATGATTGGAAGATAAATCCACGTGTCTCTGCTTGCTTGACCTACCATACCGAAGAACGTCCACGCGGTGCAGTATATGGCTAAGGCTAATGAATAAATCGCAGGGTGAGACGTAAGCGCTCGGGCGGTGGGCGAGTTTTTCTCTCCCCAACTCGCGAGTGAAAACAGCAAGAAGAGATAGAGAACAGCAAGTGTGACCCAACCAAAAACCATAAGATTCCTTTAACGTGGTTTTAACAACATTGTTGTTATTATAATCATTTCGACAATGGTCTACCTACGACCATGGTCTCATTTTGAATTTCACCTTCCAGGTCTAGAGTAATACCCAACCTCCTAAATGCTTGACTTTGCTGCTTGTGATGATCTTCGGGGAATCGCTATTTTAGCAGCAACAACGTGAGTAAAGCCGGGCGTTAGGAATATGTAAAATCATAACAATCAATTAACCTGGTGTGAGGGTGAAACTATGGCATTTAGAAACGAAGATGATAAGAGAGCGTATTGGAGCGAAAACCTCGCTCTACTCGCTAAGCTCTTAGTCATTTGGTTTATCGTATCATTTGGCGCCGGCATTATCTTTGTCGATATCTTAAATGAAATCCAATTTTTTGGTTTTAAATTAGGCTTCTGGTTTGCACAACAGGGCTCTATTTACGTATTCGTTGCATTGATCTTTGTCTACATGGCGAAGATGAACGCCATGGACAAACGCTACGGCGTAGATGAGGAGTAAATCATGGACGTTCAAATGTTAACGTTTATTATTGTTGGCGCGTCATTTGCGCTCTACATCGCAATTGCAATTTGGGCTCGCGCAGGCTCGACAAACGATTTCTACGTTGCTGGTGGCGGCGTACCTCCAGTCATGAATGGTATGGCTACTGCAGCAGATTGGATGTCGGCAGCATCGTTTATTTCGATGGCAGGTCTCATCTCGTTTATGGGTTATGACGGTGCCGTTTACCTGATGGGATGGACGGGCGGCTATGTGCTATTAGCGCTGTGTTTAGCGCCTTACCTACGTAAATTCGGTAAATTCACGGTGCCTGATTTTATTGGTGACCGTTACTACTCTCAAACTGCACGTACGGTTGCCGTATTCTGTGCAATCTTTGTTTGCTTCACCTATGTCGCGGGCCAGATGCGTGGTGTAGGGGTTGTATTCAGTCGCTTCTTAGAAGTCGATATTGTAGCGGGCGTGGTAATCGGTATGGTTATTGTGTTCTTCTACACTGTGCTTGGTGGCATGAAAGGTATTACCTATACCCAGGTCGCGCAATACTGCGTCATGATTTTCGCCTATATCGTACCCGCGGTGTTCATCTCTATGATGGTCACAGGTCACATTCTGCCGCAAACCGGATTTGGGGCTACCCTTGCAGATGGTTCGGGGATGCACATGCTGCAAAAACTCGACAATTTGTCCGTCGAACTTGGTTTTAACGAATACACATCAGGTACAAAAAGTACCATAGACGTATTCTTTATTACGTTCGCGCTGATGGTAGGTACTGCTGGTCTTCCTCACGTCATTGTTCGCTTTTTCACTGTACCTAAAGTTCATGATGCGCGTAAATCTGCAGGTTATGCATTGGCATTCATCGCAATCTTGTATACCACAGCACCTTCGCTTGCGGCATTCGCTCGCGTAAACATGATTGAAACAATTAATGGTTCAGAGATGACGGGTACAAGCTACGAAGAAGCGCCGTCGTGGATTAAAAATTGGGAACAAACCGGACTTATCGTTTTTGAAGACAAAAATGGCGACGGCAAGATGTTCTATTCGGGTGATGAACGCAATGAGATGAAGGTTGACCGCGACATCATGGTATTAGCTAATCCGGAAATTGCGAACCTACCTGCATGGGTAATAGCGCTGGTGGCAGCCGGTGGTGTGGCAGCAGCCCTGTCCACATCTGCGGGCTTACTGCTGGTTATTTCAACATCGGTGTCACACGATTTGTTGAAGCGAAACTTTATGCCTAACATCACTGATAAAGCGGAGCTTATGTATGCACGGCTTGCAGCGGGGGTCGCAATTGTTATCGCAGGCTACTTCGGTATCAATCCGCCCGGCTTCGTAGCGCAGGTGGTGGCTTTTGCCTTCGGCTTAGCGGCTTCCAGTTTCTTCCCTGCTATTATTATGGGTATCTTTAGCAAGCGAATGAATGATAAAGGTGCAATTGCGGGGATGGTTTCAGGTATAGCGTTTACGGCGGCTTACATTATTTACTTCAAATTTGTAAACCCCGCGGCTAATACGCCTGACAACTGGTGGTTCGGTATCTCACCTGAAGGTATCGGTACTTTGGGTATGATGGTTAACTTTATCGTGGCTTTCCTTGTGTTCAAAGCGACCGATGAAGCGCCAGAAGAAATCCAAGAACTAGTTGAAAGTATTCGCTATCCAAAAGGCGCAGGAGAAGCTTCAGCTCACTAACCTGACGCAGCCTTAAGATAGGCGATAGCTAAATGAAACCAACCTATTGGCGAAAGTGAGTAGGTTGGTTTTTTCTTTTGGTATAACAATTCCCACTATTGGATGAAGCCCATGACTGCAATAGCTAAACAAGTTGAAGATTTTCTTGATACGTCGGCGCCATTCGACACGCTCGATAGCGATCAGAAGCTCCAGTTAGTGAAACACGCAGAACTGATTTACGTTACGGCTGATAACGTGGGTGAACTCCAGCAAGGCTACCCAGCACTTTTTTTAATTCAAAGTGGTCAATTTTCTGTGCAAGATTCGGATGCTCCTCTACGCCATTTAAGTGAAGGGGATTACTTCGGCTATACGAGTATTATAGAAAAACGGTCCTTTCCTTTAAGCGTTAGTGTGGATAGTCCGGGGTTAGTGTATCGTTTTGATGCATCAGCGATTGAACCATTACTGGAAGAAACGGCGATACACCATTTCTTTGATGGGCTTCGAAATAACGCCCTGCAAAATCATGCAATCTCTGATACCAACTCAATGTGGTTATATAAAGGTCTTCGGGACGTTATAGAAAAATCGCCTGTTTCAGTGGCGCAAGGCACCTCTATATCTGCGGCAGCGCAGCTGATGACAAATAAAAAGGTGTCGTCACTACTTGTCACGAATGAAGATAAACTTATTGGTATTGTCACCGACCGAGATCTTCGGTCTAGAGTGGTTGCCACCTCTTTAGATACGTCGTTATCGGTTGACCGCATAATGACGCCTAACCCTGCACAAATAACGGGAAACCGAACATTATTTGATGCGTTAGCACTAATGACCGAACGAAATATCCATCATTTGCCCGTTATCGATCATCAATCGCTTGTGCCATTAGGGATGATTACAGCAAGTGATATTATTCGTCACCAACGAGGGAACGTGCTTTTCATTATTGGCGAATTGAGTAAAGCAGAAAGTTTGTATGAGTTGACCCGACTTTCTTGGCAACTACCTCACTATTTTTCAGCGCACGCCAAAAAAGCGGGCGATTACGATATTGCGGGTAAAATCTTGTCTCAGGCAACAGACATTATGACCCGAAAGTTGATCGGTTTTTTCCAGCAGAGTAACGGCAAAGCGCCGATGATGTTTGCCTGGTTGGTTTATGGTTCTCAGGCTCGGGAAGATCAAACCATGGGATCTGATCAAGATAACGGTTTGTTGCTCGCAAATCGCCCTACTCAGTCCCAGGCAGACTACTTTGCTGCAATGGCTGAGTATGTCTGTAACGGACTAGCAAAATGCGGCATAAAATTGTGTGATGGCAACATCATGGCCAGTAATCCTGCGCTTCGTTTGTCGCTGGAAGAGGCGGTAGAAGAGGCCAAGCAATGGGTCAAAGCGCCTACAAAAGATGCCATTATGCACTTCAATATTTTCTTAGATGTTCGATGTGCGGCTGGTGATGTCAGTTTGTTTAAGCAATTACAAAAGCGCAGAGCGCCTTTAATGCAGCAAAAGATGTTTTTGGCCGCATTAGCCAGGCACAGTAATGAGATCTCGGTTCCATTATCGATGTTTCAGAAGTTTATTTACGAAAAAGCTAAAAACGACAAGCGCAAGGAAAAGGATGTGATCGATCTTAAAACCCGAGCAGTCGCACTGATTAATAATATTGCCCGAATCTATGCGCTTGCAGACGGCATATTGCTGCCCAACACGCTCGCTCGTCTAGAAGCGCTGTCTTCAAGCTCTCAGCTTTCTAAGCGAGATGCGGCTAATCTTAGAGATATCTGGCTTTTCTTAAATCGTTTGCGCTGGCGTCATCAGTTAGAAAATAAAGTGACGGATAACAGAGTATCCGTATCAATGCTATCTTCGATAGAAAAGCATCAGTTAAAGGCGGCCTTTAAAGCGATTGATCGTACTAATCAAGCCATGGTGATGAAATTTTCTGGTGGTATAAGCTGATTGCGATGATGAAACAATGTATTCAGGCTTTTGCATCGGCAATGTTCGGCAGAAATAAGTTTAGACATGACCTACGAAGTAAGCGTGTTCGCGAAACCTCTTTTGCGGCCTTGGACTTAGAACTCACGTCTTTAGATGCTGCCACATCGCAAATAACTTCAATTGGTTATGTGGTGGGTAAAGCCGGGCGAATTTCACTTTCTTCTGGCGGCTATCACATTATTAAAACGAACGCTGACTTGGGGCAAAGCCCCGTTATTCATGGATTGACGCAAGATATTTTGTCAGAAGGTGAGGATTTAAAAGACGGGCTGACAGCGCTGTTGCGACTGTGCGATAAACATATTTTGTTGTTCCATAACGCGAAGCTCGATCTCATGGCACTGAACAGTGCGTTTAAGCGATGCCAACTTCCTCAAATAGAGATTACGTATATTGATACCTTGCAACTGGCGTTGTACCAGTTAAATAAGCAACATCAGGTGCTACCGAATAATAGTGCGACGCTGACTGTATGCCGACAGCGTTTAGATTTACCTGCATTTCCGGCCCACAACGCATTAGATGACGCGTTGGCGACTTTGCAGTTATTTTTTGCACAATTGAATGAATTAGGTATTACTCCAGACGATTCTTTGGAGGCGCTTTTACATACTAAAGCGGTGGGGAAGTATCAGCTAGGCTAAAGCTTGTTGAGCGTTACTATACGTTTCGCTACCGATTTGTCTGTCGTTTTAATCGGGCTTGGCGGGTAACAAAAAAAATACAAGGACTTATGAGCTTTTCGTCAAAGCCGGCATTTTCAATTGGTTTCGGCCAGAGGTTTTTGCTAAGTATAAATTTTTGTCTGCTTCTAGCATCACGTAGTCGATGGTTTTGTTGTCATCTGCATTTTTAACCGCTAACCCTGCGCTCAATGTAACGCGTTCGTATTCGGATGCTGCATGGGGCAAATTTAGATCGTAAATAGTGGTGAGTAACCTTTCTGTTACTAATTTAGCGCCCTCTAAATCTGTATTAGGCAGAATCACCAGAAATTCTTCTCCTCCAATTCTCACAAGCTTATCCATGGGCCTTAGCAATGCTTCACTAATGGTCTTACTCACTTTCCACAGACAGCTATCACCATCTAAATGGCCGTACATATCGTTGTATAATTTGAAATAATCCACATCGAAAATGATCAAGGAAAGGGGACAAACGTTGCGAAGCCCGTCTTTTACGAGCCTTGGAAGGTAGTCATCAAGGTAATGTCGGTTATACGCACCGGTTAGCTTGTCGATATAAATAAGCTTTTCAAGTAAATCATACCTTAACTTATGGTTGAGGTGTGACTTAACCCGATTGCGCAAGGTACACGCGTTCACCGGCTTCATAACGAAGTCTACGCACCCTGAATTCCAGCATCTACTCTCTTCTTCATCGGTACTAGAGGAGGTGACAAATATAATAGGAATGTTTGCAAGCGAAGGTTTTTTTCTTAACAGCGCGGTTGTTTCATGACCATCTAATCCGGGCATAGAAACGTCCATTAAGATTAAGTCGGGTGTGCGAAACTTACAGTAATCAATGGCTTCTTGTCCCGAATTAACGGAAATGCAAGATACGATATCTTCAAGTAATGTTTCAAGCACAAGCCTGCTGCTCGCTTGGTCGTCGACAATCAATACTTTGCAGTCATCTAAAGTACGATCGCCAACCCGTTCAATATACACATTCACTCCTACGTGAAGGTTAACCCTCTACTGCACACATTACTCCTGTCATCGTCAATTGTGGATTAATCATAAGTTGAATATTTTAACATTTCGCTAGTTGCCAAATTATCGGCGTGGTTTTACGCAAACAATTGAGAAAATGCGAGAATGAAAACAGCGACATTACAAATAACGCCAAGCATATAGAAATAGCTTCTTGGACTCGGATTCTTTTCAGTCGCAATAGCATAGTAAAGTGCCATGTGAATAATTCGGCATAGTGCATATACCCAAATAAGCGCGGCTAATATGCCGGTAGATGCACCTAAAAACATACAAAATAAAGCCGGAAGGGTAAATTGATGGACGTTTTCTAAAGAATTATGAAAGGTTCTATGACTTCTAAAAACAAAACTGTCGTGACTTAATTCTTCGCTTACTTTACCGGGAACATAAGTTGACTGTTTTCTGTGCGCGACTGCCGCGACGATATTTTGAATAAAGACGGTCAAATCACGAGTAGACCCGCAATACTATAGCTATACACTGAAAACATAAGAACTCCGTTTCATAATAATTAAGGAATAAGGTTAAAGGTTGGTTTTAGCGTTTAAAGCGAGAATATGTACGTAAGGTATGAGGGGTAGGATCGGGTTTTTTAAACGAAAGCACTGACGTATCAGTGCTTCGTTAGTTATTGATTATTAGAGCGCAGCAGCGACGTCTGCGGGCAATAGCACGGTGTCGATAACATGAATTACGCCGTTGCTCGTCATAATATCGGCCTTGACCACCTTCGCATTGTTGATCATGACATGACCCATACCACTTGAAACCTTCACATCGCTTCCTTCTACCGTCGTCGCAGAAGAAAGCGTTGATACGTCTTCTGCCGTTACTTTACCTGCTACCACATGATAGGTAAGTATCTTAACAAGCGTCTGCTTATTTTCTGGCTTCAAAAGCATATCGATGGTCCCAGCGGGGAGTGCTGCGAATGCTTCATCAGTGGGTGCAAACACCGTAAACGGGCCATCGCCTTTCAAGGTTGATACGAGGTCAGCAGACTTCACTGCGGTGACTAGGGTAGAGAACATGCTATTTCCAGCAGCAGTATCTACTATGTCCATTTTTTCGGTATCTTTGTGATGCCCAGCGAATACAGAAGCGCTAAAAAGCATAACAACAAACGCACTCATTAATTTTTTCATACTATTTCCTATACATGATTAAAAATTTACAACGAATTTATTGGCTCTCGACTTACTTACCGCACCATTCAGTTATCGAGCGTTACTGAAGTGTTAATGGTTACGGTAAAAATGAAATATTTGATGATTAACTTTCCTTAACCTTGAACGAGACGTCATTGGCAATGGAAACGTGGATTAATGAAGTTTTGCGGTGAATCAATACAAAATCGAGATGTAAATAAAATGTAAAATTAACGCAGGCGGCTATACTTATTGTATCGAGTACACAACAAAGGTGCCTGTAATGAATGCTCGAGTTATAGCCATAGCAATGTTCTGTTTTGCTGTAGGCGCATGTAAGTCTACTGACACACCCACAGTAGACGCTGCGCCTACATTATTGAACGACAGCTTGTTTCCTACTTATCGTTTGTTCCCCGTCGAAACACCGGAAGAGATCTTCTTTTTAGGTGAAGAAGCACAACGATTTGCAGAAAAAGCGGTTTTCGAGAAAAGCCTTTTAAAGAAAAACGTAAAAGGCTTGGTAAAGGCGATTTTCGACCATGCAGACCGCGGTATGTTTTATCGAAACAGTGCTAATACTAACGCAGATACCACCTTTAATAATCGTGCAGCAAATTGTCTTTCTCTATCAATAATGACCTATGCGCTTGCTGACCATGTAGGTCTCAATGCGACGTTCTACGAAGTAGATATTCCCGAATACTGGACTCGTCGCGAGGGATATAGTCTGCTTAATGGGCATATTAATTTGCGAATATCAGTGCCCAACGACGGGGTGATAGCGGCTGTTGGCGGGACGTGGTCTGATGTGGATTTCGACCCTCAGATGATACGAAATTATTTTCCGAGAAAAGCCGTGTCTATGAACAAGGTGATATCTATGTACTACAACAATAAGGGGGCCGATGCGTTAGTGGCCAACAGATATACGCGAGCTTATAGTTATTTTCGTGCAGCAGCAAAGCTATCGCCGGAATTGCAGCAGAGTTGGGTTAATTTAGGCGTTCTTTACCGCATGGTTGATGAATATGACCAAGCTGAGATTGCCTACAAACATGCGCTGGCGCTCAACGACGATCATCTAACCGCGTGGGAGAACTTATCTATTCTTTATACCTATCAAGACAGAGATGATGAAGCGTCTCGTATTACGCAAATGGTGGAAGCGAAGCGTAAAAACAACCCTTTCTATCACTATATTTTAGGTGAGCAGGCCTTTGATTCCGGCGATGTTGAGTTAGCAATAAGTCATTACGAACGTGGTCTCAAACTAGACAACAGTCGTCATGAAATACTATTTGGTATGGCAAAAGCGTTTCACGAATTAGGAGATATTAGTGAAGCCCAGCGCTATCTCAAGCGTGCGGTTACCCACTCGCCTAACGAACAAGAAAAACAGCGCTATTCATCAAAATTGGCTACCCTGGCGAGCAGCTAAAAAAAAGCCGCAGACTAGCTGCGGCAAAGAATAACACTACAAAAGGAACTTAACTTATATAACGCCCAGCTCACGAAGGCGCTCTTGCAGGTATGACCCTGCAGTATGACGTTCTGAAAGAACAACATCTGGTCTAGGGTGTAAGAACAGTGGTAACGAGATACGAGATTTCGTCATGTCTGCACCGTCCGGGTTTACTACCCTGTGTGTAGTTGATGGGAAATATCCGCCTGATGCTTCTTGAAGCATGTCGCCAATATTCACAATTAAGTTCCCGAAATCACAAGGAACTTCAATCCAACTACCGTCTTTAGCTTGTACTTGCAGCCCGGGCTCATTAGCTGCTGGTAAGATAGTAATGAGATTAATATCTTCGTGAGCAGCGGCGCGAATTGCATCTACTTCTTCATCACCTTTTAGTGGCGGGTAGTGCAGTATACGCAGTAAGGTTTGATCAGAATCTTTGATCATGTCACCTAGCGGTTGACTGTACTTATCGCTCACCTGTGAAGGAGAATGTTCTTCTATCCAACCCAATAGCTCCTTCGCTAGTGTGTTTGCTTCCTCATAATACTGAGAAATCTGTGGACGTAGTGCGTCTGGACACTGACCCCACGGATAGAAATGGTAATATTCTTTAATATCTTTTTTTGTAAAGCCTTTAGCTACCTCAGAGACGCTCTGAGGAAAAAAGCCGTCTTGTTTGCCTTTGTTGTACAGGTAATCATTCTTCTCTTCACTGTCGAAGAAGCCCTGCCAATTGTCGTAAATACCTTGAACCAATGACTGCTGGATAGGGTGATTTTTCAAAACACCAAACCCTGTCTCGCGAAGCGACTTCACGAATTCTTCTTGAGCGTTTTCCGCTTGGTAATCAACAGCAACTAATTGCATAACTTTATCCCGTATATTTTGACTGCGGCATTATAAAGGTAGACGGGCTACAGAAAAAAGTCGCAGAAATTGATACAAATCAATCCCGCGATGAATTGGCGCGTAATTTACATAAACCTGACCAGTTAGTCTAGTAAAATCTTGACCAACTGGTCCAAATTAATGGAATTTAACCAAGAGAGAGGTAAAAGCCCGCAAGTGCGGCACTCATTAAGTTTGATAGCGTTGCAGCGATAACAGCTTTTAACCCCAGTCTCGCAATTTCTTTTCTGCGTGTTGGTGCCATAGCACCAATTCCACCCATCAAAATAGCGATAGAAGAGAAGTTTGCAAAACCACAAAGTGCAAAGGTGATAATGGCCTGAGATGCTTCAGACAGCTGTGATTGGTTCTCCAAGAAGTTTAGGTAAGCAACAAACTCGTTGACTACCATTTTCTGGCCAATAAAGCTGCCTGCAAGTTGTGCTTCTTCCCATGGTACGCCGATTGCCCATGCAAGAGGTTGAAGTACATAACCCAGGATCCCTTCAAACGTCACGTTTTCATAACCGAATAGCCCAGCTGTCCAGCCAATAAGGCCGTTGAACATGGCAATAAGTGCTATGAAAGCAAGTAGCATTGCACCTACGTTTAACGCAAGCTGCATGCCTGATGCAGCGCCACTGGCAGCCGCATCAAATACATTGGCGTAGCCGGTATCTTCCGCATCTACGTCGTTTAAATCTTCATTGGGCTTACTGGTTTCTGGCAGCATTATTTTTGCCATTAATAAGCCACCAGGCGCCGCCATAAAGCTGGCCGCCAATAAGTATTTCAGCTCTACACCCATACCGGCGTAACCGGCCATTACTGAGCCCGCAATGGACGCCAGGCCTCCGACCATAATCGCGAAAAGTTCAGAGCTTGTCATATGAGGAATGAAAGGACGAACCACAAGCGGCGCTTCGGTTTGTCCAACAAAAATGTTGGCGGCAGAGGACATTGATTCTGGGCGACTTGTGCCAAGTGCTTTTTGTAAAAAGCCGCCGATAACCTTGATGATAACGCCCATCACCTTAAGGTGATATAACACGGCAATGAGGGCAGAGAAGAAAACGATAACAGGAAGTACGTTGAACGCGAAAATAAACGCGATTGATTTGTCGCCGATTGGGCCGAATAAGAAATTAATGCCTTCTTGGCTATAGTCAATGATATTAGCGACAAACTTCGTAGCGCCCAACAAGACTTCTTTACCAGTTTCAGAATACAGGACAAATGCGCCGACCGATGCTTGAATAGCAAATGCGCCACCTACGGTGCGCAAATTAATACTGCGTTTCGCTGAAGATAAAGCGAAGGCAATAGCCAGTAGGACTGCAATGCCCAGTAAACTCACCATATTAATGTTCCCTTAAAGAAGCGCTTGCTGAATGTGTGATTTGATCACATCTAATGCAATTTGGTTTTTACCACCTTGTGTCACTACTACGTCGGCAGTGAAACGGCTTGGTTCGATAAATTGATGATACATTGGCTTTACAGTTTCTTCGTACTGTTTAGCGACAGATTCAATGCTACGACCGCGCTCTTTGAGGTCACGCATCATCCGGCGCATCAAGCAAATATCTAGCGGGGTATCAATAAAGATCTTTACGTCGTAAAGAGGAAGTAAATCTGTTCGTGCTAACAACATAATACCCTCAAGAATGATCACTGGGGCTGGATTAAGGCGCTCAGTTTCAGGTAAACGGGTATGCGTTTTATAGCAGTAATGTGGGTAGTCAATCGGCTGACCTTCACGCAAGGCTTGCAAGTGTGCTTTTAATAGCTCGTGTTCAAAGGCATTCGGGTGATCGTAATTATTCTTCTCACGCTGCTCCATGGGAAGGTGATCTTGAGCACGATAGTAGTGATCTTCGCGCAGCACTTGAACAGGGCGGCCCTGAGCACTGAAGCCGTTAAACAAATTTTTTGTAAAAAGAGACTTCCCAGAGCCTGAAGCCCCAGAAATGGCAATAATAAGTGGCGATTGCATAGTACTATAAAGCTGGTTTTGTTGGTGCAAAGATACGCGTTTAGGCCTCGCGAATCAATGATATATTCACAAGTTCTCTTTTTTTGGATCGGTCTTTGCTAGAACTTTATTGTATTTTCAAGGTATTGCAGGCAATTTATGCAATCTGCAAAAAATGATGAAAAGCTCTCCAAGTGGTCAGTTTTTAGTAAGATCAACACGCCCTAATTACCGATAATTTCTATATCCTCGTCTTTAACCAACGGTATAGCAAAAGAGTGTTGTTTGGAACGAGAGCCCTCACCCTGTGCACGTGGGGGGTAATACGTTTCTTTCTCTTCGTTGAATGATGAGAACACCTCGTCAAGGGCAGCTCTTATTTCACTTAATGTCTTGTCTAGATTCGCGTTAAAATCGGGGCGCTTACGCTTGGTATGTCCAAGCTCGATAAGTCGGCTAAAACTTTTGTTTGCAAGTGCAAGTAGTTCCGGTGGCACATCCTTATGAGGGGGAAGTGGCTCACCCGGATGTTCAATACAATACTTCACTAACGCAGTGTAAAAGCATAATGGTTTGTTTTGAAGCGTAACCACTTTGTCGTCAATACCGTTGGATAGAGTTTTGTCTTGAAGGTTAATAATTAACTTCGGTTTAGGAGGTGACGCTGCTTCGTCGATGCTGCGTGCTCTAACTTGTTTCTTATCTGCAAGTGAGAACAGCGGAATAAGCAGAAGGGATAAACCAAGCGCTAGCCAGCTAAAATGAAGTTCTTGAAATGATGTTTTGCTGCGAATCTTCATAGAGATGGTTTGCTCTGCGTTATTAAACGCCTCTGTATGCAGAGAAGGATAAACATCAACATCTACAGGTACGGCTACATTTTGAATAGACATTACAATGACAGGAATTTCTCGTGTCTGTAGCACTTTATTTAGACGCTCGATATATCGAGTGACAGCATACTGATTTACCGGTGTGTCTAGCGTTTTACTGCCTACATCTAAAAAAGCACTATCAAGAATAATTCGGTGCTCTACGGTATCAATGGCGTGCTCAATAGACGCTTTATTTGCTAAAAAATTGGCAGTAACGGCGCAAGCAAAAAGTGTTGAAAATAGGCCTAGCCATGTTAGAAGAATTCTGGCTCTCGAGTTGAACTGAAGGTGTTTGTTACTCATTTTTTACACCCTTCAGCTAATGAAATATTTCTGTAATATGGCCTTGGATGTGTAGTGGCAATGTCGTTTATTACTGATTGGACAGCACAAAACAGGTCTGTGTTTTTGGTTTGCATTTTTAAATACCATTGCATCCCGCTTACGCTCTCTAACAATGGTGCAGCGTAATTTTTAGAGAGTTTTTCACCGTCTTCTTCCGCCCAGTAAGTCGAAATAATGTCAATTTCCCCTGCTAAAAGGGCTCTCCTGAGTTCTTGATGAGAACTGTAGTAAACAATGTCGACATTGCTGTCTGTCAGACCGAGTTCATGTAGAACTGTTTTAGGGACTATATGGCCGGAACGGCTGCTTGGGTAATCAAGCAATCCTATCTTTTTACCTAAAATGTATTCCTTGGTGAGTTGAGGTTTTTCCCTCAGTGAAATAAAGAACGCGGAGTAGTCAGGGTGGACTGCAACTTTAGTTAGGCCATAAATCTGATCCGCGCCAAATGCATCTACGATATTTTTCTTCACCAAAGCTAAATCGATTACCCCATGGTTGATGTACCGAAACGTATCATAATCACTTTGCCCAATAATGACGTTTATGGCGTGATATTGACGCTGAAGGGTGGGATTTGCGCAAAGGCGCTCGCTTACCATGTAAGCTATACGAGCATCTGTTATGTACGCTGAAAAAACATCATTATTTTCCGTCAAACCCGTTTCGCAGGTTAATAATTGACCGGTTTGCGGCGGGATGTCATCATAGTCATCAGCATTTGTTAAATAGCCTACTGCGCTACATAATAATGCTGCGATAGCGAATATGAACCATTTGTAACGAGTAATAATTCTAAAATCCGTCAAAAAAACGACCAAATGAATTAACGATTTATGACCTGATTTCACCAGTTAAACTTACTTATTGCAATAGGTAAGTTTATTTTAAACTGGTAAGTATCTGAAATGCATTGTTATTCTACGGGTTATTTTGATTTTTAATAAACGCTGGTTATTAGATAATTATCTGGTGAGAATAGGTTCAGACAATCTCCGTTAATAGACGATAACAATAATAAGTAAATTAACTTGACCATATGGTCAAGAAAAAGATTTACGAAGTCAAAGGCCTTAGGTGATTGCTGTTAAATAAAAATGTAAAACTGTAATAAAATTGACATGAACCTTTATAACAATTCCACCCGGTTCATTTTAATTACAGGTCGCCTCGGGATAACCCTACAAGCGGCCCTAAAGATATTTAAACAATAAGGGAAACACACATGAACTTTAAAGCGAAGCTCAGTCGCGTTGCGATTGCTGTTGCTGTTTCTGCAGGCCTTGCTGGTACAGTTATGGCGCAGACGACAACATCATCAATCAGAGGTAACGTCGTCAGTGAAGCAGGGTCGGACCTTTCTGGTGCGACAGTAACAATTAAACACGAACCAACTGGTACAACATCAGTTGCAACAACCAATGAAAACGGCTCGTTTTCTTCTCGAGGCCTTCGTGTTGGTGGACCTTACACGATTACAATTAGTGGTGATGGTTTTGTTCCAGCAAAGTTAGAGAATGTATACCTTGCTCTAGACCAAGCACTAGAATTGCCGATTACACTAGAATCACAGAGAACCACAGAAGTTATCACAGTAACAGGTAGTTCTGCAGGTACTGGATATACCAACGAAGCATTAAGCACAAGTCTAGGTCTAGAAGCGCTTCAACAGGTTGTTTCTATCGACCGTGACATTACAGACGCTGCTCAGCTTGACCCATTTGCATCGGTAAACGTTCAAAGTGGTGGTACTAAAGAGTTAAGCATCGCAGGTGCTAACAACAAATTTAACTCATTGACGGTAGACGGCGTTGCATTAAATGACCGCTTTGGTCTTAACGCAAATGGATACCCAACTCAGCGTTCGCCAATTTCTTATGACGCAATTGAGTCTCTTTCGATTCAAACAGCCCCTTTCGACGTTGAATACAACGGGTTTACTGGCGGTACTATTAACGCGGTAACGAAATCAGGTACTAATGAATTCCACGGCTCAGCGAGTTACTACTACACTGACGACTCTCTTGCTGGCGATAAAAACGGTGATAATGACTTCAATCTTTCTTTCGAAGAAAAGACATTCGTTGCAACGCTTGGTGGTCCAATCATCAAAGATAAACTTTTCTTCTTTGTTGCGTACGATAAGTTTGAATCAGTTGCGCCACTAAATCGCGGTCCAGCAGGTTCTGGTGCGGTAAACGAAGTGCCGACCATTACAATGGATGACGTTGCTCAGGTTTCTCAGATTGTCTCTGACGTATGGGGCTTCGACATTGGTGGTTTCCAAAAAGATGACGTCCAAGACGAAAAAATCCTTGCTAATATTGATTGGAACATCAACAGCGACCATCGCGCTAAGTTTACATATATGCTTACCGACGGTAACTCAATCAATGAGCAGAACGGTAACAACTTCCTAGCTCAAGACGAAGTGCTTGGTGCTTCTTCAGCGTGGTACGATCGTTCTGAAAAAGTTGAAAGCTTCATTGCACACGTTTTCTCTGACTGGACTGCAGACTTCTCTACACAGTTCAAAGTTGCAAAGACGACTCAAGCGACAGGACAAAACTCGCTAAATGGCGCAGAGTTCCCTAACTTTGCCGTTTTCCTACGCGAAGTAGATGGCGATGAAAACTACCTAACAATTGGTCCAGACCGTTTCCGTCACGGTAACTCACTTGATCAAGACTTCTTCCAAATTAAGCTAGTTGGTATTTACACGACTGGCGATCACATCATGAAGCTTGGTTATGAGCGTGAAGAAGTTGACGTGAACAACCTGTTCGCTCAGAACTCTGAAGGTTCTTACCTATTTGACAGCATTGAAGATTTAGCAAATGCGCAGGCATCAGCACTTCTTTACAACAACGCTGTAACGAATAACGAGAATGACCTTCGCGCAATTTGGGGTTACAACTATAACTCACTTTACTTCCAAGACTCTTGGGAAGCGACGTCTGAGTTAACGATTGACGCTGGTATTCGTTATGACTGGTATGAGTCTGAAGGCTCTATCCGCGAGAACCAAAACTTTGTAGACCGTTATGGTTACTCAAACACAAATGACATTGACGGGCTAGATGTTATCCTTCCTCGTGTTTCATTCCAGTGGTATGCGTCTGATTACACAACTGTACGCGGTGGTATTGGTCGCTTCTCAGGTGGTGCACCAAGTGTTTGGGTGTCTAACAGCTACTCAAACGACGGTGTAATTTCTGACGATTATCAAGATTTTGGTTCTGGCCAGACGTACCAAGTTCCGACTACACCAGATCCGGTAACAGGACAGTACATCCCTCAGAACATCCTTGATTTGCTTGCTAACATTGAGCCAGATGGCGATGTGAATGCGTTAGCAAACGATTTTGATATTCCAACAACCTGGAAAGTAAGCCTAGGTGTTGCTCACGAACCTGAAATGGAAGCGCTTGAAGGTTGGTTGTTCTCTGCTGACGTTCTATATAACAAGCTTGAAAATGCGACTTATTGGTACGACCAGCGTTGTGAAAATCCAGTTGGTACTGCGCCAGATGGCCGTGGTGTTTACGACTGTAGTGAAGGCCCAGAAGCAATCGTTACAGGTTCAGTAGACGAAGGTGATTCAATCCTTTACGCGTTGTCAGCATCAAAAGCATGGGAAACAGCTTACGGTTCATTTGACTTCTTCACCAGCTACACGTTTGCTGATGTAGAAGATGTTGGCTACGGTACGTCATCAACAGCGACGTCTAACTATTCTGATTTTGCTGCTTATGATCGTCAACAGCCGCGCGCTGGTACCTCTAACTTCCAGACAGAGCATCTATGGAAAATGCGCTTTAACTGGAAGAAAGAGTTGATCGATGGTTATGAAACGACTGTGTCTGTCTTTGCTGAGCGTCGCTCTGGTCAACCTTACAGCTATACGTTCGACGAAAACAACGCATGTGTACTAGATACAGTTGCTCGTTGTGCACGTGAAAGCCGTAACGACGATGCCGGTCACTTGCTATATGTTCCTTCAGGTCTTGACGATCCATTGTTCGCAGCGACTTCATTTGGTGGAAACCTTATTGAGCAGCAAGCGTTTATGGACTACATCAACGATTCTGAGTTAGCGCAATATAAAGGTGGCATCGCTGCTCGTAATGGTGACAACTCACGCTGGTCAACAATTGTCGACGTACGTATCCAGCAGGAATTACCAGCATTCTATCCTGAGCACAAGCTTACAGTGTTCTTTGACATAGAAAACTTCGGTAACCTACTGAATGACGATTGGGGCCGTATTGAGCGCACTCGCTATGAATATGAGCGTGCAGTGGTTTCTGCACAGATCGTTGATGGTCAATACGAATACTTTGACCTAAACAGCGACAGTCGTATTAAAAACCTTGAAGTACTTGACCAGTCAGTATGGCAAGTTCAGTTTGGTGTTAGATACGACTTCTAATCACATGACGTGAAACAGTTGTAGTGTTAGGTGCCACTCTCCTTTGCAGGAAGTGGCACTTTTTTATGTCTGTTACTTATCTTATTCAACTGCGCTTAATCGACCTCCAGTCGCTTTTATTGATCTATCTATCGCTGTTCACCGAAGAAACATACGACAAATTTTTGTAATGCTCGCAAGGAGGGCTTATGTCAAAACGTATGTTAATGGTAATGACGTCTCACGAAATTATGGGTGATACCGGTGAGAAAACGGGCATGTGGCTAGAGGAGTTCGCTGCGCCGTACTACGCATTTTTAGATCAAGGCTATACAATCACATTGGCCTCGCCAATGGGTGGGCAGGTGCCTATCGACCCTAATAGTCTTGCCGATGATGCCATGACCGATGATGCAATTCGCTACACAAAAGACGAGTTGGCACGTAGTGCAGTATCGTCAACCATTCCCCTTGAAGATGTCCGCGCGGAAGAATTCGATGCGGTTTTCTATCCCGGAGGCCATGGACCGTTGTGGGATCTCTCAGACAACGCTCATTCTATCAAGTTAATTGAGGACACTATTGCAGCTAATAAGCCTGTAGGGGCGGTATGTCACGCACCAATTGTGCTCAAAGACGTGAAAACATCTGAAGGCAAATACTTGGTGGACGGAAAAGCTGTCACAGGCTTCTCGAACAGTGAAGAAGCAGCCATGGAGTTAACTGATGTAGTGCCTTATCTTGTGGAAGACGAGTTAGTGAAAAAAGGCGGTAAGTATGAGGCGGCTGATGATTTTGCAGTAAAAGTCTGTACAGATGGCTTGTTGGTTACAGGTCAAAACCCACCGTCGTCCCGTCCTGCTGCCGATGCACTGATTAAGCTTCTATCTTAATTCGTACATGCGGACGGGTATAAATTATAGGAAACCGCATTGCACGTGCGGTTTCTTCAATGTAAAGAACGTAGGGTTTATAGCGGCTAATCTTTTCGAAAACGAGGCTTTTTATTGCCTCTCTAGGTAGATGTTCTTTGGCTAGACGTTCTCAAAAAGATCTTCAACCCGTTGTCTTAACTCTTCTATTTTAGATACGTCTGCCGGCGCAATGAATATCGTATCGTCTCCGGCGATAGTGCCTAAAACACCATCTTTTTTACTTAATGAATCTAGCAAGCGTGCGATAAGTTGGGCAGCACCCGGACTTGTTCTTATTATTACCATGACATTGTTGTGCACAATGTCTAATACAAGCTGCTTGAGCGGGCTTTTAGCGGTTGGCATGCCCAACTCAGGGGGTAGGCAGTAAACCATGTCTCCGCGGGCATTACGCGTTCTTACCGCTCCAAATTTACTTAACATTCTTGAAATTTTAGATTGGCTGATGTTGTCAAAGCTTTGTGACTTCAATGCGTCAACAATTTCGCCCTGCGAACCGTAACTTTCCGCCTTAAGGATCTCTTTAAAAGCTTTGATGAGTTGCTCTTGTTTTGCGTTTGCCATTAGCGCTCTTTTCTTTTTTGAGGGTTTTTATTAGGAATTATACTGAGTATCCGTATATTGTGCCGTACAGGTGGACTTTGCGCAATTTCTTTGCATAATCATCCATGATAATGAATATCGAACAAAAATCGCCATAAATAACGTTAATAAGACGATCCGGTGATTGAGTTTTCCCCCGCGTTGCATTAGTGTGACGTTCCGTTTAAATACGTGAAGTAATCCCATAGGAGAAATGGTATGAAAGTAGCCGTGTTAGGTGCTGCCGGCGGTATTGGTCAGGCGCTGTCTTTGTTGTTGAAAACACAATTGCCAGCAGGTTCAGATTTAGCGCTTTACGACGTAGCGCCAGTTGTTCCTGGTGTTGCTGTTGACTTGAGCCACATCCCCACTGCGGTAAAAGTAACCGGTCACGGTAAAGATGACCTAGCTGATGCATTGACTGGGGCAGACGTTGTTCTTATTCCAGCTGGTATGCCTCGTAAGCCAGGTATGGATCGTTCTGATCTATTCAACATCAACGCCGGCATTGTTAAAAACCTAATTGAAGGTGTAGCTGATAACTGCCCGAACGCGTGTGTTGGTATCATCACTAACCCAGTTAACACAACAGTTGCTATTGCAGCTGAAACGCTAAAAGCAAAAGGCGTTTACGACAAGAACAAGCTTTTCGGTGTAACGACACTAGACGTTATCCGTGCTGAAACGTTTGTTGCTGAACTTAAAGGTGTAGACGTATCTTCAGTACACGTACCGGTAATCGGTGGTCACTCGGGTACAACTATTCTTCCTCTTCTTTCACAAGTTGAAGGTGTAGAGTTCACAGACGAAGAAGTAGCTAGCCTAACAACACGTATCCAAAACGCGGGTACTGAAGTTGTTGAAGCGAAAGCGGGCGGCGGTTCTGCAACCCTTTCTATGGGTCAAGCAGCAGCACGTTTCTGTCTATCTCTAGTTGCAGCAATGCAAGGTGAGAACGTTGTTGAGTACACTTATGTACAGACTGACGACAGCGATGACGCAGCATTCTTCGCACACCCAGTTCGCCTAGGCGCAAACGGTGTTGAAGAAATCTTGCCATACGGCGAGCTTAGCGCATTCGAAGAAAAAGCGAAAAACGACATGCTTGAAGGCCTACGTGGCGACATCAAGCTAGGCGTTGACTTCGTAAACGGCTAATAGTGCCCTCGGCGGGAAAGCCTGAAAAGGCAATCAAAACGTAGGCCCGCCGTGAATACATCCATGTAGGCTTCGCCACCGCTTCCCCGCGGTGGAGAGCCTACATTTTAATTACCTTCTCAGTCCCTTCACCAAGATGCAATCTTATTAGCCCCCATTACTATAAAGGGTAAAACGGCTGTTACGACCTTACATATCCGGCCTTTTTTGTTGCGTGTTTGTTGGCTTCGCCACGGCATTTTGGCACAGGAGAGCGAACTTTTCGCACCTTTATAGGTTTTACCATAGTGTCCTTGGCACAGACTTACTTATCAAAACTTTGCCCACACAAAATCCTCACTTTTCTTTTTCTATGCATTTATTGTTTAGAAAGGGGGCTTCGTCACAATCCAAACGCTGAATTATCCCGTGCTGAAGAATGACAATGTATCCTAACGTCAGAACGGTGAAGGTGTAAAAAAACAAATCGCTATCTTTAAAATAAGAGGCGAGGAAAGTCGTTAAGATTAAAATTAGATAAGTGAAATCAGCCAGCTTCTTATGTTTCATGGTACTTTTAACCTATTTGGGTTGATGTTTAAAGCTCACCCAAAGGTGAGCTTCTTTTACCTATTACTCGTCGAAATAGCCAATGAACATCATTGCTCCGCCCACTGCGAGCCCAAATATACCTGTAGCTGGACCGCCAGCGATCCCGAGCCCTATTACTGCTATGCCTCCGGAGGTCCAATCGCTCATTGCTCCAGATACTTGTGTTATTTCTTCTACATTTAACTCTTGCATAAGTCATCCTTAATCTATTAACGTTCCCCTGTGTAAGGGAGGTTCAGAGTGTATGAAAGTCGAAGAGGCTTTTTAACTGTACGCTGGTTTTGTTTTTAATCTCGTTAATAAAGTGAACGATGTTTTGAGGTGTCGAAATGCCTAATTTCACCTAACTCTGCAACAACCCCCTTAACCGTAGCATAAGCATAACCCTTCAAAATGCTGTCGCTTTCTGACATAAGGAAAAGATGGGTGGCAAAAGTAGGCTGGGAGGGAGTTATTTCAATACAAGGGAGTTGAAATGAGATGTTTTCCGGTGAAATCTATCTGCTAAGAGTCGAAACATTCGTTTTCCCTCTTCGGAAAACCGTGAGTGCCCCCTGTTTATCCTCATATAACTATAGAAGCGTTAATTCAGGCTTAGCCAAGTAATTCAAGATGCGCTAACCATCTCGATTTATAAATCACCGCTATTTTGTTCATTATTAAAGCACTAATATTAATGCTTGGCGCTTATGAAAAGTGTAAGCAAAACAATTAAGTAGTAAAAAGCCCGCTTAATGAATGAAGCGGGCTCTTTTCGTTTTACTACTTAATTACTTAACGAAACGAGTGAAGACCAACATAAAAAAGCTATGTGCGTCAATTCAATCGCTTAGCTAATCAAGAAATTAACCTGTGTTACGCATACCGATAGCAATACCGGCAATGGTCACCATCATTGCACGCTCTAAGCTGGTATTTTGCGACTCGTCACCGGCTTTACGAATGCGATCAAGTAGCTCAATTTGCAGATAATGCAAAGGCTGTAGATACGCGGCACGAATTTCCATCGACTCTTTACCTTGCGGGTCGTTTTTCATGATGTCGTCTTCACCAGTAATGGCAAGTAACGATGAAATACTTTCCTTTAATTCGGTACGTAACGCTTCACCGAAATGTTTGAGCTCTTTTGGCACCAAGCGTTCATCGTAAGCTTCACTGATACGCGGGTCGGCTTTGTGGAACACCATGTCTAACATAGAAAGGCGTGAACGATAGAATGGCCATTCGCTAAACATCTCGTTAACTACTTTTTCGTTTTCCGGTGTCTTCACGCTGTCAATAGCGCGCATTACGCCTAGCCAGCTTGGCAATACCAAGCGAGTCTGGGCCCAGGCGAAAATCCACGGAATAGCACGTAGGCTTTCGATACCGCCTTGCGGCTTACGCTTAGCAGGTCGGCTACCCAATGGTAATTTACCCAGTTCTTGCTCTGGCGTTGCAACGCGGAAGTAAGGCACAAACTCTTCATCGTGTCTTACCGTAGCGCGATAGTTATCGCGACCTTGCGCGGCCATCGCAGTAATAAGCTCGCGCCACTCTTCTTTTGGCGCCGGAGGAGGGAACAACATGGCTTCAATAATGGCGCTGGCGTAAATACCTAGGCTGCGTTTAGCCAGTTTTGGCATACCGAATTTATAGCGAATAGTCTCGCCTTGCTCAGTTACGCGGAAGCCACCTTCTAGTGATCCTGGAGGCTGTGAGTAAATAGCAGCATGTGCGGGTAATCCACCGCGACCAATTGTACCGCCACGGCCGTGGAATAGGGTTAGGCTTACATCGAATTCTTCAGCAATGGCAACCAACGCTTCTTGTGATTGATACTGTGCCCAGCCAGCAGCGAGTGCACCAGCGTCTTTCGCTGAATCAGAGTAACCTATCATGACGAACTGACGGCCCTTCACGTAGCCGCGATACCAGTCGATAGACAGAAGTTTACGCATTACGTCAGGCGAGTTGTTCAAATCGTCCAGCGTTTCGAATAATGGTGCTACCGGCATTGGCCAATTTACGCCGCTTTCTTGAAGAAGCAGTTGAACCGCCATGACATCTGATGGCTCACTTGCCATTGAAATAATGTAAATACCGAAGCCATGCTTACTGTGTTTAGCAATCACCTTACAGGTTTCAAGCACTTCTTTTACTTCGTCCGACGCCTCCCATTGAGAAGGGAATAGTGGACGCTTAGAACCCAATTCACGCAGTAAGAAAGCTTGCTTGTCAGCTTCACTCCATTGTGCGTAATCACCAAGACCTAAATAGCGAGTCAATTCACTAAACACGTCGGCGTGGCGTTCAGAATCTTGACGCACGTCAAGGCGAAGTAGGTGAATGCCGAATACACGTGCACGGCGAATGGTGTCTAGCAACAGACCGTTTGCGACCACTTGCATGCCGCAGTCTAATAGCGACTGGTAGCAAAGCATTAGCGGCTCAATGAGCTCATCATCACTTTCTATCCAGTTAGACGTGTCTGGGTTTTTACCCGCTAAGTAGTCGCTGATTCCGTCGCGAGTGGTGATGAACTTATCGACAAGAGGACGCAATAGGGCACGATACGGCTCATTAGCATCGCCTACCTTTTCGCGAAGGGCATCGTTACAGTCGTACATTGACAGCTCAACTTGCAGGCGGTCAAGGTCGATTGCAAAAAGTTTGGCCGCACGTTTTCTTGCCAGCAATAGCACTTGTTCAGTCACTTTCGAGGTGACAAACGGGTTGCCGTCGCGGTCGCCACCCATCCACGAGCTAAACTGAACAGGGGATGCATCAAGTGGTAGCGATACGTTGTAATCTTCATTCAAGCGGTCATCGAGCTCGCGCATGAAGTCCGGTACCGCTTCCCATAAAGAGTTTTCGATAACAGAGAATCCCCAGCGCGCCTCATCAACAGGCGTCGGGCGTACAGAACGAATTTCTTCGGTGTGCCAAGCCTGGGCAATCAGGTCAGCAATGCGGGTTTCAATTTTCTTTCGCTCAACATCATTAAGCGATTCTTGGTGAATTGCCTGTAGGCAGTTCGCCAATTCCTTGTGTTTGTGAATAAGTGTACGGCGCGTTACCTCAGTCGGATGCGCAGTGAGCACAAGGTCGATATTTAGTTTTGCTACCGCGTCTTGCACTTTATCAGCAGTCAGTTCTGCTTTATCTAGGTGTTTGAACAGTGCATCAATCGATGCATCAACATTCATTGCTGCGTTGTATTCTTGCTCGGCAATGTTACCTAAATTCAAGAATTGTGCGAAGGCACGGCCAACAGTAAGCAAATCGCTGTCAGACATCGTTTTGAAAGTTTCTTTCAGTTCTTCGCTGCATGTAGCGTCCCCCTGATAAGACGCTCGGCCGCCTTTACGAATCTTTTCAATGCGGTCTAGCCACTCTTGACCCAATTGATTTTTGATTGTTTCACCTAGGGTTTTTCCTAGGTATCGAACGGTATCTTTCAGTTCAGCATCGTAGTGTGTTTGCATGCTATCCTCCTAAATATATGGCCTTAACCATACTGTGTCCTTTGCGACTTGTCTAACCACTTTCGGTTATAATTTACAACATTTTGATACTTTTACACCCTAATTAACATTGCTCAAAGCAAGATATTTTGTGGTGTGGTACACTCTTGCACCGGAAAATGCAGAAACATTCTCGCGCTACGCGTTTTGTTTGAAATTTGTACTGCATTTGTAATTTAATTTCAGGAGTTCTTGTGACTGATACATTCAATACAGTAGAAACCCAAGCAAGTTACGGCATTGGTTTTCAAATGGGTCAACAATTGCAATCAAATCCGTTTGACGGACTCGCGATCGACGCAGTTGTAGCTGGCCTAAAAGACGCCTTCGCAGGTCAAGCATCTCAGGTTGATAACGACACACTACGTGATGCGTTTGGCGAAATTCACAAGCGTATGCAAGCGGCTAAAGAAGAAGCAAGCAAAGCGGTTATTGAAGAAGGCACAAAGTACCTTGAAGAAAATGCGAAGCGTGACGAGGTAACGGTTACTGAATCAGGTCTTCAATATGAAGTTATTGCTGAGGGTGACGGTGAAACGCCTGTTGCGTCAAGCACAGTACGCGTTCACTATCACGGTACGCTTATCAATGGTTCTACGTTTGACAGCTCTTATGAGCGCGGTCAGCCGGCTGAATTCCCAGTAGGCGGCGTCATTAAAGGTTGGACTGAAGCGCTTCAACTTATGAAAGTAGGTGCTAAATATCGTCTGTATGTACCACATGATCTTGCCTACGGTGAGCAAGGTGCGGGTGCTGCTATCGCACCGTACAGCACGCTTATCTTTGACGTAGAACTTCTTGACGTTCTAGGTTAATACGTTGTTCACAGGTGCGCGACTTAGCGTGCCTGTAAACTTTCTTTTTTATATCCACAGCGTTTTAGTCAAAGATACGCTGCCCTTTTAATTTTTAGTCCATACCTTAATATCTTTTCCTCAATTCGCATAAATAATTAATCAATACTCAATTTACTGCTTAGTTTCATTGGTGTGGCTTGGCGTTTGCGATATGCTCTATCTGCTCCGAGTTGTTATCAGTGGCTTCGGCATTACAATAGCCCCACGCTCAAATAAGGAAAATTATTATGGTTATCAAGCCTAAAGTGAGAGGCTTCATTTGTACTAACGCGCACCCGGTAGGCTGCGCAAAAGCGGTTGAAGAACAAATTGCTTATGTGGAAGCAAAAGGTGACTTAGGCGAAGGCCCTAAAAATGTACTCGTTATTGGTAGTTCTACAGGTTACGGCTTAGCATCGCGCATTACCTCTGCATTTGGCTACGGTGCCAAAACGCTAGGTGTGTGTTTTGAAAAAGAACCAACAGAGCGCAAAACGGGTACTGCGGGTTGGTATAATACTGCGGCGTTTCACGAACAAGCACGAGCGAAAGGCCTTTTCGCTGACACCATTAACGGCGATGCGTTTTCTGATGAGATTAAAAATGAAACCATCGAAAAAATAAAAAGTGAAATGGGCAAGGTTGACTTGGTTATTTACAGTCTTGCGTCTCCGCGCAGAACCGACCCAGAAACTGGTGTGACTTACAAGTCAACGCTTAAGCCAGTAGGTGAGGCATACACCACGAAAACCTACGATACAGATAAAGATAAAGTGCACGAAGTGTCGCTAGAGCCAGCTAATGACGAAGAGATCCTTAACACCATTAAAGTAATGGGTGGCGAGGATTGGGAGCGTTGGATGGACTTTCTACGTGACGCAGATGTACTTGCTGAAGGCTGTAAAACCACTGCATATACCTATATCGGTAAAGAGTTGACATGGCCTATCTATGGGCAGGCGACCATAGGAAAAGCGAAAGAAGACTTAGACCGTGCCGCCGCGGCCATCATTGGTAAAAACAGCGAGTTACTTGTGCAAGCCAATGTGAGCTCGTTAAAAGCGCTGGTTACGCAAGCAAGCTCGGCTATTCCTGTAATGCCTCTTTATATTTCACTTATTTATAAGGTCATGAAAGAGGAAGGAACGCATGAAGGCTGTATTGAACAGATATACGGCTTGTTCACTCAGTGTCTGTTTGGCAATACCCCAACATTAGATGAATCAAACCGTTATCGAATGGATGGCAAAGAAACGAACGACGCGACCCAAGCAAAAATTAAAGCGTTATGGGACCAGGTGACACAAGAGAACTTTCATGACTTAAGTGACTACGAAGGTTACCACCACGAATTTTTAAAGTTGTTTGGTTTTGATATAGAAAGCGTCGATTATGACAGCGATGTTGAGCCATTAGTTAAGTGGTAAAATCTGATATTACTAACATTTAACTTTTCGTGTATGTATAAAAAGCCGTCTGATTCGACGGCTTTTTTACGCTGATTTACACGCTGCTATAAGTATAACAAAGACATTGTGTAAACGAGTAAGGCCAGTGGTTTACATTAAATTGTAGAAAAATTTGTCTTTATCTTTAAATAGCGTGGCACAAACGTATGGGTTAATGCTAAAATCCCGAAATTAAGTAGGGGCCTTTTCTGCCTCTACCAAAACAGCAGTAGCGATTGCAGCAATATCACAATATTAATAAGTGCTAATTTCTGCTGGTGGTCTATAAAGAAAGGGCGAATTAGACGTCCGCAAAAGGAATTATGCGTTACGGCTTCATAACAGGCTGACCGTAGCAATTGCAGCAAGTTCCATCAATCAACAACGAAAAGGTGTTTTACACCTGTTAATAGTGCGCTTTTGCATGCTGACAGGCAGGTTTCCTGCGGTCATGCAAAAGGGTATTTCTATTAGAGTAGTGCGATTACATATGATAAAAATCAAGAAAGGTCTCGACCTCCCAATTGAGGGAGCGCCAAAGCAGGAGATTGCTGATGCATCTGCTGCAACGCGCGTTGCCATTCTGGGAGAAGAATATGTGGGTATGCGCCCTACCATGCACGTCCAAGTTGGCGATGTAGTGAAGAAAGGTCAGGTGCTTTTTGAAGACAAAAAGAACCCTGGCGTTAAATTCACTGCCCCAGCAGCGGGTGAAGTGGTAGAGGTTAACCGTGGTGCAAAACGTGTTCTTCAGTCTGTAGTTATCAAAGTAAACGGCAGCGATGCTGTAACCTTCGATAAAATTGCAGCTGACCAGATCGCGAGCGCTTCACGTGAGCAGCTTCAGTCAATCCTTGTAGAGTCTGGCATGTGGACAGCGTTCCGTACGCGTCCATTTAGCAAATCTCCAAAGCTAGACTCTGTTCCAAGTTCAATTTTCGTTACAGCAATGGATACCAATCCACTGGCAGCAGATCCTGCAGTGATTATTGCTGAGCGCCAAGACGATTTCGTAAATGGTCTTAAAGCGGTAACGCAATTGAGCGGCGGCAAGACTTACGTTTGTAAAGCGGCAGGTGCGTCTGTTGCTACTGGCGATGCGGCAGTTGATGTTGAAGAATTTGGCGGTCCTCACCCTGCGGGCCTACCGGGTACTCACATCCACTTCCTTGATTCTGCTGGCATGAACAAAACGGTTTGGCACATCAACTACCAAGACGTCATGGCCATTGGTGCATTGCTAACCTCTGGTGAGCTAGATAACCGTCGTGTTATTTCACTTGCAGGGCCTGCAGCAACCAATCCACGCTTAGTGCGCACGGTTATTGGCGCAGACTTGACCGAGCTAACTGCGAACGAGCAAGTAGACGGTGAAGTACGTGTTATCTCTGGTTCTGTACTTAGCGGTACGACAGCGATGGGCGTTCACGGCTTCCTAGGTCGTTTCCACACCCAAGTTTCACTACTAAAAGAAGGTCGCGAGAAAAAGCTATTTGGCTGGATTACTCCAGGTTCAGATAAGCACTCAGTGACTCGTGCTTACTTAGGTCACCTAAGTAGCAGCAAGACATTTGATATGACAACAACTACCAATGGTTCTGAACGTTCTATGGTTCCAATTGGTAATTACGAACGCGTTATGCCCCTAGATATCATTCCTACGCTTCTGCTTAGGGACCTGATTTCTGGTGATACTGACGGTGCTCAGACGTTGGGTTGCTTAGAGTTGGACGAAGAAGATTTGGCATTGTGTACTTATGTATGCCCTGGCAAATACAATTATGCTCCTATTTTACGCGACTGTTTGACCACGATAGAGAAAGAGGGTTAAGTCATGGGTTTAAAAGCGTATTTAGAAAAAATCGAACCAAACTTCGAACCAGGTGGTAAGCATGAAAAGTGGTATGCGCTTTACGAAGCTGCGGCGACCATTTTCTACACCCCGGGTAAAGTAAACAAAGCTAACACGCACGTGCGTGACAGCATTGACCTTAAGCGCATCATGATCATGGTATGGATGGCAACATTCCCAGCTATGTTCTTTGGTATGTATAACATCGGTTTCCAAGCGCAAGAAGCAATTGCAGCTGGTGCAGGAACTCTACCTGATACATGGCAAGCGGGCCTGTATGCTGCTCTTGGCGGTGACTTGGCAAATGCGGGCACATTAGGTCTATTCTTTTATGGCGCATGTTTCTGGTTGCCAATCTACGCGGTAACGTTCGCAGTAGGTGGTTTCTGGGAAGTATTGTTTGCCTCTGTGCGCAAACACGAAGTTAACGAAGGTTTCTTCGTTACATCGGTACTGTTCGCACTAACACTTCCAGCCACGATTCCTCTATGGCAAGTCGCACTAGGTATTACCTTCGGTGTTGTTATTGCGAAAGAAGTATTCGGTGGCACAGGTCGTAACTTCCTTAACCCAGCATTGTCTGGTCGTGCATTCCTTTACTTTGCGTATCCTGCGCAAATTTCAGGTGACCAAGTATGGGTAGCGGCAGATGGTTATTCTGGTGCAACGTCTCTAAGCCAAGCGGCTTCTGGCAACCTTGACTACGCGAACATGGATCAGTGGATGAACAGCTTCATCGGTACTATCTCAGGTTCAGCGGGTGAGGTGTCTACTCTTGCGATTATTCTTGGTGGCTTGTTCATCATGTACATGCGTATAGCAAGCTGGCGCATTGTTGCTGGTGTAGCGATTGGTGTGGCGTTCTTCGCAACCCTGCTAAACCTAATCGGCAGCGATACTAACCCGATGTTTGCAATGCCTGCACATTGGCACTTTGTTGTTGGTGGTCTTGCTTTTGGTATGTTCTTTATGGCGACAGACCCAGTTTCTGCGTCGTTCACAAACCAGGGCAAGTGGGCTTACGGTATCTTCATTGGTTTCATGACGGTACTAATCCGCGTCCTAAACCCAGCCTTCCCTGAAGGTGTAATGCTAGCAATTCTGTTTGCTAACTTGTGGGCGCCACTGTTCGACTATTTCGTCGCACAAAGCAATATCAAGCGGAGGGTAGCACGTGTCGGCTAAGAAAGAATCTTTAGGCAAAACGGTAGGTATTGTTGTTGCCGTATGTTTAGTTTGTTCAATTGTTGTTTCTGGCGCGGCTGTTGGCCTTCGCTCTCTACAACAAACAAACGCTGCTCTCGATAAAAAGAGCAATATTCTTAATGCTGCAGGCCTTTATGAAATGGGCATGAGCAATAGCGCAATTGAAAGCACGTACAGCGAGCGAGTAGAGCAGCGTTATGTAAATCTTGACGAAGGTACTTTCGTAGAAGCGCCTAAGCCAGATTACGATATGTATAAAGCAGCCAAAGAAACTGAGTACAGCACTAAGGTGACTAACAGTAATGTTGGTTTTCAACGCCGCCCTAACGTGGCAAGTGTTTACTTAGTTCGCGATGACGCAGGTGATGTATCTCGTATCATCCTTCCTGTGCACGGCAGCGGCCTTTGGGATCTTATGTACGGTTTCTTAGCGGTAGACGCAGACGGCCAAACGGTTCGCGAGCTTATTTACTATCAGCAAAAAGAAACGCCAGGACTAGGTGGTGAAGTGCAAAACCCTGCTTGGCAGGACAAATGGGACGGCAAAGAGCTTTACGAAAATGGCGAAGTTGCTATTCGCGTAGTGAAAAATGCTAACCCTAGCAATCCTCACACTATCGATGCGCTTTCAGGTGCAACCCTAACCAGCAACGGTGTTGAAAACACTATTCGTTACTGGGTAGGCGAGCAAGGCTTCGGCCAGTTCCTGAAGAACCAAGCATGGCGTTCATAAGGGAAGTCTCATGGCAGATACTAAAGAAATGAAAAAGGCCCTCTTTGGGCCGATCCTGGACAACAACCCGATCGCCCTACAGGTATTGGGTATCTGTTCAGCACTGGCAATTACCACTAAGCTGGAAACAGCATTGGTAATGTCACTTGCGCTTACAAGCGTTGTAGCGTTCTCAAACTTGTTTATTTCACTAATTCGTAACCAGATCCCATCTAGCGTTCGAATTATTATCCAGATGACCATCATTGCGTCGTTGGTAATCGTTGTTGACCAAATACTGAAAGCGTATTCGTATGAAATATCGAAGCAGCTGTCGGTATTCGTTGGTCTGATTATTACTAACTGTATCGTAATGGGTCGTGCTGAAGCTTACGCCATGAAGAGCCCACCTTTGATGAGCTTCCTTGATGGTATTGGTAACGGCTTGGGTTACTCTTTCATTCTAATTGTTATTGGTACAATTAAAGAGCTATTTGGTTTCGGTACTATTTTAGGTTTCGAAATCCTTCCACTGGTTCAAAACGGTGGCTGGTATCAAGGTAACGGTTTGTTAATCCTACCATTCAGCTCATTCTTCTTAATCGGCGGTATGATTTGGTTTATCCGTACTATCCGTCCAGAGCAAGTAGAGCCTAAGGAGTAAGTCATGGAACATTATTTGTCGTTATTTGTTCGCTCAATTTTCGTTGAGAACATGGCGTTATCACTTTTCTTAGGTATGTGTACATTCCTAGCGGTATCTAAGAAAGTTAAAACTGCTATGGGTCTTGGTGTTGCCGTTATCGTGGTACTCGGTATCTCTGTACCGGTTAACCAAGTTATTTATGTAAATATTCTTGCTCCAGGCGCACTAGCATGGGCAGGTTTCCCTGAAGCTGACCTAAGCTTCCTTAACTTCCTAACGTTTATCGGTGTTATTGCGGCGTTGGTACAGATTCTAGAGATGAGCTTAGACAAGTTCTTCCCTGCGTTATACAACGCACTCGGTATCTTCCTTCCGCTAATTACCGTTAACTGTGCAATCTTTGGTGGTGTGGCATTTGCGGTTCAGCGCGAATACAACTTTACTGAAAGCATTGTATACGGCGTAGGTAGCGGTATGGGCTGGGCACTAGCAATTGTGTTGCTAGCGGCAGTACGTGAAAAGCTGAAGTATGCTGATATGCCTGATGGTGTTCGTGGTCTTGGTTCTGTATTCATGATCGCTGGCCTAATGGCACTTGGCTTCCAGTCATTCACTGGTATTCAGCTGTAATAGAGCTCGGGAGCATATAAATGAATAATGTAGAAATATTTCTTGGCGTCGGCATGTTTATTGCCATCGTATTGGCGCTGGTATTTATTATCATGTTTGCTAAGTCTAAATTGGTACCAAGTGGTGACGTTACTATCACTATCAACGGCGACCCAGACAAGGCAATCAAAACGGCACCGGGTGGCAAACTTCTTGGTGCACTAGCTGACGCAGGTTACTTCGTATCTTCTGCTTGTGGTGGCGGTGGTTCATGTGGCCAGTGTCGTGTAGATGTACACTCAGGTGGTGGTGAAATTCTTCCAACTGAACTAGACCACATCACGAAAGGTGAAGCACGCGAAGGCTGCCGTCTTTCATGTCAGGTTGCTATCAAGCAAGACATGGAAATCGAACTTGAAGAGTCGGTATTTGGTGTTAAGAAGTGGGATTGTGAAGTTATCTCTAACGATAACAAAGCAACCTTCATCAAAGAACTTAAGCTTAAAATTCCTAACGGTGAAAGTGTACCTTTCCGTGCAGGTGGTTATATTCAGATTGAAGCGCCAGCGCACCATGTTAAGTACAAAGACTTTGATATTCCTGAAGAGTATCGTGGTGACTGGGAGCGTTTTGGCTTCTTTGACATCGAGTCTAAAGTAGACGAAGAAACTATTCGTGCATACTCAATGGCGAACTACCCAGAAGAAGAAGGCATTATTATGTTGAACGTGCGTATCGCTACGCCGCCACCTAATAACCTAAGTCTACCTGCTGGTAAAATGTCATCGTATATTTGGAGCCTTAAAGAAGGTGACAAAGCGACTATTTCTGGTCCATTCGGTGAATTCTTCGCGAAAGAAACTGAAAATGAAATGGTATTCGTTGGTGGTGGTGCTGGTATGGCCCCAATGCGTTCACACATCTTCGATCAGCTTCGTCGCCTTAAGTCTAAGCGTAAGATGAGCTTCTGGTACGGTGCACGTTCACTTCGTGAAATGTTCTATACAGAAGACTTCGACGAGCTAGCAGCAGAAAACGATAACTTTGAGTGGCACGTAGCACTTTCTGATCCTCAGCCAGAGGACAACTGGGAAGGTTACACAGGGTTCATTCACCAAGTACTTCTTGAGAACTACTTGAAAGATCACCCTGCACCAGAAGACTGTGAGTTCTACATGTGTGGACCACCTATGATGAACGCGGCCGTAATCAACATGCTTAAAGATTTAGGTGTTGAGGACGAAAACATCATGCTAGATGACTTCGGTGGCTAAGCTACTCGCTTAAAAACTCAAGCATATTAAAAGGGGCGTAAGCCCCTTTTTCGTTGAAGCAAAACGCATAATGCACATAATACCCGTTTCGTTTTGTGCATATTAGCTAAGGACAACATCGTGATTCGATTTGCTATTCGAATATTCCTCGCCTTTGTTGCGGTAGGTATTCTACTTCTCGCAAGCTGTAGCGACGAAAAAACGCCTGTAGTGCACCTTCAAGGGCAAACAATGGGCACAACCTACAATATAAAATATCTTGTAGCAGAAGCGCCGGTGGAAGGCTTACAAGCTGAAATAGACGCCCGTCTTGTTGAGGTAAACAAGATGATGTCTACTTACGACCCAACGTCAGAGCTTTCAAGGTTTAACCAATATCGCTATACCGACAATTTCGCCGTATCGCCAGATACGCTAACCGTGGTTAATGAGGCGTTACGCTTGGCAAACCTTAGTGGTGGTGTGCTTGATGTTACCGTTGGTCCATTAGTTAATTTGTGGGGGTTTGGCCCAACCAAGCGCCCTGAAAAAGTACCAAGCCAGACAGACATCGACGATATTCGCGAATATGTGGGTTATAAGAAGCTGTCAACCACGCCTACAGGCTTAAAGAAAACTCACCCAATGCTTTATGTCGACCTGTCGACTATTGCAAAAGGTTTTGGCGTTGATGAAGTGGCGGAGATCCTTGAAAAGCACAACATTGAAAACTACCTTGTAGAAATAGGTGGTGAAATGCGTGTGAAAGGTGAACGTGGCGACGGCAGTGAATGGCTTATTGCCATTGAAAAGCCAGTTACCACTGAACGTGCTGTTCAAAAAGTTGTCTCAATAGGAGAAAACGCGGTTGCTACATCAGGTGACTATCGCAACTATTACGAAGAAGACGGCGTTCGTTATTCGCACCTAATCGACCCCACAACGGGCAAACCAATTTCACACAACTTGGTGTCGGTCACCGTTGTCCACCCTTCGTCGATGACGTCTGATGGCTTGGCAACAGCGTTTAATGTGATGGGGTGGGAACAAGCAATAGCAGTTGCAGAGCAAGAACAACTTGCTGTATTTCTCATTCGTCGCACAGAAGACGGATTTGAAGAGTATGCGTCGCCAGAATTTGATAAACTGGTCACAGTTCATAATTAGGGGGTAGCAATGTCTACATTTATCCTTGCTTTTGGTTTCTTTCTAACAATGGTACTGGCTATGGCCGTAGGTTACCTTTTTCAGAAAAAATCAATCTCTGGAAGCTGTGGTGGCTTAGGTGCACTAGGTATTGAAAAAGCCTGTGACTGTCCAGAACCGTGTGATCGTAAAAAGTCGCGCATGGAAAAAGAAGAAGCCCGCCAGAAAAAACTAAACGAGTGGAAGCAGAACCAAATTTTGTAATGCTTAACCCACCGTTGGTTTAAGGTTTAAAAGCGCTGTTTGATACTAATCGACAGCGCTTTTTTTGTGGGCATATCTATTACGTTCTTTAATATTGAGATCTATTGACGTTGTTTCGATAAATTCGCTCACACTGTGACATTGGTTGAAATGTAGCTAGCCGAGCCATCAATTTTTTGGGAGATCACAACGAAATAGTGTAATTCGGCACTAATAATAATATACTGTCTTTTTATACAGTTTTGCGTAAGCACGTAAAGAACAAAGGCACGTAATGCGAAAAATTATCCACGTCGACATGGATTGTTTTTACGCCGCAGTTGAAATGCGCGACAACCCAGCCTTGCGCGATATTCCCATTGCGATAGGCGGCAGTGCCGACCGTCGAGGGGTTATTTCTACCTGTAACTATCCCGCCCGTAAATTTGGTGTGCGCTCAGCTATGGCTACAGCGTATGCCTTAAAGCTATGTCCTAACCTCACTCTAGTGAAAGGGCGCATGGATGTATACGCTGCTGAGTCGCAAAAAATACGTAAGATATTTGCTGACTATACCGACCTCATTGAGCCTTTATCATTAGATGAAGCCTACCTAGACGTGACCAATAGTGAATTTTGTGGTGGCAGCGCCACGTTAATAGCCGAAGAAATACGCAAGCGCATTAAAAATGAACTTGGGCTTACCGCTTCAGCAGGTGTCGCGCCTTGTAAGTTTGTGGCTAAAGTAGCGAGCGATGAAAATAAGCCTGATGGAATTTGTGTTATCACTCCTGATAAGCTCGATGCGTTTGTACGCGACATGCCGCTAAAGAAAATACCGGGCGTTGGCAAAGTCACCATGCAAAAGCTTCAGCGTATGGGACTAAATACCTGTAACGATGTTCGCCAGTATCCTTTTGAGCGCATTCAAAAAGAGCTGGGTAAATTTGGCAGTGTGCTGTGGGAGCGTGCTCACGGTATTGATGAGCGTGAACTATCGGTATCTCGTGAGCGAAAGTCTATCGGCGTGGAGCGCACGCTAAGCGAAGACATTCACACCTTCGAGCAATGCATAGATTTTTTGCCACATTTATTTGAAAAGCTTCAAGAGCGAATGGAAAATCACAAGAAGCGTACGGGTAAGCCGGTACGTATTCGCACGCAGGGCGTTAAGCTTAAGTTTAACGACTTCCAACTAACTACGGTAGAACACCGCTGTGCCACGCTTGATGAGGCGTATTTTCGCACGTTAATGCAGGAAGCTTTCGAGCGAGCAACAGGGCGGGGTATTCGTCTTGTTGGGGTACATATAGGTCTTGCTGCCGACCAATCAACACAGCAGTTGGTGTTACCTTTTGAACCAATTTAGCCAATAAGCTCAGTACTTTTTAAGTACTAACATCCAGTAGCCTCAATCTAACCACTTGTTATACTTAACGCACTGATACTATGCGATAGACTGACGCTTTTGTATTACCCGATTAAAGGCCAATCCCACAGAGTTTAGTTTCTAAGACCACTTAATCTTTGGCAAATGAAAGCGGTTGGCTAACCCTTACTATTTTTTCCACTTAAATGAAGGACGTTATGGACTCGAAAGAACTTAAAACCCCTGGTCGCTACAAACATTACAAAGGTAATTTATACGATGTATACGAAGTGGCAACGCATTCAGAAGATGAAAGTAAGCTAGTGGTATACCGCCCATGCTACGGCGAAAAAGCGCTTTGGGTTCGTCCTCTAGATATGTTTGTTGAGTCGGTTGAAAAAGACGGAGAAACACTCCCCCGTTTTGCTTATGTTGGCAATATTCCCGATGATGAAAAAATGATCTAATTGTGAAATTAGGTCATAGTGAAAGAGGTCTTTAATAAACAGGCTTCTTACAAGGAAATAATAATGAAAACTGCACCTCGTTTTAGCGCACACATTTTGGCGGCGTTTATTGCTGCGAGCCCTTTGGTTTATCCAACGATTTATCCCGCAAAAGCACAAGATAGATTTGCCGATGTCGAAGTTAAAGCGACAGCGATAAAAGGCTCTGTGCACATGCTTACAGGTGCAGGTGGAAATGTCGGCGTATCTGCTGGGGAAGACGGTATTTTGATCATCGACGATCAATTTGCGCCGCTTGCAGAAAAGATAGCGGCCCAGCTTGGTGAGCTCGGGAGTGACAAGCCAAAGTATGTGATAAACACGCATTATCACGGCGACCACACAGGCTCTAATGCGTTTTTCCACAGCCATAAAGGCGCGACCATTCTGGCACACGAAAATGTGCGTGTTCGCCTAGCTAACGATGAAAAGATAAAACCGGAAGCGCTGCCAACTATCACCTATGAAGACGGAATAAAAATTTACTTCAATGGTGAAACCCTTCACGTGATGCACTTAGCAGTAGGCCACACCGACGGCGATAGCGTAGTGTGGTTCGAGCAACCCAACGTTATGCACACCGGCGACTTGTTCTTTAATGGTCGCTTTCCCTACATCGACCAAGGTGCTGGCGGTAATGTGGAAGGCTATATGGACTCAGTAAAACAGCTGCTTGCTAAAATAGACGATGAAACCGTTATTATTCCTGGCCACGGCGACATCAGTAACAAGCAAGAATACAGCGCATTTTTAGCTATGATCTCTGAAACGTTCAGCTACGTTAAGGCACTTAAGCAAGACGGCAAAACCCTCGATGAAGTTAAATCGATGGGCTTAGACGATAAGTGGGCCGACTGGAGCTGGAATTTCATCAATGAAGAGAAGTGGATAACTACACTCTATACTGATGCCTAAATAGTATTGGTTACACTTTAATATCGAGCGAGTGTGCAGGGGAGTTTTCTTTACGACCCTGCAATTTCGTTAAAATGGCACTATCACTGGGTTTTTGAGGACTAACTTCAAAGACAACAGGTTAGGAAACGCAGGTTTACGAGCACCAAGTCTAGGGGCTAAAGCTGCCAAACGTCTACTAAGCGGTTTCTCGTATTTTAAGCTCAAAGGGTAGAACTTGGCTCGCTTGTTCAACGTCTTCGCCCTCTATTAGCGATATCAATGATTCAGCTGCCATTTCTGCCATCTTACGGCGCGGGACTGATACGGTTGTTAGGGCAGGGTATATTGAGCGCGCAAAACTCAGGTCGTTGAAACCGCAGATATCGATATCCTTGCCAGGTTTGATACCTCGTCTATTACATTCCATCACCGCGCCAGCAGCAAGCTCGTCACTCACAAAAAATAGCGCATCAGTATCCGGCCATTTATGCAGTGTTTCTGAAAGAAGCTCAGCACCAGCTTGAAATGTGGCGTCGGCTCTAGAGGAAACATATCGCTCGGCGGACAACTCAGCATTGTCCAGTGCGGTTGCCCAGCCCTGTTTTCTCAATATTGCGCGCCAATCTAAATACAAAGAGCAAAAAGCAATGTTGCGGCGCCCTTTGTCGATAAGATGCTGGGTCATAGACTGGGCTGCTAATTCGTTATTTACCCCGTAGTTAATATCAAAAGGCTCGCTAGAAATATCCATTATTTCGGCCACAGGCGTCCCTGTGGCTAGCAGCATTTTTCTCGTTTCTTCAGTGTGGCGCGTGGAAGTAAGAATGAATCCACTCACGTTTTGTTGAATGTAAGATTCGACAGTACGTTCCTCGCCAAGCTCGGTATAGGTCGAGTCGCCAATCATCAACGCATAATTGGCTTTGTCGGCAACGGCCTTCACGCCTAACATCACATCGTTAAACACATTGTTTCCAAAAGACGGAAGCAATAACGCGATGGTTCTATTATTGTCTGAGCATAATGACTGGGCGGCGCGGTTCGGAATATAGTTTAGCTCTCGCGCTGCATTTTTGATCTTAAGGGCGAGTGATTTAGAAATGCCACTAGAATTATTAAGCGCACGAGATACGGTAGTTTTGTGAACGCCCAAATGATTGGCTACGTCTGATATTTTTGTGCGTGACTTTTTTACCTTACTCATTCTTCGATCTTTTTATGTGCTGCTAGTTCCGCTATTCCGCGCGGAAGTGAGTGTTAATGTCGTGATGTTTAATTCGATATCAAAGGGCGTATAAAGTCTTCCGCCTGCTGAGAAACACACTCAAAAGTTTGTGTAACATCAATAATGAATGCGTTGTCTTTAGAAGGCAGCTCTAAGGCTGCAAACTGGCTTTCGAGCATAGCATCACCGTTAAAAAAATGCTCCCGTTGTTTTAATCGCGCACTAAGCACAGACTGTGACGCATGAAGGTAAATAAAGTGGCAGTGAGGCGCGATATCTTTGGTTAGCACGTCACGATAGGCTGAGCGCAGCGCTGAACAGCTTATAACCACGTTCCGGCCGGCGTGAATGTGTTGCTTGGCAATCATGTTTAACGTAATTAACCACTCCCATCTGTCTGCATCCTGCAGTGGTATACCTGAAGACATTTTCTCTACGTTTGCCTCGCTATGGTAACGATCTCCTTCTTCGAAAGGCATGTCAAAACGTTGGGCTAAATGCTGGCTCAATGTCGATTTTCCCGTCCCTGAAACTCCCGAAACGAAAAATACATGGCAATGGGTCATAAGCTTATCTCTCACATTAAAATTCAGGAGTACATCAAGAGCGAGTTATTTGGTCTCCATCATACTCATAAATATTAGTTTGGAAACCGGTTGCGTTCAAGGGGTGATTATAATAGTGTTACCAGATAGCTATCTTGTATTAATAAATATTTAACATTGGCTGGTTTTTTCAACTTAGCTTGTAAAGGTAGCGGGTGATTTCCGTATTATGGCTTCGTCGACATGAAGACAATGTCACTAACAGGTACTAGAGAGCACGTATGACCGATACTTTTTCCCTTCTTTTTGTCGCCATTTGTAGCATTGTGCTTCTCACATATTTAGTTGTAGTTAGAAAAGTTCATGCTTTTATCGCTATCCTTGTGGCAGCAGCGTTTGTTGGCCTGGGTACGGGAATGCAAGCGGCCGACGTACTGGTTTCCATGCAGTCAGGTATGGGCAACACGCTGGGATTTGTAGCGACCATTGTTGGTCTTGGTGCTATGTTCGGGCAATTCTTAGAAGAATCGGGCGGCATTGATAGGCTTTCGCAAACTATCAACAATAAATTTGGTGATAAGAATAGTCAGTGGGCGGTTGTGTTAACGGGGTTTCTTGTTGCTATACCTGTCTTCTTTGAAGTGGGGCTTATCATATTAATGCCTCTTATTTACTCGTTAGCAAAGAAATCAGGAAAGTCGCTTATTTATTACGGAATCCCGCTCACAGCAGGGCTCGCTGTCACCCACGCTTTTATTCCTCCAACACCAGGACCTGTAGCGGTAGCTTCAATTTTAGGGGCGGATATCGGCTTAGTCATTTTGTTTGGCTTTATCGTTGGTATTCCTTGCGCGTGTTTAGCCGGCCCAATTTACGCAACATTTTTAGCGAAACGCCTGCATGTACCTGTCCCAAACCATATCATTGAAGCTTCACATAAAAAGCCAAAGGAACTCCCCAGCTTTGGTTCAGTTGCGGCGCTACTGACATTTCCGCTAGTGGCTATTCTGGTGGGTACGTTGGCAAAGTTTACGCTTTCCGAAGGTGTCTTGAAGGAGGCGTTGCTATTTATTGGGCATCCCTTTATCGCCCTGACCATTGCAACCATTGCTTGTTTTAAAGTGCTAGGGAAGAAGCAAGGCTTATCAAGCGAACAAATTAGAAACATTGCATCAAGAGGGTTAGAGCCGGTTGCCTTAGTCATACTGGTGACAGGCGCGGGTGGCATGTTTAAACAAGTGCTCATCGATTCTGGGGCGGGGCAGGTCTTCGCCGATGTTGTCGCATTATCGCCGCTCCCACCATTGGCAGCCGGGTTTCTTATCGCAATTTCAGTCAGAATTATTCAGGGCTCGGCTACGGTGGCCATGTTAACGGCTGCTGGTTTAATGGGCCCTGTAGTGCAGGAACTGGCGTTTTCACCATCAGTACTCGCCCTGATGACAATTGCAATAGCGGCAGGCGCTACGGCCATGTCTCACGTGAACGATACGGGGTTTTGGATCGTAAACCGTTATTTTGATATTTCTGTGAAAGACACGTTTGTGTCTTGGACGTGTATGGCCACCCTAATAGGTTTTATTGGGCTTTTTCTCGTACTAATGCTTGGTTTATTTGTCTAATGTCCCAAGCGGCTCAGACCCACTTGAATCGTTTTTGTGGAAACCGGTTTCAAGTTTTTGCAGCTCAAATGGCTTTAAGATTCACCATTTGAGGCATTATTACTAAACGTCTGTATATAAAGCTGCTCTACTTTATCTCGCGCCCATTGGGTTTTTCTAAGAAACTTAAGTGACGATTTAATCGAAGGATCGTTATTAAAGCAGTTCACTTTGATGCGGTAATACAATCCATCCCATCCGTAACGCTCGTGAAGTTGCGTGACGATTTTCTCTAGCGTTAAGCCATGTAAGGGATTATTAGGTTGTTGATTCATAAAGTGCCGCTGCTTGTTCTAAATTAAGACCCTAGTCTAGCACGAACCCACTTGCTGCGTATCAATGCGCTAAGCTTTACTTTCAATTGTTTCACTCGTGGGTATTTGTTTTGTGTTCGGTATCAAAGGTTGGCTAGCATCGTTCACTTTCGTTGAAGGACTTTGCACTACTTTAGGCTTTCGCGGTGTTTTATAAAGCGGCCAAATAAGCTGTTCTTTCCAGTTGGCGTAAAACATCCCCTCAATACCGTATTGTGCAGGATACTGCCTGGTGATCTTAGCGGTACCAAATAGCACATCCCAAAAGAACAACAGATTTCCATAATTACCTTTATAGTTGGTCACGCCGTCATCGGCTTTTAATCCATGATGCGCACTATGTGTTGAAGGCGTTGATATCGTGCGTTCAATTACCCAGGCCACAGGATGTAACCACCGAATATTGTAAAGTTTCTTATCCCATTTCCACTCCGCGTGGGCGCCAGTGATAACGGTAAGTTTAATCACCAAGTAAAAGGCATAGGTCCAACCCAACCCTAAGTAAATTAGTGCACCGGAAAACCATAGCGAAGGCATAAACAGGTAATAGAAAAAGTTATTTCTGTAAATAATGCGAACGCTCATGTACTTAGCGTTATGGTGGGCTCTATGTAAGTTGTAAAGAAATCGGGTGGAATGCGACAGCCTATGCCACCAATATTGCATCATGTCATCGAAAATCAAAAGTAGCGCTATGTGCAAGAGAATAGGGGAATCTAAAAGTATTCCCTGAAGTTGAGGAAATGCCAACGCCATCATTGTTGCAGAACAAAATAGAACCAGTGGCTGGGTTACAATAAATAAGAGTAACGTACCTATGAGCTCTACTTTTCCATCATCGCTCACTTCTGTCGCTTTTTTAAATAGCTTACCATTCTTCGCTTCCAGCAAAGCAAACATAATAAAAACCGCTAAAATTGCCCATTGATAACCCATTGTAATGACTCCCACCAAGAGATTGTTGAGAGTGAATTTACATTGCGTTAACATGAAAGAATATATACTTGTATAGATTTGAATGTCATGTCTTACATTCACGGCATACAGCAAACCATTATGCCTGACGACTACGTCGAGCTTTGTTTGCCTTTTGGAACGCTAAGAACCTATGCGGCTACCTCGACAATTCACGATAGGGGAAGTAAAAACAAAGGGTTGTCTCTTGTGGTATCAGGAGAAGTAAAGATTGGTAATTATGGCCTGGACGGCAGTTATCAAATTACTACTGTATTGCAACGAGGAGATACGTTTGGCGAGTTCACATTGTATGCATCACTTGCAAGAACGCATCACGCTGAAGCGCTAACGGAATGTAAGGTATTACAAATACCTGAACCTGCTTTTCGTTCTCTGACAAGCCAACATCCAGCGATTGCTGAATTCATCACCCGGTCACTGGCAATAAAGCTTCACTCGGCGCTGGAAAGGTTGGATGATATTCGACGCTTACCCACTCACGTCCAGTTAGCTAAGCTAATTTATCAATCGTATCTTACCTCTAAGCACGTCTTTATACCGTTAAGGCAAAGCGATTATGCTGAAAGATTGGGCGTTACCGTACTTACCGCACATAAATCATTAACGAAGCTGTATGATTTAAAGTTGATTGAAAAGCGCTACGGGGGCGTGGCAATTACCCAGGTCGAGCGACTGGAAGGTTTTTTGAAAGAAAGTTCGTCACTATTACCATTGTAAGAGTGGTTAATGTCCTCCACATGCGAGAGCGCCAAAAGACCCTCCCTCAAATTTATTCCACGCCCATGGCAACTCATGCATCAAGTATTACGCTGGCTTTAGCCCGCCTAAAATAATGTGCTGAATGTTGCTTAGCGTGCTCTCGAAGAAAGCGGGATCGCTTAAATCTTTACCGGTTACGGCTTTAATCTGCACGCTGAAATCGGCGTAATGCTGAGTAATGGCCCAAATGCTGAATATCAAGTGTATAGGGTCAACAGGCTTTAGCTTACTCGCTTCAATCCATTCGATAATGACGGCGCTTTTCGCGTCCAGCAGTGTTTTGAGCGGCGTTTCTAATTCCTTTATCAACAGAGGGGCACCTTGTACCACTTCCATACAAAAAAGCTTAGATTCAGCTGGATTGTCCCTCGACATTTCAAGTTTTACTTTAATGTAGTCGCTCAGGGTTTCTATAGGGTCTTGTTCTGCTGAAAAGCTCTGAAGGGGCGTTAACCACACATCTAAAAGGTGGGTAATAACCGATAAGTACAAACCCTCTTTACTTTTAAAGTAATACAGCAAATTACTTTTTGAGACATTCGCTAGTTCCGATACTTGCTCTACAGTGGTACCACTCACGCCGTTCTTTGAGAACAAGGAAAGGGCAGCATCCATAATGCGAGTACGCTTTTCTAATAACGCTTTTTCTCTTCGCTTTTGCGTGGTCGGGCTAAATGCTCTCGCTGATTTCGTAATTGTTTGACCTTCAGATTTACTCACTACTTGTCTCTTCTTTACCGGAATTTTCGTGATCAGGCGCTTAGTTTACGTGGAGTTTTCGTCGCTATAAACCCATTTGCACAAATATGCACCAATTAAGTTCAGTTGCACTGGACTGGATGTTTCAAATTGAACCAAAAGGTCTAATTTCAATTTCGATAGTTCTTAAGTTGTTGAAAATTAAAGGTTTAATAAATTGGCCTGCTTTATGCTGTTCACTATGTATACCGCCACTTCAATGTTTTGAATTCGGCAACCTTAAAAAAGCGGGGTAAACCGCTTAAAACGCAAACAAGCAGAGGGAACAACATGGATATAGGTGTATTTATTCCAATTGGTAACAACGGCTGGTTAATTTCTAAAAATTCACCTCAGTTCAAACCATCGTTCGATCTCAACAAAGAGATTGTAATGAAGGCTGAAAAGTACGATATGGACTTCGCGCTCTCTATGATCAAACTGCGCGGTTTTGGCGGTGAAACTGAATTTTGGGACTACAACTTAGAGTCGTTTACGTTAATGGCAGGCCTTGCCGCAGTTACCTCAAAAATTCAACTATATGCCACGGCTGCCACACTAGTCTTGCCGCCTGCAATCATGGCGCGCATGGCCAGTACCATCGATTCTATCTCTAACGGACGTTTTGGCGTAAACCTAGTCACTGGCTGGCAACGCCCTGAATACTCACAAATGGGTATGTGGCCGGGCGATGAATTTTTCGGCAACCGCTATGAGTATTTGGATGAATACATTCAGGTAGTCAAAGAATTATGGGAAACCGGAAAAAGCGACTTTAAAGGTGAGCATTTCCAAATGGATGATTGCCGAATGTTGCCCAAGCCACAGCGAAAAATTCCTCTCATCTGTGCGGGCCAAAGTGCGGCTGGTATGGATTTCTCGGCGCGTCATGCCGACTATAACTTCTGTTTCGGTAAAGGTGTGAATACACCTACCGCTTTCGCACCAACCGCAGCGCGCTTAACCGAAGCGGCTGAAAAGCACGGTCGCAGCGTTGGCTCTGCGGTACTTATCATGGTCATTGCTGATGAGACGGATGAAGCCGCCATGGCGAAATGGGAAAGCTATAAAGACGGCAAAGATCAGTCAGCGTTGGATTGGATGGCAACGCAAGGGGCCGCTGATAAGAAATCGGGTAAAGACACGAATATCCGAGACATGACCAACCCAACCTCAGCAGTAAACCTGAATATGGGTACCCTTGTTGGTTCTTACGAATCAGTCGCTTCTATGCTTGATGAAATAGCGACGGTGCCAGGCTGTGAAGGTGTACTGCTTACCTTTGATGACTTCCTTAAAGGTATGGATGATTTCGGCACTAAAATTCAGCCGTTAATGAAGTCCCGTCAGCATCTACTTGAAACATCGGGAGCCGCCTAATGTCTGCCGGTGAAGTATTTGAAGTGTCAGGATGCTTTCAAGCGCGCCAAACAGGGCAGCCCGTACTGCCAGCTAAGCCCGAACCGTTGACGTTAAACCCTGCGGAAACTGCTGTAATTGTGGTGGATTTGCAAAACGCTTATGCCAGTAAAAACGGTTACTTAGATAAAGCGGGTTTTGATGTGTCTACCACGGCACCAGTCATTGAGAATACCATTAAAGTGCTGGAAACGGCGCGGGCTGTTGGTATGCCGGTGGTGTTCTTACAAAATGGATGGGATGCCGACTATAAAGAGGCGGGCGGCCCAGGTTCGCCGAACTGGTATAAATCTAATGCCCTCAAAACCATGCGTAAACAACCAGAGCTTAAGGGCAGTTTGCTTGCCAAAGGCACTTGGGACTATGCACTCGTAGACGCATTAAAGCCTCAAGCCGACGATATCGTTATCCCTAAAACACGTTACAGCGGTTTTTATAACACCAATCTAGACAGCATGCTGCGAGCCCGCGGTATTCGCAACTTAGTGTTTACCGGCATTGCAACCAATGTGTGCGTGGAATCTACGCTGCGCGATGGCTTCCACCTGGAATATTTTGGTGTGGTGTTGGCTGATGCTGCATATCAAGCTGGCCCACCGGATATTCACGAAGCGTCTCTTTTTAATATTCAAACGTTTTTCGGTTGGGTGTCTACCACTGCGCAGTTTTGTGAAGTGTTTGAAGGAGCGAGTTAAATACTTTTTTCTTAGCCTCTACTAGCTACGGATATGAAATCAACGCAATAAGTTAGTTAGCACGAATTGAAGTAAATTATTTATAGGCGCAAGGCAGCAATGCATAAAAAGCGCAACGAAAAGGATAAGAACATGCCAAAGAAAGCCATTATTCCAGCAGGTACATCAACGCCAATAGCTCCTTTTGTTCCAGGCTCTATGGCTGACAATATTCTGTATGTGTCAGGTACCTTACCGTTTGATGAAAACAACGACGTAGTCCACGTGGGCGATGCTGAGGCACAAACGCGCCACGTTTTAGAAACGATTAAAAGTGTTATCGAAGAAGCGGGCGGCACTATGGATGACGTCACCTTTAACTCAATTTTTATTACCGATTGGGATGACTATGCCGCGGTAAACAAGGTGTACGCCGAATACTTTCCAGGTGAAAAACCGGCGCGCTACTGCATTAAAGTTGGGCTGGTAAAACCAGAGGCCTTAATTGAAATCGCATCTGTAGCGCACATTGGGTAGACGGTTATGTTTGGACTACCCGCGAACTGCGCCCATTGGTTTTATATAGGTGAGCTTTATGCATTCTGATGCGCAGGCAGGCTACGCCCACATGAGCGGCGAAATGAACGGTGAAGTGGGCAACAAGTTACATTACGAGATTCACGGTTTGACGTCGCCTGACGCCCCCACGATTGTGTTTAGTTCTGGACTGGGCGGGGCAGCAAAATTTTGGCAGCCTCAACTGGCTGACTTTATCCAAGACTACAGAGTGATTATTTACGATCACTATGGCACGAATAAAAGTGTGGGTGACTTGCCAGCGACCTACAGTATTTCACATATGGCGGATGAACTCGCTGCACTTCTTAGAAAACTTGAAGTGCAAGCGTGCCATTTCGTCGGTCACGCGCTGGGTGGTTTGGTGGGGCTTGAGCTTGCTTTGTCTAAACCTAAGCTTTTACAAAGTTTAGTGCTGGTAAATGCGTGGAGCAGTCCAAATCCGCACACATTGCGCTGCTTTAATATACGCAAAGCGTTATTGGCGGCAGGCAGAAAGGACATGTATTTGCAACTTCAGGCGCTGCTGCTGTTTCCGCCTGATTGGATAGCCGCGAATGCCGCCCACTTGGCAGAGGAAGAGGCGCACTTACTCAACCATTTCCCTAACGAGGAAAACTTGCTCGCCCGCATTGGTGCCCTTAGTACGTTCAATATTGATAAGAGTTTGTACGCCATCACCACACCAACGTTAGCGCTAGCCAACAAAGACGACACCTTGGTGCCGTGGCAGCGTTCACAGATGTTGGCTGAAGCTATGCCCAACGCCGAATTGTCGGTCATGGAATACGGCGGGCATGCATCAAGCATTACAAACCCAATTGCGTTTAATGAACTGCTGCGCAGCTATTTAGGGCAAGTGGCCTAACGTGAACATGACACTGCATCAGGCTTTGGGGTGTTTTCAGCTAAAGAGGCGAAAACTTTCTAAGCAAGCTGCAAGTACAGCGTCAACGCGAAAGCAGCTAAAAATGGGCTAAGCGCAAAAACCGAGAACATAGCGCAGTGCTTAAAAGATTTGATAAAACTGGAATGAATTTAAAATGACTGATACACAAAATGCAGAGTTGAAAGTAACTAGCCCGCTTGACGAGGCTGGACTAGCCCAACTCTTTACCGATGCGCATACCCACACCAAGTGGCACGACAACCCTATTTCAGAAGCCGTGTTGAAACAGCTGTACGATTTAGTAAAAGTAGGCTCGACATCAGCAAATTGCAGCCCGGCGAGATTTGTTTTTATTACCTCAGATGAAGGGCGAGAAAAGATTAAACCTTGTCTTTCTAGCGGTAATGTAGAGCAAACTATGACCGCACCTTGTACGGTTATCGTGGCTTACGATGAAGAATTCTATGAAGAATTACCTACGCTATTTCCTTATGCAGATGCGAAAAGCTGGTTTACTTCAAGCCCAGAAGCGGCCTATGAGACTGCCATGCGCAATAGCTCTATGCAGGGGGCTTACTTAATAAGCGCCGTTCGAGCTCTAGGCCTTGACGCTGGCGCCATGTCCGGTTTCAACCCTACATTACTTAACGAAACTTTCTTTTCAGATAGCACGTGGAAGGTAAATTTCTTACTGAACATTGGCTACGGCGATAAAGAGAAAGTACATAAACGCTTACCTCGCTTAAGTTTCGAGCAAGCCTGCCACATCGTGTAACGCCAATTTAAAGGATATTTGTATGACTATTACAGCAATAAAAAACGCAGTAACAGAAGTGCTACCCCCGGTAACTCCCGAAGCTTATCGAGAAGGTATGTCGAGTTTAGCGGCAGCGGTAAACGTCGTTACAACCACTGGCCCAGAAGGGCATGCAGGCTTTACGGCGACCGCCGTATGTAGCGTAAGCGATAACCCTGCAACGCTGCTGGTTTGTTTAAATCGCGGTGCGTCTGTACATCAAGTTTTCAAAAACAGCACGCATTTGGTGATCAACACCCTTACTTCACAGCATCAGTTAATTTCAAACACGTTTGGTGGCAAAGCACCCATGAACGAACGCTTTGAAATTGGTGATTGGGTGGAATCGACGACCGGATGCCCAAGGCTTGCCGATGCTGCAGTTAGCTTCGATTGTATTATTACAGATGTGAAAAGTGTGGCTACTCACGACGTTATTTTTTGCCAGGTGGTGGATATCAAGCAAGACCCAGAAGCCGACGCGCTTTTATATTATCAGCGCGGCTATCACAGCGCGTGCAAAGACGCATAATTAAAGGATTAGACAAATAATGAAAGTAGTAGGCCACTTTATTAACGGTGAAACCTGTACCCCAAAGGGGCGCATGCAAGATGTCTATAACCCAGCGACGGGCGAGGCAGAAAAACTGGTTTTACTGGCGTCAAAATCTACGGTAAACGACGCTATCGTCAGCGCGCAAAATGCGTTTGTTGAGTGGCGTAATACGCCAGTGAGTAAGCGCGCTCGCGTTATGTTCAAATTTAAAAGCTTACTTGAAGAGCATGCCGATGAAATTATTGCGTTAATTGGTGCGGAGCACGGCAAAATAAGCCACGACGCGGCAGGCGAATTACAGCGCGGTATCGAAAATGTTGAGTTTGCCTGCGGTGCCCCCCAGTTGTTAAAGGGCGAGCACAGTAAAAATGTTGGGCCAAGCATAGACTCTTGGAGCGAGTTTCAGCCTCTTGGCGTGGTGGCGGGAATTACACCATTTAACTTTCCGGCCATGGTGCCCCTTTGGATGTTTCCGCTTGCCATTGTATGCGGCAACACCTTTGTTTTAAAACCCTCTGAGCGAGATCCAAGCTGCGCTATTTTCCTAGCAAAGCTACTTAAAGAAGCAGGGCTGCCCGACGGCGTTTTTAACGTTATAAATGGCGACAAAGAAGCGGTTGATCAAATACTTGATGACGAGCGCATTAAAGCAGTGAGTTTTGTGGGTTCAACGCCCATCGCCGAATACATCTATTCGAAAGCCAATGCTAATGGCAAGCGCTGCCAAGCATTAGGTGGCGCTAAAAACCACGCTATTGTGATGCCCGATGCCGACATCGACAACGCAGTGAATCAGCTTTTAGGTGCTGCTTTTGGCTCGTCAGGCGAGCGCTGCATGGCGTTGTCTGTCGTGGTTGCCGTAGGTGACAAAGTGGCAGATGAAATTGTAGATAAAATGCAATCAGCCATGGAAAGCTTAAAAGTAGGGGCTTTTGACGATGCGACTAACGATTTCGGCCCGCTTATTACACTTCAGCACAAAGAGAAAGTAGAAGGCTACATAACCAATGCGGCTGAGCAAGGGGCTGATGTAGTCGTTGATGGCAGAAACCCTAGCGTAAAAGGCTACGAAACGGGGTTCTTCTTAGGTGCAACGCTTATCGACAAGGTTACGCCGGAAATGGCCAGCTACAAAGCTGAGATTTTTGGCCCTGTACTACAAGTTATGCGCGTTAAAAGCATGGAACAAGCCATGCAGCTTATTGACAGCCATGAATACGGCAATGGTACGTGTATTTTCACCCGAGATGGCGAGGCTGCCCGCTACTTCTCAGACAATATCCAAGTGGGCATGGTAGGCATAAACGTACCGCTGCCAGTGCCCGTGTCTTATCACAGCTTTGGTGGTTGGAAGCGCTCACTCTTTGGTGACCTTCACGCATACGGCCCGGATGGCGTACGCTTTTACACCAAACGCAAAACCATTACTCAACGTTGGCCTTCAAGCAGCATTCGAGAAGGAGTGAGCTTTTCATTTCCAAGTTAATGTCATGGCGTATTGACCTTGATTAACCATAAATGACCATAAGTACTTTACTCACGCCAGGTAACTATTATGCCTTTATGACAAATAGTTGCTCGCAGCAGGTAAAAGAACAGAGATTTAGGCTCAGCCATGAGCCATCAATAATAACAATTTAAAACCTGCAAGCCTTTGGCAGTTCCTCTCCAGTCCTGCCTTAGGTTTGCAACCTAGTGGCAATCGATATGCAGTTCACATCGACCGTTACTCTTATAAAAAATATCGGGACAACACCGCCGCAAGGCTTGTTAAAAAGAACTATAAACGAGAGTAAAACATGCATACGTTAAACACACACAAGCGTCTGCTGGCGTTAACCGTAGCTACAGCGTTAAGTGCGCCTGCGGCTTTTGCTGCAGAGAATGTTTGGGAAAGTATTGAAGTCACCGCGCAAAAGCGCAATGAGAATATCAGTGATGTGGGGATCGCCATCACCGCTTTTTCTGGCGAACAACTAGAGGCACTTGGCCTTGAAAGTAGTACCGAGCTCATCGCCTTTACACCGGGTGTATCGTTGGCCGGGGATATTGGTGGGCAGCGCGCTATTTTCAATATTCGAGGCGTGGTGCAAAACGACTATGCCGATTTAGCTGAAGCTCCCGTGGCGGTTTATGTCGACGGTGGCTACTTAGCGAGTACCCAAGCGCAAACCTTTGGTTTGTTCGATGTAGCTCGTATAGAAATTCTCAAAGGTCCTCAGGGAACTCTATTTGGTCGGAATGCCACGGGTGGATTGGTTAATACCATCACCGCAAAGCCTACAGCCGATACTGAAGGCTACGCAGAATTTACTGCCGCTCGCTTCGAGCAATACCGTTTTGAAGGCGCTATATCAGGTGAAATCGCCGACGGCGTGTATGGTCGTTTTTCTGGGTTTACCAATCAGCAAGGCGAAATTTTAGAGAACATCTACGAGGACGGCGCTGCGCCCGATACTCGATTGGGCTCTGTGGGTGGTGGCGAAGATGGTTACAACGATGATACAAAAGCGTTTCGTGCCCAGCTGATGTTTGATATTGGCGAAGAAGGTGCGTTACTTCTAAGCGGTAACTGGTCTGATACGACTAAAAGTGAAGGCCCGTATCAGGTAGTGAATACCACTGAAATAAAAGATGCCGACGGCAATGTTATTGACGTTATATACGCTGCCGACGATCCCCTTGGCTGTGACACGATTCAAGCTGGCGCGTGCGTAGATGGAAACTTTAACGGCGATCCATTTCGCCCTGTTCAAGGTGGCGATTTCAACGGTAACTTCGATCCTGACGGCTCGGGCAACAAAGTAAATAAAGACTTTGCGTTTGATGATCAAAATAAAATAAAGTCAAAAGGGCTCGCCGCAACGCTTGACTATGCTTTCGAAACATTCGATTTCTTTGCTATGTCTGATTACAAAGAATTCAAGCGCACAGTAGGGCTCGATTCTGACCAAACTGCGTCACCAGAGCTTATTTTCCAGTCTAACAGCACTATAGAGCAGTTCAGCCAAGAGTTTCGTGTCTCTGGGCAAACTGCAGACGTAAAATGGGTCAGCGGGCTTTATTATCTTTCAATTGATACAGACTACAGCCAAGGCTTAGCCGGTTCTCCAACAACCTTTTTCTTAGGTGGCGAAGAGAACAATACCTTAGTGTCACTTGAAACCGAGTCATATTCAGTATTTGGACAGGTAGACTACAGCCTAAGCGACGACCTTGTTCTGGTTGGTGGGTTACGTTACACCCGCGAGGATAAAGACTTTGTAGGCAACGTGTATCAAAACGAGAATACGAATGATCGTGTCATTGAAATTGATACCAGTACGCCGTCGCTTGAATTCGTAGAGCAAAGCAATGACCAGAATTTATGGTCTGCGAAACTTCAATTGGAATACAGCGTAGGCGATAGCTTGTATTACGCTGGCGTGAACCGCGGTGTGAAAGCGGGAAGCTTCAATGCCCCGTTGTTCGGTGGTTTCAGCTTTTATGAACCTGAAGAACTCACCTCTTATGAAGCAGGCTTAAAGCACAGCTTTATGCAGGGCAGCGGCGTATTCAATGCCAATGTATTCTACTATGACTATAACGATTACCAGTCTTTTTCATGGGTAAATAACGCGGGTGTGGTCACCAATGAAGAGGCGTCGTTTAGTGGTGTCGAGCTAGAGGTCTTTCTAACACCGACAGAAAGTTTGGATGTAATGGTTAACTTCTCATATACCGACGCGGTCGTAGAAGACTTAGAAGTCGCTTCGGGCTATTTTGCCGATACTACACCACCATTTACCCCCGAATATCAAGCGTCAGCCATGGTGAGATATAACTGGGATGCGTTCAACGGCAATATGGCAGCCCAGCTATCGGCAAGCTATCAGTCGGAAACCTTTCATAACGCGCGTAATTTTACTGCGCATGAAATTGATAGTTATGCGACAGCCGATACACGTTTAACCTGGGTAGATGCACAAGATAAATGGCTGCTAGCAGCTTACGTAGATAATCTGTTCGATTCAGACCACGAGCTTATTGGCTTTGACGTGACAGGCTTTTATGGGACCAGTCAAATTTCCTATGCGAAACCTAGAACTTATGGCGTAACAATAAGGCGTAATTTCTAATTTGTTAGGTATCCGTTTTATTTACTTTAGTAAGGCGTCAAACCTAGCTTAAAAAAAACGTGAGTAGCAAATCTATATGCCGACTTGTACAGACGGGTATGTAGATTTGCTCTTTCAACAAGAGAGAAACGGCAGCATTTTTGCTTTCATTATTTCTTAGAGATTTAAACACTACATGTTATGGACTTAACGCTACTAAAAAGCCATTGAGAGAATCGACGTTTTGTTAAAAGAAGCAACAAGCAATACCAAACTCAATAAGGATATAAATCGTGGATAACACCAACAATCAACCCATGACCAAACCTTCCCATTACGATGGCGACCTCTGGAACGAAGATTTAGCGCCAACCAGCGAGGCAACGCGAACCTGGAGTTGGAAAGACTATGCGGCATTGTGGGTGGCCATGGTGGTATGTGTACCTACTTATCTCTTGTCAGCAGGACTGGTGTCAGAAGGCATGAATTGGTATCAAGCGGTGATCACCGTGCTGCTGGGCAATATTATTGTGCTTGTCCCTATGATGTTGATTGGTCATGCAGGGGCAAAATATGGTTTACCCTTTCCTGTTTTACTGCGTAGCGCGTTTGGAACTAAAGGCGCGAAGATTCCTGCATTGGCGCGAGGCCTTGTCGCGTGCGGATGGTTTGGTATTAACACATGGGTAGGTGGCAGTGCGATTTATGTTATTTTAAATAGCGTGAGCGGCGATGCTTTTGTGGGGCCGGCGCTGCCATTTTTAGGTATCGATCTCACACAAACCTTATGCTTCTTCGCCTTTTGGGCGATGCACCTGGTTTTTATCAAACACGGCACGGAATCCATTCGCTGGCTAGAGACGTTCGCTGCACCATTTTTGATCTTAATGGGCCTGGCGCTTCTTGGTTGGGCATATGTGAATGCGGGTGGCTTCGGAGAAATGCTTTCCACACCCTCTCAATTTGTGGAAGGCGGCGCTAAAGAAGGGCAGTTTTGGACAGCCTTTTTCGCAGGCCTTACGTCTATGGTGGGCTTTTGGGCGACCATGGCGTTGAATATTCCCGACTTTACCCGTTTTGCCAAATCACAAAAAGACCAAATGCTAGGACAAGCGATTGGCTTACCCTTACCTATGGCATTGTTTGCTTTCATCGGGGTAGCGGTAACGTCGGCAACGGTTACTATTTTCGGTGAAGCTATTTGGGACCCTGTTGCCCTAGCTGGTCGAATGGGGGGCATGGGGGTAGTGTTTGCCCTTGCTGCATTGGCACTGGCTACGTTAACAACGAACCTAGCGGCTAACATGGTAGCACCCGCTTACGGCTTTTCTAATATGGCGCCATCGAGAATAAGCTTCAAAATGGGGGGCTATATTACAGCAGGTATTGGCGTGGCTATTTTCCCTTGGAAGCTGCTTGAAACAGCCGGTGGATATTTGTTTACTTGGCTTACGGGCTATTCCGCGCTGCTTGGTCCTATTGCGGGTATTTTAATTGCTGACTACTTCATTTTGAGAAAATCAACATTAAACATTGATGCACTGTTTCAGCATTCTGGCGAATATGGTGCAAGCAACGGCTGGAACATCGCTGGTGTAACAGCCCTTATTGTAGGTATTCTGCCAAACATACCTGGCTTTCTTCACGCCGCAGGGTTCGTGGAACGTGTACCTGTTATTTTTGATACACTTTACGCTTATGCGTGGTTTGTGGGCCTAATAATCGCCAGCGTTATCTACTTACTGCTCTCTAACAGAGTGCCTGTTACCATGCAGGTAAAGAGCGTCCCCTAATAAGGGGGGCAGAGTACATTTCTGGGCACTAAACTATTGGGGGAAGGGTGCTTTTCTGCGTAATGTACTCTGACCCTCCAAATATACTTCGACAGGGTTATTTTCGCTTCATATTTTCGAAAAGCGATGGCTCCCAGGGGCGCATGGCCATTAATAGCCCTATGTGCTGACGTTCTTCAATCGGCAGAGCATTATCTTCACTACTGAGTTTTGCTGCCTCTTGTCGCAGCTGTTCAAGACGGCGCTGAATAATGGAAATCGAGGTTTTAGAATAGCGCCCACGCAGGTAAAAACGGAACATCCATGGTTCGTTTTTCTTTGGGGCCATAAATTTAACCATCACTTCCTGCTCCATAAATTTCTCTAGCGGACCGCCTGGGATCCAGCGAAAATTCTGCGCAATAAGTAGCTTGTAACGATTGTTTGGCAGCAACTCGATAAGCTTAAGTTTATCTAAAGTCGTCATAAGTTTGATGCCTTCAACCTCGGAAATATTGTAGTACTTAATAATTTCCGAAAAGCGCCAACCATCACGTACACATACTGCCGCGAGAAGTAGCTTGGGATTAGCGAGTAACTCCATCTCTTGTTGCTCAGATAGCTGAGATATTTTTTCCTGCTGTTTTTGGGATAGGCTAAACAGGTCGCTGAGTGACAAATTCAGGCATTCGCAGATTTGCTCTAATTTTTCGAGACTAAAAGCCTGCAGTGAGAAATTTCGTTTCACGCTGGCTTCGCTAACATTCAGTGTTTGAGCAAGCTGTTTATACGTAATTCGCTTCTCACGTAAACATTGTTTCATCGTATCGTATACAAGACTGATTTGGCTCATAGTATTAAAATTTTATACCAGTGGTGTAAATTAATACTACATCAGTAATTATGGTTTACGAAATTTATTCTTGGTTCTAGTGTAGAACGTGTTGAGGCACATTTCGCCTCTACGTATTAGGAGCTAGTGATATGAAAAATTCGCGTTCAACATTGATGTTAACTGCACTATTCAGTAGTGCTCTTCTTATCCAGACTGCAGCAGCAGATGATTCTATCGATCACAGTGGCAAAGCCAGCAAGCATAGTGCGCTTGCAGCATCTGAAGGCCTAGCAACAACGGCGTCAGTGGCCAGTGCGGTGGTTGCAGTACCAGTGATCCTCACAGGCAGTGTTGTCATTGCAGGTAGCGCTGTTGTAGAAAGCGCAGTTGATGAAAGTGCTCGCAATGTTCATGCAGCGAGTCATCAGTCTTCCGTTGATAACAACCAGCCGTTGGTAATTACCGAAACAATCATTACTGCCGACCCTGCGCCAAACAAAGTTATCGCGACTACAAACACGACGACCACTAACACAACAACGACAACGACTACCACCACTAAACGTTAAGTAAGGTTGACGGCTAGCCCTCATTAAGCGCTCAAACCTAGCTCTAGCTTATGAAAGATATACAAGAGCGAACGTGCGGGATATTGAGTGTTCCGCAAAAAAGTAGCGAGCGCTAAACGGGCTATAAGCAACCAAGGTTTAGGCTATCAAGGTAGAGAAAGTATGAAAACATTCTTGTATTCAATGGTTTTGATAATGGCATTACTTGTTGTAAATGTAGATCATGCGCTGGCAGGGAGTCAGCAACATGGGAAGCCTTCGTTTTCACCAGAGGCCATTGCCACCTTTTCAAAAGATGTTGAAAAGTATGCGGCAGGTCAAGGGGCTCGCGCCTTTATAATTGCAAGGCGAGGCAGGCCTGTTGAAGACATGCCAGAGGGGATTCGCTTTACACACACGGCCATTGCTATCTATTCAAATATACAGTTAGAGAATGGAGAAACGGCCAAGGGCTATGCCATTCACAATTTGTATCAAGATGCTGACAAACAAGACGTTAGTCACTTAATTACTGACTATCCCGTGGACTTTTTCTGGAGTGCTTATGCGCTAGAAGCGGGCATTATTATTCCTTCAGTTGCTGTGCAGCAAGCGCTTATTAGTATGTACAGCGAAGATAAAGCGAAACTGTTGCACAATCCACGCTATTCAGTAGTCGCCAACCCATTTAACAGCGAACGTCAGAACTGTACAGAGTATACCTTAGATGTGTTAAACGCTGCGGTGTACTCCACTACAGATATTGCCCAGCTTAAAGCTAATGCCAAAGCGCATTTTACGCCGCAAAAAGTCAATATGAGCCGCGCAAAACTTGGCTTAGCAAGTATGTTCAGCGATGGCGTAACACTGTCTGATCACGGCCGTAAGGTAGAAACGACTACTTTTGGTAGCCTCGCTCGCTACATGCAGAAATACGACTTATCGGAAAAAACCGTTATTTTTACAAGTAACGAGCAGATAACTAATATTGAGGAGTTTTCCAATGCAGACTCAGAATAAACCAACCAAAGCGTTTCGCATTGCTTCACTGGCAGCACTAATTGTGGGTGTAGGTGCTTATTTTATCGGCCTGTACAATGCGCCTATGGCGCTTAACGAAAAAGGATACTACTTCACCATTATGTTGTTTGGCTTATTTTCAGTGGTGAGCTTGCAGAAAACGGTACGTGACAAAATGGAAGGCGTGCCTACGACCAAAGCGTACTTTTTGGCATCCATTGTAGCTACTGCATCAGCCATTTTGCTGTTAATCATTGGATTAGTGAACGCTGAACTTTTACTCAGTGAAAAAGGTTTCTTCGGTATGGCTTTCACTTTAAGCTTATTTGCCGCTATCACGGTACAGAAGAACGTACGCGACAGCCAAACTATGGGCGAGTCATTAGACGGAAGTAGCGATAGAAAAAGCAACACTGCAGAGCACGAAGAGAAAGCCGCTTAGAAAGGTGGGGTCAGAGTACTTTTTCAAGTAATGTCTTCTGACCCCATACCCCATACCTTTGCTAAGGGTGAGGCGCACTTATACCGTCACCCAAAATTGATACGCCTACCTAATGTCGCATTGATTCGAGCCGAGAGCTTGCGTATTCTCAATGTACTTAAGAAATAACTGCTATAGGTAATAAACGCTGTGTGTGAACTTTTAGGCATGAGTGCGAACACGCCAACCGACCTCTGTTTTAGTTTTACTGGGCTAACTCGCCGAGGCGGTGAAACTGGGCCGCACAAAGACGGTTGGGGCGTTGCGTTTTATGAAGGCAAGGGAGTGCGTATGTTTCACGATCCCGAACCTTGCGCCACATCACCCATCGCTGATTTTGTCTCGAAGCTGCCTATAAAAAGCAAAAGTGCGATTTGCCATATTCGTCAGGCTAATGTAGGTAACATCAATTTAGCCAATACCCACCCCTTTACCCGTGAACTGTGGGGGCGATATTGGGTATTTGCACACAATGGGCAACTCCCAAACTTCTCACCTCGAGCCGGTATTTATGAGGCGGTCGGCGATACCGATAGCGAAGCGCTTTTCTGCGACATCATGAACAATGTAAGACAGAATTTATCCCGAGACGCCATGCCTGAACAGTTAGCTGAAACGCTGGTGGCACTAGCACAAGAATATGCTCAGCAGGGCGTTTTTAACTGTTTGTTGAGCAACGGCGAATGGCTATTTACCTTCTGCACTACAAAGTTAGCCAGCATTACACGCAGAGCGCCTTTCGGCCCCGCTTGTTTAAGTGATGTAGAGGTTGAAATAGATTTCGCCGCTGAAACCACGCCCAAGGATGTGGTGAGTATTATTGCAACTGAACCGTTAACCAACGACGAAAAGTGGGATATTTACGAGCGGGGCGAGTGGAAGCTATGGCAGGAAGGCGAAGTGATTGCCTCGGGTAAAGTGGACGTGCCTGAACATAAAAGGGAAGCGGAGATGGTAGCGCCAGACCCGTCGCTGCACGACTAATCGCGAATCGTGGGGTCAGAGTAACATTAATAGTCCGCTCTCAAAATGCTTAGCGCTTGGTGGGTAAGCCAGCTTAATAATGAACTCTGACCAAAATTTTTACCTCAATACTTCGGTGATGGCCTGTTTTATAACTTGGTAGCGTGCAGGTAAGGCGCTGTGAGGCGTTTGAACACTGTATAAGGGCTCGGTTACTTCATTCTTGGCTTTATAAACCGTAAGTTTGTCAGCAAATGACACAAAGTCTAGCGTGCTGGTAGGGAGCACGGTGAAACCTAACCCTTCACTTACTGGCAGCAGAATTTGTGAAAGCTGGTTAATGTAGCCGGTATGAGGTAGCTTATTTGGCGTAATATTAGCGAGCTCCGACTCTCCACAATCGTGAAAGTAGCGCTGTAAATAATGCATGGCATCGGGGTGATTGATGAGCCCTAGGGTGTGGATAACGGCTTTTAAATCAATTTTCTCATTTGCTTCACGTGCTTCTCTTTTAGACAAACTGTTTGGTGTAGCTTGAGAACCCGTGTCAGAACGCGGTTTATTGTCAAGCGATGTTGAAAATTGCGCTGCAAGTGCATCGGGTAGGGTTCGGGGTAAAATAAGTCCCAATGCTTCTTCGCCCAAATATTCGCTAAGGACGTCTTCGCTGTCAGGCTTGTTCGTTACAATACCCAGTTCTAGCGTGTTGTTCGCGATACCAGATAAAATTGTGCGGCGGGGAGCCACTTCCACGTGAATATTGAGCGCGCTATGCTTTTTTTGCAGTGCTAGTAGGGCGGGATAAATGCGTTGAGCAATTGCGCCAGAACACGCAACGATGCATTTACCTTCATAGGGGGCGTCAAACTTTAAGCTGGCAATGAAATCTTGCTCTGTTGCCTGCTGTTCTTTGGCGTAATGGTATACCCGCTGGCCCTGTTCAGTGAGTTGAATACCTCTACCTAATCGCACCACCAGTTCACACTGGCATGCCTCTTCAAGTTTTTTAAGGTGCTGACTTACCCCCGGCTGAGTCATAAACCGTTGTTCAGCGGTTCGAGTGAAGTTTCCTGTTTCTACTAACGTAATGAAAGTGTCTAGCCAGAGAGGATTGATCATCTTGGTATAATTTAAAATTATCAAATTTAGAAAATATCATAATTTCATGTTTTTACTTTGTCTAGCTACTATGTATGCACTTTCACTTAAGCGGTGTTCGAGATGGTCTTCTAGCGAGAAGGTTTGTAACAACGTCTATATCAAACGCGTTTTTGAGCCCGCATTGGTCTTGAATTGAACTTGCTTTGATTTTGGCACCGAAACAGCCCAGAGGGCGGCCGCTTAAGCCATTTTGTTAACTTGCACTACATAGGAGTAAGTAATGACTGAAGCAGTAAAAACACCGTATCCACGTACGTTTTCTCATATTGGTATTTCAGTACCAGACCTAAACGCCGCCGTGAAGTTTTACACTGAAGTACTTGGCTGGTACCTCATCATGAAACCAACTGAGATTGTTGAAGATGACTCGGCTATTGGTGAAATGTGTACCGACGTATTTGGTCCGGGCTGGGGTAAATTCCGCATTGCACATTTATCAACGGGTGACCGCGTAGGCGTAGAAATCTTCGAATTTAGCAACCAAGAGAACCCAGAAAACAACTTTGAATATTGGAAAACCGGTATCTTCCACTTCTGCGTTCAAGACCCAGACGTAGAAGGTTTAGCTGAAAAGATTGTTGCCGCTGGTGGTAAAAAACGCATGAAAGCGCCGCGTTACTATTACCCAGGAGAAAAGCCTTATCGCATGATTTACATGGAAGACCCGTTTGGCAACATCCTTGAAATATATAGTCACAGCTATGAGTTGCATTATGCTAGCGGTGCATACGAATAAGCATTAGTTGGTAGGGGGCTGTTACATATCGCTACAAGCTTGTATGTAGCAGGCGTTAAATAAAGCGGGAAGGCGAGGGCGTTAATAGCAGTTAAACGTACCTCGCCTTTTTATTTGCAATTAGCCTAACCGAACCTGCCAGACACATAAGGATTCGTGGCCTTTTCGGTGGCAACCGTAGTGGTTGGTCCGTGGCCAGGATAAATCGTCATATCATCGGGCAATACCATGACCTTTTGTTTTATAGAGTCGATAAGCTGCTGATGGTTGCCTTGCGGAAAATCAGTTCTACCAATTGAGCCTGCGAAAATGACATCCCCTACGATAACGCGATTACTTGAGCGTTCTACCAACACCACATGTCCAGGCGTATGACCCGGGCAATGGAGCACCTCTAGCGTTAAATTTCCGACTGAAATGGTGTCATTGTCGTTCAACCATTCATTGGGAGTGAAAGGCTGGGCAGGCGGAAAGCCAAACATCTGGCTTTGCTGCATAAGTGCATCTAACCAGAATTTGTCGCCAATATGGGGGCCAATAATAGGAACGCCGTAATGTTGTGCGATGGCAACGGTGCCACCCACATGATCTAAGTGCCCATGAGTGAGTATGATTTTTTCTATACTTACTCCTTTGCTCGACGCTGCATCAATGAGCTTTTCAATGTCGCCACCTGGGTCTACAAATGCGCCTTTGTTAGTCGATGGGTCCCAAATTAATGAACAGTTTTGGGCAAAGGGCGTAACGGGTATAACTTGAATTTCCACTGCTTAACCTTTTGATATTTTGTTGCCTAGAGTGAAATGAAAAAGCGCAAAATAGAGTAACGCGCCAACCGCTAATTCACCTAATAAAAAGAGCCACGCGTGAGTTGATGATTGTGCAATAGACCATGCGCAAACTGCTAATGCAACAAAGGGTATCAAACGCTTTAACAGGTTTACAGGGCTTGCGAACGCGTGCGTTGCATGTTGCGCTGAATTGCGCTGCGCTTTTATCAGTACGACTACACATATTGCATAGACAACAAGCCTCGCAAGCACGCTTGAAATAGCCAGCCACACAAAGCTGCCGCTAAGCGCCATAGCTCCGGCAAATACGCCTAGTACAAAGACGGAAATAAACGGCGTTGAATAAGTAGTGTGAACTTTACCTAGCGCGTCGCCCAATTGACCTGGGATAAGCGACTGCTGGGCCATAGAAAAGGTAAGGCGCGATGTGGAAATCATATTCGCTAACAAATTGCCAGCAACGGATACGACAGCAGTAAGCGTCATAACAAGCGCGCCGGTTTCGCCAAATATCATATCGGCTAGAGCAATCAGTGGAGCGCTATCAGGCTTGGCAGGGCCTACGGTGTGCCAATAAAGCCACTGCACGCAAAAATAAAATACAGCAATACCCGAGACGGTAAGCATTAAAGCGCGAGGTATGGTTTTTTTCGGCGAGTTGGTTTCACCGCTCGTTACCACTACCGTTTCAAAACCAATAAACGCATAAAGCGTAAGTAGAGCGCCGGCAGATACGGTGTCAAATGCAGGAACGATGGATGCCGAAGTACTGGTGAGCGCGATGGAAAAGTCGAGCTGCCAGTAGCCAGCTACAATGAGCATGACAAAAGGCAACAGTTTTAGCACCGAGATAGTATCGAGTGAGCGCATGGCGGCTTTAAGGCCAATAATATTCACCACAATTAAGGCTGTTGTAAGCACAATAATGGCAAATGACTTGCCTACCCCAGTATTAAGCTCGGGCCACACATAACCCGCGTACAGCAACAACACGTGCATGTTGGCGGCAATCGCGGTTGCGCGAGCTAAGTAGTAAATAAAGCCCGTTTGGAATGCCGCTGCGTTACCAAAGCCTTTTTGGGCGTACACTACAGGTCCACCGGTTTCTTGGTAAAGGGTCGCCAGCTGCCCAAAGCACCATACGATAGCCAACATAAGTGCGCCGAAAATCAGAAAAATGTAGGGGCTAAACGCACCGAGTTCTGCGGCCATTTTGGCGGGCAAGGCAAAAATGCCTGCCCCAATAAGACCGTTTAATACTAAAAGGGCGGCACCAATGCCGCCAATACCTTTTGTTAACAGACCTTTGTTCACACTACTCATTTAGAAAAAACTTCTTCTCCAGCTACATAGGTAGCGTGCACTTCGGTTTTCCAAATGTCCTTGGCATCAATAGTGAAAATGTCTTGGTCTACCAAGATAAAGTCTGCCCATTTACCTGGTGTTAATGTACCTAGCGTATCTTCCATATGCCCAGCATAGGCCGCATCTAGGGTAAAACCTTTGAACGCTTGCTGTACGGTTAACGCTTCGTGTGCATACCAACCTTTTACCGGCTGATTATTTCTGTCTTGGCGGGTGACAGCAGCGTGAAGGCCATAGAATGGGTTGGCCAATTCTACGGGGAAGTCAGAGCCTAAGGGTAGCGCAATACCTGAGTCGAGGAGCGTTTTCCACGCGTAAGCCCCTTTCATGCGGTCTTTACCAATGCGATCTTCAGCCATGTTTTTATCGCTGGTGGCATGAGTGGGCTGCATGGAAGGCAATACTTTTAGCGACGCAAATCGGGCTAAGTCGTCAGGGGCAATAACTTGCGCATGCTCAATACGGTTGCGCAACTCGCTGCCGCCAATACTTTCGAACGTGGCTTCAAATTCGTTGAGTGCGACATGGTTGGCTTTGTCACCAATGGCGTGATAGTTAAGCTGAAAGCCAGCGCCAATAACGGTAGTGAAAAGCGCTGTCATATCTTCCGGTTGAGTCAACAAAAGGCCATGCTGATGAGGTGCATCCGAGTACGGGGCAAGTAGTGCAGCCCCTCGACTACCCAATGCGCCATCACCGTAGGCTTTGACTGAGCGAATATATAAAAAGTCGTCTTCGTCACGAATGGTGCCATTACCCAACATGGTTGAAAGCTCCGGGTCTGTGGCGCTAACCATAGCATAGATACGCACGGGTAAATCGCCTTCTACGGCCTCTTTTAAATAGAAGTCATACACATCTCTTCCCACACCAGCATCGTGCATTGACGTAATACCATTTGCTAGTAAGTGCTTACCTGCAGCGTTGAGCTGTTGCTCGTATATTGCATTGCTGGCTTTGGGTAAGTACTCTTCGATTAATAGCGACGCGTTATCAATAAAAACACCGGTAGGATTGCCGTCAGCGTCTTTAATGATCTCTCCGCCAACGGGAGACTGAGTGTCTTTTGTAATGCCTGCTAGTTCCATGGCTTTAGTATTTACCCACGCAGCATGCCCATCAACGCGCGTTAAAAAGACCGGTCTTTCAGAGACCACTTTATCTAAATCGGCGGCCGTCGGAAACGCTCTGTCAGACCACAGTTCTTGATTCCAACCACGCCCCGTAATCCATGTTTGTTGAGCGTTTGCAAAGGCGTAATCTGCAACCATCTTGGCCGCGTCTTGCGCACTACTGCTCTCTCGCAAATCTACTTCAAGTAAGTTTGCACCTAAGCCAAGTAAATGTCCGTGGGCATCAATTAGGCCTGGCAGCATGACTTTGCCTTCACCATCTATGGTGTCGTCAATAGCTGTTTTATTTTTATCGATATTTAGCGCAAGTACCTTGCCTTCATCTATCACCAGGTTCTTAAATGAGATAAGTTCACCCGCCTCATTGAGCGTATAGCCTTTCACGTTTTCAACTAGAGTTGCAGCGCTTACACTGCCAGCGGTTGTGAAAGATAGCGCGGTGAGTAGCGCTGAGCTTATCGCGGCTAGTCGTATTGTCTTTCTTCCTTGTAATTTGGATTGCGTAGAGTTCATGGTTATCTTCTGCCTTAAGTTCTTTTTCTGGAATTATTATTCTGAGTAGTCGTAATTATCTATGCGGACCGGTATTAGGCCTCAACCTTGTGAGATTCGTCTAAATCGCTAGCGTCAGTAAAATCGAGAATAGGGGGCTGCAATAAAAAATCCCGCTCCCAGATCTTTGCCATACTCGCTTGGCTAATATTACCGCCGCTTAAGATCACCAGTGCGGTTTGACCCGGTGGCGTGTTGGCAGCCCATGCTGCAACCGCAGCCATTGTCATGGCGCACGTAGGCTCTATATGAAGTTTTAACAAGTGATGAAGCCATTGGGTCCAATAGGCAATCTGGAGTTCATCGACTTCGTAAAAATCGTCAAGTTCTTGTAGAAGCGGGAACGTGATATCGCCTACAGAGGGTGTGGCTGCGCCATCTGCTAACGTATTCGGCGCGTGTTCTAGGGCAACAATTTCCCCAGCTTGAAGTGACATTGAAGCATCGTTGGCTTCAGCAGGTTCTGCACCAATGACCAAGGCGTCCGGTTGCAGTGCGCGAGTTGCTAAAAGCGTGCCCGACAGTAACCCGCCTCCGCCACATGGCGCAAAAACGGCATCTATCCTGCCCACTTCATTAAGTGCCTCAAGGGCTGCAGTACCTTGCCCGGCCACAATATCTTCGTGATTAAATGGCGGGATCCAAACAGTATCAGGAGCTTTTGACGCATCTTTTACCGCAGCGTCTGCTTCAGGACGGGTAGGGACTAGCTTTAATTCGGCACCATAGCTTTGCGTAGCAGCAGCTTTTATTGGCGAAATGGTTTCGCTTGCGAAGATGGTTGCCTTAATACCAAAGTGAGCTGCAGCATAGGCCACCGCTTGTGCATGATTCCCAGAACTATTGGCAACCACATGTTTCGGTAAACGACCTTCCTCTTTCAACCGGGCTAAAAAATTCATAGCGCCGCGAATTTTGAATGCTCCAATGGTCTGTAGGCACTCCGCTTTAAACAAAATACGGTTGCCCATCCATTCGTTGAGCAACGAAGATTCGACAATTGGCGTTTGTTTTACGTCGCCTTTTATACGTTCATAGGCTTGTTTTATATCTTCGAAATTTGGGGAAGTACTCATAACATAACGTTCTTTTTATTTTAATCCTTTAATGGGTTATAGCGCCCACGGGGGCTTTTACGCACTAAAAGTAAACAGATGTCTTACAGTGCCAGATACTGCTCGATTACGCCAGAGCCTATACCGCAAAGTGCATAATACCCGTCCGTATAGATAATTACCCAGTCAGTGGCTAAGCAGGTAAAAATTAGTCTTAAAATTTTTCTCACGCAAATGCATTTAAGCGCCGCACAAAATCGCAGTGCGGATGCAAAGCACCTTATGCAAAGCACCTTATGCAAAATACCTTATGCAAAATACCTTATGCATAATATCGTTTAAGATCCTATCGATCATGCTACAGTAACTGCGATAAATAATATTGCGCACAGTATGGGTAAACAGACCGTGGCCGAGTTTGTGGTCGATAACGCGACCGCTGAGGTTTTACGAGAGCTTAAAGTAGATTTCGGTCAAGGCTTTGCTTTAGATAAACCCAAGCCGCTGGCGCATAGAGTTCAATGGCGAGTGAAACTTGCCTCTGCCTAAAAGGAAATGTCATGGGTTTATTTGATACCATCATGGGTAATGCCAGCGAGACGAGCGCTTCAGATGTTCAAGAAGAGCTTACGCCTATACTTGCTGCTAACGAAACCGTTACTTCTGCGTTTAAATTAGTGCGGGATTTAAGCGTATTCACTAATAAGCGTTTAATCCTTATTGATAAGCAGGGCCTGACCGGGCGCAAAGTAAACTACCACTCTATTCCTTATAAATCGATTACGCAGTTTATTGTTGAGACAGCAGGGCATTTTGATACCGACGCCGAGCTTAAAATTTGGCTGTCGGGCAAAGCCGATCCTATTGAGATTGAACTAAGTGCATCGTCTGCTCAGGCGGTACAGCAAAACCTAGCAACCCAGATGTTTAGCTAGAAAACATGGTGATAAAAAAGAAAGCGGGCAGTGTGTGAACTGCCCGCTTTTTTGTTTGCTTCTATAAAATCTTGTTTCGACACGCTTTTTGCTTACTAACGCAACTTCATGCCAGAAACATCAACCGTATAAGGTCTAGAAAACAACGCTAACACTTGCTGAACAAGTCGTAGTGCCGGTCTCACACACTTGGTAGCTGTAACTACCGCCGCCTTTAACGTTAAGCGCGTCAGTATAAGCGCCATCGTTAGCCGTGGTAGCAATCACGTTTCCGTTGCGATATACATCAACATTTGATGACGTAGCGTCAGCCCAAGAAAGATCCACTCTTTGTGTGCCTTTTACCTTATAGCCGGTGGCAGTAAGAGTTAATTCACCTGTGCCACCAGTACCGCCACCGCCAGTACCACCGCCGTTGCCTCCGGCGCAGCCATTTTGTGTAAGGTAAGCATTCATATCAGCCGCTTGGGCAATACCATAACCAAAGAAGTCGTCTTTGCCCGCGGCACCTGCATCCATCGCCGTAGCTTTCAGCGCGCTTCGAATCTCTTCACCTGTACAAGTAGGGTGATTTGACCATACCAGTGCCGCAATACCTGCAACGGCTGGTGTCGCCATTGAAGTACCGCTCATGTAGCCGTAATCACTAGCGCCAATCGAGATATCGATTGTAGATGCTGCAACTAGTGCGCTTCTATCTTCGAACGCTGCACCAACGGCAGGAATAGATGTGTTGTTTGTATCACCTAGCGTACCGTAAAGCATGCCTGGTTCGTTGTTGACAATAACGGCACCTACACCACCAGATAATTCACAGTTGTTCACTTTGTCATAGAACGACACGCTACCGCGGTCGATAACACAAACTTTGCCCGCAGCGCCTGTATCTACCGCATCACCTAAACCTAAGAAGTAGGTCGCAGCCGATGCCGTTCCGGTGTTTTCCATGGCTGATGAAGCAAAACCAACACCGTCAGCACTCATCGCAGATAGAGATGCACCACCTGCAGGATAAGTTGACAGGGTATCTACGCCACCTGCCGTTACTTCTACACAAATGGTTTCATCGGTAGTTACGCGCTTACCGCGACCTGAAGAGCAAGAAGGGTACTGCGAGAAGTCCGCAATGTTGTTATCAGCATCGTTTGCGCCAATCATCATAACTGACGAGTAACCTGCAGGGTAAGAGCGCACGCTATTGCCGTCGTTACCCGCCGCTGCCACTACAAGGCCGCCCGCTGCTACGAAGTTTTTAAACGCATTTTCTTCTGTAGAGTTTGCGCCACCGCCGCCGAGGCTCATGTTGATGATATTGGCACCCGCCTGAGAACATAGTTGTGCTGCTTGTGCTAAATCTGATGAATAACCCCAGCCTGCAGCGTTAAACACCTTAATGATGTGCATATCAACACCTGGTGCCATGCCCACTACGCCAAAGCCGTTATCTGCTGCGCCGATGGTACCTGCTACGTGTGTGCCATGAGGACCGCCGTTTTCAAACCAGTTGCCTGTACCAACATCGTTATCACCGGTAATCGCAGACCAATTGAAGTCGGCATTCGATGAATCTAGCCCAGAGTCGATAACACATACTTTCATGCCAGCGTTGCTATCAAACACAACTTGGTCAGCTTGCGATTGATAAACCGCATAGGGTGTTAATTGGGTTTGTGTTGGATCGCCAGCATCGTCATTAAACAATGCCATTGGTGCGCGCTTTTGGTCCGCTTCAACCAGTTTTACATGTGGGTTGTTAAGTAAACCTTTTACGTCATCTAATGACTTACCGCTGAAGGTTGCTGCAATAAAGCCATCGGCATCAACGTGTATTTGTGCGCCAGATTGCTTCGCAAGTGCTATAACAATGCCTTTTGCGTTGTTGTCTACTTGAATGATGTAACGGTCGTTGTCTGCAAGAGCGCCGAAGCTTGAAAGTGCCAAACCAGCAGCGATTAAAGAAGGGGTAAATTTATTGTTTTTCATAGGTACCACTCTGTTTCACCTGTTGTGTAATCCCACCTTTTTGATTGTTTTTTGTGGTGGGTGAGCAAATTGCTCACTTTCGAACCTACACTATGAAAAAAAATTAAACAAACCTTGTAGTAAAAAATTATTATAAAGTTTAATAACCAAAAAAAGGGCATAAAGATAAATAATCCTTATGCCCTTATATTTCATTTACTTATGGCTACTTAAGCGTTCTATTGAAAAAGTTGGTTATGGTTTTATATAAGTGAATGCCCGTTTGCTTGCCTCGAATGCTGTGCTTCTTGCCCGGGTAATCCATAGTTTCAAACGGAATGGCCAAGTCTTGAAGGTGCTTGTACAACATAGTCGAGTGAGTAAACAGTACATTGTCATCTGCCATGCCGTGGTAAATCAAGAGGTCGCCTTTCAGGTCTTTTGCGTAAGGGAATACTGAAGACGCCGTGTAAGCATCGTCATCCGTATTTGGGTTGCCCATGTAGCGTTCAGTATAGTGGGTATCGTATAAGCGCCAGTCGGTTACCGGCGCACCTGACACACCCGCTGCAAAGTAATCGCCGGCCTTAAACATGGTCATTAGGGTCATGTAACCGCCATAACTGTGGCCGTGAACACCAATGCGTTCAGCATCAACATAAGGAAGCGTGCGCAAGAACTCTACGCCTGCAACCTGGTCGTCCACTTCGATAAAGCCCATTTTTTTATAAATAGGATCTTCAAAGCCTTTGCCGCGATAGTTAGAGCCGCGGTTATCTAGCGTAAATACCACATAACCTTGGTCAACCCAGTGTTGGAATAGCAAACCACGGTTACCCGCCCAGCTGTTTGTTACAACTTGTGCATGAGGGCCGCCGTAAAGGTAAACAATAACAGGGTGCTTCTGTTTAGGATTTTGCTTGGCACTGTCAGGCGTGTAAATTCGATACTTAAGGGTTGCGCCATCTTTTGTAGTGATGTCACCAAACTCAGGTGCCGTCCAGCTATCCATGTAAGCGTGCAGAGGGTGGCCTTCTTCAACCTTGTTCTCTTCAAGCCAGGTAATTCTCTCGCCATTTGCGCTATTTAAGCTAACTTGAGCAGGCGAGTTAATGGTTGAGAAACTGTCGATAAAGATAGAGGCATCTTTACTAAATGCTGCGCTATGGTATGCGCCTAGTTCCGTAATGCGTGAAATCTCGCCGCCGTCTAGTGGCACGCTGTAAACATGGCTCTCTAGTGGTGTGTCTTTACGGCCAGAGAAATATAAACGATTGTTGGCCATATCAATGGCTTCAACGCTGTCGACTACCCAATCACCTTTCGTTAATTGCTTAACTAATTTACCCTCGTTGTCGAATAGGTAAAGGTGTTTAAAGCCGTCGCGCTCAGACGCCCAAATAAACTGGCCTTTGTCTTTTAGGAAGTAAAGATCGTTATGCAGGTTTACCCAAGTATTACTTGTTTCTGTCAGTAATACGTTTTCTTTTTTACTGTTAAGGTCGAACGCGCGAAGTTCCAGTGTTTGCTGGTCACGTGTTTGCCATTGGTAGGTAAAGGTGGTGCTATTTGGCATCCACTTACCGCGGGCAAAATAGATATCTTTGTCTTTGCCTAAATCAACCCAAGTGCGATCGCCAGAGTTGATGTCTTGAATAGCCAACTCCACCAACACGTTTGGCGTTCCTGCTTTAGGGTATTTTTGTTCGATAAGCTTGATGTCGTCAGCGTAAATTTCAGAGCGAGTAATAACGTCTACAGGGCTTTCATCAACCTTGGTAAAGGCAATCTTGCTTTCGTCCGGCGACCACCAATATCCAGTCATTCGGCCCATTTCTTCCTGCGCTACAAATTCAGCCATACCGAATTTGATGTTACCGCCACCCTCTTTGGTGATCGCGGTCTCTTTCCCTGACTCAATGTGCTTTACGTAAAGGTTCTGGTCGCGAATAAAAGAAATGTAGTTACCTTTGGGTGACAATTTAATATCGGTTTCAAAAGCGTCAGTATCTAAAAGTTGCTTCGCCCCTTTTTCGCCTAGCTTGTGATAAAACACGTCGCCCCCTAATGGGAACAGTAAGGCTTTTCCATCGTCTGACCATTGGTAGCTAACAATCCCGCTACCCGATAAGCGCATGCGCTCGCGACGTGCTTTTTCTTCATCAGAAAGCACTTCTTCACCGCTTTGTAGGTCGTTTGAATCGAACAGCATTCGGGTTTGACCGCTTTCAATATGGTATTCCCACAAATCTAGACGTTCGTAATCGGTTTGCTTTCCTTTAAGAAACGTCACTCGTTGACCATCGGGGGATACTTTTAATGAACGTGGTGCATTGCCATCCAGTGACGGCGAAGAGAAAATACGCTCAATTGTGAGCGTTTCGGCGTTTAAAGCAGTAGAGAGCATAGCGGCTCCAATTAAAAGGGCTTTTTTCATTTTTATCTGCATATTTGACTGTCGAAGGTTTGATTGTAGTTATATCAATTTATGATACAAGGTGCGACGTATGAAATCCGCAATGGTGCTAGGAGCGACAGGTTTAGTAGGACGAACGCTTGTAAATATGCTGTTACAGGATAGACGGTACAATGAAGTCACCTGTTTGGTCAGAAAACCGCTGCCTTCTAGCATGTTTAAAGACCCGCACAATAGACTAAAACCTGTGGTTATCGACTTTGAAAACCTTCAGGACTATCAAGGATACTTCAGTGTAAACCATGTGTACTGCTGCTTAGGTACCACGCTCAAAAAAGCCGGCTCTAAGCAAGCGTTTCGGCGGGTTGATTTTGAGTATGTCCACGTGTCAGCGCAGCTTACCCGTGCGCAGCGCGCAGATAGCTTTGTATGGATATCTTCGGTGGGGGCCGATGCTAAAAGCAGTAACTTTTATTTACGAGTAAAAGGTGAGCTAGAAAATGCGATTATGCGGATGCCTCAATTACCCCACGCCTCAGCGGTACGTCCATCATTATTACTAGGCAGTCGCGATGAGTCGCGAACACTGGAAGATATAGCGCAGAAAACAGCGCCCATTTGGCAAAGTATAATGAAAGGGCCATTAAAGAAATACCGACCGGTTCATGCTGTTGATGTGGCAAGGAATATGATGTCGCTGCAGCGTTGGTAGCGAATTATCATAACCTTAACGTGAAGCGTTTTATCACTTGATATAGAATGCGCGGCTTTTAAGCATACAGGCAACTCAATCCGCTATGTTTCGCTGCAAGCAGTTTACGGTGGCACAAGATCATTGTGCAATGAAAGTGAATACAGATAGCCTGATTCTGGGAAGTTGGGTGGATGTTGGTTCTGCTGAATCTATTTTAGATGTAGGCACTGGCAGCGGTATATTGGCACTCATGATGGCTCAAAAAGCCCTTCCCTCAGCGCGAATCGATGCCATTGAAATAGACGAAGGTGCCGCAATGCAGGCAACGTCAAACTTTGAGAACGCTAAGTGGTCTCGTCAACTTTCTATTTTTCACGGTGATATCTGTCATTTTGCGCCCTCGCGCACGTATGATTTGGTTGTGTCAAACCCACCTTACTTTGGCGAAGCACGCAAAAATACCAACGCTTATGGCAATCAGACCAAAGCTCGCAATATTGCAAGGCAAACAGCAAGCCTCGATCCTAATGCGCTTTTTAGCGCAAGCAGCGCAGCATTAAGTGACGGGGGGAGCATGTATTGTTTATACCCTTCGAGTATTAAAGTTGACGTAAGCCAAATAGCCGCCAACTGTGGCCTATATTTGGATAGAGTACTGCATATCAGGCATTCGGCACGCAAAACACCTTATCTCTGCGCTTTTCATTTCAATAAGTCTTCATCTATATCGTGCAGTGAAAAAATGTCTGAACTAAACGCAATGGACAGTAAAAATACACTGACTATAAGAAATGAAGCGGGAGATTACACGGACGAGTATAAAAGCCTTTGCCAGCCCTTTTATTTAAATTTCTAACGAGTAGTTAAACAGGAAAATCGTCTTAATGAATATTGTCGCAGAAGCGTTTGGTGCGGTCGCTGTTGTCCTAAATTTTATAGGGTACCGTCAATTCAATGTAGATAAATACTTACTTATTTCGGCTTTTGCATTAGCCGCCTTGAGTGTTCACTTTTTTATGCTCGATGCAATGGCGGCAGGGATAGGCACCTTACTTGCGAGCGCACGGAACATTATTGCAATTAAGCACAGAAGTCACATCATCTTATTCTTTTTCATTGCGATAAATATGGGGTTTTTAGCCTATGAATGGTTTGTACTCCAGCACGATTGGATAATTTTTGTCGCTTATACTTCGTCACTGATTTTCACCATTGGCTCACTTGTTATTCGCGATACACACACTATTAGGAAGGTGTTTCTTATCGCAGAAACGTTAGGGCTCATTTACGCCATCTCTGTTGGCAGTATTTTTGGTACGGTGTTTAACGTAAGCAATTTAATAAGCATCGTGAGTAAGCTGCGCAAGCCCTAGCTATTCATAACTACGAATACTTCTCAATCCCGCGTCAGTAAAGGCATATACCAAAGTTCAATGAGCTAAAGTTCAATTTCAAATTAGGTATATAAGCGTATGATTATTAATTAGTGAGTATAGTTTCAGTAATTTTTCCTCGAGATGAGTGGAAGTAGACTCTGTATGCAGTAGTGAAGGGAGTATGCGCGATGAACTCATTTGATAATTCTAAAGAAATTGAACGCTCTAATTGGCTTGAACAGTCATTTCAAAGCGCCATTAATAACGGCGCTGCAATCAATGTCTATGAGCAAGCAAAAGTTTTCCGAAATGCTGCGTCAGCAAATGATAAACCTCGCCTTGTAGAAGCCAGAACCAGCCTCGAGACAGAGACACTTTGGCAAAAACGCCTTTTCATGCTGTTGGAAGCTGAAAATAAATTGTTAAAAGTGATACGTTTACGTAAAATCACTGGTATATTTACCGTATTGAGTGTGGCTGTTTTTATATTTTCCCTGTTCGTGGCCCCTTCGATGTCTCCTATGGCGTTTTACAGCTTGGCCGCTGTGGCAGCATTTGGTGCGGCCACCTATCCAGCGTGGTTTTTAATTTCGAAAAGCAATAGGAAACGAAGAGACCAAATCTCTGGCTTGTTTTACAAAAGTAATCATGAAGTGGAGACGTCAGACGGCAAGATGACGTTAATCAACAGGGCGAACTATGCAAGTGTAACGCAAATACACATACTGGATCGCAAACTTGGATTACCCGCAAACACATAGGCATCATTATACTTCTAAGCTAATTACAGTATTGGTAGTCGCGTCTCTTGTCCTTGGGGCGCTGCTACTAGCGCCAATGGATGCGCTAGGACAACTCCTTTCCTCAATCGTCATTCTCATCGTCATATCGCTTTGCAGCAGTGAAGCAAGACATACTCAAAAATATCAGCATTTATTTCGTGTTTTCGCACTGGTGTTGGGCATAGCCCTCAGTGTTCGATACTTGCTATGGCGAGGTATTTATACGCTGACGTATTCTGACTTTCTGTCAATGATCGCCGTCTGGTTGCTGTTTGGCGCTGAAATATATGCGGGCGTCACGTCAGTATTAGGGGCTATTGTTAACGCGTTCCCGCTTAGTCGGCCTTTGCTTTCACTCGAAGGCATCGACAAATCTACGTTGCCCAGTGTGGATGTTATGATTCCAAGCTACAACGAAGACGAAGATATATTAGAAGTGACCATTCGGGCAGCGCAAATGCTCGATTATCCCAAGGACAAACTTTATATCCACCTGCTGGATGATGGCGGAACAGATCAAAAAATTAACGCTGATAACCCAGTGGCAGCGGCAGCAGCAAAACAACGCAGAAAAAGCCTTCAGGCCCTTTGTGAGCGACTAGGTATCACTTACCACACGCGGGCAAAAAATGAGTTTGCAAAAGCGGGTAACGTGAATAGCGCAATCCAAAATACGACCAGCGACTTAATCGTTATCTTAGACGCTGACCATGTCCCTACATCAGACTTTTTAGATAGAACCGTACCTTGGATGCTCAGGAACGAGAACGTATTTCTTGTTCAAACGCCTCATTTTATGGCGAACCCCGATCCCGTTGAGCGCAACTACTTCTCAGCATTTACCCGTATGCCGTCAGAGAACGATATGTTCTATGGCACCATACAAAAAGGGCTTGATTACTGGGGAAGTTCATTTTTTTGTGGTTCTGCTGCGCTGATGCGCAGAAAACATTTAGATTTGGTTGGCGGCATCTCTGGAGAGTCTATTACTGAAGATGCAGAAACGGCACTTGATTTACATAAAATGGGCTATGAGTCTGTTTATGTCGATAGACCCATGGTGAGTGGGTTGGCACCAGAAACCTTCGACGCCTTCATCCAGCAACGCATGCGCTGGGCACAGGGAATGACCCAAATTTTACTACTTAAGAAACCTTACAAAGCAGAAGGTTTGAAGTGGTATCAGCGCGTTGGCTACATGAGTTCAATCATGTTTTGGCTATTTCCCTTCGCCCGAATTATCTTTCTCCTTATGCCGCTGGCATATCTGGTGTTTGGTCTTCAGGTCTACCATGCATCAATACTTGAGATTTTTGCTTATACGCTTCCTCATGTGATTGCAACCTACATGATTTCCACCATGTTATTTGGGCGAACTCGATGGCCTTTGGTCTCTGAGCTTTACGAAATACTCCAATGTGCGTTTACACTGAATGCTTTGACCAAGGTTTTTTTAAAGCCAAGGGCGCCTTCATTTGTAGTGACGCCTAAGGGCGAAAGCTTAGAAAAAACGTTCGTATCGCCCCTATCTTCTATTTTCTATTGGTTAATTTTAGTGATTACTTTTGCGCTGGGCAGTGGAATTTATAAATTCATAACAGAGCCACTCACGCGAGAGTTAACGGTAGTAGTAATGCTATGGAATGGTTTCAATTTAGTATTACTGTTATCGGTTCTCAGTGTTTTACTAGAGAGAAAGCAAGTAAGAAGCCAAGCGCGACTACCGGCAACCAATAGCGTTGTTATCAAAACAAGCAATGATGAAGCGTGGGTGGGGGACTTGGTGGATTTGTCATTAGGTGGGGCGCGATTGCGACTAAAAGGAGCAGGGGCGCTTGTGCCTGAAAATGCGACCTTCACCTCATGGAGTCATGCATTAAATAAAAACGTGCATATACCAATTAAGGTGTTGCACTACGACAGTTCGTCAAAAATGTTAAGGGTGCGCTTTGCCCCTCAAAATGAAGAACAAGAAAACGAAGTCGTTGCCTTTTCACTGTGTGATAGTTTACGTTGGATGTCGTTTCAACGAAGAAGAACAAGAGCTATTTCATACTGGTTCGGCGCGAAACATGTGTTGAAAGTTGGGTTAAAACCAGTTTTCATGCATTTGCTTGTATTAATGGGGAAATTCGCCGGTAAATTAGGTCTACGTGCTAATCCGGCAAAGGAAAATCAATGATAAAAAAATACCTTATTTCGCTGTTGTGTTTGTGCCTGCCATTTACCCTGGTAGCAGAAACAAATTCATACCGATTAACCGATTTCTTTGGGGCGGGAAGTACGGTTCGCCTGCAAGGTAAATCAGCGTCAGTAGACATTCCTATTCCACTGAGTTCAGTGGCTGATGTAGACAGCGCATTGCTCACGCTAGAAGTAGTGAGTTCACAAGCGTTGATAAAGAAACGTTCTCAGCTTTACGTCAGATTCAACAATGCAACCATTGGGCAGATTGCGTTTGACCCCGATAGACCCTCCCTGGTGTCTGAGGTTACTATTCCGAAGTCTTTGTGGCGAGCTGGTTTTAACTCACTCACTCTTGCTGTAAGTCAGCACTACGCTGAACAATGTGTCGATGGTAATGCGCCGGAGCTATGGAGTGAAATCAACGTCTATAACTCTACGTTGAAAATAGCAACGTCAGTAAATGAAAAGCGCTTTACCTTAGAGGCATTGAGTGGATTTTTTAACCCGGGTATTGGCGGCCAACGTAACGTACAACTTTACACGGCAAGCGAGACAGACCCAGTTATTAAGCAGCAAACGTTACCGATTGTTGCGCAGGCACTGGCCCTCAGAAACCAGTATCAACCTCTAATTATTCAACACGATAATGTCGATGATGAATATGTCCTTCCGCAGCTAGAGCAAACCGATAATAACTATTGGGATGAACAAAACGTGGCTCGATATGAGCGCACGGCGTGGTACTTAAAGGCAAAGCAACAACAGTCGGTTCATGTGTTAGTGGGTACTGTAGATGCATTATCTCCGGTGCTTTCTGACGAAGTAATTAACGATATTGATGGAGCATTTTTAAAGGCAGAGCGCACCCCTGCGTTCGTCAAAGACAGTCAAGTTATCGTGCCGGCTAGCTATCGACTAATTGTAAGCGGGACAACCCAAGATGAAGTGCTAGCGGCTGCAAAGGCCTTGGCAGTCATGGATGATGCTATTAACCCAATCTCTCAAGTTAAGGTTTTGTCTCAGTCGCAAATGCAGGCGAGTTCACTCCAGCGCAATCGAGTTCTCAATCCTGACAACCACTACACGTTTGAAGACTTTGGGGCGACGACCACACAATTTAGAGACGAAGGCGACTTCAATAGGCGTGTTTCATTCAGACTGCCTGCTGATTTTTATGTTCCTGAAAATGCGTCGGTGAGTTTGCTCTTAGATTTTGGCTATGGTGCTGGATTTGGACCTGGCTCGGTGATGAATGTAAGTGTGAACGATGAATTAGTCCATGGTTTGGCACTGAATAATATCAACGGTCAGTCGTACAGAGATTACCAGTTACGCATTCCTGCAAGGTTTTTCAAAGGTGGCGTAAATAATTTGGACTTTGCAGTAACGATGAGACCTCCCCTTGCTGGCGTCGCATGCGACGATGTGCCGGGGTCACACATGGTTTTTCAGCTTGATAATTCTTCGGTGATTGAGCTTCCTGATGCCGGCAACGTAGCTGTGCAGCCTAACCTTGCCATGCTGTCTGAAACCGCCTATCCGTTTGCTCGTTACAAATCAGCTCCGGCTTCGACAATTGCAATCCCGTCAGACGATTACTTCAATGCTGCGTTAACGCTTTCTGCAAAGTTGGCGCAGGCGGCACAAGCGCCTTTGCTTAATCTTCAGATAACAAGGGGAAGTGATATTTCTGTTGATGGTTCAGTCATTGTTCTGGGAACACCAGATACGCTTTCAAGCATTGAACAAGCCGAATTCAGTACGGCAATAGAGGCGACCAAGCGCTGGTCTTACAGGCTGCAAAATACACTGCACAACCAAGTAAGAAATTTGACAGATGACAAGTCCTTCAAGGAAATGCGCGTCGACGGGCACACGGTACAAGAAAATGAGTTGGGCGAGCAGGCGATACTCACCGCGCAAGCACACCCCGTTTCGTCGCAAACAGATACCCTTTTTATCATTGCTGCGCAAACACCAGAATTACTTGAAGCGAGAGTAGAAGATTTGGTTAGCTTGTCTTTATGGGGGCAAATGGCCGGAGACTTCTTTGCGTGGAAAGACCCGTTATCGCCCTCGCTTATTATGCAAGTGAGTGAAAAGTTTGAATTGGGTGAAGCTGACGATAGCTGGTTGCACTTAAGACTGTGGCTTTCCAACAACCCTTGGTATTGGTTAATTGGCTTTATCGTTTTGGTCTTCACTGTCAGCATGATCATCTACATTTTACTGAAACGTAGAAATGAGCAAGTACAAGACTCATGGTAACGCCAAAAAAAGCAACAAGGGCATTATCAATACTTGTTTTTCTTTTTTTGATAGTGTCCTGTACTAATAAAGAAGAAAGTGCTTTTAAAACGCAGTTTATTGCCTACAAAGCGCTGTTTGTTGATGGGGGCCGTGTGGTCGATACGGGGAACGACGACGTTTCTCATAGCGAGGGCCAAGGGTACGGGATGCTCTTCGCTATTGCAGCGGATGATCAAGGCACCTTTAATGCATTATGGCAATGGACCAAGCATACGCTTAGGCGTGACGATGGGCTCTTTAGCTGGCGTTACCGCCCCTGTGCAGACAATGCATCTTCTTGCATTGATGACCCGAATAACGCATCAGACGGGGATATATTAATTGCGTGGGCACTGTTGAGAGCGAGCGAAAAATGGGGCGTCGACGGGTTTAAAGAAGACGCACGAGCCATAGTCAGCGCGATTGAAAATACCTTATTGGTTGAATATGACGAGGCTGTTTTGCTTTTGCCCGGAGAATACGGGTTCATTGCAAAAACAGAGGGAAAAACCAGCTTGCAGCTAAATATGTCTTACTGGGTTTTCCCTGCACTTACCGATTTATCATCGCTTTCCTCAACGCCATCCAAATGGAAAGAACTTTATGAAACCGGGGTGTCCTTGCTCTCAAGCATGCAGTTCTCATCCTACCGTTTGCCGAGTGATTGGGTACGATTTGAACCTAATCATGCCGATGTGAAGCCCATAGCTGCGGTAGGCAATCTAACATTAGAAGATGTCATATCGGCTGAATTTGGTTTTAATGCTGTAAGGATCCCGCTTCAACTCGTATGGTCAAAGGCGTTTCGTGGCGATAGTGCACTAGCAGAGCGCATGCTCGCGCCATACTATGCGTGGTGGTCGCTAACCCCTACGCCTGCGACGGTAAATTTACTTACCGAGAAAACGGCGGAATACGAAATGACTGACGGCATGCGTGCGGTGAAAATGGCAGTGAACAGCATCATGCATTCAGAGGCAGCGGATTGGCCAACGATTAATCGTAAAATGGATTACTATTCGGCAAGTTTAACTTTACTGTCAATGCTAGCGGTAGCGGATAATCCCTCGTGAAAGATCTATTCAAACGTACTTCTCTAGCCCTGACCATGGGCGCATTGACCATGGCGATTGCACCAACCCAAGCGCTTGGGCAAACCAAAACAACCTATAAAGAGAAAGATCTCGGACTATTACCAGCGCCGCAAGCGCAGCCTGATTTAACCGGTCTCTGGTACCATATTAATGAGCGACAGGTAAAGCAGGCCAATGAAGAATTTGGTCGATTAAAGGCGCTTTATCCTGGGTGGCAAGTGCCAAAAGACATTGAAACCGAATTAAACAGAATTAACGGTAGATTAAAGGTTGCCAAAAAGCCTGATGCTACAAAGCTGTCTAAGCCAGAAAAGTTAACGCTTGTTCCCCAAGAGCGCGAGCTAACGGTTTCTAAAACGGCTTCTCCTGCTGCACCGTTAGAGCAATTTGCCCAACTTACGCCAAAGGCCCGCGCTAACGCTTCAGTACAAGAAGTGAAGAGACTCATTGTACTGAGTAACCGGTTAATGCGAACAGATTTTTACCTTTTAATGGGGTGGACCGCCATTGATAAGGGCATGCTCGATACGGCGGCGCAGCAATTTGCACAGGCATTAAAGGTGGCTGTTCGTGACGTGGATAAACAATCAGCCCAACAAGGACTCAACAGCGTTACGGGAATTAGGTTACAGCAAGCATTATCATTGCGCGACGTTGAAGCACTTAAGCGGTTTCTTGAGTCTGATAACAGCAAGTATGTCATCGATGTCCTACAGGGTGAGGCGTGGCAGCAATACGATGCTGAAAATTATACATTTGCTGAAGCGCTGTTTGACTTGGTGGGTGACAACGAAGGCAAGTATTTAGCACTCATCGCACAGAAAACAGACGCAGCAAAGCACGATGCCTTTACGTTGGCATGTGGTATCAATACAGAAGCCTTTATTCGACGGTGTGCTGATGCGCTGGCATCGCGACAAGCACAGTTTTACGACACGATGCGCTACAAACAAAGTGTTGAAGCTGGAGAAGCGCTCGCTCAACTAAGGCCGCTAAGTCTCGATGAACAAGCGCTCATTGGTTGGGCTGCCAAAGAGATACAGGATATTGCAACAGCAACCACAGCGTTTGACAACGTGCTCTCGAAAACACCCCAAAACGCCATTATCGCTAACGAGTTAGTCACGCTTAACCAAAAAGATGAGGCAACATTGCGCCGTTTAGCGCTCAAGCACGCTGCGGTAAACGCTATTGTGCAACGTTCCAATGCGCAAAATGCGTGGCCAAGAAAGCAGTTTCAGCTTGCTTATAACAGCCAAGAACAACGCGCTGTTGCAGCGCAAAGCAAAAACGGCCTGAGTGCGATATACGGCCTTAATACGCGTAGCCGAAGTGGACAAGAAGGGTTGGGTAACTTCGATGTATTATCACAGTATATTGGTATCGGCAGCGGTTATCAAAACTGGCTGTGGCAAGTGAGCCTCGATTATAAGCAGTTCTACAGCGGACAACCACAAAGCGGCGATTGGTTTGGCAATAATCAAATTGGCGATAGCTTTAACGGAATAAGTGGTTTTGAAGACAAAGGTCTTCGCGCTGAAGCACAGTACCAGTCACCAGGCTTTAACTTTTACGCCAACTTAGAGTATGCCATGTTCGATCAGCCTGTAGGCGCTAAGGTGACAGGTCAAATTTCAGCAACGCAATTTCTTACTCGCTCAACGGTAGCTGCCACTTTGTTTAGACGAGCAAAGGACGACAGCCTGTTAAGTCAAGCGGGGACGTTTAATGCCGCGCACGCCCAGCCATGGGGCTATGTAATAGAAAGTGGGGTGCGAGGATTAGTGGCTTATGCCGTAGCCGACAATTGGTCTGTCGCGGGCACTGCGCAAGTGAGTCGCCTTGAAGGAGAGCGCGTTGCCGACAATAGTATGCTATCGCTGCGTGGCGATGTAAGTTATGACATTGCCAATAAGGTGTCATCACGCCTTGACTATTGGCGCGTTGGGCCGTTTTTAAGCCATACGAGTTATGATAAAAACCTGAGTGGCTTCACGATAGGTAACGGCGGCTATTTTAGCCCAAGCCAGTTTATGAGCGTTGGGGGCTATTCAGAGTTATTAACGCTTGAAGCTTTAAACTGGCAAGTAAGACTGCGCAGTTCACTTGCGCTATCTCGTGTAGAACAGGACGATGACCTACGTTTTCCTCTTGGTGGGGAAGGGGCCGGTGTCGAAGAGGGCGTTTCTCTTGGTAAAAGCACCGATACAGGGTTAAGCGGCAATCTTATGGCGGAAGGGCAGTACCGTTTCAACAATAATTGGATCATGTCCGGTTATATTGGCAAAGCATTCGCGGTCGAGTATCAAGCGTTCGAGGCAGGAATTCAGATTAGATGGCGAGAAGGGCAGGGCGACGGCGTAACGAGCGATGAACTGATATTGTCATCGCCGCGATTAAGCGGCTTTGCATTGTAAAGCCGCTTTCATGTGAAGGCGATCGGTCGTTAATCGAGCGTTAGTTCGCTTTTCTTCGTCTAACTAACATAAAGCAACCTGCACCGAATAAAAGCGCGATTGAAGCAGGTTCACTTACGTTGATTGCGCCGAAACGATAGTTATTCACTTGGCCTGTTGGTGCATTGTAGTTTTGACCTTCGTCGTTAACCAGTGGCACCAATGGGGTTGTTAGACTATTAGCAATAACATTTCCATCTACATGACCATTATAGAAGCTAAGCTCTGCATATGGCGCCAATACACTGCCTTTAACTCCTACACTATGCAGCGTAAGAAAATCAGCATCGACAAAATTGAATAAAATGTTGTTGGTGTAAAGCCCATCGTGACGTTGACCAATATTGTTGTCGTTGTCCCTATACTGGCCGTTTTCTCTGAAGTATTTGTTTTCCTGCGTAAACGCAGTATTAAAAAAGCCAGTATTGAAAAGCTCTACCGACTCACCATATACATTGATGATGTTATAGCTGGTGGTAGAAAAATCATAGACAATGCCTTTGTCGGCAGCACTGAACCACGCAGAGTCAATGTTGTAGATGTTAATATCATCAGAGCCTGAGAAGGTGATGGTATTCAGCTTTGCCGTGTTAGGGTCGTTGCAAGCCACCACTTTTTCCGGATCTGCTTTTTCTGTGCACGACAATGTTGTTGTGCCATTTGCAGACATAGACGCAAACGCTTGAGATTGAGCGGTAACCTCAGCAGCCATGGCGTTGAAATCAATATTATTCACATCCGCTTTACTCACGCTGCCTTGCACAACAGAGGTTGCAGTGGCCCAGTTAATCGCAGTGTAGTTGCTTACATCGTTAAGTGTCACAGTGCCGTTCACTTCGCTACTATCAAGCTCAACGTTTGACTCAGCAAATACATTACCATTTTCAATTTGAGAGCCATACACGCTGGTATTACTAGCATTGTCGTAAACACTATTGGGCCCACCAAGTTTAATGGTGTTGGCGCGAACATCGCCTGAAACCACGTTTGAATTGCCCAGTTTAACGTCACCTTGTGATGAGATACCGCCAGACTTTACCGTCGAGTTGATCAAATTCACGGTTTGTTGTGCATTAATAGCATTGTCGAATGACAACTCAGAGCCAAATACCATACCCGACACAGTCGTTGGTCCACCGTGCACGTTACCGCGAGTAAAATGCAGATTGCCGCCGACAGCAAGCGCCGATTCTGATAAGTTTGGTGATAGCAATAAGCCAACGTTAAAGTCGGTGACGCGCATTTCTCCACCAACCGCAAGACGACCTTCTACATCAGAAGATTGGCCCTCGAAATTTTGGAAAATGAATGCGTTGTAATTGAATGCTTCACTTAATTCAATTTTTGCCGCAGACACATGTGTGGCTGACGTAACTGCCGCGAACACAGCAGTGTAGAGTATTTTTTTATTCATTATGGCTCCAGTGACATCCGAGTCTGGAACCGAGTTTCAACATGGATTTTCCAGACACACCGAATAATATGATCTGAACAAAATTTATGCGATAGCACAAGCGATACTTTGGTATAAGGTCTTATACCAACCCGCATAGATAATTGCCCATGCGGATTGGTATATACGAAAAAAGCCACCCGAAGGTGGCTTTTGAACGATGTAATCTAGTTAGAAGTTATCAGCTCTTCTTCTTAACTAGAACAGATACTTTTTCAATACCTGCGATTTTAACTTGGTTCATTACTTCTACCACAGTACCGTGCTCGCTGTCTTCGTGAGCCTGGATAGCCGCTGAATCCGTGTTATTTTCCGCTAGGTATGTTTGCGTGTTTGCAACCACACGACGAATATCAACTTCACGACCACCCATCATAATTGTGCCATCAGCATCAATACGGATAGAAAGCGCTTTTGAAGGCTTATCGTTTTTAGCTTGATTATCTTCTGGACGGTTTACGTCTAAACCTTTCTCTTTCACGAACGAGGTCGTTACGATGAAGAAAATCAACATGATGAACACGATGTCCAACATGGGGGTCATATCAATCTGAGCCTCGTCTTCAGCCGAGGTATGCTTCTTTCTTTTCATCTCGTCTTCTTTCTTCTGTTACGTTCGAGCCATTTAGTATACTGCTTGTTACAAAAATATACAGACTTTTGTATAAAAACAGTGTGCTCATTAACACTTGTTGTTTAGAAAATACTCAGTTTCACGGTAATAAAACAACAAACTAGGTTTGTTTTCGTGAAATAGCGACACCTAATTGGTAAAAATACAACATCAATGCCTGATTGAGTGATTTACGCAAGTTACCATGAGGATAAATGCCAAGTCTAGCTTCCGTTGATTTTTTTGTTCCCTGCACCAAAAACGCATTTTTGATCTCGTGATCTTGGATACAGGCTTCAAATGCTCGGGCAGCCATCTCCTGAGGCATAGCATAATAATACATTTTCAGCGCGCGATCAGCCTCTACGGATCGCACAAAGTACTCATTGGGCCTCTTTTGATCATTTAGGAACAATAACGAGAAGCAATCGCTCAATTTTTGATTCAATGGATGTGAGTGCATTGGTGCATTGTCTAGCCATGCTTGAGTGGCAAACGACCCCGGGGCAACGCCATCAAACATACGCGGAGCAATATAGTGGTCAAACGCGTGGTATTTATATACACCTATTTTTTGTATTCTTTAAATGTATGGAAGAGTAAATAGCTCTTAATCCTGAGGGATCCCCACGAATTTAGCATGTAATCTTGCTCATGCAAGCTTCAGCGGTGAGTTCATCAAGCCAGCGGATCGTCTTTTTCCACTGATGCAGGGTAAATCGCATTGAGGTGTTAAAAGCTCT
>Ga0181596_10000034_pt1 | contig 122632 bp, 116 predicted proteins | sample 041ome_6_FD_148655 | JGI IMG/M metagenome (GOLD analysis project Ga0181596, IMG submission 148655) | Coastal salt marsh microbial communities from the Groves Creek Marsh, Skidaway Island, Georgia - 041402US metaG (spades assembly) | ecosystem: Environmental > Aquatic > Marine > Intertidal... | reverse complement strand
GAATTTAGCACGCTTGAGTCCTATTAAAGACAGTATGAAAGGTAAGCTGAAGCAGGCGGCGTGGTCTGATGAAGTCAGAGAAAAACTCTTGTTTGCTTAAATTTTATTCAAGTATGATTTTGCCCTGAGTGAGCACTAAAGGGTAGTAGACATGTTTGATTGGTTTCATTGGCTGAACCTTGCGGGCGTTGCCGTTTGCGCAATTTCCGGCACCCTCATGGCCTATCAAAAGCGTATGGACGGTTTTGGCGTGGTGGTCCTCGCCAGTGCGACGGCCATTGGCGGCGGAACGCTGCGAGATGTGATGTTGGATGTACCCGTATTTTGGATTGCCGATACCGATTACTTATACACCACGCTTATCGCCGCCTTTATTCCCATAATATGGCTAAGAATAAGCCCAAGATTTCCTTTCCACTATCTACTTATTGCCGATGCGTTCGGCTTAGCATTGTTTAATGTGGTAGGGATAGAAAAAGCCTTGGCGAACGACACTGGCATGGCCGTAGCTGTGGCCATGGGAACCATTACTGGCGTTTTCGGGGGGTTGTTACGAGACGTTATTTGTCGCGAAGTTCCGCTGGTTCTAAACGGCGAGCTCTACGCGATGACCTGTATCGCAGGGGGCATTGTGTATGGTATTGGACTGCAATTCGAACTCGCTACACAGTGGTGCGGGATCGCTGCGCTTATTACAACGGTATTGTTTAGACTCGGCGCTATGCGTTGGCACTGGCAGCTGCCTGTTTTCTACAACGACCATCACTGATTCATATGAGACCGCGCAGCGCATAGTAACCACCCACTATGCGCTGTGAGCAGCCTAAGTAAATCCGGTCGTTAGTACAGTTACATCCTCGTTCCACTCTCATTACAGTTTTGCACTTGGGCGACAGCAGAATTCTCTGGCTGCGCCTTTACTTTTTTATATTCAATACCGTGAAAATTGGCAGTGTAGAGAAAGGAGTGGGCTACATTATGGGTATGGCTGTCGTTAAAACGTTTGCTGGCCAAGGTGTATCAGCGCCAGAGGTGAGTGTGGAAATTCATCTTGCTAACGGATTACCCGCATTTCAACTGGTCGGCATGGCAGAAACCAGTGTGAAAGAAGCCCGAGAACGGGTGCGAAGTGCGCTTATCAACAGCGGCTTTGAATTTCCCGCCAAACGAATAACCGTTAATTTAGCACCTGCTGATATTCCCAAATTCGGCGGGCGATTCGACCTTCCGATCGCCGTAGGTATTTTGGCAGCGTCGGGCTATATTTCAGATACCAGCTTATTAAACATTGCGTTTGTCGGCGAGCTTGCTTTGAATGGGGAAATCAAGCCCGTTAACGGCCTTATTCCTGTGGTAATGGCGGCCGCTAACGAAGATATAGCGTTGGTGTACCCTGGTGACAATGATATTGAAGCCGCGCTCGTGTCCCATGCAACACGCTTTCCCGCCTTTGATTTACTGTCAGTTTATGAACATCTTACTGGGAACAAGAAGCTCGCGAAGGGTAAGCCGTTTGTCTCACAGTCACCGAGTACCACGCTTACGGGATGGGACGACATTATTGGCCAAGAGCAAGCTAAACGGGCACTCATTATTGCAGCAAGTGGCGCACATAATCTCTTGATGGTAGGGCCGCCCGGTACGGGAAAAAGCTTATTAGCAAGCCGTATGTTGTCGCTATTACCTGATATGAGCGAAGAAGAAGCCCTCGAAGTTGCTGCTATTCATTCAGTCAAAGGTGAAAAATTGCATGCAGAACGATTCTTAACCCGCCATTTACGCTCACCCCACCACACCAGTTCTGCCGTAGCATTAACTGGAGGCGGATCTCACCCAGTACCGGGTGAAATATCGCTGGCTCACAACGGCATTCTGTTTTTAGATGAACTGCCGGAATTTGGACGAAAAGCACTGGATGTGTTGCGCGAACCACTCGAAACCGGTGACGTGCATTTATCTCGAGCATCAGGAAGCGCCACATACCCAGCCAACTTTCAGTTAGTGGCGGCGATGAACCCGAGTCCGACAGGAGATATTGATGATAATCGGTTGACGCCACAGCAACAGCTTAACTACTTAAACCGATTGTCGGGCCCGCTGCTTGATAGAATAGATATACAGGTAGAAGTACCTCGACTTCCTGACTACGACCTGCCAGAGCGCGCCAATAGGCCTAACGACTCGTTACACGCAACGCGAGAGCGGGTTATTGAAGCAAGATACAAACAAGAAAAACGGCAAGGAAAGCCCAATGGTGCGCTGCATGCCGGTGAGCTGGCGGATATTTGCTTGCTTGATGACGCCGACTTACGGTTTCTACAAGCAGCCGCTAAACAACTCAATTTATCCATGCGGGTATTTCACCGCACACTAAAAGTTGCCAGAACGATTGCCGATCTTGAAAATGAGCAAGCGGTATCACGAGCACATATGGCAGAAGCATTAGGTTATCGCGCCCTTGATAACCTCATTAGGCAGTTGAGCACTAGTTGAGTTCTGCTTTTGCCTTACAATTACGCACGAGATTGCAAGTTTAGCTGCATAAACGCGTTAATAAGGGGGTCGTTTTGCTTGTCTTGCAAGCAACATAAACCAAGGGCATAAGGCTCAATATCTGCCACTGGTATTTGCGTTACCGCACCGGCCATGCTGGAATGATCGAGTACCACTTTTGGCACAAATCCCACACCACATTCAAGAGCCACCATGCTCACGATGGCCTCGTTGCCACCGACATAGGCATAGACATTGGGGCGAATACCGTGCTCGGCAAACCAGTGATAAGCCGTGCGCCGCGTTGGCCCGGTTTCAGGCATTATCACTTGATGCTTTGTCCAGTCTAACTGGCTCAGTTGAGTGAGTCGCCATTCTCTTGGAGCAATGAGCACCAAAGGCACATTATCAAGGGCAGTGAAATACAAATCTGTCGGCATATCTGGGGTGTAAATAGCAATAGATAAGTCGCACTGCTTGCCTTTTACTTTTTCAATTGCAAGGGCTGGATCGCCCGTAATTAGCCGTATATCCACGCCCGGATGCTGTTGCCTAAATTGCCTAAGCATCGCGGGCAAGTGGCTTTGACTGGCCGTTACCGAGCAAAATACGCTGAGTTCCCCCTGTAATGCGTCGCTATCTGCTTTTAAATCTACCTTTAATTGCTGCCAATCTTTTAAGGCTTGCTTTGAAAACGACAGCAACTTATGCCCACTGTGAGTAAGCGCGACCTTGCGGTTATCACGTTTAAACAAGGTGCAGCCTAACTCGTCTTCAAGGCGTTGAATAACGCGGCTTAACGTAGAGGGCGATACATACATGGCCTCGGCAGTAACACCAAAATGCAGGCTGGTCGCGAGGTGATTAAAGAGTTGTAAACTGCGAAAATCCATAAATATTTCACTTTTTGCAATATTATCTTGCAAATATATCATTTTCCAAAACAAAAGAAATCTTTTAGTCTCACTACCAAGTCGTCATAGACGAGGTCTGTCAGCGCCAAGGTCGGTGTTTGATATTGACAAAAATGAATGTTGTTCGGAAATTTTTATGGCTAATTATTTCAACACCCTGTCACTTCGCCAGCAGTTAGATCAGCTTGGCCGCTGCCGTTTCATGGCACGCGAAGAATTCGCTGACGGTTGTCAGTTCTTAAAAGGCAAGAAAATTGTCATTGTAGGCTGCGGCGCGCAGGGCCTTAACCAAGGCCTGAATATGCGTGATTCAGGGTTAGATGTTTCTTATGCGCTGCGTCAAGCGGCTATTGATGAGCAACGCGACTCATACAAGCGCGCAACCAGTAACGGATTTACCGTTGGTACATACCAACAGCTCATTCCAGAAGCAGATGTGGTTTATAACCTTACGCCTGACAAGCAGCACGCTAGCGTAGTAGAAGCCGTTATGCCGCTTATGAAAGAAGGTGCAACATTAGGTTACTCTCACGGTTTCAATATTGTTGAAGAAGGCCAGCAAATTCGTAGCGATATCACAGTAATTATGTGCGCACCGAAAAGCCCAGGTTCTGAAGTACGTGAAGAATATAAGCGTGGCTTCGGTGTTCCAACACTTATTGCCGTGCACCCAGAGAACGACCCTGAAGGAAAAGGTTGGGAACAAGCCAAAGCACTCGCAAGTGCAACAGGCGGTGACCGCGCGGGTGTACTTGAGTCATCTTTTGTGGCTGAAGTTAAATCTGACCTTATGGGTGAGCAAACCATCTTATGTGGTATGCAACAGGTTGCAGCGGTACTTGCGTTTGAAAAAATGGTTGATGATGGTATCGACCCAGGCTACGCAGGTGCACTTATTCAGTACGGCTTAGAAGCCATCACTGAAGCACTGAAGATTGGCGGCGTTACTCACATGATGGACCGTCTATCAAACCCTGCGAAAGTGAAAGCGTTTGAGCTTTCTGAGCAGTTAACTGATTTACTACGTCCGCTATTTGAAAAGCACCAAGACGACATCATCAGCGGTGAGTTCTCTCGCACTATGATGGAAGACTGGGCAAATGGCGATGCTAACCTACTTAAGTGGCGTGAAGAAACCGGTGAAACCGCGTTTGAAAACGCACCGGCTTATGAAGGTGAAATCAGTGAACAAGAATTCTTTGACCACGGCATCTTACTGGTTGCCATGATCAAGTGTGGTGTTGAAGTTGCGTTTGACGTAATGGTTGAAGCCGGCATTCTACCTGAGTCTGCGTACTACGAATCACTGCATGAAACACCGCTTATTTCTAACACAATTGCGCGTAAGCGTTTGTATGAAATGAACGTGGTTATTTCAGACACAGCAGAATATGGAAACTATTTGTTTGCCAATGCAGCAATTCCGATTTTGCGTGAGAAGTTTATGCCTACCATTGATACCAGCGTTATCGGTAAGGGTTTGAATGTTACTTCTAATCAAGTAGAGAACAAACGCCTTGTTGAAATTAACGAAGCCATCCGTTCACACGGTGTTGAATCAGTAGGTAAGACCTTACGTGGCTACATGACTGACATGAAAGCTATAGTTGTGTAAAAACAGAGGTTAGGACAGTTTCTGTCGTTAGGTGCTTAACTAAGCCCTCTTGCCCGACCATTTTGGTCGGGCTTTTTTATGCCCGCATTGCGGTATATTCTAAGCAACCGCTTCGCGTGCGCGCTCGGCATAGCGCACAGACCCATAAGCCAATGCAAAAAAGATTAAAAATCCCCAGCCAATAGGCATTAAATTTCCATTTAAAAAACTATCCACAACAAGCGCCACGGGTACTGAAAACAAACTCGAAAAACAGCCAATTATAGCAGCGCCTAAACCGGCCATTTCTCCGAGCGGCTGCATTGCCATGGCATTTAAGTTTCCAAACAAAATACCTACAAAGAAAAAACCAATGAACATTACGGCGACAGTAGGAATTAACGGTGGCAGCCCGTCGTATACAAACAATAATGTTAAATACACTACAGCAAACCCATTCACGCCCTTAAACGCAAAGCGACAAAGCTTGCGCATACCAAACCGCATAACCATTTTTCCATTAAAGTAGGAGGCTAGCCCGATGGAAAAAGCCAGGGTTGCAAAGATATAGGGAAACCACTCTCCAACGTTATAAAACACGGTAAATATGGTTTGAGAGGCACTTAAATACGCTAAAAATGCGCCAAAAATGCAGCCCATGGCAAAGGTGTAGCCCATCACGGCAGGGTTTGTCAGAATATACTTTGAAGAGGCAAAAAAGCGTGCCCACGAGAACTTTTTGCGACGAGCTCTTGGCAACGTTTCTCCTTGGCGGGAAAAAAACCAAATCCCCGCCATAGTGGCAACAACCAGGAACAGGGTGAAAATATGGAACCAAGAGGATAGCTCCATCACGGTTTGGCCAATAATAGGCGCCAACATAGGCACGAGTATAAACACCATCATGATAAACGACATGACCTTTGCCATAGCATCACCGACATATAAATCGCGGATAATTGCCATGGACGCAATACGAGGCCCCGATACTCCAAACGCTTGAATAACACGTCCCACCAGCATTGTTTCCAAGTTGGTAGCCAGCATACATACAAAGGTACCTAGAGCAAAAATACATAGCCCAACTAAAATAGTCAGGCGACGGCCTCGGCTGTCAGAGAAGGGGCCAAAAAACATTTGCCCGAAAGCCATACCTAAAAAGAATACAGTTACAATCAAATGGGTATGGTGTGCTTCTGCAACATTTAACGACTCACCAATTTGAATGAGTGCGGGCAGCATCGCATCGATGCTAAGTGCGACCAGCGATGTCATCGTGGCCATAAGAGCAACAAATTCAACAAGGCCAAGAGCTGGCTTTTGCACAACTGCCGTATCTTCAGATACGCCGTTTGATGTTTGGGGCATAAAGTCTCGAATATGAAATTAAGTGAGGGAAATCAAAAAGGCACGATAAAGCGTCGCGCCTTGACATTATATCTCAACTTTGGTTAAAAAGCCGCCAAACCTCGCCCATCTCATCTTAATTATTGGCGAATTTACCGGTTGCCATTAGGAATCAGAGGCCACCGTTGCCTTTGCGGAGTCAGCACCAGAGGGCGCTAAGTATTTGTCTAAGAATGAATCCATTTCCTTAAAAAAGAGATGGCGGTTTCTCTGTATAGAAAGGTGATGATCGCCACTTTCCAACTCAACATACTTAAAGGCTTTACCGTAATCCTCTAACTCATCAGCCATGTAGCGACTATGGAGAGGCGGTACAATGCGATCCTCTTCTCCATGGACCAACAAAATAGGGGTTTTAATACCTTTGGCGTTGTAATAGGGTGAGCGTGCTTCCAAGTCATCGTCGTCATCGCCAAATTGATTTTTAACGAATTCATTATTTAGGAAGCGGCGAGAGTGGATAACGACATGCTTAAGCGAACTTACACCGGCAAAACTCACTGCGCATTTAAATAAGTCAGGTGTTTTAACCGTCGCCATTAAAGCCGCATATCCACCGTAGCTTGCGCCAACGATACACATATTATCTTTCTCTGCGTACCCCTTTTCTACCATCCAACCAGCAGCGTCAGTAATATCGTCTTGCATAGCCAGGCCCCATCCTTTCATTTGGCTTTGCGCAAAACTATAACCATAACCTCTTGAGCCTCTAAAGTTTGGCCTCAACACAGCGTAGCCTTTCGAGGTGAAGTATGCAGTCCAGTAGTCGAACCCACTGAAGTCTCGAGCCCCCGGTCCGCCGTGGGGGTGAATAATAGTAGGGAAAGGTCCATCACCTTTTGGTAGGGTTAAATAGGCTTCAATCTTGATACCATCTCTGGCTTCATACTCAATCAGTTTATGTTCTGATAATTGCGTAGAGTCTATTTGACTGTATTGCTGAAATAGCACGTTAAGTGTGCCTTCCTTGCGGTCACCTAATAAAAAAACACCAGGCAGTACGTCAGATTCAGAGTAAACAATATAGGTCTGTTCATCGTCGCTAAAACTCACCAATGTATTGTCGTAATCGGGAAGACCATTATCAATTCCACTTTGTAAGGCAACATAACGCTCATCCCAATAATAACGTCCATTGTGACGCACTCCGATGGCATCTCGTGTAACCGGCGAGTAAATAAGACTGCCGTTTACGTCATACCCTTCATCGGCATACACCTCTTGTCGCTCGTTAGTTTTAAGATTTAGGGTATAGAGCGCGCGATAGTCGCCTTTGTAGCCTTTGAAATAGAGGATATTAGGGTCTTTTGCGAAACCAACAGGATACTCACCTTTTTCCGTCATAGTGTTGTAAGCGAACAAGGTACGCCATTCGTCACCTTCTTTTAAGAAAACCTCGCGTTCGCCATTGTCATAATTGAGTGAAATACCGATACGAACATTATTTTGTTGGTCAGTAAGCCAGTCTCTAATACCTTTTTTACCACGTAGAATTCGACTTAGGCTTCCATTATTTACATTGACTTTATATACCGAGGGTAGACCTAACACTTCTACGTCTAACGCAATTAAAATATGGTCAGGATCATCAGGTAGCCAGTCTATGACGTCATCGTGAAACTGAGGAATATGATTAGGGTTACCTGCTCGATGCTTAATTCGCTCCCAATCAACCATATTGAACACGCCGCCTTCACCGTCAAATTTAATGCTCAGCAAGCGTGTATCGTGAACTTTTGTGGTGCCACGGAGTGTTTCGTAGCGAGCGCTAACCACTAGCCGCTCATTGTTCACCCAGTTGTACCAGTTTATTTTTACGCGCTCATTGTCCGAGCGCAGCAAATAGTGCTTTTCACCCTTTTTCAAGTCATATGTTGCGAGCATGGCAAAGGCTTCTTCTTGCTCAACGTTTTGAACAAAAGCGATTTTTGAGCCATCGGGTGAAAGTGACGGAGTCCAGTAAGTAGGCAAAGAACTGAAGGTTTCGTAAGTCGGTTCTCTCTCAATAGACTCTGCGCCCGATAACAAGAAAGGCATCATCAGCAAAAAGAGGGCGATTATTGAGGTAGGTAAACGTGCCTTTTTGTAAAACATAACATTCCCTTGTTCTTTTTTATTTTTAATGGAACTTCGTTAAAGCGCTAGCTTCGAAGAAAGACAAACATCGAGTATACAAATTAAAAGGGTATTGTACAGAAAAGCGTGCTTTATCACGTTGCGATGGTCGGTGTTTGTGGTATTAGCGCAATTATTTGATCTCTCGTCGTACTTTGGGGATACAAATTACAATTGTGGTATTATTAATTACGTACATTACATGGACTCTACCATTTAGCGGTATACGTCTTAGCCCAGCGTTACCTTAAGGATTTAGCCTTTTCATGCCTTCAATTTGGAGTAGGCTTGCCAATTTGCAAGACCAATGTTTCCGACAATTCATATCGAGAGTAAACAAATCTACCTCCGCTTTAACCTGTGGCCTAGTTTATATTGTTGTGTGCACCGTGGTACCGTTCGTTTATGCTCAAGCACCCATTACCTATAATATCCAAGGGGTAGAGGACGACAAACTGCGTAATAATATTCGCTTACATTTGAATAACTTAGATGTAGAAAAAGCGCTGCTCACTGACCCTTACTGGCAAGATGAAGTGGGTGGAACCGTAGCGACGGCTGTTCAACCCTTCGGTTATTACAACAGCGAGACCAAGGTGAGCATCGATGAAAGCGATAAAGTAACGGTCAATGTTACTTTGAATGCGCCACTCACCATTAATAAAGTCACTCGCGAAATTATAGGTGCAGGACGTGAAGATAAAGCGTTCAGAGCGCGATTCAATTCGCTAAAGCTTAAAGAAGGCGACGTGTTAAACCAAACTATTTACGAGTCGTTTAAGTCGTCCATGTTTAACTACGCCTTATCTAATGGTTATTTTGATTATTTTTGGCAGGCGACGCGTCTCGACCTAGTGCGTGACGAAAAACAAGCGAACGTGCTTTTGATTGCCCAAAGCGGTCCACAATATCAATTCGGCGAACTTAAGTTTATAGGCGATGACAAGGCGAGAGCCATCATTGAGCGGCTAAAGCCGTTTAAAAGTGGCGATGCGTACTCTTCTGCAACACTTGCCGACTTCAACAGAAGTCTTAATCAGTCTGGATATTTTACTCGGGTGATTGCCCGCCCAGTTGTGAGTGAGGCTGAGGGTTTGCTAGTACCAGTAGAAGTATCGTTACTTCACAGACCCACCGACGCATTTAATGTCTCAGTTGGCGCAGCCACTGACACGGGACCACGGGTTCGCCTAGGATGGGAACGTCCTTGGGTTAACAGTGAGGGGCACTCTGTCTCATCGGATATTTTTATTTCAGCACCTGAACAGTCGGTTACCGCCGACTATCGTATACCGATGAGAAACATTACGCGGGATTACGCCAGTATCGAGGCGGGTTACCAATTTATTGAATACAGCAATACCTCCTTTGAGAGTGAAACCCTGTCTTTGTCTGCACATCGATATTGGCAACAGGATGGATCGCCTTGGCAACAGGATTATTCACTCACTTACCTTAGAGAGACTTACGACCAAGGTGAGCTTGAAACTAATACCACATCGCTCGTATTACCAGGCTACTCACTAACCTATAGCAAAAAAGACAGTGAGTTGAATATAAGTAACGGCAACTATTTTCAAGTGCTAGCGCAATACGGAAAAGAAGGTTTCGGCTCAGACATCGACTATGTCAAAACGGTAGTTGAGGCTATGTTCATTCGTACATACAACAATAAACACAGAATAACTCTACGCGGGGAACTAGGCGCCATTAAAACAAATTCCTTTGATGATGTACCCGCATCACTGCGGTTTTACGCCGGTGGAGATCAAAGCGTTAGAGGGTTTCGCTTTCGTGACTTATCACCCAAAGCAGAGCTTATCAACCCAGAGACTGGTAAGTCTTACGTTGAGTCTATTGGTGGTAAATACTTGGCCACATCAAGCGTTGAATACGCATACTCGATTGCTGATAACTGGCGAATAGCAGCGTTCTTAGACGCCGGCAAAGCTGCCGATGATATCAGCGACTCCCTCGCTTATGGTATAGGACCAGGAATTCACTGGCTGTCGCCTATAGGTGCAGTTAGAGTTTATCTAGCCAGAGGACTATCTAAAGAAGGAAATGATTGGCGTGTTCACATCATCCTGGGGCCTGAGCTATGAGAAAACGTACGCTTTCGGCTATTTTACTCTCACCCGTTCTTATTTTAGTGAGCATATATGCTTTATTGATAAGCCCCTTGGGCGGGCCTACCGCTAAGTTACTGGCCAACACATTTGTTGAAAACCTCTCTATTGGTGCCATCGACGGCGGGTTTGCAGACACATTGGAAGTACATAATGCGAAGTGGGAAAACCCGCAATGGAAGGTATCTGCACAATACGCCTATATTGATATTACGTGGCGTTGTTTGTTTGAGCCTAGAGTGTGTATCAACGAACTTACGTTAGAAAACGCCACGTTAACGCAACTTTCAAGTGCCCCCGAGTCTTTTGATGACACACCTACGGATGGTGAGATTACATTGCCGCTGCCTATTGATGTTGGGTATTTGGCGCTGACGAATATCAAACTCGCGTTACTTACAACAACAGTGGAAATTGATGAATTGGAGTTGGCCGATTTTGAAGGAAATAGCGCTCTCATACTCGACAGCATAGCTGCGAAAGGTGTGCGTATTGCTTTGCTAAACCAAGGTGAGGCTGCCAGCTCATCGCCCGCAGCCATGGCCAATACATCGGATACTAATATTGAGCAACCTGCTCCAAACCCTACCTCAAAGAAAGAGCAACCAACCGAACAACAAGCACCAAGCACTGATAACCCATTGCCTACGTCGTACTCACTAAGCTATGAGGTACCTGAACTACCAACTATAGCGACACCTATTCCTTTGTCTCTCGGTACTTTTCTAGTAGAAGATCTACAACTCATGCAAGGGGAGAGCAAACAACACATTGCACTCATCTCACTTTTGGAAGCGCAATTTAAAGGCAGTGATATTGCTGTTGAAGAAATGGCGTTAATACATGAGCAGGGTGAGATAAAAGGGAAGGTGAGCGCCACACTTGACGGTAGCTATCCATTAGAAGTGGTCGTTAACGCCAAAACAAAGTTAAATGAAGCGTTACAAGAAATAAGTCTGTCGGCCTCAGGCGCGTTAGACGATTTAACGCTGTCGGTGACTGCTGAAGGGGCGGTAACGGCAAACGCGAATTTAGACGCCAATATTCTAGACAGTAACCTTCCCATAAAATTTAACGCAAACTGGCAAGAACAAGCCATACCCACAATGGAGAATACCACGCTTAAAGAGGGGCAATTAACGCTTACCGGTACCATGGGCGACTACGTGCTAAAAGGGTCGGGAGCCGCGACATTGCCTGATATTGGCAATGTGCCGGTATCGCTTGATGTGGTACTTAAAAAGAACAACATCTTTGTTAATCAAGCCAATATTGGCGCGTTGGAAGGAAGGTTAACCAACACGGGCACCCTTTATCTAAATGAAAGTATTGCGTGGGAAGGTAAGACTACGCTTAAGAACGTGTCAGGACGACAGTTCAGCGCTTATGCGCCTGAAAAAATTAACGGATCAATTGACAGTATTTTGCAATACTCCGCGCGCGGTGGATTGCATATGAGCCTCAGAGATATGACTGTCTCGGGTGTACTTCAAGGCAAACCGATTCAGGTAAAGGGAAACGCAGTTTATGCCGGTCCCAGTGATTTGTTTGTGACTAACGTCAATATCATTCAAGAGCATGAACAAGAAAGAAATACCATACGCGCCATTGCTCAAGTGCTAAACAAGCGGCATTTGAATGCAAATATGGCAATAAATGTTAATGCGATTTCAAGTCTTTACCCAGAAGTGACAGGCTCGGTAAGCGGCAATATCACGGCCACAGGTCCTTGGCAAAATCCCAGCGCTAACGGCACACTTGCCCTATCAAATATCGCTGTATCACCCAATTTAAGTGCCTCTGCCGCGCAGCAAGGGCCATTGAACGGCGAAATCAAAGTTAACGGTACCTATCGCGATCACACCGCAGATATCGACCTAGCCGTGCCTAACACCGATATTGGGCTATCGCTAAAAGGCGCTTGGACGAATAATCACTGGGTGGGAGAAATTAGCGATACCGCATTGAAGCTCGCGAATATGCAGTGGACGCTATCAAGCCCGTTTAGCGTAGATATAGGCACCGCACCTGTAACGGCTAAAATCGGTCAGCACTGTTGGACGTCTCGAAAAGAAGGTGAGCTGTGTATTTCGAACGTGAATTATCAACAAAGCAAGGCCAGCTGGGATATTAGCGCAACGTCACTGCCCGTTGGGTTATGGGCGAATGAGTTAGCGCCCACTGTTGTTTCAAGCCCTTCACAAGCAACGCTTACCGTCAAAACTAAAGGTAGCTATTCAGCCAACGACCCCGTCGATGCCACGTTTACCGCATCGATGAGTTCAGCACCATGGCAGCTCGGTGAAACACGGCCGCTAACGCTGACTATTAACGCCATAGAAACTAAAGGAGAAATAAAGCAGGGGCAGTTAACGTCAACGTCCGTCATTTCTAGCCAAGATGTGGGAGATGCGACACTAACGTTAAATACCCGTCCTTTCGACTCGCGTATCCCACTTGACGGAAAGCTAGAGATGCAAGGACTTAATGTTGCACCATTCAAACCCCTTTCCCCGGCTATCAGGACCCTTACTGGGAAATTGAACGGTAACATATCGTTAAGTGGCTACATTGACGACCCTACGCTTAACGGTGAGTTGACGATTTCAAACGGCGCTATCGATGTTCAAGATACACCTGTGACACTGGCCGATTGGAATCAAAAAGTAACGCTTAACGGCCAAACCGCAGCGCTAGACGGCACCTTCTTGCTGGGTGGTGGTAAAGGGGCGTTGAAAGGCAATTTGGACTGGTCAACCAACCCCAGCGCGACATTCAATTTAAAAGGAAACCGATTCGAAATTCGTCAGCCAAATATCCGCCTTAAGGTATCACCGAATATTGATGTCGCCGCAACAAAAGAAAAAGTGGACGTGAGTGGCGAGGTGAATATTCCTTGGGCGAGAATTGAAATAGAGTCGCTTCCTGAAAGTGCTGTTTCACCGTCAAAAGACGTACACCTTCGAGGCGAACCCGAAAGAGAAGAACCACTAGATATCGTGCATGCTTCGGTATTGGTCAATATCGACAAAAACAAAACCGAAGAAGTAAAACTTGAAGCGTTTGGTCTTACCGCAAGTTTATATGGTGGCATTCGCGTGAACACCCAACCTGCACTCGTGGGCTATGGTGACCTTCAAATTTTAAATGGCCGTTACAATGCTTACGGACAACAGCTAATTATTCAAACCGGTGAAGTACAATTTAACGGCCCTATCGACCAACCCCTGTTGCTGGTTGAAGCCATTCGCGACCCAGTTAAAACCGATGACGACGTAATTGCAGGTATCCGAATTGATGGCGCGGCTGACTCGCCAAGTATTAACCTGTTCTCTGAGCCTGCAATGGATCAGCAGGGCGTACTGTCATACCTACTCACAGGTTCAGGGCCAAACTCAGGTACACAAGATCCTAACTATGCTGCGCTGCTGGTAGGCTTTGGCTTATCCAACACCAAAACCCTGACAGGGCAGGTAGGAAGCGCGCTGGGTATTGATGATATTAGTTTAAGCACTAACGAAGACTTACTGTCCGTAAGAGGGCAGATTAACGAGAGATTATCTGTGGTTTACAATGTGGATGTAGGACTAAGCAACAACGACGCCAATAGCACGCTTAGACGCAGACAACTACCGCCTGACCTGGCGGTAAAGTATCAGCTTCTCCCACGTTTATATTTGGAAGCTATTCAAACCACACTGGAAGACCAATCTGAGTTTGCCTTAGATCTCTATTATGAGTTTTTCTTGGGCGATAACAGAACCCTTAAAGATAGTGATGAAGACGACGGTGAATCTGACGATAGTAGTGAAAGCTCACAAAAAGAGCTGAATAATAAAGTGGGCGTTCCTAACACTTCTAGTAATAACTAAGCGGCCAAACTCAAAACATCGCCCTGTCGCATTCTTGCCCCCTTGTGCCCTTAACGATGCTGCGCCAGATTCTCAAGCGTTTCGAGTTGACGTTCAAAGTGCTTTTGTCTTTTGTGTGCCCAAATATACCAAATCAGCATACCAATACTCATAGACGACACTGCGATGATCAATTTGCTGTTTTTTTCAGGAACAAGATCCCCCGAAAAATAGTGTTCCAATACAAAAGCGAACCCGAAAACCAGCGCTATCCAAGTTGAATGCTTAGTCATAAACGCTATCTTTACATTGTTTTTAATTTGCTTCGTTAGCTCCATTAAATGGTCAGCAGTTTGGCTATTTTTAGCGAATGCAGCCACCCGTCTTAACCATAGCTGATAGACCAGTAAGGGAAGCGATGTCGACAGCATAAACACAAACATCATCTGCGCGACTCCTGACATATTGCCCCAGTATTTCGTGAGAATATAAATAGCAGGAAGTACCATCAGAGAATCCAATACCATATACCAACGCTGCTTTTTCCGCTCACTGTGCAGGTTTTCTTTCACTTTATCTAAATTAATCGTCTTTACTGGCTGAGCTTGCCAGAGAGAAGAGAGAGTTTCATCTTGCTGATCGTCCCAATTTTCAGCAGATTTTTTTTGATTCTCATTTTCTGAATTATGCATGCGGTTGCTCCTGCATGATACTTTGCTTGGCGCGTTTTAATATCACACCAACATGGTTTTTCGTCAGACCACATACGTCTGCAATCTCATCGTAACTTAAGCCTTCTAAGGAAAGGGTAAGCACTTGTCTTGACTGTAATGGTAGTGCCCGTACTGCACGCATTAAGCGCTCCAAAGACTGGTGCTGACTAGACATTTCCTCTGGTGACTGGGTGTGACTCGCAAACCCGTCAGAGCCCAGATCATCATGGTCGTATTGATGGGTATCGAGACGCTTCACTTGATTTGCTACGTGGGTGACTGCGCGGTTATGGGCTATCTTCAAAATATAGGTTTTCACGCTACTGTCGCCTTTAAACCGAGACAGCCCCTGCCATACCGCAATAGCTATCTCTTGCAATAATTCTTGCTGCATCGCCTCGTTCGCTTCATAGCTGTTGGCTACACGGCTCAGTATTGCCCCGTATTGCGCAAAAACATCTTCAAAACCCTGCCCCAACGTCACATCCCTACTCACAAAAACGCTTGTTATTTTATTGTGTTATTTCTATCAGTCTGCCCCTACAAATTTTTATTACAAACTTTTTTCATCCACGTTGTAATTTTTTTGAACCCCAAATGACTATTTGAAACAGAGCGTGCAAACACGCGCTTTTAGAACATGCCCGCTAAAGGCTTTAAACCTTGAAATTTGGATTAGGAAAACACTATGTCTACATTAAGTTTAGTTTTGTTAATTGGCAGCATCACGTCGCTTGTACTTTTAGCAAGCTACTTAGACGCGAAATTTCAGTGGCGATTAAACGACTGGATGAACGGCGAGTGCAGCAACCCGTTTGTAAAAGGCGTTACTGACAAACAGCAGCAGCGCTTGGAAGAGAAAGATGCGCAAATTAAAGCGTTAATGGCGCGTATTGAAACCCTTGAAACCATAGTGACAGAGCCTGCATATGAGCTGAATAAGAAAATCAACGCACTCAAATAAAAGGCTTCACCCAGGGTCTTTTATTCTTTGATGTCCTTTTGTGCAGCGGTCTCTGTGCTAGCTCGACACTGGCGGGCGGCGCATAAAGCGGGGGACTTTTCCCATCGCAATGGCGTTGCCTACCAGCACAATTGCCACTCCGACTACAGAGAGCGTGCTCCAGGTGTAACCCTCAAAAAAGGTTGAAATAACCAGTGCCACCATGGGGTACACCAACACCACATAGGCCGCCTTGTCAGCCCCCATTTGCTTAAGGAGTTTCATATACGCACCAAAAGCAAATACAGAGCCAAAGACCGCTAAGTACAGCAACGATATGTAAAACGCGGTATCAGTAGGCATTATTAGCTCGCCAGGCATGATTAATGATGTGACAAAAAGCAGCACCATAGCGTAACTCATGGCATAAAAATTCATTTGAATAACGGGAGTACCGGAGGTCAGTATGCGTTCCGAGATAACATTGCCCGTCGAAGCACAAAAGAAACTGACAAAAGCGATGGCGAGACCGGTAGCCAGGGCTGCGTCCATAGATACTTTTGAAAACTCTGGCACGAATAAACATACAATGCCGAGTAAGCCAAAGGTAGCGCCAATAACCACTTCTTTTCTTATGGGCTCTTTAAGCCACCAGCGCCGAAGTACAACGTTAATATAGATAATGCATGAGCTCATTAGCGCTAACAGCGCACTGATAATGTGTGCCTGCGCCATATATAGCAACGTGTAGTTCAAACTGTATAGGAATAGCCCCACCGCTGCCATTTTCACATGAACATGCAAAGGCAATTTGAGCGGTAAACGTCTTAAAACGCAGTATGCCCCCAGACATGCTGACGCCAATAAATAGCGCAAAGCAATCGCAAAGGTTTCCGAGGTATGGCCGATCTGGTACGTAATCGCAATCCAGGTTGAGCCCCAGATCAGGCAGCACAGTGTAAATAAAGTTGCGTTGTTCATCGTCGCGTTTTATCCCAGGAAACCAGATAGATGGGCCAGCGTTTTATTCAGCAGCTTTTGCCTGGCACCCTTGCCAATCCACGCATTATGCGGCGTTACCAGTAAGTTGGGTAATGACTCTTTAAGCAGTATGTGATCAGCCGGTGGGGGCTCAACACTCAGTACATCTAAGCCCGCGCCACCAATTTTGTTGTGTTTAAGCGCATTGAAGAGCGCCTCTTCATCAATGAGCCCGCCGCGTGCCGTATTGATAAGAAAGGCCGTTGGTTTCATAAGCGATAGCGTATCAGCATTAATAAGTTTATCGGTGTCTTCCGTCAGTGGGCAGTGAAGACTTATCACGTCAGCGTCAGGCAAAAGGGATGCTAGGCTAGGGCGGGGGTCGTCATTTTTACCAGGTCGAGCAGCAATACTCACTTTCATGCCTATTGCACTAAACAATGCTTCAACGCGCTTGCCAAGCTCTCCGTGCCCAACGATCACCGCATGCTTACCAGCAAGCTCCATCACCGGGTGATTTAACAAGCAGAAATGGGAAGAAGCGGACCACGCCTGATTGCGCACATCGCGCTGGTAAGCTACAAAGTTCGTCGCCAGATTCAGCGCCAAGGTCAACGTATGCTGGGCGACACTGTCAGTACCGTAGCCTTCGACGTTTTGCACGGTAATACCTGCTTGCTGGCAATAGTCAATATCGATATTGTTCATACCTGTGGCTGTCACACCTATGTAACGAAGCTTTTTTGCCTGCTGTAGGTCTTCAGGTTTCAGTACGACTTTGTTAACCAAAATAGCATCGGCAGTGCGAATACGCTTCGCAACGTCGGCCCCCTCAGTTCGCTCATAAAGCGTAATCTCTGCGTTGAGGTTTTCTAATGCAGAGGTGTCAAGACTGGGCAAATCCATTGTTTCGGCGTCTAGAAAAACAACCGTTTTCATCATTTTTTATCTTCCATGCAGGTGGCTTCTATTGTCATTTAAAGACTACCTACATTACTTCCACAATGGATTCTAACGCTGCTTTCACGTTAACCGGAATGGGGATAGCCTTATCGGTTTTTCTATCTACAAACACGTGCACAAACTGACCATGAGCCACTCGTCGTTTATTCTCACCTGCATAGACCGATAGCCCATATGTTACTGAGCTTCGGCCAATTTTGATAACGCGTAAACCCACAAAGATATCCTCAGGATACGCTGCCGGCGCAATATACTGACACTGACTACTCACCACATATGCCACGGTTTGTCCGTTATGAATATCTAACCCACCTTCCTCTATTAAAAAGCGGTTTACGGCAGTATCGAAAAAGCCGTAATACACCACATTGTTGATATGCCCATACGCATCATTATCTTGCCATCGCGTAGCTATAGTGACTTTGTAAGGGTAATCGGCAAGTGTTGGTGTAATATCAGTCATGATCTTCCCTTTGCATATGCGTTTTAACGGTTCGTGGGTATCACTATTTAACGCCGCAAGATACGGGGCGAGTAAAAAATCGCCCTCGCTGCTCAAACCGGCGAAGTAATGTTAATGGTATTAATACAGCACCATGTCGTCGCGATGAATGGCAACGTCAGTGGTTTCATAACCTAACACATTGGCAATATCTTTCGACTTTTTCCCTTTTATGAGGGTTAAGTCTTTTGCGTTATACAGACAAAGCCCTTTCGCTATGAGCTGGCCATCGCATATCACTTCTACTGCATCACCTTGTTCAAAGTGACCCGCTACATCGACAATCCCAGAAGGTAACAAAGACGCTCCTTTAGACGTTAATGCCTGCTTTGCGCCACTATCGACTTCAATCTTGCCTGCCGTTTTTAGAGTATGAGTAAGCCACAAACGACGTGCGCTTGCTGGCGAGCTGCTTGCAGTAAACAGCGTACCTGGTACTTTTCCTTCAGATAACGCGTCAAACGTTGCGCCTTTTCTACCATTTACAATAAGCGTCTGAATGCCGCTACTGGTGCATTTATCCGCGGCTTCAATTTTTGTGCGCATGCCGCCCGTTCCTACCGCCGTCCCAGCGCCGCCAGCAAGGGAATAAATCGCACTGTCTATCTTGTCCACCTGAGGAATAAGCGTAGCGGTAGCGTCCTTTCTTGGATCTGCGGTAAACAAGCCATCAATATCTGAGCAAATAATCAACGTATCGGCTTGCGCAACGAGGGCAGTGTAAGCACCCAAGTTGTCGTTATCTCCCACTTTTAGTTCATTTACCGCTACCGTGTCGTTCTCATTAACAATGGGTAAAGCATTGTGTTTCAAAATTTCTCGCAGCGTGTTTTTGATATTGACATAGCGCGTTCTATCGCGCAGATCATCGGCGGTTAAAAGTACTTGTGCGCAGGGAAAGTCGAAAAAGCGTTGCCAGTTAGCCATCATTAGGTTTTGACCTATCGCAGCCATAGCTTGTTTCTCTGCAATAGACGCGTTGTGTCGAACCTTCACTTTGCTTCTTCCGGCCGCAACACTTCCAGATGAAACTAGAATAACTTCTTTGCCAGCTTCACGGCTGGCAGTAATAAAACGAGCAAGAGACAACAAGTAACGGCCACTGCATTCATTGCCTTCAGGGGCAATAAGTGCACTGCCAACTTTTATAACGGCACGTTGCCAACTAAAACGGTTCATAAGGGGGGAAGAAAAAAGAAAACAAGGATTTAAGAATACGACAGTTAAAGCGTGAAGCAAAACGTTCTGTTACAGTTTTTTTGCGTTAAAACATGGTTAGTTTACGGCCAAAAAATTGGATTGTGACAGGCATGCTTATATACTAGACGCTGTTATCTTATAACAATTCTAACTTACAAGTTGCAAGGAAACTGCATGAGCACCGCAAAACGACACTTTTTCTGGTTAGCGCCAGTGTTGTCTATGCTGATTTCTCTTCCTAGTACCGCCGCTATAAAACAAACGAAAGGCGATTTTGAAGATAAATTCCGTCAGCTGGACGAAGTACTTCCTACTCCGAACGTTTACCGCAACGCCGCCGGTGAGCCAGGTCATCAATATTGGCAGCAGCAAGTAGATTACGATATCGATGTAAAACTACTTGAAGACAAGCGCCGCATTGAAGCAAGTGAAACCATTACTTACCACAATAACTCGCCAGATACGCTTAAGTACTTGTGGATTCAGCTCGATCAAAACAAGTTCCGCGACGATTCAATGTCAGCGCTTACTACCACGTTTGGTGGCATCGGCAATCGTGGACCAGGTACACAAGCAGCCAGCGGTGACGCGCCAGCTAAGTTAAGTATGGGTGCATTGCGCCGTCAGCAGTTTGTTGACGACAACGAGTTGGGCTACACCATCTCTCGCGTCGAAGACAAAGCGGGTAACGATTTACGTCACACTGTGGTTGGTACCTTGATGCGGGTTGACTTGGCTAAGCCATTAAAGCCGGGTAGCAAAGTTACGTTTGATATTGATTTTGCCTTCAATATTGTAGAAGAAGACGCCGTTTCAGCCCGTGCTGGTTATGAGCATTTTCCAGATGACGAACGTGAAGGTGGCAACGACATTTTCTTGCTAGCCCAATGGTTCCCGCGCCTAGCTGCCTACACTGATTACGAAGCATGGACTAATAAAGAGTTTATTGGCCGTGGTGAGTTCACGCTAGAATTCGGAAACTATGAAGTAGATATTACGGTTCCTGCGGATCATATCGTCTCATCAACCGGTGTACTTCAAAACCCGAAAGATGTACTGACTAAAACCCAGCGCGATCGTCTGAAAAAGGCAGAGACCGCTGACCGCATCGTATTCATCGTTTCTCCAGAAGAAGCCATTGAAAATGAAAAAGAGGGGACGACTAAGCTTAAAACCTGGACCTTCAAAGCGGATAATGTACGTGACTTCGCATGGGCCTCTTCGCGTAAGTTCGCGTGGGATGCGCGTGGCTACCAGCAAGGTGGCGACACGCAGCCATTAGTGATGGCGATGTCTTTCTATCCCAAAGAGGGTGGCGAGTTGTGGCAGAAGTATTCAACGGAATCTATTATCCATACTATGGATGTATACAGCCGTTTTAGTTTCGATTACCCATACCCGGTAGCCCAATCAGTAAATGGCCCGGTTGGCGGCATGGAATACCCCATGATCACCTTCAACGGCCCGCGTACAGAGCTTCGTGACGATGGTTCGCGCACGTATTCCCTCGCTGAAAAGCGCTTCCTTATTGGCGTAGTTATTCACGAAGTGGGTCATATCTATTTCCCTATGACAGTAAACTCTGACGAGCGTCAGTGGACATGGATGGATGAAGGCCTAAACAGCTTTCTAGACGGCGTAGCTGGCCGCGAGTGGGACCCAACGATTCCATGGGGCGTAGAGCCACGTGATATCACGGGCTACATGAAGTCTCAGACGCAAGTGCCAATTATGACGCAGTCTGATTCCGTACTTCGCCTTGGCCCAAATGCTTACACCAAGCCAGCGGTAGCGCTGAACATTCTTCGCGAAACTATCCTTGGCCGCGAGCTGTTCGACTTTGCATTTAAAGAGTACGCGCAACGTTGGATGTTTAAACGTCCTACACCGTCAGATTTCTTCCGCACGATGGAAGAAGCATCGGGCGTAGATCTAGACTGGTTCTGGCGCGGTTGGTTTTACACTACAGATCATGTAGATATCAGCCTAGACAGCGTATACAAGCTGCGTTTAGATACTGAAGATCCAGATATCGACTTTGCTCGTGAGCGCGAAGCGGAAATGGAAAAGCCAAAATCACTTACCGATATCCGCAACAAAGAAGAAGGTAAAAAACTTTGGGTAGACCGTTTTGAAGATATCAGTGATTTCTACGACGAAAACGATCGTTTCACCGTAACCAACAAAGAGCGCAACAAGTACAAGAAGTTCTTAAAAGATCTTGAACCTTGGGAGCGTAAAGCGTTTGAGCGTGCGGTTAAAGAAGACAAAAACTACTACGTGCTAGATTTCAGCAACAAGGGTGGTTTGGTAATGCCGATCATTCTTGAACTTACTTTTGAAGACGGCACGAAAGAAGAAATGCGCATTCCTGCGGAAATTTGGCGTCGTACACCTAAAGCTGTAAGCAAGCTAATTGTTACCGACAAAGACAAAGAGCTGGTTAGTGTAACGGTCGACCCGCATTGGGAAACCGCAGACGTAGATGTGGAAAATAACCACTATCCACGTCGTATCATTCCTTCGCGTATTGAAGCGTATAAGAATAAGCCGCGTAATACTTACGAGTACCGCGACCTTATGCACGATTCAAAAACCGAACTGAAAACCGACGATGAGGAAAAAGATGACGAATAAGTTGTCTTTGACCCGCCTGCAGCAGAGCGTTCATGCTCTGCTTGCAAGCGTAGGTTCATTCGCTATTGTTGCTTCTGTTATAGTTTGTGCCCTGTCGTTCAGCACTGCCGCACAAGCGCATCAAATAAAAGCCGCAATTACGACAGTGCTGTTCAACCCTAGAACCGAAAATATTGAAGTGATGCACCGCTTTAATTTGCACGATGCTGAACACGCGGTTAAGGCGTTGTTTGACAAACACGCAGATATTATGGATGACGCAGAAACCCAGCAACAATTCGCTGATTATGTTGCCCACCACTTCGCTATCTTAAATGCTGCAGGCGAGCCGTTAAAACTTGCTGACGTCGGCTTCGAAGTTGAAGGTAAGCACTTTTGGGTTTATCAAGAAACGGCAGAACCACCGGTTCTTGAAGGCATTAAAATTCGCCATGATGCATTGCGCGACTTGTGGCCGAAACAAGTGAATACCCTCAATGTAGAAGGCAAAGGCGACATTAAAACCCTCACCTTTGCTGATAGTGTGAATCTGCTGGAAGTCAGCTTTAAACGTCAACACAGCGATCATCACTAATAGCTAAAAAAATGAGTGAATAAAAGCCCACCTGCACGCCTTGTTTTTAAAAGGGGATACAGGCGGGCCTTTTTTGAGCGATCAAATGGGCGTCGTTTAACGCCAAACTCATGTCCTACAGTTCAACAGCCTCAGACACCATGTGAGACCGAAGTCTTATAGTTATTTTTCAAAACATGCTCTACCTTAACTGTGGAAAAATTCGTTATTAAAACCCAGTTAATGAGGTACATCATGACCCATAGCGCTGCAACACCGTTGCCTTCAAAGGTCAAGAAAACCCAATCAAGAAGTGAACGTAAAATGCGTTCAGCAAAAGCAGCGCAGCGCGCTGAGCAAGCTGATGATGTCGAGCAAAAACAAGACACAACACCATCAAACAACGCGTTTGCTGATAAAAAAACATCATGTGGGTGCTATTAAGCGGCGCCATGGCCCTGACGTTTATTACTATGCTGTTTTTGCCGGATACCGGTATGGGTAGCGGCCTTATATCCACCTATGCAGCAATGCTATGGTGTGGCTTCTTTGGTGCAGCATTGTGGCGCTACAGAGCTTCCAATGGATGGGCTGGCTTTGCTTACGGCAGTGTAATAGGTTTGGTTATTCAGTTTATCTCTCAAATCATCTAGGCCTATTTGCTTATACGTACTATCGTTTAGCAATCTAAAAGCGACGCTGATGGTACGAGTATTTTGGCCTCAGTGATTTTAAGCGGTAACATTTGACGTAGTGCATGTAGATAGCACTCAAACGCTAGCATGGGTGCTTTTGACGTGACCGAACATAGCGAAAACACCGGATGGCGATACAACATAGGGTAAACACAACAGCAAAGTGAAATCTCACCGGTTATTGATAAAGTGAATCTTATTTAATTATGGCGCGGCTTCACGATCTAGATTTCTACTCTTGGAGTATTAAAGATAACAAAAGAAATAACATAATCCGCTAGTTCTCTTGTGCGTTTATGTTTGTTTTCATCTCGCCTTACAACCAAATCTGAGTCAGTTTATGGCAGAGAAATCTGATACTACCGATAGCCCATCACAACGTTCAAGTAAAGCGGTGCCTGCATCACGTCTCGCTCGTATTGGCAGGCTAGGCTCGTTAGCCGGAAAAATAGCACGTAACGTTGTTAGTCAAGGTGCAGGCCAACTATTACGAGGTGAAAAGCCCGTGTTATCTGCACTGCTGCTCACGCCTACAAACATATCCAACATTGCCGATCAGCTTGCTAATATGCGTGGCGCAGCGATGAAACTTGGTCAGCTAATATCGATGGATGCAGGTGATTTCCTGCCTGAAGAGCTTGCCATCATCCTAGGTAGATTGCGAGAAGATGCCGACCCGATGCCTAAACAACAGCTCCTAGATACATTGAGCGAAGCGTGGGGACAAACGTGGCAAGACGATTTACTCTACTTTTCATTTGCACCTGTTGCTGCCGCTTCCATTGGTCAGGTTCATAAGGCGATCACTATGGACGGCACGATGTTGGCGGTGAAAGTGCAGTACCCTGGGGTTAAAGAAAGTATCGACAGTGATATTGATAACGTCGCCACCCTCATAAAGCTCACAGGTTTAGTTCCTAAGTCGCTAGATATTAACCCTTTGCTAGAAGAAGCCAAGGTGCAACTCCATCAGGAAGCCGATTACGAGCGCGAAGCGCAAATGCTGAACCGCTATCGTGAGCTGGTCCAAACAGGTAACGCGAACATGTCGCTTGGTTCCGCGTTTATTATTCCGAAAACTTATGCGCCTCTCACCACCAGCACAGTGCTCGCAATGGAATTTATAGAAAGCCAAAAACTAGCGGTGTTGGAGCAAGAGTCCCAAGAGGTTAGAGATGCCGTAATGACGGCATTAATGGTTCTATTCTTCAATGAAGTATTCAATTTTAAGCTGCTTCAGAGCGACCCAAATTTAGCAAATTACCAATTTAAAGCTGATACCAAGGAAATTGTCTTACTAGATTTTGGCGCCACCCGAGAAATCCCTGAGGCGATAGCAACAGCATACCTCTCTCTTCTCAATAGCGCAGCGCACCATGACAAAGTCACCATGCAGCAGGCAGCATTTTCAATAGGGTTGATCGATGATAGCCATTCTCAAGAGCAAATTGACGCAGTAATGAGCATTGGAATGGAAGCGTGTGAGGCAATCAGGCACCAAGGGCCTTATGACTTTGGTCAAAGCGACCTTGTTACTCGACTTCATGAAAAGGGTATGGCGCTCACATTAAAGCATAATTTTTGGCATACGCCCCCCGCAGACGCCTTGTTTATTCATAGAAAGCTAGGTGGCTTGTTTTTACTGGCTAAACGGTTAAAAGCGAGAGTGGATATGCGAAAGGCCGCCAGCGAATGGTTGCAAAGCTAAGCGGCGTAATAACAGTCCGCCTAGATAATTAATAGGGTAAGTCCATACTGAAGGGTAATGCCATTTGTTCTTTACTTTTTGGGGGATTTCCAATCATTTCATCGTACGGCGTATCGTGCTTCATTACCGCACTTTTAACGTGGCAATGTGCAAAAGTTTCGCGTATGTGGCCTGCGCTGAAAAAGCGCATGGGCTTATCTTTTTTGTCATAAAGCATGCCGCTTTGATTTCCAATCGACAAGTAGACCAGATACACGTTCATCTCGTAGGACTGAACCTCTAAGTAGTCAATGGCCGTTGGTGTGTCCTCAATATCCCGAAAATAAAATTTATGCATTATGTACCTCTTGAACAAAGCTTACTCGCACAGAGCTCTCCCTCTCGCTGTGAGGCAAGTACTTATTTTTGCGCTACGCAACTGACAACATGCACTATCAGTGAAAAAGCGTAATAGATACGCTACGCGAGGTTTTCAGGTTCATTAGTGAGTTTAAGCGGGCGTCGATGGTTGCGATGTCGTACCGCATTCGCTAAAACAAATAGCGATGCCATTGACGACACGCTGTAGATCACTGCGGCCATGCCCATTCCAGAGGCTATCCACATGAGTGGAAACACAAGCAATCGCGGTCCTTCCATGGCTAATGCGACTTTTGCTTTAGACAAAATCAACCCATTTTGAATACTCATAACCACCACGGTAGCGACCGCAATAAGTTGGTGTTCAGTACTCAAACTTGTCATGTTTACAAGTAGATAGGCCGTGATACCGAGCATGATGATATGCTGCATAACGCTATAACGTTTTACGGCGAAATGAAGCTTCGGGTGATATTGCTTAAATTTGTTCACTCTTATTTTCCTACACGTTGCGTGAAACATTTCCGCTTTAGAGATCCTGTCATCGTGCTTTAAATATGGCAGACAAACGACACTTTAACTTGACGAATCAACACATTAGTACATAAACCCTCCTTGTTAAACAAATGTTTTAAAAATATTCAATTTATTTACAAGGATGGGTTGCGAGGCGTGTAAGAATGAAGGGGATATTTTTAAATTTTCGGGCAAACAAATCGAAAACCGGCTTTTTCACGTTAAAAAGATGTTCAAAATAAGGAATTTACAATGTCAGGGAACAATTCTCTTGATTGATTTTCTATATTTGAGTGTTATGTCTGTTAGTATTATCCCAAGGATATTTTTGTAGCGGAGTCATTATGAGCGAATCGTCAGAAAAGAAATCGTTAGGCCCTCATTTTATTATTGTCGGCATTCTTCTTATCGTAATTCTGGCTGTAGTGTTTTGGCCCAGCGAAGAAGAGCCAGAGGCCGTGATTACTCCCGAGCCTGACATTACCGAGCCCGAGGTCACCCCCACCGATGAGCCGGAAATCTTTGAACCCACTCAGCCAGCACCAACCGTTGAGCTTGAAGAAAAAGATGAGGTAGAGCCTCTTCCAGAGCCTGTAGAGCCGGACCCAGAACCGCTTGACACCAGTGATCCCGCAGTGAAAGCATCATTGATCGAAAGTTCGTCTGCAGATGAAGAAATGGTAAATCGCATGCTGGTCAACGAGGGCCTCATTCAGCGTTTCGTCGTATCAGTGACAAACTTAGCTAATGATGAGATGGCGCCGAATCATCAATTGCTCACGCCTCCCGAGCAGAACTTCCGCGTTTATTCTCAAGCAGGTAAGCAGTGGATAGATGCGGCAAGCTACAAACGATACACGCCTTATGTAAACATGTTGGAATCGTTTAATAACGAAGCACTTCTTAATATTTACGACATCTACAAGGAAGACATTCAAGCCAAGTTCTCAGAAATCGGGAATCCAGATGAAGACTTTAATAAAGTGCTTCTTCAAGCCATCGACCAACTTTTAGATACCCCAGAAGTTCCTGTCCCGGTTGAGGTGTATACAGACTCAGTCGCTTATAAATATGCGGATGAGCGCTTGGAAAACTTAAATGAACCACAAAAACAGCTGCTTCGTACCGGCCCAGATAACATGCGCCGTATCAAAGCAAAGCTTCGTGAGTTAAAAGTTATGGTAGAAGAGCGTGGATCTAACTAGATTCCAACAGCAGCTAAAGGGGACGTCATCAAAGGCGCGCCCCTTGCCGCCGGTAGAGCAGTGGAACCCTGACTTTTGCGGAAATATCAACCTCACGATAGCACTGGACGGGCGGTGGTTTTATGAAGGGAGCCCCATAGGACGAGCAAGTCTTGTCCAGCTTTTTGCATCCGTTTTAAAGCGAGAGGAGGACAGCTACTTTTTAGTCACGCCTGTCGAAAAAGTAGGGATCACCGTTGAAGACACGCCTTTTCTCATTACCCAATGGAACATAGCAAAAGACGAAAAAACAGGCTGCGATATTTATGTATTCACAACGCAAACCGGTGATGAAGTACGATTAGAAAAAGTCGACCAGCTTGAATTGCGCGTGCCGCCTAAAGCGATTCAAGACCCTCAGGCTACGCCAATTCCCTACGTATGCGTTCGTCGAAATCTTTGGGCGAGGCTTCATCAAAATGTTTACTATCAATTGCTTGAACAAGCTACCGAGCAGCAAAACGGTTCAGACACCTCGTTCTGTATAACGTCGAATAACCACACGTTTGTGCTTGGCAAAATTTCTCAATAAATATCTTCGATAAACACCGTCGTAGGCACCTTACTACCCAACGACAAATTCTATGTTTATTGTTCCATACGAAATAGGGATGTACATAAAGGTAAACCGTCACTCATCATTGAAAAACCGCCGTTAGTAGCGCTTTACTTTGCGTTATCGCAACGGGTGCATTACATTCGATGTAGTCTATAAAACAACCAACAAGAAGACCTACATTATGAATAAACCTCTCGTTTCGCTGGCCGTTGCTGGCGCCCTATTGTCATCCTCCTTTAGTGCAGCTGCAGCAACCTTAATCCATGCAGGCAAAGCATTTACTGGCACCTCAAAACAACTGCAGAACAATGTGACTATTGTTATTGAGGGCAGCACTATTTCTTCCGTGAAGAAGGGGTTTATTCAAGGCCAAGAGGGCGATACGGTTATTGATTTGAAAAACTCCACCGTAATGCCAGGTTTGATGGATATGCATGTGCATTTATCGTCACAGCATGGTGGGCCGCAAACTTACCTTGAGCGATTTTCACTGAATGAGGCTGACTATGCATTGCGCGCAGCCCACTACGCAGAAATAACGCTAAACTCAGGTTTTACTACCGTGAGAAATCTTGGCGACGGCCACAATGAAACCGTAGCGTTAAGAAACGCAATCGCCAAAGGCTATGCATCGGGGCCGCGTATTTATACCGCAGCTAAATCAATTGCCACAACCGGCGGCCACGCGGACCCAAGTAACGGCATGGCGCACTTGCTTCGTCCTGACGTAGGCCCAGAGCAGGGTGTAGCTAACGGCGAAGTTGAGGCTCGAGAAGCAGTAAGGGCCCGCTATCAAGACGGTGCAGACCTCATAAAAATTACAGCAACCGGTGGTGTACTCAGTGTTGCTAAGAGTGGTCAAAATCCACAGTTTATGACAGACGAAGTAGAAGCCATTGTGGATACCGCTAAAGACTATGGCATGACGGTCGCTGTGCATGCTCATGGAAAAGAAGGCATGAAGCGGGCTATCGAGGCAGGCGTAGATTCCATCGAACACGGCACGTTTATGGACGATGAAATTCGCGCACTTATGAAAAAGCATGGCACTTATTACGTACCGACCATTCTGGCAGGCAAGTTTGTTGCGGACAAAGCCAAGATTGATGGTTTCTTTCCTGAATTGGTCCGTCCTAAAGCTGCTGCCATTGGCCCCCTAATTCAAAACACCTTTGCTGAAGCACACAAAGCGGGCGTAAAAATTGCTTTTGGTACTGACAGCGGCGTGTCGGCCCATGGCGATAATGCTCAAGAGTTCTCACTAATGGTTGAAGCAGGTATGGCGCCGGCCGATGCCTTACTTAGCGCTACGGTCAATAGCGCTAAACTACTGGGTATAAGTGACATTTTAGGTTCGTTAGAACAAGGGAAATTAGCTGATATCGTAGCCGTTCCCGGCAACCCGCTAGACGACATTACGCTTATGGAAAGGGTGTCTTTTGTCATGAAAGATGGCGTTGTTTATAAGCAATAGAAACAATTTTGCAGTAGGGATTACATGGCACTCGGTAAAAAGGTTAAACAGAAAACCAAAAAACTTGTCGATTCTAAACACATGCTTAAAGGCATAACGCTAGCGTCATTTTTAGAATCAACCATAGTGCCGGTTCCCCTAGAAGCCGTTATGGTTCCTTTAATGCAGGCAAGGCGTGAGTCGCTTTGGAAGATCGCACTCATGGCTACAATAGGCTGTATCATCGGGGCCATTTTTGGCTATGCATTGGGATATTATCTGTTTGATATAATTGGCCAGTGGCTGATTGACACATTTTTCAGTCAAAACCAATTCGAAAACGTTAAACAACAAATGCAAAGCCAAGGCTTTTGGTTTGTTATGACCCTTGGCATTGCGCCCATTCCATTTCAAGTTGCCATGCTCGCTGCAGGCGCAACCCAATTTTCGCTGCCTCTTTTTCTGTTGGCTACCGTTATCGCGCGAGCAATCCGGTACTTTGGGCTTGCTATTGTGGTGTATTACGCAGGAGACAAAGCCGAGCAACTCATCAAACGTTACAAATTGAAAGCGGTAATTGTTATTACCCTTGTCGTGCTTTTGTTGTGGTGGCTGTTTAACGTGCTTGGATAGATCGAGTGTGCAAAAAAGGCTTGTGACCTGAAGACACGCTTACCCGCTTATCCGATTAACCATGCAGGACGCTTGGCTTATTCGTTTACTGAGATAGCAGTGAGTAGAGAATATTTTTAAACTTCTTATTTGATAATGATTCTTATTTGCACTAATGTATTAAAAAACAGGAGGTGCTTATATGAATGGTCAACGTTTATGTCCAGTTTACAAAAAATGGCTACAGTTAAATCCTTCGGATGCACGTATACATCGCCTGACAATGCAAGCGCAGGCCCAAAAGGCGCGTCAAGATGGCATGCTAGATCTCGCTCGAGAACTTAGCTACCAAACCTTTGAAGCCGCCAAAATCGTTCTTTGCACACTACAACCTTTATCCGCTGATCAAGAGAGAGTGGTTAAAGAAGATATACTCGCGTTTGGCTCTATGGGAATGTATCTGTCTTCTATTCTGACCGAAGCACGAAGAAAGCATGAAGCGCATACCGTATTACAGGAGTGCCAGCAGCAACTCATGGCGATACTCCCCCTCCATACCACTCGCCCCTATGTATGCAGCGTTATTTCCATTACTCAGCAAGCACTTGAGCATTTTGATTTACCTAAACATGCAGCTCACTCTGCGTCTAAGACGCTGCATTAAACAATAAGTGAAAAGGGGAACAATAATGGTGCCAAAACAATCGTCTGTTGACGAAGGCTTTGTTTCGCTCAACGTCAAAGCTTCGGTATTGCAGAAAATGTTAAGCGGAGAAGTGTTACATATGACAGATATTCACTGCACTTGCGCTCGAAGTAAACGGGTTTTACAACAGCTCTTGCTCCAAGCTGCGGCGAATAGTCCAGAAAGTTAAAGGGTGAATATCAACACTCCTTAATTGATACACAACGTGTATGAAATTTATTAATTTTGCCTACGAGTGATGAGAGAGGAATCGATGATAACATCATCTAAATGGAAGAAAGTGACCGCTAAAGCGGGCTTTAGCGCAAAAACTGTGTCACGGTAATGGGAAGAGTGGGTTATACCTTAACAGGAGTGGTTTACTCCTTAATAGGAAGCTTTTTTATCCTAGCTGCATTACTCAGTAACCTGTCAGAGGCGGGTGGGCTACAAAAAGCGCTAAACACGTTGATGCAGCAACCCTTGGGACTTTATCTCATTGCTGCCGTTGGAGCGGGATTTATTCTTGTCGGGCTTTACTGCGCACGAGAAGCGAGATATCGAAAGGTGAAGTAAACGCACCCACTGTCTATCTTTGCGAAGTAAAAGGGCGCATTAACTGCGCCCTTTCCTAATGACGTATTGGTAAGGCATCGTTTCGGTTTGAGACGCTACCAAGCTATGCTCCATAAAGCGACAAAAGCTGGGAATATCTCTTGCCGTAGATGGATCATCTGCAGTGACAGACAGCGTCTCACCGTCCGCCAGCTTGCGGATGTTTAAGCGGACCATCATGACAGGCTCTGGGCAACGAAGTCCCAATGCATCTAAATGCTGGTTGGCCGCCTCAAATACGCTTTCGAAATCAGATGCCATAGTTTTTGCGATAATTATTTATGGCGTCGATGTCGCTTTCATGGCCCCCTTTCTCGGTAAGAAAAGCCACCACATCAGCCAGTGAAACAATAGAAATGACCTGCGTGTTAAAATCCCTTTCTACTTCTTGTATCGCAGATAATTCACCTTTACCACGCTCTTGCCTGTCTAGGGCAATCAGCACACCAGACAAGCTGGCCTGCTGCTGCTCAATAAGCGTCATCGATTCACGAATAGCTGTGCCTGCGGTAATGACGTCATCCACCAGCATTACCTTGCCTTCGAGCGGGCTACCTACCAAACTGCCGCCTTCGCCGTGCGTCTTCGCTTCTTTGCGATTGAAGCAGTATGGAACGTCGAGGTTATGGCTGTCAGCTAATGCTACAGCGGTAGTCGTAGCAATAGGAATTCCTTTATAGGCAGGGCCAAAAAGTACATCGAATTCAACGCCTGCATCTATGAGCGCGTCAGCGTAAAAACGCCCAAGCTTGGCTAAATCACCGCCGCGATTAAATAAGCCTGCATTAAAAAAATACGGGCTAACACGCCCTGATTTTAAGGTAAATTCGCCAAATTTAAGTACGCCACGGTCTATGGCAAACTCAATAAAATCACGCTGAAACGCTTTCATGATGACCTCTTAATTGATGGTTTTCGCGCTGACTACTTATCTGCGCTCTAACTGAATGTCTACGCAAGTGCCGCTTTTTGTATATCGAACAATTCACGCAAGCCATGCTTACCAATCTTCAACATTTCATCGAGCTCTTCAAACGAAAAAGGCTCGCCTTCAGCCGTACCTTGAACTTCAATCAGTTTACCTGTTTCCGTCATTACGATGTTCATGTCTGTTTCAGCTTCAGAGTCTTCAGTGTACTCAAGATCAGCAATAGGCATACCTTCGTAAATGCCAACTGAAAGCGCTGCAATCATATGCTTAAGGGGGTTAGTTTTGATAATCCCTTTCGCTCGCATGTAAGTGAGTGCATCAACAAGTGCAACACACGCACCCGTAATTGACGCGGTTCGCGTACCGCCGTCGGCCTGGATTACGTCACAATCTAGCGTGATCGTATTCTCGCCAAGTAACTTTAAATCTACCGCTGCACGTAATGAACGTGCAATAAGACGTTGAATTTCTAATGTACGACCACCTTGCTTACCACGCGCTGCTTCACGACCACTGCGCGTATGCGTTGCGCGCGGAAGCATGCTGTATTCAGCCGTGATCCAGCCTTTCCCTTGGCCCTTCATAAAGCGTGGCACACCTTCTTCAACCGTCGCGTTACACAACACCTTGGTGTTACCAAACTCTACAAGTACAGAGCCCTCTGCGTGACAAGTGTATTGGCGAGTAATAGTAACAGGGCGAATTTGACTGGCGGTTCTGCCGCTTGGACGCATAGTGTTCTCCACAACGTAAATGCTTAAAGGGTTAGCCCGATTCAGGTTTCGCAGCGTCGAAAGATAACTGTCAAAACACGGTAAAAACCTGAAAATAAAACAGGGCTATAAAATTACGCCTAAGTATAACGCAATACCCCCAAGCGTTAAAAACGAACTTTACATGTTTGCATATTGAAAATCGTAAATGTGGGTTAATATACAAAGTACCAGAAAACCTGCCCTCGATTTTCACGTATACAACACGACGTTCGGGTTGTTTTTGCAGGCTTTTAGAAAAATTTTAAGGATATTTATGATTTACAGCATGACAGCGTTCGCTCGCGTTGAAACCAAAAAAGATTGGGGCTCTGCAGTATGGGAAATACGCTCCGTTAACCAACGCTTTTTAGAAACTTATTTTCGTCTACCCGAACAGTTTCGTTCACTTGAACCTGTCTTACGCGAACGTTTTCGCAAAAAGTTAGCGCGAGGTAAAGTAGAGTGCGCGCTGCGCTTTACCGCGAACGATGCGGCTGTAACGAAACTTAGCTTAAATGAAGAGCTGGCGAAGCAAGTGCTTCACGCGGCAGACTGGGTGCAGTCTCATGGCCAATCTACTGGTGTTAATCCACTAGACGTTTTGCGCTGGCCTGGGGTAATTGCAGCAGAAGAAGCCGATATGGACACTATCCAAGGTGATGTAATGTCGGCGTTCGACCAGGCATTAGACGACTTTATTAGTGCTCGCGGCACTGAAGGTGAAGCACTAAAAGGCATGATCGTACAGCGTTTGGACGCCATTGAAGCTGAAGCAGAAAAAGTGGCTGCAAGGATGCCTGAAATTATGGTGTGGCAGCGTGAGAAGGTGCAGGCACGTTTTGAAGAAGCAAAAGTAGAACTTGATGCCGGACGTTTTGAACAAGAGATGATCATGCTGGCACAAAAGGTTGATGTAGCGGAAGAGCTAGACCGTCTCAACACTCACGTTAAGGAAACCCGCAACATCCTTAAAAAAGGTGGAGCAGTGGGCCGCCGTCTCGATTTTATGATGCAGGAATTCAACCGTGAATCGAACACTCTCGGCTCTAAATCAATCAGTACCGATATCACACAATCAGCGGTGGAGCTCAAAGTATTGATAGAGCAAATGCGAGAGCAGATCCAAAATATCGAATAGTTTTTTTACCCGTCCAAGAATGTCTTAGAAGCCCTGTTATTTGCTTGTAAATACAGGGCTTTTTTATTTTTCCCGTCCAAATCGGTTTGCAGATGTCCGTTACCAACTACCTGTTTAGTGGTGGGCAGAATGGTGGGCAGTCCCCTCATTTTTGCTCAATAAGCATTTTGCGGTGAGCAAATTGGTGGGCAGTAAGTTACCCAATTTTCGCATTTAACTCGCCACCACAACAGGTTAGCTGCTGATTCAATAAGCAAATCGGTGGTGGGCAGCCATTATTGCCCCCTCCATTATTTCAGCAACTATGGAGTAAACATGGGAAAACTCACAGCAAAACAGGTTATTGCATACAGCAAAGCCGACCCAAAAAAATATTCAGATGGTGAAGGGTTATACTTTTGCGTCCGCAAACAAGGCTCGCCTTACTGGATGATCCGCTACACCACAGCCAAAGGAAGACGAGAAGCAACCTTGGGGCAATTTCCTTTAATGTCGTTGGCAGACGCCAGAATTGCCGCCGCATACTTTCGAAAGGAAGTACGTGACGGCATAGATCCTCTGCTAGAGAAACAGAAAATCGAGTTACCTGACATTGAAACCGTGGATCAACTGTTTCATGACTGGTATCGAACCGATCTGAGTAGACGACTTAAGCATCCCAAGATTCCGTATCGGGTTTACACCAAAGACATAAGCCCAGTCATTGGCATAAAGTGTATTGCTGAGGTGACCGCACGTGAAGTACGTGAAGTATTAGAGCGCATTCGAGATAGCAACCGCCCTACCATTGCCAACGATACCTTGATGTACATGAAGCAGCTGTTTCGACATGCGATAAAGCTCGACTTAACGCTGAACAACCCCGCCGCAGCCTTTACCGTGGACGATGCCGGTGGCGTGGAGTCTAGTAAAGACAGGATGCTTAGCAAAGAGGAAATTCACTACGCCTTTAGTGTGTTTCATACCCATATCAATAGCTTTGGCCGCGACAATTACCTCGCTTGCTGCCTGTTTTTGGTGTTGGGCGTGCGCAAAAGCGAACTGTGCGAAGCCATGTGGCGTGAAATGGATTTAACCACAGGCGTGTGGGATCTACCCAAAGAACGCAGCAAAACCGGCGTTCCAATCAGCATTCCTTTACCGCGCCAAGCCATTGCTTGGTTCAACGAGTTGCAAATCCGCGCTTGTGGCTCGCCTTATGTTTTCCCGGCCAGACGAGCAAGCCATCGTCCACATATGGGGCCAGATACACTGAACCGAGCCATTTCTAAACTCTTTGGTCGCGAGCCAGGGCGCAAAAAACAGCCACCCAATAAAATGGGTAAACTTGAACACTTCACCGTACACGATTTACGCCGTACCTTTCGCAGCCTTGCCGCCTCTTTAGGCATTGCAGGCAACGTGGCCGAACGCTGTCTTAACCATAAGCTAAAAGGCGTTGAGGGTATCTACGACCGCCACGATTACTTTGAAGAGCGCCGAATTGCCCATCAAACCGTGGCTGATGTGATCGAACCGCTGGTGAACTTTGAGCCCGCTTCACAATACAAAATCGGAGGGCGCTAACATGCAGTTTATGATGCGACTTGCCCCCATTACCTTTCCAATAGCCATGCTGGCAGGCCTTGGTTGGTGTATTGGCATTGCCTTACTCGAACAACCTCATGGCGTAGGCCACGCGCTTACTCGGTATTGCCTGATGGTATTCGTGGTACTCGCTCCATGGCTGACGCTAAAACTCACGTTCTACGTGATTGTCGGCCTAGGACGCAAACTGGGGCTCATCCCGCCTGCACGCCCAACGCATAGCCTAGGTTATGAAGAATCACTCTATTGGTTCAGAGTATTGGCCTTTTTCGATGGCAAACGCAGTCGCATGCCGAAAAGGCCCATCAGGCGAAACTAACAAGCCCCCATTTGTTCACTTACCGTGGGCAGTTGGGACAATGGGGCAACACTTGATATACAAGCTTTAGAAGATGAATAAAAGTAATTTGAGCCGCCCCAAGGGATGGGGCAATCAGGGCTTTGATTGACAAAACAAGTCACTAAACATAATCTTCAAGCCAATATGACCGACGCCTCTGCATTTCTGTACGCGTCGGTTCTCATTTTAGCGTAGCGGTATGCTTCGCAAATGTGTTTCGATTGCTTCAATCATCGACTTGGTAAGTGGTAAATGCGCTTTTTCTTTCGCCCAGATTTCATGAAAGCCTGCCACGGTTTGCTTGGCAGTATCTAACACCAATTTTTCTGGCAGCATGGCTTTAGCCGCCAAGTGTGACAGCTCATCCAGCGTGAAATCACTGAATTTCTTGCTACGACTCACCTTCAGCGATGCACTATCATCGGGGATATAAGGAATGGTCGAGACAAAGTCATAAGCAGGTGCAATCGATGCTGCGCGCTTGTCTTTGTAAATCACAGACCAATTCTTCAGATGCATATCCGCATTGCCAATTAGGGTATTGAACACCAATCGACGCGTAAATTCTGCAATGTCTTCGTCTTGACCTTCGATGCCGATAACCTGAGCAATATTGCGCATACTGGCTTTTTTGTATTTATCTTGAGGATAGACGCCAAACACTTGCGCAAAATCTTCAATATGTACGGCTTGCTCACCTGCACGATCAAAGCGCTTGATCACAAAGGCCTGAGCATTTTTAAATGAGTCACCAAATTTACCAATACCATCTGGGATATTAGCAATCTGGTTAATCGGGAGTAGCTGCGTTTCTGGCACATCCATCCCCAACATACGAGCCAGTTCCATCATCGAATATTCATTTTCTGGCACAGCGTCAAAGCGAGACGATGGCAATTTTACAATCCAAGAACCACCTTGACCGGTTGCAGGAATAGTCAAACCACCGTTTGTCTGTTGTACGGCTGAAAACTTCAACTGTACACCCGCTAATGAAAAACGCATTGGAACATCTATTTTCGTTTCATCGTCAATGTCTTGATGCACATTAGGCGGCAGCGCTTCGCCATCAGCAGGTTCAACCGTGATCGCACCTGCTAAATCTTGTCCTAACACCCACAATAGAAAAAATTCTCGTGCGGGGTTCACTCCGGCACGCTCTGCCAGGTAATGACGCATGGTTTCTTCTGGCAAAAGGTTAGAGAAAAACGGAGTTAACTTGGTTTGGGTCGGTTTAAAATTAGTCAGTAAGCCACCCAGTGCATCTTTAAAACCCAGCCCTAACACAGGCCGTGAGTCGTCATAAATGTACGAATCCATAAAGGCAAAAAGCGTTCTGTCATTGCCCACGTTAGTGATCGTTGCGATGGGCTCACCGTAGAGCAAAACGTTGAGCGTAGAAACATGATTAGTCATCGTCGTCTTCCCCTAACTGATATGCCGGTGACATCTGCTCAGCTTCATCGCTGATACCGTTAATACCTTGACTGCTTCGAATGATCGACTTGATGGCAGGAACTGACTTTTTAGGTGCGACAAATAACTCTAGGTCGAGTACACGGGCAAGTGCAATCAAACTGGAAATTCTTAAATCAACACCGCCAGACTCGATTTTCGAAATATGACTTTGCGGCACACCCGAACGCGCGCTTAACTCTCTTTGGCTAAACCCCTTGCGTACCCGAGCTTCTCGAAGACTTTCTAGTATCTGCTCTGTTACATAGCTCATTTCGATACGCCTTAATGAATCAACTAGGAATAATTATATACAAAAACATATCACCGCAATCCCACGAGCACAAGAATGATTAGCTATTATGTATCACCAAGCGCTTTTTGATATGCAACTATAGATAAATTGTAACGCGCGCGCTCACTTACCGCGGGCAGTTGGGACAATGGGGCAACACCAGATATGCCAAGCTTTATAGGGTGAATAAGAGGAATTTGAACCGCCCCAAGGAATGGGGCAATTGGGGATGCGGTAAAAACTCCTAACCGCATCAAAAATACCAAACTTGCAAAAGTCCCAATATGGGACTAATATCTGTTTATGAGAATTATCGCACTATCAACCTTAAAAACATTTTGGGAAGACAGCCCAGAATACATTGACGCTAAAGAGCCAACTTTAGCGTGGTATAGGCATGCATTAAACGCTGATTGGGGCTCACCGGCGGATGTGAAACAGGACTTCAGAAATGCCAGCATCCTCAAAGATGGGCGTGTCGTGTTTAACATTGCCGGTAATAAGTACCGGTTAGTTGTTTGGATCAATTATGCCTACAAAGTGGTTTACATACGGTTTATCGGCAGCCATGCGCAATACGATAAAATTGATGTGCAAACGATTTGAAGCCAAACGGTAGTAACAAGAGGTAAATATAATGGACATCAGACCTATTAAAACAGATGCCGACTACCGCGCGGCATTAAACGACATCGAAAACCTAATGATGGCGGAGCCTGATACCGTCGAAGGCGAAAAGCTGGACATTTTGGTTACGTTAGTTGAAGCCTACGAAGCAAAGCATTTTCCAATGGATTTGCCAGATCCTGTTGAGGCAATAAAGTTTGAGATGGAGCGCAAAGGATTAACAGTTAAAGATCTTGAACCCATGATAGGTAAAAGCAATCGTGTTTATGAAATCCTAAACCATAAGCGATCACTCACGCTAAAAATGATTTGGAAACTTCATGAAGGGCTAGGTATTCCAGCAGAGTCGCTGATCAAACCGCCGCAAGTTCGCGCGTCATAGTGCTGCACATAAAAATTATGTTGTCATGAATGACGCTCGCTACCCAAACATTTCGGCTATTGATAACAGGCTAGCTGAGCTTGAAAACGAAAAGCAGCAGCTTCTCGCATTGAGAGAAGCTTTGCGTAGCGCTCAAAACGAGCGTTCAGTACAGACATTCACCCCAGAACAGAAAGTCGCCCTATTCAGACAACGATTTCGTGGACGAGAGGATATCTTCGCCAATCGTTGGCAAAACCAACAGGGCCGCAGTGGCTATTCCGTAGCCTGTGATAATGAATGGATAAACGGGGTATGCAACAAACCCCGCATTAAATGCCAAGACTGTTCACACCGAAAGTTTAGCGAACTAAACGAGCACATTATTTACAGGCACCTTGCCGGTCATCAAGTGGTTGGTCTGTATCCACTACTTAAAGATAATTCGTGCTATTTGTTGGCAGCCGATTTTGACAAAGGCTGTTGGCAAGAAGAAGTCAAAGCAATGTCTAAAGCGTGCCAAGCGTTTGATATTCCCCACGCGATAGAAATCTCGCGTTCTGGCAACGGGGCGCACTTATGGATCTTTTTTGAAACCAATATCCCAGCGAACCAAGCTCGGGCACTGGGTTTCGCTTTGCTTGATAAAGCCATGGAAATATTTCCAAATCTTTCGTTTGACTCCTATGACAGGCTATTTCCTAACCAAGATGTCCTTCCTGAAGGCGGTTTTGGTAATCTCATTGCGCTACCACTTCAAAAGGAGGCTCGCCTTTCAGGCCGTAGTTGCTTTGTTGACAGTGACCTGAATGCGATTGACGATCAATGGCGGTACCTTGCTGGGCTTAAAACGCTCACGCAATCGAGTATTGATCAACTCATAACAACCATTTCACCCAATACCCTATTACTATCCGAACAGGGGCTAACAGACAACCGCCCACCTTGGGAAATCACAGCCAAAGCCGCACCAATAAAATTAGAGTCTTTGCCGAAAACCGTGACCATTACCTTGGCCAACCATATCTACTTTTTGATGAGCGAGTTACCTGGGCCACTACTGGCAGGACTAAAGCGATTAGCGAGTTTTTCTAATCCTGTGTTTTTTAAAACACAAGCGTTGCGCTTTTCAACCCATGGCATTCCAAGGTTTATTTCCTGTGCTCGTATTGAAAACGATTACCTAGCACTACCGCGAGGCTGTCTCGATGACGCGATTGCTTTGCTACAAGAGCACAATATTTCGCCACTGTTTGACGATAAGCGTGAAACCGGCAAACCATTATTAAAACTTACCCCTGAGTTCACTTTGCGAAAAAACCAGCGTGACGCAGTGGCCGCAATAACCAAGCATGACTTCGGTATTTTGCATGCGCCGACTGCATTTGGAAAAACGGTTACTGCCATTGGCATGATCGTAAAACGCAAAGTAAATACCCTCATACTGGTTCATAGCCGACAACTGCTTGAACAGTGGCAAGAGCGATTACGCACGCTCCTACCCGACGTAAACATTGGCAGTATAGGCGGGGGTAAAAGAAAGCCGAGTGGCATTATCGACATTGCCACCTACCAAAGCTTGGTTAATAAAAAAGACAACTCCATCACGCCTCTCATCCAAGACTACGGCCACATCATTATTGATGAATGCCACCATCTGTCTGCGCCAAGGTTTGAAATGGTACTCAACGAGGTAAGAGCAAAATATGTATTGGGCCTAACAGCAACGCCAGAGCGACAAGATGGCCATCAAAAGATCATTTTTATGGCAGCAGGGCCCATTCGCTACAAAGTGAAACAAAGCCCTGATGAGCAATTTACTCAAACCGTGATGATTCATCAGCTCTACGATATACCGCCAGCTGAGCTAATAAAAACAGATGAGCGCCCCAAAATAAGCGATGCCTACCGCTGGCTCGTCGATAACCAACAGCGCACTTCAAAAATTGTCTCAGACGCCTCTCAGTGTGTTCAAAATGGGGGACACCCCTTAGTCCTTACTGAGCGTAGAGAGCACGCAGAGTACATATATTTACGACTTACCGAGATGGGTATAAGCACTGTCGTACTCAAAGGCGCCATGAATGCTGCGGAACGCAAGAATGCTGATAATCATCTACAATCGGCTCAAGCCATCGTCGCAACAGGAAAATATGTGGGCGAAGGATTTGACCTACCAAGACTGGATACGTTGTTTTTGGCCATGCCCATCGCATGGAAAGGTACGTTGGCCCAATATGCCGGTCGTATTCATCGTGAATCGGAAGGCAAAACACAAGTCACCATTCACGACTATGTAGACTGCGCCCTCCCTATGCTGCAACGCATGTTTAAAAAACGCGAGAAAAGCTACAAGGCCATGGGGTACGCCCTTGAGTACATTGATGGTAACAGTGACAATCAGCCTTCACTGAAGCTGGAAGACGCCTCTTCATCAAATTCCAAGTCAAATTAGCAAGCCGCTCTTCGTTCAACACTTCCCCATGACTTTACCCCCTTACGCCAAAACCACTATCCGTTTGGCTTTTGGATCGAAACGCCAAACAGAGAAATTAGCCCATTCACTGTTTGGCGTCTCGATTGAAATCCAACGCTACTAAGCCTTGCCATTACTGGCAAAAAGCAAGATTTGGCACTTTTTGCACCATAAACCAACCTCGGCATCAAAGTACAAACCGTTTGATTTTTTAAACCCAGAATGCAAACGATCGTTTGGCGTCTCGATTTTTTTGCACTTGGCGAACACAGCCAAACAGCACCGTATTGGACTATGTATATCAAACAGTTAGCCGCGCACAGGCCATCATAAAAAGCCGATTTGACTGGTTAGTTTGATGGCCATTTCTTTCATCTAATTCACCACCGCGTCTGCACCCGACGACTGAAAATAGACGGCATGACGAACCAACAAGGTGATAAGTGACGTGTTATGGGCAAGTGGTAACGATTGGGATAGAGAATGGATACAGCAGGTGGTCGCTTTACTGGTTGGGGATGGCGCGTTTACCCTCTACCCAGCACTAAGCCAGTACGAGAATGCAGCCGAACGTTTAACCCGCTGGCTGACCTTTCAGTTACCACGCGTTAAACAAGCACGCCTAGGCTGCCCGATTCACCAATGGCTGAATAGCATTGGCGCGCAAGTGATCGTAGAAAAATGGCAGAGCCCCGAGCAATGGCCAAACCTGTATTGGCTACCTTTACCTGAGGTTGAAGGCCACGCGCAAGGCGGGTTAGTTTTGTTACCGGCACATTTGTTACCGACAAATAGGGATGGCACGATTCAAACTAGAATATTGCAAGCAAACGCACCCGCCAACGCCAGTATCTTTTGGTGCATTACGCCTTTATCTAAAACAGGAAAGCGCACTACCTTGCACCCCAAACAGCAAAACCGCGCCTTTTGCCTGCCCAGTTCGCCGGAGCAAATAGGAAAATCATGCAAAGGGTTATTACTGCGTGGTTTAAGAAAAGACAACCGAAAACGAAACAGCAACGTGATCAGCCACCAGATCAACCTAGCGCTACTGCACCATCTTTGTGGACCGGAGAATGATGTTTGGATTACGAACAAATGCTTTGGTAACGAGAACCAAACTCAACAACAAGGCTAAATAGCTTGATATTTGTTATGAAGAAAACCACAATTTCACTCAAGCTCTTTAAAGCTGGTTGAGCCTTTACCTAGTGTTTTGGCTCGTGGCTGCGCCTCAGTCGCCGTTAAGACTGGGGCTTATCTCTTACAAACTACTCGAAATCACAAGCCCCAGAAACGAGTAACCCCTCACAGGGCGCTGATCTAACGGGTAGCGGGAGGGGTGTTGTTGACGCGATTTTAATATCAAAAGCGCCAAATAGCTCGATATCATTTGATGTCGCTTTTTAATTGGCAGTATGTATCAGACTGTTTTAAACACCTGCTTTTTAAAGGTATTCATGGCGAGCTTGTTAAAACGAGCTTCATCTGCACCTACCTGTTCACTGTTACAATAATCACACATTGAATACTGGCTTTCAATTTGGCCTTGTTGCCCCAAATGCTCAACCGTAATCTTTTCAGTATGAAGCATGAGTTGACCCATCTCGCAAATTGAACAGGTTCGAGTATTCATCACATATCCTCCCACTGCATTGGCTAACAGCTAGAAAACGAAAATCACTCTGAATCCCGTGTTGCTACCGACATTCATTTCGGTAGCAACACCCTAAGGCTCACAGCCAAAAAACAAACTCGAACTGTCGGAGTACTGTTTTTAGAATTGACGGGGAAAAGGATCCAGACAAAATAAAAATAAACTATCCGGAATTTCCGAATAGTTACGTTATTTATTAACTATGCAGTTATCCAGCTTTGATCTGTTAACACCTGCTCTGCAATCGCAATTTGCCTTGCAGTAAACATTTGTTTGCGTGCATTCCATGAGTGCACCTTTTGTACAAGTTCTTCGGTGCTTTGTACTTGCTCATGTTTACTTAACCAATGCACCGTTGCCAAGAGCTCTAAGCCTTGTGGAGACTCAAAACCTTCGACTAACTGAGACACTTTCTCAAATCGCGTTCGAGTGTCAGGGTGTTGAGTAAGAAACTCCTGCGCATCTTCTATAGCGCCTGGCACTAGCTGTAACTCTTTTTCAGGTGCATCTCCACCATCGGCATAACCTGAGATAAAGTGCCCTTCAATCGCATTGAGCACATGCCGCAAATTTTGTGCATAAGGGCCATAATGCGCTTTTTCGTATTTTAATCTTAATGGCTCACCTGCTTCTTGCATAAAATACAAAAGCTTATGAACTTCAAGTAACGAAACGGTTGGGTCAAGCAAACCTCTTAGATAGCGTTGCACTAACTCAATTAATACAGCCCTACCAGCCGTCATGTTAGGCACTGCTTTGTGTTTTGCTATTTTATCGTTTTGAGGCGCACCAATAGGCTCGTAGAGAAAAACATCCACATCACGCAAAGGCTGCATTGCCTCTTCAATTTTTTCACGCACAATTGCCCAATCTAAGCCACCTAAGCCAGCACCTAGCGGTGGAATAGCAACAGATTTTATTCCAAGCCGTTGAATATCATCAACCAGCGCCACAAGGCCAGATTCAATATCTTCAATACGACTTGCAGCACGCCAGTGGCGTTTTGTCGGGAAATTAATAATATAACGAGGATTGGCTAATTGACCCGTTTCAAAAATAAACATTCTACCTGGCTGTACGTCTTTGTTTTTACAAGCAAGAGCATAAGCATTGAAATTGTTTGGCCACGCCTTTTTAAATTGTAGCGCTATGCCACGCCCCATCACGCCAACACAATTAACAGTATTAATTATCGCTTCTGCATCAGCGCGTAAAATATCACCATGTGTCATTCTAATCATATCTACGGCCTCCTCAGTAATACCAGTTAGAATTTATTGTTAGTGTGGGCTTAAATGCTGCTGTTCGCAAGATGTTTGCAACTTGCTGATAAATAGCGGGGGATTTTACCACAATAGCTTCTATCAAGTGCCAAGGAAAACTGTGTTCCATCAAAAACTCAGCTTGTTTTCCCTCTTTGCAATTTTGCCATTGCGTTGCAGCAATTGCCTGCCAATCCAGCTCATTCAACTGCGCTAAATCATTTCTATCTTCAAAAAAACGTGAGCCCGCATTCGATAAAGTAAATGCCCAACGGTGACTTTGCTGCCGTGCCCATTGAACACTTGCATTTAAATCGGCTTGTAAATGAATGATTGGCTCTTGCCCGCCTTTATATGCTAACTCCTCACTATCAGCTCTATGAATTACATACAACATGATGGAACGAGGACAAAAATAAAATGGCACACATTGTCCAACAAACAAATCCGGATAACTGCTCAAGGTTAACTCTGTTAAACGGCGCTGCTTGATGGTATTCATTCCTATCGTTGTGCCTATGGCATTTTGTGCAATGATTTGGGCATCACATAACAATCCTTGAGATGCCAAAATAGAAGCGAGCCTGTCTACATGAACAATATGATAAATTTTAGGTTGAGCTGGTACCATATTTACCTTATCAATACTATTAAATGAACAAAGTCATATTTAAAAAACCATACCCACTCATGCCAAAGCCTCTAGGTAAACTGCTTTGGCTTGATTTAAGTACTCTGCTCGTTCTAATTGCTCCATTGTAGTGATTTTTATCGAATGCCTAAATGTACCATTAGGCTGGAAAACAACCGGAGCTTTTAATGAAAAAGGTTTACCCAGTTCAAACAATATATAAGGCTCATCAGAGTCACTTTCATATCCTGTGATGGATAATTCGATTTCTCGTCTCTTTACATATTGAACATCTCTAATTGGCCAGACTAGTCTAATATCGTGGATCACTTGATAATTTGGAATCAAGGCTAAGTATCTAATCTCATTGACAACATGGGATTTAAAATTTAATTCAAATGTCGAAACTGGAAGGTGATAAAAGTGTAATTCCTCATTTTTAAACTTCTCAAAGCAATTTATGAATCTGTCATTATACTTGCCCAATGCCACAGTCATCGTCAAATCAGGGTATAGCACTTGGCGCATGCCGTAATAAGGTATGCGTGCAGCGTCTTGTACGTAGAGCCTTTCCGCCATGCCAGCCACGGGATACATGGCTTCATTGCCTTGCCCAGTTGGTGTATTCGGTGCTGTGCCAATTTGCGCTTGCAAGAACGCTAGCAACCACTGGTGACCGGAATAACGGCTTTTAGTCTGGGTAGGATCAGTTTGACTAGGCTCAGCTTGGCTAGGTAAGAGGGCAAACGCGCCAATACCCACTTCTTCTATCGCGGCTGCGTAGGGGTTGGGGGTTGTGGCTTGATCAAAAAAACCTGGGTATAAAGCAAACGCACCAAAAACTGGGCGGCTTTTTTTAGGAGATTGGCCAGCGTTTCCACTTGATGGCGATTTAGAATCGTGAGGTTCTGATAAACGAATCAAAGCATCCCGATAACGGTGCATTTGGTTGATGGCATCGTCTGGTACGTAATCCTTACTTTCGATATCTTCATTGCTGTCATCAAAGCGGTTTTTCTCGGTTTTAATACGGTACTTGGCATCAAATAGCCAAATAAACTGCTTTTCTTCTGATGAGTCTGCTTTCGTTAAATCAGCGCCTTTAGGTAGTGTCACTTCCAACACAATATCCGGCTCTTGGTTAACCAAGTACGAGCGGATTGATTGACCCTTTTTGGTAAATTTCGGCTCGTGTGCCAGCCGAGCGGTCACACCATCGCTGCGTTTAAAACGAAAGGCACCGGCAAACCCATCTTTTAGTTGGTACTCAAAAAAGTCATTCTGGGCGAGCTTAGTCGCACTGTTTTCCACCAATTCAAAGCCAAGGTCTTGCTCTAAAATCTGTTTCAAACACAAAAAGCACCACACTTCGTAAATCTCAGCCACTGATTTCATAGAAATGCTCGACTGATTGCCAAACACATCTAAATAAAATTTCAGCTCCTGCCAAATGCGATACACCGCGCTGTAACCGGTTTTTTGCTGTAGAACTAACGACTCACGGCTTAACCCTGTGTATGCCCCCACCTCTTTTAAAAAACTCTGACCTAACACTTTTTGCAGCGGTTGTTGCCAACTATGCAGCTCATTTAAAAATGAATCTGACAACCGTTGCCGTTCTGGTGCTTGGTTACTCTGCCTAAGCTTTTGTTCAAACTCCGCTAATTGCCGCTTACTTTTACTCACCGCCATTTTAATAAAACGGTTTTCTGGGGTATCGACACTCAGTTGCTTTTTTTCGACTGCATAGCGCTTATCGTACTGGCCATTGGCAAAGTCTTGCTTAACTTTCTCGGCTAACTTATGTGGCAGGCGGCCTTTTAACTTGGCCGCTTTGATATTGGCAACCGTCGGTTGCAAGCGGCTATGCGGTGCGGCACAAATCACTTTTAAGCCTTGCTCAAAACGCTCCCGTAACGCGGCAAAATTAGCCAACCACATAAGAGGAAAATGCCCGCGTTGCTGGCTAGTCGCTGCATCTTGCTCGGTTTTTTCGACCAAACTAAAGCGCCAAAGGGGGTAGACTTTGTCGATGGCTGGAGTCATCATGATATTTAACCTACAGCTAACTTCGCCGCTTGTTGCCACATAAAGTGGGGCATAGGCTCTTTTAACTGCCAAGTAATGCTCATCGGTTGTGAACCTGTATGCGATACGTAGTCTACTTCACCATAATTCACAAAACCCATGGTTCGGCCGTATTCATCTTTGCTTTGCTCACGCACAAATAAAAACAGACGCTTACCCATTTTTTGGTGTTGGATGTACTCCAAACCACGGCCTTTATCAGGTCTTGCACTGTTTTGCGACTGCCAGTGGAACAGGTGTTCGTTGATCGCGTAATCGTGGTACATAGTGGTTGGCGAAAACTGCTTTTCATTTTTGTCCAAGGTGACAAACATCAGTTCAATATTTTGATCTTTCAGCACAAACACACCTTCCCGAGCCGGTGGTTGGCGCTCAAACGTAGTCGCGCCAAATGCCACCAATATTTGTTCACGCGCATAACGTGCATGCAGCCTCAGTGAAACCTCAGGCAAAGCCTGCATTGTTGGTTGCTCATGCTTGGTTTGTGCGAGTTGCCAGTTAACAACATCCAATAACTCTGCTTTTAACTCGCAAGCATTCAGTTTCGCTAAGCTTTGAACAATTGAATCGAATCCGCATTCAGGCCCCGTTTTCTGCCAAAAATCGTAATGACACATCAAAGCATAACGATGGCTCGAATCTTCTATTGCAAAGCTGTTATGGCAAAGCTGTTTTAAGAAGCTCAAATAAGCATGATCATCACAGGTCAAAATTCGGTTATGAATGGCCTTTCTAAGCATTTTCAGCAGATCTTCATCAACTGAATTTTCGTTGATCTCATCCTTAGCTTGCTGAACCAGCTGCGACCAACTCCCTCGCTTATAAAGCTCATTCAAGTCGATGTGAGGATTTAAGGTTAAGAAATTCGACAATGTTAACGGCAGTGTGGAATGCTGAGGATATTGGCGGATCATTGCGACTAAGCGCTTCAACGTTAATGAAGCTTGACGAATATTGCTGAGCACCATTTCTTGAGTGCGCTTACTCAACTCAATGCGACAACCCAGCGGTGCGTGGGGGAACCCTTGCTTTATTTCTTCGCTGATCGCTCGATGACTTTTACCGACTAAGGCTCTAAATTTATTGGCAAAGTCATACTCTGGGCGGGAATTACCAACAAAATCGAGTACTGTGCAGCACTCTTTACCGTCCGATAAACGCAAACCTCGGCCAAGCTGTTGTAAGAAAATGGTGAGGCTTTCTGTCGGTCGTAAAAACAATAACGTATCGACTTCGGGAATATCGACACCTTCATTAAAGATATCGACCACGCAAAGCACGTTAATGCTGCCAGAACGAATCGCTTGCTGCTTTTGTTGCCGCTCGTGGCTGTTATCACTGGTCAACACATCCGCTTTAACGCCTTTTAATAAGAGTTGCTCTGTCATGTACAGTGCATGTTCTTTGCTGACACAAAAGGCCAATGCTTTCATTTTGCCTATATCAGTGATGATCTCCTGGATACTCAGCAAAATCTTATTGAAACGAACTTGGTTGTGGGTGTAAAGATGAGTCAGCTGAGCGATATCGTATCGCCCACGACTCCAAGGAATGGTTCGAAGGTCGGTATCATCATCAATTCCAAAATACTGAAATGGGCAAAGATGGCGACGGTTAATGGCTTCCGGTAAACGAATTTCAGCGGCAATCACACCACTAAAATCCGCTAAAATATCCCCACCATCATGGCGCTCTGGTGTGGCGGTAAGGCCGAGTAATATCGCAGGGGAAAAATGCTCCAGCACTGCGCGATAACTAGTCGCAGCAATATGATGCACCTCATCAATGACAATGTAATCATAATAGTCAGCAGTTAGGTTAAGCTGGTCCAGCTGATTGTTCAGAGTTTGAATAGAAACAAACAGTTGCCGATAGTGCTCCGGTGTATGTCCGCCCACCCAAAGTTCACCAAACGTACCATTACGCAATACCCCACGATACGCCGCTCTGGCTTGTTTTAAGATTTCTTCTCGGTGAGCGACAAACAGGAACTTAGCCTGCGGCTTGGCTTTGATAAAGCGCGCAAAATCAAAGGCCGAAATCAGGGTTTTCCCCGTGCCGGTAGCCGCAACGACTAAATTACGAAAGCGCTGGTGAACACTACGCTCAACGGCCAGCTGTTCCAAAATGTCACTTTGATGAGGAAACGGAGAGATATCAAAGAAGTGCGTCGGGCTGGCCTCAAAATCTCCGCGCTGCTGACTCAAGGCTTTTTTGAGTTTTTCACTGCTTGTTGCATCGCCACTAAAGTGTTCAAAATCATTAGAAACCCAATAGGTTTCAAAGGTGCTCAATGATTTATTGATAATGTGTGGGATTTCTTGTGAAGTGATTTTTAAATTCCACTCTAAGCCATTGGTTAGCGCTGAATGGGAAAGATTGGAAGAGCCGATATAACCAGTGTGATAACCCGTGTTGCGTAAAAATAAGTAGCTCTTGGCATGTAAACGTTCACGCTCAGTGTTGTAACTCAGCTTCACCTCGGTATTCGGTAAACTCGCCAGATACTCAACCGCTTTGGCATCCGTTGCTCCCATGTATGAGGTGGTGATGATTTTTAGCTCGCGACCACTTGAGGTAAATTCTTCTAGCTCTTTGCGAAAAATGCGGATCCCTGCCCACTTAATAAATGACACTAACCAGTAAATTTTATCCGCAGACAGAATCTCTCGCTTCAATTCAGATTCAAGCGACAACCCCGCATTACTGCCACAAAACAACTCGCTTTGGCTTAAGCCTGTTAACGGAAAAATGTCGTTAATATAATTTTTTAAATCGGCTGAGACAGGATTTTCGAGCTCATAGAGCGCGGTCAGAATTTTACCTTGACTGGCAAGCAAATTGTCTTCGATAAAATCGTTATCTTGAATTTGTGTTTTTAGCCAGAGTAACAATTGATTGGATAAAGCAATTTGCTGTTGCAGACGATCATCACTTGAGGGGACGGACTCAATCGCGTACTCAAGTATGTGTGATAGGAAACGAGATAACCATGTTGATGCTTCACTGCTATTAAGCTCACGTTCGCCGACATAGAATCGCTCTCGGTCAATACGACTCTCGATAAGCTGCGTTATAAGCTGCTCATAAATTCCGACTTGTTGCATGATATTCCTTTTATTCTAATGGCTGGATCAATAACAACATCGATTGATATCGCAGTTTTACCGCCAATCCATTTTGTGATTTTGTCATTTCAATCAAGTTGTACTTACCTAATGTTTTTAATGTTCTCGACACATTACTGACCGCTCGGCCTGACAGCATGGCCAGCTCAGTTACCGATTGCGGCTGTTGCTCGGCGATTACTTTTAACAACTGCTGGTTTTCTTTCGATAGCACATTGGCCACTGACTTCAATGAGTCGAACCAGATATCAACGGGGAAATCGGGGTCGGGTGTTTGGCCTTTAATCCCGATTACACAGCGCGATTGTTTTGCGTTTTTCATTACTTTACTCGGATTGTTTGCCTGCACTCTCTACTTGCCTTCTTCACTCACAAAAGGCCACTGCCAGCGAATGCGTAAAACAACATTTAAACAATCAAAAGACTGTATGCCTATACATAAGCCTAGCATCTTATCAACTACTGATAATATCGCAAGAATATTCTCCGTTTAGGACAATAGCAATCTCCATACGCGTGAATTACACAACCAGTACACTAGCGGTCTTGTCTGCTTTAGACTTTAAAACCAGCCAAGCCTTTAGGTTGACTGGCGGTACACTGCAAGGCGACAAGCTCACATAGGGCTCATCACCTTTTTAGTCATCCAAAATACTGCCTTTCACGCAGTACATACGTGGGCGGGTGTTGTCGGGCAGGCTGACTTTGCGCTGTGGCCGATTACCATCGGGGACTAAGTAGCCTGCGGCCATTAGTGCTTTAGCGGCGCGATCTGGGCTTAGGCCTTCGGTGGCTTCACGCCAGCCGGTTGGGTAAAACAGGTAGAGGGTTTGTGGGCCGCTGGTGTCTATCCAACCCGCGCGTTGGCGTACTTGGCTGCTGTAACCGGTTTGCTTAGGCGTAAAGCGGCTTTCGCCATGCTGCTCAATAAAACTGCGTACTTGGCGAATGGCTTGTTGGTCTTCATTGGCGGCCACGCCACCGCGGGCAAGTATCCATTGGTTAAGCTGGCTTAAACAGGCTGCCTCGACACTTTGGGTTGGCCAATCGAGTACTTTGGCTTGAATGGCTAACAACCCAGCGCTGGCCAGTAAGGCAAACTTTTCGGTGACCCGGCGCACTTGGCCGTCAGCCTCGGGTGGTAAGCTGGTTAAAAAGCGTTGGCGTACGTTTTGGAAAACGGGTCGCACCTGTGCGCCGTGCTGCGTTAAATACCGTAACCAGTCCAAGGCCAAGCAGCCGTAATGTTGGCGACTTTGCTGTTTTAGATGATCGGCTAAATCGGCAGCGTTCATACCATGACTCTGGTTAAACACGCCCATTTGCGCTCCAGCATCGGCACTGAGATCAATCACGCGCACTTGCTGCCCTGCTTTTACACGCTTGCCGATACTGGCGAGGTGGCTTTCGAGCGTCACTTCGCCAGTGGATAAAAACACCAAGCGCCAACGGGCGGGTAAGCGCATTTCACCGTATTTGCCTGCACGGGTTTTACCTTGGCCATTGGCAAGCATGTAAGCGACATCACCTGCCTCTTTTGGGTCAACTTCGCCCATTTCATCGAGCGCCAGCAAGGCATCGTTATGCGCTAATGCTGTGCCTTCTAAACCGTTGGCCGTGGCACGCCAACTATGGCGCAGTTGATTAGGTTCGCCCCACACCGATAATGCCGGATACAGCGCTGCGGTTTTACCAGTACTGCTGGCACCGTAGAGGTGTAAACCAAAACCATCCACCCCGCACAAGTGCAACAAAGGTGCAGCCAGTGCAGCGCAGACACCAACGATTAATAGCGGGTTATCCAGACAATAACAGCCAACGTGCTGCCGCCAACTGTCGCTACTACCTTGTTGAATAAAGCCTTCTATCGGGTGCATGGTTTGCAGCACCATGCGCGGGTTGTTGTGTTCGCTTGGGTAAAAGGTGAGGCGCGGATGCACATAAGCGTGGTGATGCCAGCCAATGCAGTTCACGCTAATGGCCTTTTGCGTGGCCAGTTCGCCCATTTGTTGAATAAACAGTGAGAGCAACTGCCGCGCTTTGACACTGTTGCTTAGCCGCATGCCTCGGCTGAGTAGAATTCGGCGGTACTCGCTGCCATCTCCGGCCAATAGTTCTGCGGGCATAGCCCAGTAGCGATGGCGATTGTCATCGTCTAACCAGTGCAATAAATAACCGTAGTTGTCCCCTTGCGGATCGCGAGTACGGGCGGCCACTTGCAACCAAGAGCAGATTTTAACTGGGCTATCTTGCCCTGCCGGTTGCATCACCAGCCAGTTTTGCGCGTTATAGGCAAAACCTGGCGGTAATGTTGGCGCGCTGTTATTCATCTCACTTGCAGGTAACGGGGTTGATGCTGATGGTTTATCCGCGGCCATAAGCAGCACCGATACGGCGGGTTTCAATCCACTGGTCGATATCGCTTTCTAACCAGCCCACCGCACGCGCGCCAATACGAATGGAACGGGGAAATTCACCGTTGGCCATCAAGGCATAAATGGTGCTGCGGCCAAAGCCTGTTTTGGCCTTTACCTCGGGCAAGCGCAAAATCCGCTGCTGACGCGCTGGGTGTGTTGATGTGGTGGATGATTGTGTAGTTGGGTTCATCGTTTGCTTCCTCACTGATCTGTTAAGTTCAGTTAGGAGTTTGCCAGTACTAAACGGACGCAGTAGGCAGATAAATGCCCAGATCGTGCAGCTTTCTGAGGGTACAAGTAGCTACTTGCCCCAGTTTGTAGATAGTGCCCAAAACAATAAATGCTCTGTGGGCAGAGTTAGTGCGTGGCTAAGTGGCGTGAACTAAGGCTTTGCCCAAACTGCCCCAAAAGCCCAAGGGATGAGCGAAGTGTTAAAACACATGGAGTATGAGGCAAAGCATAAAGTGAAACTAAAACTTCTTTATCTGCTGAAAAATGAAAATATAGTTTCACTGACTCATTAAACGTTAAACGCTGATTGTTTCATGGCTTGCTCCGCTCGGCTGATCCCTAGCCGCTTAGCAACGGTTTGCCATTGCTTAACCGCAATTAATACTTCATCGTAAATTTGCGTGGCTTGGGTTTGCGAAAGTCGGAAGAAATCTTTTACATCAAAGGCTAGTTGGTAGTCTAAAGTGTTGTCTGCATCGGTAATATTCAGATGCAGGCCATGCTTACCCACTATCGGGTTTAAATCATAAGCGGGTGACAACTTCCAGCCATTCTTTGTTAATAAAAACCCATGGTTACGCAGGTGGTCATCCGTGTTGGACACCGCAATATTAAACACAATACGTCGCCATAACTGTGCTAAATCAGCTTCGGTTTGTGCACCAGAATTGGAAATAAATTCAGCAATCTCTAAGTAGCTGGCACCTTGAGATTGTTCACCATCATAGTATTGAAGCTGTGTCATGGCCGATGAAAAATGCAGTCGCTTTTCACCGTCGCGATCAAACCGTTTGGTTAAAAAGGTATGGTGCCCAGAGGAAAATTGCTTGATCTCACTTGGATACATGTCAACACCTGCCGCCAACGCCAATTCATAACAGACCATCTCCCATGCGCCCACGTCATGGGTATCGTTTAAATTGGGAAACTTGGCAATCCACAAGTGGCCTTGTTCATCTGTGACACAAGCCTTGGGCCTTGCACCACCTAATGATGAGCCTGGAGAAATCAGCATTTTCAACCAGCGGTAATACTCGTCACTGTCGATGTTATCGTCTTTTTCAATCTGCATTGCTGCGTGCTCTAGCTCTCGCAAAGAAGCCATTGGCGGCGCAGCAAACTCAGAGTTGTCGTCCAAAAAAGCATCCGAACCTACTCGCTTAAATCGAATCCCCCCCATCCGATAAGAGTCATGTACGCCCAGCAGGTAATCCAATTCGTTTAATCGACTTGTTGCTCGAATGCCTTTACGCGCCTCAATCGCCGCACGCCGCTGCATTAAAATACGCCCCCATCTATCAGGCGATGAATCAAGAAATGCGCGAAAGTTTTTATCGGCTTCATCGTTATAGAGTTCACCGGAGTGAAGCGACAGGATGGGATCAATTTGCAAGCGAAAAGCTGAGGTTAAAAATGCTTTATCGTAGGCAAAACTAAACACGCCACCCCGGCTTGAATCACTGTAAGCAAGCAGCCCAATTAGCAAAGGCGCTTCAATTGGTTGCCAGTCGGCATAGACTTCGACGATTTCACGGCTCATTTTGAACCTTCCAGCAATTTTATGTTTTGCAGCTTGATACCCACTTCATCATGAGCGGCCATGTCTGCAAAGTTGCTTTCCATGCCAAGAACGGCCATCACTTTTAAGTAAGTGCCTATGGCAACGCCCGGATCACCGGCGAAAACTTTATTCACGGTTTTATGATCAAAACCAGTACGTTCACACAGTAGCTTTTTTGTAAAACCACGTCTTTTCATCGCCAACAGCAAGTCTTCACCAAAATGCGTCAGGATTTTGCGCTGCTTTGGAAACAGTACATTGTGTAAGTCACGCTTAGCCATATCACCAACCAAAGGGACTATATTCCCATTATTCAATCGTTAATGGGAATATAGTCCAACTTTGAATCCCAAGCAACTCCAACAATTTATATGTAGGACTATATTCCTACTTTACTCAATATAATTGGATTTATATCCCACCTTTAGGTTTAGGTTTAGCTTGCGCGTTGGCCAAGGCGATGATGTGAATCCCTGAATGCCAAAAATCACCAAATTACACTTTTATGCGCATAAAAATGTAAAATTTCGCACTTTTATGCGCGTAAAAGTGTAGACTGAGTTATACTACAGGCAGTTAACAGTCTTAATTGGCGGGAAATGACAATGCAGCGCAACTTACTCAACGCCCTAATAGCATGGAAAAATCAACCTGTGCGTAAGCCATTATTGATCGATGGCGCAAGACAAACAGGTAAAACCTATCTGCTGCAAGAGTTATTTGGGAACACCTTTGCCAACATCCTTCGTATCGACTTCCTTGAAAACCCTGCTTACAAAGAGGCGTTCGATGGCTCATTGTCACCTGACGAGCTAGTCATGAACATTGAGTTATTAACAAACCAAGCATTCACCCCAGAAACCGACTTGCTGATATTAGATGAAATTGGCGAATGCGAACGTGCCGTTACCTCACTAAAGTACTTTGCTGAAAAAGCACCGTCCTACTTTGTCGCAGCCAGCGGTTCGAACATTGGTTTGCTCAACACCTTCCCTGTGGGCAAGGTAGAACAATACAATTTACGACCACTGACCTTCCAAGAATTTATTTACGCATCCAACGAGCAAGCACTGATCAAAGCATTTGATAGTCAAGCCAGCACACCGGCGGTGCACACTAAATTGATGGATAAACTCACTGATTACTTTTTTACCGGTGGTATGCCGGAAGCCGTTGCTGCTTGGTATCAGTTCAAGGATTCAAGCATTCTAGAGCGTGTTGAAAAAGTCACCAAAATTCATGCCGATTTAGTGGAAGGTTATCGCCGAGATTTCGCTAAGTACGCGGGCAAGGTCGATGCCACACTGATTGAATCGGTGTTTAATAGCATTCCAGCCCAGCTATCACTTGTCAGCGATGAGTCGGTTAAACGCTTTAAGTTTAAGCATGTGCATGAGCGTAAATCTCGTTATAGCGATTTTGAAACCGCGATCCATTGGCTTAACTGCTGCCGCTTAGCTTTGCCAAACTACCCTATTGAAGGATCGCCGAAATCTCCGTTAGCGGCCTATAAAAAAGAAAATATGGTGAAACTGTTTCTGTTTGATGTGGGCCTGCTTAATCATATGCTCGGCAGCAGTTATAAAGAGATTAAACAGCAAAACTATGATCTCTCTGTTTATAACTACAGAGGCTATGTGGCTGAAAACTTTGTGCAACAAGAGCTCACTGCCATTGGCGTTGACCCAAGCTATTCATGGAATGACGCCCGCGCCGAAATCGAATTTATTTTGGCGACCGATGAAGGCGATATCGTCCCTGTGGAGGTCAAAAGTGGTAAACGTACAAGAGCAAAATCGTTGGCATCCTACATTGAAAAATGTACTCCAAGTAAAACCTTTAAGTTAACGGGTACACAAGGCTCATCCGCATTAGAGCAAACCAATATCGTGATGCCTTTGTATTTCACGCAGTATTTACCACAGAGATGGTAAAAGCGCGTTGCTTAGACCCCGAGGTCTACACAAAGTGACTTCATAGGTAACAATTTGTAGACCTTTGGTAGGCTTACAACCTTTCAACCAACCCTCAATCGGTTTTTTGCTAACGTCATTTGGCCAGCCTATCGCCTCATCGTTTAAAGCAAATCACTCAAGCGATTTAACAGTGCTTTACGGCTATTATTCGCCACAACAAAGCGCTTAAAGCGTTGTTCAAACGCCGCTTCATCAGCTTTGAACTGATAGGCCTCAAACAGCTGATGCAGATAGCGTGATGCCGCATCGTAACCACTGGCGCAAGTTCGATCCGCTTGCTCTTGTGATTGCTGCCAGTAGTGCTCACGTTGATTGTAGATATCCGTCAACGCTTTTTCTTTTTCCGCTTTTTCGATAGCTAATTTTTTTGCGAGTGCTGCGGCTTGCTCTTGCTGTAATTGACTTTGCGCTTGCTCAATAAAAGGAGAAATTACCTCGGGGGTTAACCAATACTGATAGATCTCGTCTGTGTTGACAGGTTCTTTTCGCGTCAGCGCTAAGGCTTGGTGACGGGTTAGCTGGCCTTGCTCAAACAACGTGCGTAATAGCGTGTCTATCTCTGCTTGCGAGAGATTATGGAGCCATTCATCAAATTGAAATTGGGTTTGTTTGGCTAGGTGACTGGGTTGCTCCTTCAGCACCATGGCGAGCGCCTTAACCAATGCTAAGGGAATATCATACAGCGCAGCAAACGCCTGCTCCTCTTCACTGAGGTGCTCAAAATCGAATTGAATTAACGGCACTCGCTCAACGTCATCATTAAAATCAAACATTTTGAGCCACATAAAGTACACAAGGCGCCAATCCCCTTGCATTAACCCGCTGCGTAACCCAGCTAAATGCTGGAAAAATTCGTCGGCATGCTCATCGTCAAAATACTCGTCATACTCCTCAAGGGAAAAAATCAGCAACTGCCACTCATCGTTTTCGTGAACATGAAGCCCATCACTTGAAAAGCCAAGTAAAGCTTCAGGGAGCGTTCCTGCTGGTAGCTTGATGTAGGCATCGATTGAGCCCCAATCGGCATAGTAAAAACCGATATCGAAGTACTTTAACATCAGATCAAAAGGATCAGCCTTTAGGTCACTGTAGGTGTAATACACCTGAAAGGACGTAGCGCTGATCTCGGCACGGCTTGAAATTGATCGGAGTGCTTGACGTGCTTTAGCATCTAAATACCCATCCAGACGCTCAAATTTATAGTATTGATATTCGCTCACGATGACCTTGCTATCTATTTATGGTGAATTGAAAAGTTTGTTTTAACAAAATTGTTATAGAAAAAGCGCTGCATTTTCTTGTTTACGCTGCTCCAATGTCTTAGCAATCGCAGACACTGTTGTTTTACTGATCCCTTGTTGCTTGGCAAGATACGTAAATTGGCTGATGGCTTCTGCGACTTCTTCAATAACTTGCCTTGCATCATGCCAACTCCCATAGCCAGCACTGGTAGCAAGTTTTTGCATCACCTTAAGCGGTGGCGCTTTGCCATAACCGCCGAAAGCAGTGGCGTGTTCGTTGAATGGATGCGGGCTGTAGGTAACATCGTAAAAAGGGGCAGGATCCCATTGACCGTCATCCGCTTGCAAAAACGCCCAGTTTTTACTGTGGTCGTCTTGATTAGACGACAGCAGATTAAAAATGGCGCGGCGAAATTGCAGCTGTCCAGCCGCTGGCGATTTACACAACTGACGGCAGGCTTTAATTAAATCAATGTAATCTAAACTTGGCGTTCGAAAGTCTGCATCCAGCAGCCCGCAAGCGCTGTGCATATGCAATCGACCTGCACTGCGCTTTCTGCCTAAGTCGGCCTGTTCAGTGACATAATCAAAACGCTTAAGCGCCAACCAAGCAGACGCACCGCTTGTAGGTGGTGCTTCAATGAGTTGCCATTGCGGCGGTTGACACTTAGCAACTTCTGTCATTTGCAAATAAACCGCCTCGCACAAACCTTCTTCATGGCCGAGCGCGAGATTTTTAGAGGTAAACTTAATCAGCCAAGCCTCATCTCCAGGCTGAGCGAAGGTTCGACAATACTGAGTTTCCCCAGCAGGCATATAAATTTGTGCCTTAGGCCTTGCCCCACCCGAACTACCTCCGGCGACTAATGCGGCCAACACCTGTTGAGTATGCCCATCTAACTCATCGTGATTATCATCCATATAATCTGACATCGAAGAATCGAACAGCGTTTGTGCTTCTAAACCTAACGTCGCTAAATCAATATCCGCGTGCGTGGTGGCTGAAAACTCAGACACCGGAGAAAAAGACAATGCTCCCATGCCTTTATCACCGACAAAGGCCAGTCTATCCATCGCCGTTAATTGATTAGGTAGGATGCCCTTTTGCCGGAAAATACGATCTTGTAACAGCATGCCCCAGCCATCGGGTAAACAATCTCCAAATACGCCATGTACACCTTGGTGCGGCGCTTTAGGAGCGACTTGAACTTGCGCGTTCGCATGCAAGGTAAAAGGTGATAAGTTGCCAAACTGCTGCAAATAGCTGTCTGCATACTGGAAAAAAACGCCTTGCCGATTCTGCGCCAAGACCCCTACTGCAACCTGCTCACCTGAACTTAAGGTGCGAGTCACGGCGAGTTTTTGAATGGGTTTAAAACTCATCTTTTAGCACCTCATCAATACTAGAGGGCATAGTGACCCGTTCTTTGCTAGGTTGTGTGAGTTGATAGAGCCTCTCTAGCGAATCAAGGGTCTGCCATAGCAACAGCAATTGGCGAAATGAAATTTGCCCGGTCAGCTCAAATTTCTTAATGGTGGCCGCAGGTACGCAGCTTCGCTCAGCAAGCGCCGCTCGTGACAGCTTTGCCTGCTTTCGTAACTCACGTAAATAAGCCGCATAGGCGTGGCTTACATCGGTATCATCAAGTAAGGTAAATTTCATCCGCAAAGGCCAAATGGATACAGTCATATCCATTATAGCGAAATAAAACAGAAAGTGGATATTATTGTATCCATTATTAAATAAAGTGTTGAAAAAATTACTCGATAAAGCCCTTCAAAACTGCTATGTTTTAGATCTAACAGCAGCATAAAAACGACACTGTTTTTCCATTGCTAACCACTAAGATTTAGTAAAAGCCATAGGCAAGTGGTGGGCAGTTTGGTGGGCAAACAGGCATTTTTGAACGGTTTCTTTTCGGTAACTTATTGATTTTTTGAGGGTCTAGACCGCTACTCAATGAGCAGATTCAAAACATAGAATAGCTTTGCCGGATTAAACATTACCCGCCTCTAAATATCCCTCGCGCCCTGTTATTCAGTTATAGATGCAGGGCTTTTTATTTTTCTTATCCAAATCATTTAGCCAATATCTGTCGCGGTTTGAGTGACTGCTGATGTTCACACATGGCAGAAGACGCAACGCCACCCTACAACATCACATAGAAGAGAACTGATACGCGGTTTTGTTATGAAGCCGAATAGAGGCCCCTTGAAAGAAAGCCCTTTCTTCAAAAAAGAGAATTTTCAACTCAGTTAAGAAACCGCTTTCTAAGCTTGCCAGAAACCTACAAAGACTCACGTATTGCTATGATTTAATGGGCTTTGTTTTTCCCTCATGAAAAATCAAATTGATAAGTCTTGCGTCAGCCACATTGAGCTTAATAGTACAGATTCTACATAGCGAATAAGCCTTTATGGCGGCATAATACGAGTTACACTATGCATTAGTTGAGAGCGAGGTTTTATCAAGTGCCTACCATTTATCAAGTTGCCGAGCGCGCAGGCGTCTCACTTTCTACGGTATCCCGTGTTTTGAATGGTAAAGCCTCGGTAAACAAAGCATTGAAGGAACGGGTAGACGAAGCCATTAAGGAACTCAACTACCGTCCAAACGCTGTAGCACGCTCTTTAGCTAATAATCGAACAGACAGTGTAGGTGTGCTTATTCCAAAACGTAACGCTTCAGTTTTTAGTGAAACGCTACAAGCATTAGAATGTACATTACGAAAAGCACATAAGCATGTCGTTATCGCAATCGGTGACCCAGGTATAGAAGCAGAAAAAGAGGCTGTAGAGTTTCTTGTTAGCCGTAATTGCGACGCGTTAATTATAGATTCAGAGACCTTATCTGACGAATACCTTGTGAATTTGAATCAAACCACCTTGCCCACCGTGTTATTAGATCGGCACATCGATGAAATACCCGACGCGTGTTTCACATTTAATAATGAGAAAGGAGGTTATTTAGCCACTCGACATTTACTTGAGTTGGGCCATAAAAGTATTGCTTATTTATCTGGCCCTGTAAGTAAAGCAGCGGCAGGTTCACGTTTAACAGGGCATAAACGTGCACTTTTAGAAGCGGGACTTACGGTCAACCCACAACTCATATTCAACGGAGATGCTTCCGAGAATGATGGTGAGAGAGGGCTGCTTGAGTTAATGGCACGAGACTTACCTTTTTCGGCACTGGTCTGCGCAAGTGACGGCATGGCGTCGGGGGCAATAGGCTGTGCAAGAGACTTAGGAATGCGTCTGCCGCACGACCTATCCATTGTGGGTTACGACGACATGCTTATTGCACATCATCTTCATCCAAAATTGACGGCTGTCCATCACTCACGTGCAGACATGGCAGCAATAGCTGCCACGTACATTTTAAATAAAGTTTATGGACAGACTCACCACATTCAGCCGAGTTTTGAGCCTTCACTCGTTGTAAGAGAATCAACGTTAGAGTTCGCAAATTAATATCGTACGCATGAATTTCTGGCGAGCGAAATATAGGTTGATATACAGACGATGAGCGATGAAAAGTGCGTTAATCTAACGACATGCCCGCTATAACTGGTATCAGTTTACGTTTTCGACAGTTCATTCTTTCGCTACCGCTGTTTCATGTGAAACATATCTATATGATAAAGGCAGATGTGGGAAAATAACGGGGCTCAACGCGTTGGTCGATAAAGTAAATATTCTGACTAGGCATGCTCAATGTAAAATTACATCTAAACACAATAGTCGACGGGAACAATCTGGGAGTGAGGAGATAAAATGAGATACATATTTGCAGCGCTGCTTTTAATGGTGTCGTGCTCATCAATGGCCAACAATGACGTAAAGTCGGTAAATGATGTGCTTGATTCATTACACGATAGCGCCTCGAAGGCGCAGTTCGATAGTTATTTTTCGCTTTATCATGAAGATGCCGTTTTTATTGGTACTGATGCGTCAGAAGTGTGGAGTAAAGAAGCATTTAAAGCTTATGCCAAACCTCATTTTGACAAAGGCAACGGATGGACCTATCACCCGAGAGATAGGCACGTGTACTTTTCACCAAACAAAGACGTAGTGTGGTTTGACGAACTTCTTGATAATAAAAAACTTGGCGAAACCCGGGGTACCGGTGTGTTGGTCAAGGAAGGAGATATCTGGCTAATCAGTCAGTATCATTTAACTATTCCCATTCCAAATCAAATTGCGGGTGCAGTAGCAGAGCAAATAAAAGCATTGCAATGACTAAAGCCCCCACTCGGGGGCTTTAAGCTTAATATGAATGTGAGTGCTTACTTAGGTGTTCGACTGAGTAAGTGGTTGAATTTCCATCTCAACGCGACGATTCATCGAACGATTGGCCGCACTATTGTTAGGTACTTTCGGGGCATATTCACCCATACCGACCGTTGTAATCCGAGTTGGGTTTACCGAATAATTAATAAGTAGGTTCTTCACAGCACCTGCGCGACGCTCAGACAATGACTGGTTATATTGCTCAGAGCCTGTATCGTCAGTGTGGCCTTTAATCATTAAAACGGTTTTTTCGTAATTATTAACTACCTTAGCAACGTCTTGAAGGACCGGATTGAAGTTAGGACTGATGCTAGAGCTGTCAGTGGCAAAGGTAATGTCACCGGGCATGATCAAGCGTAGGTTGTCCCCTTCACGGACCACCTGAACACCAGTGTCAGAAAGCTCAGTTCTAAGTTCTTCTTCTTGCTTGTCCATATAGTTACCAATTGCGCCACCAGCAATTGCGCCTACCGCAGCACCCCAAGCATAGCGGCTCTTATCATTATCCCCCGTTGCTTTACCCAGTAACGCACCAACAACAGCACCGATCGCCGCACCTTTTTGCGTATTGTTAGGATCCGTCGCACAACCTGCAACCGTTAATGAAGCAGCAATTAAACTTACAGCGAGAGTCTTTTTCATAATATCCTCTTCTCTAATTAAAAAGCGTACTGAAGACAGATTTTGTGAATCCGATAACAACGTCAGTAAGCGCTAATACAAAAGTGTCTTAACATACTAGCCAGCAAAAAATGTTCCACTCACCTAATACCCCCTGTGATATATCGTTTCAAACGAATAAACTCAGGCGAGATAGATATGCGTTTTTTCCTTTGTAAAACAAATACAAAAGAAGGAATTTATCACTGTATTTAGACAATATTTTAAACCGTTCAACCTGAACACAGGCTAAACGAACAGGGTGGAGTAGAAAGTAGAGGAAGAATGTAAAGCCAATAAAAGTAACTCGACCTTTGTAAATCATACAAACTGTTGCCAAAAAGCAACGTACTACCCTACAGAAACTGAGCGTTCGAAGAATCCGTTCACGTCAATTTTGTAGTCAGAGGCAACAACTGCTTTCATTATGCTTATGGTTTTGTCTACAGAAAGGTCTATATCTCTGGGGGTTAAATAATGGCTATTGCGTACAGAATAAAACACTTTGACTATAGGAGTCAGCGGAGACTCCTTTTGCTCTAGCACCATCGCCAACCGCTCATTTGACAGCAAAACTAGACTGCCAACAGGATAAACACCTAAGCACATAATGAATTGCTGAACTAACGCTTTATCTAAACGAGAAGGCGCGTCACTCATCAAAATTGAAAATGCCTTTTGGCTGGACATACCTGGCTTATATACACGATCAGCGGTGAGCGCATCATACATATCTGCAATCGCCAGCATTCGGCCAGCTTTACTGATCGCCTCGCCTTGTTTACCAGCAGGATAGCCCAAACCGTCTAATCTCTCGTGATGTTCACTAATCGTGCGAACGAGTGGAGCAGGAATATTCATACTCTGCAGGTAGTCAACACCGTGATTAACATGCCCTTTCATTATCTCCATTTCGCCTTCAGTAAGACGTCCTGGTTTATGGAGAATTTCGTCTGGAATTTTGATTTTACCTAGATCATGGAGAAAGCCAGCGTATGACAGGTCTTGCACTTCCTCTTCTGACATACCTAAATAGTTGCCAAAATTAGCCAGCAGAATAGCGACATTGAGGGAATGCTCTAAGAGATAGTCATCCTTTTCACGAATTTTCGTTAGACAGAGTAGAGCGTCAGGGTTTCTGTCCATTGACTCCACCAGCTTATTTGAAAAAGCTTTAGGTATGCTTGTATCAAACGGCGTTTCTTTCTGAACGTTTTCAAGCAAGAGTTTTTGAATGTCTTTCCCTTGCTGATGTAATTTAGATGCTCTGGTAAGCTCTTTTTCTAAGGATACGGTTTTAGTTGGCGATAAGACGTTTTTAGAAGGCTCATCTTGCGTGTTCTCAGACGATGCAGAAGGAAATGCTTCCCCAACGTCAAAGCTCTTGTCTGTATCAATGGCCAGCGTTTTTACACCGCGTTTTTTGAGTGTATTGACTACGTCTGCAGATGTGACTCTACCTTGACTTTTAACAGTCAATGCGCCTTTCTGTTCAAGTATTTGATGAACAAACATGCCGGGCATTAACTGATCAATAGTAATTTTTTTTATCATTATAAACGCAGTTTACCTTTATCTAATCACTCTTGCTTCCAAGAGATGTTAGTACTTCAACTCAACCAGTATAGTGTGTAAATCTGGAGACCAAGCGAAGGTTTTCATATTTACTCGATTATTTTTTACCACCACACCCTCTGAGAGCAAACGTTCTCGTTGCTCATTGCCACGGTCCGAATTATAAGGAAATGCGATTTTACCATCGGACCTGAGTACCCGATGCCAATTGCAGTCCGCTTTAATTTCCTGCAGGCATTTTCCCATCATTCTGGCTCTACCTGGAAGACCGGATAAATCAGCTAATAGACCATAACTGATAACGGAACCTTTAGGTACTATAGAAAGGGTATGTTCTACGCGTAATAATACTGCGCTATTGACCATCATGTATATTATTCTAGCAGTTAAATACTTACTGTATTCGCTGTACTCTATCATTATTAACGAAAGGTTTAAAAAGTCTGATTATGCGCCTTTATTGTGCTCGCTGTGGCTATCCACAAAATACCTGCATTTGCGACCATATTAATAGGGTTGATGTATCGTTAAATCTAACGGTTATTCAGCATGAAAAAGAAGCTAAGCACGCGAAAAATACGGTTAAGCTTCTCTCGCTGTGTATCCCCACGGCTCGAGTCGTGCCGGCAAATGACCACAACGCCATGACGGCATTGTCAATACAGTGTACTGAGAAGCACTGCGCGCTTGTTTATCCAAGTGAAAAGAGTATTGCTTTGGAAAGTATTTCAAGCAATAGAGCAAGTGACATTTCAACGCTTTTACTGATAGATGGAAGCTGGAAGCAAGCGTTTAGTATCGTCAAGAAAAACCCTTGGCTAGAAAATTTGCCAGCTTTTCATTTTAGCGCTGCGCCACCTTCAAACTACCTCATTCGCCATACTTCCGTTGATAACGCGCTTTCGACACTTGAAGCGACAGCTTATGCGATAAGCTGCCTAGAGAGGACTGATGTAAGCGCCCTGTACAACGCTCAAAACGCACTTCAAAAGCACTGGCAAAGCCCATTATCTCATCGAAGAAAGTTGCCATGAGCATCCATATAGATAGCGTACTAAGCATCCATAGGAATAAAGCCGTTCTGTTCCCTTATTAAACCTATCCAATTGCGAATAGCAGGATAGGGAGCAAGGTCGAATCCCCCCTCATGCGCAACATGGGTATAAGCGAACAAAGATATATCCGCCAAACTAATCACATCACCTAGCAAAAACGGCGTGAGAGTAAGCTGATGTTCCATTACGGCGAGCGCGCGGTAACCGCCCGCTTGCTTAGAGGAATACTCTGCTTTTTTATCATCAGGAAGCCCTAAGTAGACATTGATATAACGCGCTACAGCGATATAGGGCTCATGGCTATATTGCTCGAAGAACTGCCATTGTAATAGCTGTGCAAACTGATAAGGCGATGAGGGTATAAACGGGGTATTTAAAGCAATGTAATGCATAATTGCATTTGACTCTGATAGCACTCTGCCATCATCTAATTCAAGCAAGGGAATTTTGCCATTAGGCGTTTTCTCGAGAAAGGAAGGTAATCTTGTTTCTCCTTTCATGATATCCACGTTAACCCACTCACAGGTCTTACCTAATAAAGATAAAAGCAACTGCAGCTTATAGCAGTTCCCAGAACGCGTATCACCGTATATTCGCACAAAGTCATTCCTGTCAGCTTAGGTACATTTAACATAGCAATGCCGGCTGCTAGTGACAATCATTATTGAGGCTTCTTTGTCTTAAGTACAACATCAACGATAGTGTGGTAGTCGCGTTATCCACTCTACGATAAAGAGCAATACCCACGAAAAAGGAACCAGCGCAATACAAGCGAAGACTCTTGCCTTGTCTCTTGGTGCAAAAATGCGCGACCCCATTTTGTTTACACGTTCTTTTTCACTTTCCAAGTCTTCTATGGAAACCGCCGTAGCGGGTAACTGACCCGTGGCACAGCGCTTGATGCCTTTCTCTATCTCTCTATCAAGCTCTATAAGCACTGCTTTTTGCTCTTTTCCTAGCATATTTATGAGCTTAATGACTGGCCAAAATAGATAAAACGCCACTACGCCAGTAAAAAAAGTTACGCCCATGACATCGATAGAAGGGATATCTTTTTTCAGCCAGAATATGGGAAATATAGCGAGCGCGCCCATTGCAAATATACTGTTAGCCGTACCTAACTTTAAAACGATTATTATTGATTTGAGTCGGTCTATATGGTCATTAGCTTGAGGTAATACATTGTTTATAAGGTATTTTATGTTTGAAGATATTTGAAATAGAAACAGTATTGCTAAGAACCAAAAAGGCACTGCCGTAGCAGTAAGAAATAAAACGTGAATTTCCTGCTTAACGGTTATGAGCCCTTCAAAAATGCAATATAAGACTGTGATCATGATAGATATAATTATTGCATTGAATAAATGAAGTTTAAATTCGGCGGCTAATTCTCTTCTATGAGCTGAGAATTGGCTTAATTGATTGGTTTTCACCAGCAAGGATATAAGCGTGCTGGCTACATTCTGATGCATAAGACGCAGAGCAAACCAAAAATATCCCGTAATAAACGACATACCAATTGCAGAATTGAAATCTCGCTGCGCCCGGACATTTCCAGCTTCAGGCCAGTCTAAAGCTCCAGTGAAGTAATGCACTGATAGTAAAATCAATGTCGTGAGAAGAGGAAAAAAGCCAATAGATGCACCTTTGTACATATTGGTGTAGGGGTTGAGTTTCATTTACTTTATTCAGTGCTTACATAGAGAGAAATTTTTAATCGTAATACGTTTTATTTTCACTGGGCCAGCAAAGTAACGATAAGCTTTGTGTGGTGTGATAGCAATAGAAATAAACGTAAGAGAATGTGAACGTCTACTTTTCGTTCCGCAATAAAAAACCCGCCATTTGGCGGGTTTTTTCAAAGCTGTGCTTTTTACTTGCGTAACTTCTGAATAAGGCGAAGTTGTGCAATTGCTTCTGCAAGCTGATTGGCTTCTTCTGCATAATTAAAGTCAGCGCCTGGATTGGCGATGTGCTCTTCTGCACGTCGTTTGGCTTCTTGTGCCGCCTGCTCGTCAAGATCTTCAGCTCGAACTGCAGTGTCAGCAAGTACGGTGACGTTGCCGGGCTGTACTTCTAGTACACCACCAGCAACATAAATTACTTCTTCTTCACCGTGCTGTTTAACCAAACGCACCATACCAGGTTTAATAGCAGAGATAAGTGGCGCGTGACCTGGGTGGATACCCAACTCACCTTCGCTACCTGTCACCTGAATCGTTTCCACGCGTCCTGAGAAAATCGCTTTCTCTGCGCTTACTACGTCCAAATGTACTGTCATTGCCATGTGAACCTCCTGATTAGGTACGCGAGCATGATGCTTGGCCAGCCTAAGCTAGCCTAACACTTATGCTTTCTTGGCTTTCTCTAACGCTTCGTCAATAGAGCCAACCATGTAAAAGGCCTGCTCTGGAAGGTGATCGTACTCACCATCTAGAATGCCTTTAAAGCCACTGATTGTATCTTTAAGTGCAACGTATTTGCCTGGCGCACCAGTAAATACTTCTGCTACGAAGAACGGCTGAGAAAGGAAACGCTGAATCTTACGAGCACGTGATACCACTTGCTTGTCTTCTTCAGATAGTTCGTCCATACCTAGGATCGCGATGATGTCTTTCAGCTCTTTATAGCGCTGAAGAACAGTCTGTACGCCACGTGCTACGTCGTAGTGCTCTTGACCGATTACTAGTGGGTCTAACTGACGAGACGTTGAATCTAGTGGGTCTACCGCAGGGTAGATACCAAGAGACGCGATATCACGAGAAAGTACTACCGTTGCGTCTAAGTGAGCAAAGGTTGTCGCTGGCGATGGGTCAGTCAAGTCATCCGCAGGTACGTATACCGCTTGGATTGACGTGATTGAACCTGTCTTCGTTGACGTAATACGTTCCTGAAGTACACCCATCTCTTCTGCTAGAGTAGGCTGGTAACCTACCGCAGATGGCATACGACCTAGAAGTGCTGATACTTCAGTACCTGCTAGGGTATAACGATAGATGTTATCTACGAAGAATAGAACGTCACGGCCTTCGTCACGGAACTTCTCAGCCATTGTTAGACCGGTAAGTGCAACACGTAGACGGTTACCCGGTGGCTCGTTCATCTGACCGTATACAAGCGATACTTTATCAAGTACGTTTGAATCGTTCATTTCGTGATAGAAGTCGTTACCCTCACGCGTACGCTCACCAACACCAGCGAATACTGAGAAACCGCTGTGCTCGATTGCGATGTTACGGATAAGTTCCATCATGTTTACGGTTTTACCTACACCCGCACCACCGAATAGACCAACTTTACCACCCTTAGCGAATGGGCAAACCAAGTCGATTACCTTGATACCAGTTTCTAGTAGTTCTACCGAGCTAGACTGTTCTTCGTAGCTAGGCGCTTCACGGTGAATAGACATACGCTCTTCTTCACCAATTGGGCCTGCTTCGTCGATTGGGTTACCCAATACGTCCATGATACGACCTAGTGTCTTCGTACCCACTGGAACCATGATTGGGTTGCCGGTATTTGCTACTGCTAGACCACGTTTTAGTCCGTCAGTAGTACCTAGTGCGATGCCACGAACAACACCGCCACCTAATTGCTGTTGCACTTCCAGGGTTAGACCTGACAAGTCACCTTCGGTAACTTGTAGTGCGTCATAAACTCTTGGTACCGCATCTTGTGGAAATTCAATATCCACAACGGCGCCAATGATTTGGACGACCTTACCTTGACTCATAATTTGTCCTCGTTATCTCTTTTAAACCTTTGCCTACACCGCTGCGGCACCGCTCACAATCTCACTGATTTCTTGTGTGATTGCAGCCTGACGCGCTTTGTTATATACCAGTTGTAACTCATCAATGAGGTTACCGGCGTTGTCGGTTGCTGCCTTCATGGCAACCATTCGCGCAGCTTGTTCTGACGCCGCGTTTTCTACAACACCCTGATACACCTGAGACTCAATGTAGCGAACCATTAGTGCTTCCAAAATCTCTTTTGGATCTGGCTCGTAGATGTAGTCCCAACGATGTTGATATTCTTCGTCTTCTGACTTTGGCAAAGGCAATAACTGATTGATCACAGGTTTCTGTGTCATGGTGTTAACGAAGTCATTGAATACCAAGAATACTCGGTCAATTTGTCCTTCGTCGTACGCTTTAAGCATAACGCGTACAACACCCACTACATCGCTCACCGACGGCTTGTCACCTAAACCAGATTCAGCAGCAAGCAACTTGCCACCAAAACGGTTGAAGAAACTGCACGCTTTAGAACCTAATGCAGCGAAATCCACTTCTACACCCTGTTCACGCCATTTTTTGACGTCTTGAGTGACGAGCTTAAATTCATTGGTGTTCAAGCCACCACATAAGCCTCGGTCAGTGGAAATCACAATGTAACCGACGCGCTTGACTTCACGCTCTTCCAAATAAGGATGGCGATATTCAAGGTTACCGTTTGCAATGTGACCAATCACTTTAAGCATATTTTGTGCATATGGACGGCCAGAAGCCATGCGTTCCTGCGCCTTTTTCATTTTAGACGCAGCAACCATTTCCATCGCACTGGTAATCTTCTGAGTATTTTTAATACTCCCAATCTTACCTTTTATTTCTTTACCGCTGGCCATGACTATCTCTCCGATTACTCAACGTATTGCGCTGGTGGTTAAACACCAGCACCATTGATTACCAAGTTTGTGTCGCTTTAAAGTTTGTTAAAGCGTCGTTCAACTTAGAGGCAATCTCGTCGTTGTAGTTACCTGATTCGTTGATAGTCTTCATAAGGTCAGCGTGTTCGCTGTTCATGTAAGAATGAAGAGCAGATTCAAAATCTAGGATTTTGTTAAGCTCGATACCCTTAAGGAAACCTTTTTCTACCGCGAACAGAGATACACCCATATCAGCAATTGAAAGTGGTGCGTACTGCTTCTGCTTCATTAGCTCAGTTACGCGCTCACCGTGCTCAAGTTGCTCACGAGTTGCGTCATCAAGGTCAGATGCAAACTGCGAGAACGCCGCAAGTTCACGATACTGTGCTAGGGCTAGACGGATACCGCCACCCAATTTCTTGATGATTTTAGTCTGTGCAGCACCACCAACACGAGATACCGAGATACCAGCGTTAACCGCTGGACGGATACCTGCGTTAAACAAGTCAGTTTCTAGGAAGATCTGACCGTCGGTAATTGAGATTACGTTAGTTGGTACGAATGCAGATACGTCACCAGCTTGCGTTTCGATAATTGGAAGCGCAGTCAATGAACCTGTCTTACCTTTCACTTCGCCGTTTGTGTAACGCTCAACGTATTGCTCGTTTACACGTGCAGCACGTTCTAGTAGACGTGAGTGAAGGTAGAATACGTCACCTGGGTATGCTTCACGGCCTGGTGGACGCTTAAGTAGTAGTGAGATTTGACGGTAAGCAACAGCTTGCTTAGACAAATCATCATATACGATTAGCGCGTCTTCACCGCGGTCGCGGAAGAATTCACCCATAGTACAACCAGAGTAAGGCGCTAGGTATTGAAGCGCTGCAGACTCAGATGCAGATGCGGCAACCACGATAGTGTGGTCTAGGGCACCGTGCTCTTCTAGTTTACGTACTACGTTAGCGATAGTAGACGCTTTCTGACCAACCGCTACGTACACACACTTAATGCCTGTGCCTTTTTGGTTGATGATAGCGTCAACAGCCATTGCTGTTTTACCACACTGACGGTCACCGATGATAAGCTCACGCTGACCACGACCAACTGGGATCATAGCATCAACTGACTTATAACCAGTTTGTACTGGCTGGTCTACCGATTGACGTTCGATTACGCCAGGTGCAATTTTTTCAACAGGCTCGAAACCCGCTGCGTCGATTGCGCCTTTACCATCGATAGGCTCACCTAGTGTGTTTACAACACGACCTAGTAGTGCATTACCTACTGGTACTTCAAGAATACGGCCAGTAGATTGTACTTTATCGCCTTCTTTCAGGTCCGCATAAGGACCCATTACAACTGCACCTACAGAGTCTCGCTCAAGGTTTAGTGCAATTGCGTAACGGCTTCCAGGAAGCTCAATCATTTCACCTTGCATTACATCTGCAAGGCCATGAATGCGGATAATACCGTCAGTTACTGCGACGATAGTACCTTCATTACGTGCTTCACTGCTTACATTGAACTGTTCAATTCTTTTCTTGATCAGTTCAGCAATTTCAGTGGAATTAAGTTGCATGCTCTTATCCCCGTTATGCTTGCAACGCGTCTGCTAGACGGTTCAATTTCGACTTTACGGAACCATCAATAACTGTATCACCGGCATTTATTACCATTCCAGCGATCAGGGCAGGGTCCACGTTACAATTAAGCTTCACTTTACGTGCCAAACGTTTTTCCAAAGATGCAATCAACTCATTAAGTTGTGCATCGGTCAGCGTAGATGCTGAGGTTACGTCCACTTCTATTTCTTTGTCATAGTCAGCTTTAAATGCGTCAAACAAAGCAGAAATTTCAGGCAACGCGGCTAAACGTTTATTCTCAGCCAAAACCTTAACTAGGTTTTGGCCGTGTTCGTCGAGTTGCTCACCACAAACATTGTTAAAAATGTCGGCTAGCGTGTCTGCTGACACCGCACCAGTCAATAACTGATGCATATCTTCGTTGTCAGCAACTGCGCTAGCGAAAGCGAGCATTTCTTGCCATTTAACAACGGCATCTTTCTCGACTGCAAAATCGAAAGCAGCTTTAGCATAAGGACGAGCAACGGTTGTCAATTCAGACATGGCTCATCTCCCTCTTAAAGCTCAGCGACAAGTTTTTCAACAATGTCGTTTTGTGCGTTAGCATCGATTTCACGTTGTAAGATTTGCTGTGCGCCAGCCACTGCAAGAGCAGCAACCTGCTTACGCAAATCTTCTTTGGCACGATTGCGTTCAGCTTCAATCTCGGCATAACCAGAAGCGATAATTTTCTCGCGTTCCGCATGGCCTTTTTGCGTTTCTTCGTCAACCAATTGGTTGGCACGCTTTTTAGCCTGCTCGATAATTTCAGCTGCTTGCGCTTTCGCATCTTTCAATTGCTCAGTAGCTTTCGCTTGAGCAAGCTCTAGGTCTTTCTCTGCACGTTCAGAAGCTTCAAGCCCATCGGCGATTTTCTTCTGACGTTCTTCAATCGCTGCCATTAGTGGAGGCCATACATATTTCATGCAGAACACCACGAACACAGCGAAGGCGATTAATTGACCGATAAAAGTGGCGTTAAAATTCACAATCGCCCCTCCTCTTAAAGTTCGCTAAAAAAGTGTTTAGTAATATTAGGCACCAACAGCGAACAATAGGTATAGAGCGATACCAACACCGATCATCGCGATGGCGTCGATAAGACCCGCTACGATGAACATCTTAACTTGTAGTTGAGGTGCTAGTTCTGGTTGACGAGCAGCAGATTCAAGGAATTTACCACCTAGTAGACCGAAACCAATAGCGGTACCAAGGGCGCCAAGACCAATCAGTAGTGCAACAGCGATGTATAACATTTACGTCTCCGATTTAAGTTAAATTTAAAGTTAATGTTTAAAAGTCAAACTCTGTAAAAAACGGTGCCGGATTTTCCAGGTAACCGACACCCGTTAATGCTTAGTGTTCTTCACACGCCAGGCTTAAGTACACAATGGTTAACATCATGAATATAAACGCCTGAAGTGGTAGTACAAGAATATGGAATACAGCCCACATAAAGTGCAGTGGAAGCTGGAAATAACCAATTGTAGCAATCAAAATGAAGATTAGCTCACTGGCGTACAAGTTACCGAACAAACGCAATGCGAGTGAAAGCGGGCGAGCAAGCAGTGTAACCGTCTCAAGAATGAAGTTCACCGGAATAAAGATAGGGTGACCGAAAGGCTGCATCGTGAGCTCTTTCGCAAAACCGCCAATGCCTTTCATTTTGATTGAATAGAAAAGAATTAGAATGAATACGCCTGAAGCCAGTGCAAACGTTAAGTTAAGGTCAGTAGTCGGTACTGCCTTGTTGTAAACGTCGTGCGGATCCATACCAAAAGCCGCCTGACCAATCAGACCAGAAACCCATGGAATTAAATCAACCGGCACCAAGTCCATAAGGTTCATTAACAAGACCCATACAAAGATAGTCAGTGCTAATGGTGCAATAAGCGCACTCTTCCCATGGAACGTGCTCTTCACGTTATCGTCAACAAACTCAACGACAAGCTCAACAAACGCCTGCATCTTGCCAGGTACGCCTGTTGTTGCTTTTGAAGCAACGCTTCTAAAAATAATTAAGAAAAGAAGACCAAGACCGATTGACCATGCCAGTGTATCAACATGCCATGCCCAAAAACCAGCTTCAGAACACGCTTTGTTGAACGCGATTCCGTTGTCAGTTGAGCACATGGTGGCATTGGTCAAGTGGTGCTTGATGTATTCTGAGGTAGTGTATTCAGATGCCATTGTTTAACCCAAGTTGTAAAGTGTAAAAATTTGGTGACTGGTTCTTGTGTTTCAGTCGGTCGAATAAGGCATTTTCGTTATCGCAACGCACAGGTTGTCTTTATTCTTTCGTACCGTAATGAAACATGGCAAGCCCGTGGCTCGCCGTTGTAATCACAAATGCCATGAAAATTTCCAATGGCGCGGCGTTTAAGCCTCTAAATGCAATTACAAATAAAATGATTGTCAGTGCCAGCTTCAATTTTGAACCTTGGCTAAAACTCCGTGCTACAAGCTCGTTTTTACTTGCGCCTACATAGCGAAACGCGAAGACAGCAAACACGATATTTGGCAAGATACTTATCGAAGCACCTGCCGCTACCGAGATGGCGGAATGACTTCCCCCAGCAGCGCTTGCTAAAACGACAATGAATAAGGCTGTGATTGCCTGAAAAAGTAGCCCTTTCTTGGCGAGGTCTAACCCGCGTTTTGCTAACTTGTTCGTCACTTTTTCTCGCAGCTTGTTCACGTCTTACAAAAAGCGTCAGAAGTATACTGTTTTACCGACAATTTTCAACAGTACATCGCTTTTTGAAAGTTATTCTGAAAATATTCTATTGCTATAACCGGAAAGGAGAGTGTCCGTTGCTTGTATCAGACAGCGTATCGATTGCGGGTAGGCAAGGGTAGTTATCTCTTTTTTATAATTATAAGTTATTGAATTTTAGATATAATTCCATCCAATTGTTCAAGATCACTAAAACTAATCGTCAGTTTACCTTTACCTTTCGCATTATGGTCAATGCTCACGGGCGTGCCCAAATTTTCTGAAAGTCGGGTCATAAGGTTTTGCACATCTGGATCAATTTTCTTCTCAGGCTTAGGTTGAGCGGGTTCTAAAAGCTTTTTAACGAGTTTTTCGGTGTCGCGAACTGTAAGACCTTTGCCCGAAACCACTTGTGCCGTTTCAGATTGGGTTTCACCTTCTAGCGCTAATAGCGCACGCGCATGCCCCATCTCAATATCACCGTGCTCAACTAATAACTTTACGTCGTCATTCAAGTTGTTAAGGCGAAGCAAATTTGTCACTGTGGTACGTGATTTACCCACCGCTTCAGCCACTTCTTGGTGAGTAAGCGCGAATTCGTTCATTAGACGATCAAGGGCTTGTGCCTCTTCCATCGCGTTTAAGTCTTCACGCTGTATGTTTTCAATAAGTGCAATGGCAACGGCGGCCTCATCCGGCACATTTTTGACGATACATGGTATTTCATCTAACTGAGCGAGTTGTGCTGCTCGCCAGCGACGCTCACCCGCGATAATTTCATAACGATGATCGTCGACTCTTCTCACAACGATAGGCTGAATAATACCTTGGGCGCGGATTGAAGATGCTAACTCTTCTAAAGCCTCTGGTGACATGTCTTTACGAGGCTGATATTTCCCCGGCACTAAATATTCAATAGGGAGCTTTTTTAACTCACCATTTGTTGAACTGACCTCGGCTGCATCCTGTTCTCTTTGAGAAGATGATTGGCTGGTTGCGAGTAATGCATCTAAACCGCGGCCAAGGCCTCTTTTACGTGCTGACATAGTATCCTCTATGACATGTGCTGATCATATTCAGCGTATTGTCGTTTAACTTGCTTTTGCCTGGGTAGGCGATGTTTTATCCCTACGGCGCAGTATTTCACCCGCCAATGCCAAATAAGCTTTTGCACCCGTCGATGACTTATCGTAGTACATCGCAGGTGTCCCGAAACTTGGCGCTTCGGCAAGACGAACATTGCGTGGTATCACTGTGCGATAAACCTGCTCACCAAAGTGGCGCTTAAGCTGTTCTGAAACATCGTTAGCTAGGCGGTTTCGCGGGTCGTACATAGTACGCAATACGCCTTCAATCTTCAATTCAGGATTTACCACTGACGCTAATTTTTGAATGGTGTCCATCAACGCTGTCAACCCTTCTAGCGCGTAGTATTCACACTGCATAGGTACCATGACAGAATCGGCCGCAGCAAGGGCATTTACCGTAAGCTGATTGAGAGATGGAGGGCAGTCAATAAATATAAAATCGTAATAATCCATCACTGGCTTCAGAGCATTGCGAAGCCGTACTTCACGGGCAAACATTTCCATCAGTTTAATTTCAGCCGCAGTAACGTCACCATTGGCTGCAATCAAATCGTACTTTCCTGCTGTGCTTTTCACTACAACGTCGTTAATAGGCTTTTCTTCAATCAACAATTCAAATGCCGTGGATTCAACGTCGTACTTATCAACGCCGCTTCCCATGGTGGCATTACCCTGTGGGTCGAGATCGATAAGCAATACTTTGCGTTTAGTTGCAGCCATTGAGGCCGCCACATTCACCGCGGTAGTTGTTTTACCAACACCACCTTTTTGATTCGCGATCGCGATTACCTTAGCCACGTTTGATCCTGTTATCGTCTATTTCTATTTTTTAGCTATTTCTTTTTTAGCCAAACCAGATGTCGTTCGCCTACCAAATTTGGCACAGTGAGATTTTCCGTTCTGCTCACATGAAAGTGATCACTCACTTCGTCTATCTCATCTTGTGGAAACTGACCTTTCAGCGCCAAAAATTGACCTTCTGAATCTACCAGATGTTGACACCAGTGCAACATATCTTTTAGCGAAGCGAAAGCGCGACTTAACACAATATCATAAGGAAATTCACCATTGTGCTCTTCCACGCGACTCTGAACGGGGGTTGCGTTGGTCAAGCCAAGTGTATGTACAGATTGCTTCATAAAGCGTACACGCTTGCCTAAAGAATCAAGCAACGTAAACGACTTTTCTGGGAAAGCTATCGCTAGCGGCATTCCTGGAAGCCCCGGACCTGTTCCCACATCAATGATATTGTCGCCTTCGAGAAACGGCACGATTGCTAACGAGTCTAAGATATGTTTGACCATCATCTGCTTCGGGTCGCGTACAGAAGTGAGGTTATAGGCCTTATTCCATTTGTCCATCAGCAACACATAATCAACGAGTTGTTGCTGTTGCTTATCACTTAAACGTAATGAAAGAGCGTCGAGCCCAGAAACCAAAATGGTGTGCAATTCTTGCTGTATAGTCATCGAAAAGTCTGTTTATTCGCGTTGAAATATTGTGCTTTACGCAGTTCCACATTGCTAAACACGTCATGTGTTAATCGTTACTGCATTATGTCCAGTCACGCTTATTTTCAATCCTTTCGCGTTTTTGAGCAAACGCGATATCAAAAGGTGTGACCACTGCAGTCGGAACGGGCAATAGGTTTGTGTGAAAAGCGCCGAGTTATACTTTCTCTTATTTTCACTATGATACGCGAATACGTGAGAAAAACTAAGCGCTACGAGTTGTATTATGAATGAAAGCGCGATTTACGCGCTCATCTTTTCGTGCTTGCGCAACATACCGTGTTTTTTTAGGTAAACCAGCAAAAGAGAAATTGCCGCTGGTGTAATACCAGAGATACGCGACGCTTTACCTATTGTTTCCGGTCTCGCTTCAGTGAGTTTCGCAACAACTTCATTTGATAAGCCTGAAATCTTACTGAAGTCCATATCAACAGGCAGTAACGTATTTTCGTGGCGCTGTGTCTTTGCTATCTCATCCATTTGACGGGCGATGTAACCCGCATATTTGATTTGAATTTCCACTTGCTCTGATGCGATAGGATCGTCAAGGCCAGGACCAACGCTCTCAATTTCCATTAGCTGGCTGTAGGTCATTTCAGGTCGTCGGATCAACTCTTCAAGGGAATGCTCACGACTTACCGGGTTTTTAAGCATCGTATTCAACTGAGGCGCTGCTACGTGTTCAGGATGGATCCACTGTCCTCTTAAACGCTGTAACTCACGTTCTACCGCTTCCATTTTCTGATTGAACTTCGCCCAACGCGCTTCATCAACAAGACCAATCTCTCGTCCCATGGCCGTTAAACGACTGTCAGCATTGTCTTCACGAAGAAGCAAACGATACTCAGCACGACTAGTAAACATGCGATAGGGTTCTTTCGTTCCCATCGTTGCCAAGTCATCGATCAATACGCCCATGTAAGCTTGGTCTCTGCGTAACACGAGTGGATCTTTTTGCTGGACTTGTAACGCTGCGTTCGCACCAGCCACTAACCCTTGTGCTCCTGCTTCTTCGTAACCCGTTGTGCCGTTTATTTGACCAGCAAAGAACAAACCTTCAATAAACTTAGTCTCAAGTGTTTGTTTTAAATCACGAGGATCAAAGAAATCATATTCGATGGCGTAGCCTGGACGAACAATATGCGCGTTCTCGAAGCCTTTGATAGAGCGCACAAGGTTCATCTGTACGTCGAAGGGCAAACTGGTCGAAATACCATTGGGGTACACTTCTATGCTGTTTAGCCCTTCAGGCTCTACGAAAATTTGGTGTGACGATTTGTCTGCAAATCGCGTAATTTTATCTTCGATACTTGGGCAATAACGCGGTCCAATACCTTCGATAACGCCAGTGAACATAGGCGAGCGATCCAATCCACCACGAATAATCTCGTGAGTTTTCTCGTTAGTGTGCGTGATATAACACGGGATCTGCGTTGGATGCAGAGTTCTGTCACCCATGAATGAAAATACCGGCGTTGGATCATCGCCTGGTTGAGGCTGCATCACAGAAAAATCCAATGAGCGGGCATCGAGTCGCGCCGGTGTCCCCGTTTTAAGGCGATCTACGCGAAATGGAAGGGCACGTAATCTGTCAGCAAGCGCGATAGAAGGGGGATCGCCTGCACGTCCACCGCGGTAATTTTCAAGACCAATATGAATCGTTCCACCGAGAAACGTACCCACGGTCAAAACCACTGTTTTGGCTTTAAATTTCAAGCCCATTTGAGTGACAACACCACATACGCGATCATTTTCGACGATAAGATCGTCTACGCTTTGTTGAAACAGCGTAAGGTTTTTCTGATTTTCAACGATATCTCGAATGGCATTTTTGTAAAGCGTTCTATCAGCTTGCGCACGTGTAGCGCGAACCGCTGGGCCTTTTGAAGAATTGAGTGTTCTAAACTGAATACCACCTTTGTCGATAGCTAATGCCATTGCGCCGCCTAACGCATCGATCTCTTTTACAAGGTGGCCTTTTCCGATCCCGCCTATTGCAGGGTTACATGACATCTGACCGATCGTTTCGATATTGTGAGTAAGCAAAAGCGTGTTTGCACCCATGCGAGCTGCTGCTAGTGCAGCCTCAGTACCCGCATGTCCACCACCAACAACGATGACATCAAATGCTTCAGCATAAAACATGGTTAAACCTCACTATTCACGGACGATAAGCCTAATAAAAACAATTTTTTCAAACAGAGATTGCTGAAAAAAGGGCGCGTATTTTATCTGACTTATTGGATAAAGAAAATGATTAAATTTTCCTCAAAACCTTTTTGAATAAAAGGTGTGATCGATTAATAAGATCTTAAGATCTCTTTTAGATCTGTTTATTTTTACTTTTATTAGGATCGTGCATTTCTGTGGGTAACCGATCAAAGCATCTAAAGATCATCAAGTTACGCGATCAATAACATTGGGAAACACCGATCCATAACCCTATCTGAATCTTGTGTATAAAGTGCCTTTTTATCCACATGCCGTTTTGTTTGAAAAGTTATTCTTTTTTCGATCAGAGCTTATACACAGTGCGTTGTAGGATCCTATCCACAGGGGTGATCAAGATGTGATCCAGCTGGGGATAAAATGTTTGCTAATTATGTATCGCGATCAGAAGATCGTGTAGTTACGTGCCTTATAGCGTGATCTCATTGTGGAGGAGATCTTTATTGAATCCTGTGATTAGATCGGTCGATCTTATTTTTAAAACACACCACAATGAATGATTGGTTTCAGTCACAGCCTAAAATAATCAGTAAAATATCTCGTTTTTTACTCAACATGTATCCTTGTGCACCACAATAAATGTGTTCACGTAGATAACGTGCGTATTTAGGTAACGTCTTATTGAGTCGATCAAGACGATTTGTCGGTCATCTATGACGAAAAAGTGTCTCTTTCACAGTCTGCCTTTGAACTAAAAACCTTATACCAGTGCGCAATTAGCTATGCAGATTGATTTTAACGTTGAAAAAACAGGTTTTTAAATAGCACGGAGTGCGTTGTACAAGCGGTGAGAATAGATAAGGTCAATAGATAGTGAAATGAGACGGTGAGTACACCAGGTGCTATTAGCGCACCTGGTTTGGTTGATAGCGTGGTTGAGCAACAGAACCTTGCATGTCTTCTTGCTCAATGGTTAAACCCTCACGTCGACTAGGCCCTTGGAACCTGACTTTGTAAGTGTCGTACTCTTTAATGGATTCAAAACAGTAATTGCCCAGCGCATTCTCAAGCTCGGCTAAATTATGATTAGTGATCAAAATACAGTTTTTCTTGTTCACTAATCGCTGTCTTAATAGATTTCCGAACCAGCTTTGTGCATTCTTTTTAAGCGCAGATTCATTGACACACACCTCATCCAATATCAGCAAATCGACATCGAGAAGTTCTTGGTTTATCTCTCTGTAACGTTGGCTTGCATTATCAGTTGCAGAAAAGTCGAAAGAAAAATTACGCATTTCAAGCAGGGTAGAAAGCTGACGATAAAGCACAGAAATCTCATATTGCTCAATAAGCTGATGAGCTATTGCTCCGGCAATATGCGATTTACCGCGTCCGTAGTCGCCGTAGAAAATCATCATGTGAGAGCCACTTTGTCGCCATGCTGGATCATCGTGTGCTGCAATGAAAGATTGTGCGATAGAGACAGCTTCAATGACATCGTCGCTATCTTCCACTAAATTAGCAAAGGTCCACTTCGGATTTAGGTCTGAACGGCCATGAATAGCTTCTATGCGCGCTTTCTTGCTACGCTGCTGTAATTGCGCTATTTCTTCGTTAGCTTTTGCTTCGTATTGCTTACGTAACGTTTTGTAGTCGATATATTCACTATTGGGATCGACGTCTTTTTTCAGTGCTCTGGCTAAATTAGCAATTTTGTCAGTTATACGATCCATATCGATTTATCTCTTCTTAGTTGCGGCGTATTTTTCCACCAGCTTTTTCGCATTATCATCTGCTTCTATACCGGCTGCAACTTTCACTTGTTGTGTACCCACAACTTTTGTAGGCGCATAGCCTGAAGCAAGACGCTTGCGCTTGATATTGTTCGCAAATTTCTGTGTCCACTGAAACTCACTAAACACAGAACTAGGCCTACCCAACCAGTAAGCAATGAATTCTCCTACTTCATTTTCATCAAATGTTTTATCAATGATACCCAGCAGTGAGGCCATTTCTTCAAACAGCGCCTTATTTGGCGTCCAATTAGCGGTCATGGCACTATGACGACTATGGAGCTGCTCAAAATCTGACTGTGGTTCACTCAAAAGGGGGAGAAGTAGGGTTTTACCATTAATGGTATGCTCAAGATCTAATTCAAGGGGCAGGGCAACTAAGCCTACTTGTTCAAGCTGTTTGATTAAGCTATTAATTTGGCGACCCCGTTGATAGGTATCGTCTTTATTGTCGCCATTAAGCAGAGCTAGAAGTTGCTTATAATCAAGTGGCGCTGAAGATGTGGTGGCTTGATTGGCCCCCAAGCGAAGCCCAAGTAAATATAGCACCCTGCAATCGTTAGAGAGCGGCGACTGCAGCGCAGCAAGTTCTGCTTGGGTTAAGCTAGTGGTCATTACATTGGGTCCTTGGTGAAGCGTCTTTTAGGCGTTCGCTAACTTTTCGTCAAACCATTCTACCGCAGCATCTTCAGGAATAGGGTGTTCAAGTACATCGATGTAAAGGGCGTCGGTAATGAGCTTCCCACCGCCATTTATAATGTGCTTTTCCATTTCTTTGGCACCGAAACAAAATGTGTCGTAACTGGTGTCACCCAGCCCAATAACGTATGCGTTGACCGCGCTTAAATCTGCGCCCTCTAGCTGTTTGGCAAACGGCTGGATATTGTCAGGGAGTTCGCCCGCACCATGGGTAGACGTGCATACTATCCAAGTCGAGTCTGTTTTAATCGTTTCCAAATCTGGTTCGGCGTGAATTGTGTGGGTATGTCCATGCGCTTCAAGCTTTTCAGCAATAGCGTCTGCCACATATTCTGCGGCGCCCAGCATGGTGCCGACAATAATTTCAAAATGCTTACTCATGAATGTACTACTTCTTTAATTAAGGTTGTAGATTTAGCGCAATTTATGTCTAATTTACTTGCCAATACAGAACGACGAAAAAATCTTACCAAGCAAATCGTCAGAGGTGAATTCACCGGTTATTTCACACAGTGCCTGATGGGCGAAACGAAGTTCTTCAGCCAGTAATTCACCTGCCATAGCATCGTGCAGCTGCTGTTCGCCTGTGCTTACATAGCCATAGGCTTGATCAAGTGCATCTATATGGCGTCTGCGAGCAATAAATTGACCCTCTGTCGTCGTGTCAAACCCCATGGTTTTAGCCAAATGCGCCTTTAACGTATCGACGCCGCTACCCTCTTTGGCAGATAAGTTAATGACCGAGATATCACCTTGTTTTGTTGCAACCGTGCTTTGACCAATATTTAAAGTACTAAGATCGGCTTTGTTGCGGACAACAGTAACCGGGATCCCTTGTGGCAAACGAGCCATAAATTCCGGCCAAATTTCATAAGGGTCGATAACGGCGGTCGCAGTAGAGTCCACGACAAAGAGTACATGATCTGCGTCATTTATTGCTTGCCAAGCTCGCTCAATGCCGATTTGTTCCACTTTATCTGGGCTTTCTCTCAGTCCTGCTGTATCAATAATGTGTACCGGCATGCCGTCAATATGAATATGCTCTTTAAGCACATCTCTTGTGGTTCCTGCAATGTCAGTAACAATGGCGCTATCGCGGCCTGCCAACGCATTTAATAGACTTGATTTACCCGCATTAGGACGACCAGCAATCACTACCTGCATGCCTTCACGTAACAACGTCCCTTGTTTGGCTTGATTGCGCAGCTTAGTAAGACTTTCCATGATGGCCCGTAAATCACCTGAAACTTTACCGTCAGATAAGAAGTCAATTTCTTCTTCAGGAAAATCGATGGCCGCCTCTACGTACATACGAAGATGAACGATTTGGTCTGACAGTGTTTGAATGTGGGTTGAAAACTCACCCTGTAGAGAACGCAGTGCACTTTTAGCCGCTTGCTTAGAACTTGCGTCAATTAAGTCAGCAATGGCTTCTGCTTGAGCAAGGTCTAACTTGTCATTCAAGAAGGCCTGTTCACTAAATTCTCCAGGTTTCGCCAACCTTGCATGTCCTGTCGCAAGAACCGCGTCAATCAGCATGTCCATAACGACTTGACCACCGTGGCCTTGTAGTTCTAAAACATCTTCGCCAGTAAACGAATTTGGGCCTTTAAAAAATAACGCTATGCCCTGGTCAATGATATTGTTGCTTATGTCAACAAATGGCGTATAGGTGGCAAGACGCGGTGTAAGCCTGCATGGCACGAGAGCTTCGGCAACATGTTTTGCCTTGGGACCTGATACGCGGACAATACCCACACCGCCACGTCCTGGCGCTGTGGCTTGCGCGATAATGGTATCAGTTGAAAGGGTGAGTGATTCCATAATTAATCGCGGAAGTTTTTAAATTGGAATGGTTGGCCTAAGTCTGATTCTTTGATCAACGCAATTGCTTGTTGAAGGTCATCGCGCTTTTTACCCGTAACACGCAGCTCTTCACCTTGGATAGCAGTTTGCACTTTAATTTTAGCGTCTTTAATCAGCTTAACGATTTTCTTTGCCATAGGCTGTTCAATACCTTCTTTGAAGGTAATGGTTTGACGATAGGTTCTACCGTGAGCATCGTAGGGTTTTACATCCATTGACGACGTATCAACATTGCGCTTTGACATAGCCGTTCTGAACATACTCTCCATCTGCTGAAGTTGGAACTCTGCTTCAGCTTTCATTACCACAGTTTTGTCTTTGTACTCAAAGCTCGCATCGATACCGCGGAAGTCAAATCGTGTCGTTAGCTCACGGCTAGCGTTTTCAGTGGCGTTACGCACTTCTTCCATATTGATTTCTGAAACAATATCAAATGATGGCACAGTTTAATCCTCTTAATACAAAACAGCCCGCGTAGGCGGGCTGTATAACTAAATGCTCAACAGTTTATTTACTGCTGATGCCCCGCTTCTCCATTGAAGCATAAATCATTTTGGCTTGAACCAAGGTAATCACGTTACTGATTAACCAGTATAGTACCAGACCTGCAGGGAACCACAGGAAGAATACACTCATTGCGACTGGCATCCATTGCATGATTTTTTGCTGCATGGGGTCAGTAATGGTGGTTGGTTGAAGCTTTTGCAATAGGTACATACTTGCACCCGTTAAAATAGGTAGTACAAAGTATGGGTCTTTCGTTGAAAGGTCAGTGATCCAAAGTACGAAGTCTGCATGACGTAACTCAACGCTCTCCATAAGCACCCAGTAAAGCGCAAGGAAGATCGGCATTTGCAGAAGAAGAGGTAAACAACCACCCATTGGGTTTACTTTCTCTTTGCGGTAAAGCTCCATCATAGCTTGCGACATTTTCTGTCTGTCATCACCAAAGCGGTCTTTTAGCTGCTGCATCTTAGGTGCTAAGTTGCGCATACGTGCCATTGACTCGTATTGCTTCTTGGTAAGCCAGTACATCGCGCCTTTCACTACAATAGTGATAAGAATAATTGCCACACCCCAGTTATTAACCAGGCTATGAAGGAAGGTTAGAAGAGCGAACAGGGGTTGAGAAATCCAAAAAAGTATACCGTAGTCTACGGTGAGGTCTAAGCCACGGGCAATTTTAGCGAGTTTCTCTTGGTCTTTCGGACCCATATAAAGGGTAGACGCAAGGGTTTTGGTTTCACCTGGCGCTAAAGTTTCAGATGGCGACAGCACACCAATAACCGCGTATTGATTATTTAAGTTACGTGAATACAGCGTATTCGTTTGCTCTTGTGAGGGCACCCACGCTGAAACGAAATAGTGTTCAAGCATGCCAACCCAACCCGCTTTCGTTGTTTCGCGTAGCTTTTCATCTTCTATTTCATCAAACGAATATTTCTGATAACGGTCATCTTCTGTCGAATAAGCAGCACCACGATAAGTCGGCATGAACATGTTGCTGTCGTCTTCAAATTCCATGACTTGCTTTAACTGCGCATAAGGCTGGACTGTTGCAGCGCTGTCTGTATTGTTTTCCACGCTGTAGCTAACGTTAACGTCATATTTATCTTTGCTAAACGTAAAGGTTTTGGTAATCGCTAACCCTTGATTGTTTTTCCATGTAAGTGGGATAACTAGCGTATCGCCAGTCATTTCATAGAATTCACTTTGCGCTGTATATACCGGGCGACCACTGCTGCTGGCGTCTGGTCCTTGCGCACCAATAAGACCACTTTGCGCCACGTAAAGTCCGTTACCCGAGCGAAGTAAGCTATAAGGAATGTCTGAACCTTGCTCAACAGGAAATTTAAGTAAGTCTGCTGACACAACGTCTCCGCCAAGTAAATCGATGCGTACATCTAGCGTATCGGTTCTGACTTCGATAATGCGGTTGCTGTTTTGTGATGTTGAGATTGGCTGTGCAGCCGGAACGCTATCACTACTTGGTACATCTTCACTGCCATTATCAACAAAAGACGGCACGCCTTGTGATGATTCTTGCGTTTGTTGTTGCTCAACAGGCACAACTGGCTGTGGGCCATAATCTTTTTGCCATGACTGCCAAAGCAAAAAGCTAACGAGCGCAAGGCCAATTATCAGAAAACTACGTTGCGATTCCATAGAGGTCTCTTTATTTTGAGTGTTTATCTTGTTGTTTTTCCGGCACTGGATCGTATCCGCCGGCATGCAAAGGGTGGCATTTTAATATGCGTTTAATAGATAACCAACCGCCTTTTATCAATCCGTGCGTTTTAAATGCGTCAATAGCATACCAAGAACAAGAAGGATGGAAACGACATCGTTGCCCTAATAGTGGTGATATGAACCATTGATAGCATTTTATCAATGTCAAAGGTACCGCTATTAAGAGTTGTTGCAACGCTTGTTTAATTTTTTCCATAGCCTATCCAGTGTTGAAAATACTTCTTGGTTGCTAAGGTTGTCGGCGCCAGACTTGCCAATAACGATAATATCAACATTGGGAAGATAGTGTTGCTTGTGCCTGAAACTTTCTCTGACCAATCGCTTCAAGCGATTTCTATCATGGGCTTTACGTATGCGCTTTTTAGCTAACGTAATACCTAAGCGAGGGGTTGAGAGCGTATTTTTTCTAGCTAGGATGGTAAAAGAGGGAGATACAGCTGGGGTTGCGTTATCAAACACATAGGTAAAGTGGGTGGGAGTTAACAGACGTAACTCCCTAGAAAACGTATTCTCGCCCACTTTAGCGTCTTTCAATTAAGCTGAAAGACGAGCGCGGCCTTTTGCACGGCGAGCTGCTAGTACTTTACGACCATTTTTAGTCGCCATACGAGCACGAAAACCGTGAGAACGCTTGCGCTTCAAATTGCTCGGTTGAAATGTTCTTTTCATGACCAAAGTCTCACTTATATTTAGTTAAACATAGGCGTTTTTGGTAACACATTACTCAGCTATTAGAATAATGTGGTGTTTTCACCAGAAAAGCCCATCGAAAAAGGACGCTGAATTCTAGAGATCTCGCGACCTCGTGTCAATGCATATTCACGCTTTTCGGCCGAATAAGTGAACAATTTTTGTTATCTTTTGAACAATAAAGCAGTTTTTCATACAAACGTGTTGTGAATAACGTGTAAAAGTCGTTTAGGTTATCCACAATAGATTGTTCATAATATAGATGATCACCCAAATAGCATGGGGATCTTGTGGATTTTTAGTTCCTATTTAGAATGAATTTTTATCGTAATAGTTTTATTTGATCTAAGTTGAAATTATATATAAAACAATAATATATGTTTTAGATCGGTAAGATCGTCTGGGATCATCATTTACTTTTTGTTGATAACGTAAGATAATCCACAGCGAATAAAACAATAACTTAATTTCTCGCTGTTACCCAACACTTCCAACGCTATTTCACTATGATGGCGCTTTTTGGTGCCTATCCTTCTATACATGGCATTTTCGTTGTTGGCTTTTCTTTGCGAGTAACCGGAGCTAACTACGTACCATGTCTTTGTGGAACCAATGCCTTGAAAGATTGCGTCAGGAATTACCAACGCAGCAATTTAGTATGTGGATTCGCCCGCTTGTTTGCGAGGAAGAGGGCAATATGGTTTCTCTATATGCCCCAAATCGTTTTGTTCTTGATTGGGTGAGGGATAAGTACCTTAATAATATCACGGCGTTACTGAGAGAGTTTGCTGGGAACGATGCACCTCAGTTGCGTTTAGAAGTAATGAGCCGTCATACTATTAGCCGTTCACAACCGTCAGTGGGCAATGGGTCTAACACTGCTGGAAACAGTGTCAATTCAGTAGGTCATGGTCAAAGTAGTGGAGCGGGTAGTCAAAGCAGCGGCAATACGTATGTTCCCAATCAGCATGTCAGGACTAATCCTAATTATTCTTCGTCATCCTATCCGTCAGCACCAGCATCTGCAGGCGGCGCTCCATCAGGCTCATACAACAATGAACAAGAGTCTGGCAATAGGTTGACGCAACCTTCAACGGTTAGCCGACAACATGCAGATAACAATGATCATGGTTCTCAAAATCAAGATCGCTACGATCCGAACCAATATGGTAATCGCACGTCACGCCCGTTGATGCAGCCAAAGGTGATCCCGATCCCTGAGGCAATGAAACATAAGAGTAATATTAATCCAACGTATCAATTCGACAACTTTGTCGAGGGTAAGTCTAATCAGCTTGCTCGAGCTGCAGCTACTCAAGTTGCGAATAACCCTGGAGGGTCGTATAACCCTCTGTTTATATACGGTGGTACCGGTTTAGGTAAAACTCACTTATTGCACGCTGTCGGTAACGGCATTGTGGCCAATAACGGCGACGCAAAAATTGTGTATATGCATTCCGAGCGTTTTGTTCAAGACATGGTCAAAGCACTCCAGAATAATGCTATTGAAGACTTCAAGCGTTTTTATCGCAGTGTTGATGCACTATTGATAGATGACATTCAGTTTTTCGCGAATAAAGAACGATCGCAAGAAGAGTTCTTTCATACCTTTAATGCGCTCTTAGAAGGCAATCAGCAAATTATCCTCACATCTGACAGATATCCTAAAGAGATAGATGGCGTGGAGGATAGATTAAAATCACGGTTCGGTTGGGGTTTGACGATAGCGATTGAGCCACCTGAGTTGGAAACGCGTGTGGCTATCTTAATGCGCAAAGCGGCTGAAAACCGTATCCACTTACCGAATGAAGTGGCGTTTTTTATTGCCAAACGACTTCGTTCAAATGTTCGTGAGCTAGAAGGCGCATTGAACCGTGTTATTGCCAACGCAAACTTTACTGGTCGTCCTATTACTATCGATTTTGTTCGAGAAGCGCTACGCGATCTTTTAGCGCTACAGGAAAAATTAGTTACGGTTGATAATATTCAGAAAACTGTTGCAGATTATTATAAGATTAAAGTTGCTGATATTTTGTCTAAACGACGCAGCCGTAGCGTAGCGCGTCCTCGCCAGGTTGCTATGGCGCTTGCAAAAGAACTGACTAACCACAGTCTTCCTGAGCTTGGGAATGCGTTTGGTGGGCGAGACCATACCACGGTTTTACATGCATGTAGAAAAATACAGCAGCTTAGAGAAGAAAGTCATGATATAAAAGAAGACTATAAAAACCTCATTAGGACTTTGTCTTCCTAACAACACGACCTTAGAGGCGAGATAGCACTGCGATGAAATTTACTATAAGCCGTGAACAATTTTTACAGCCCCTTCAATTAGTCTCTGGTGCTGTAGAGCGTAGACACACGCTGCCAATTCTTTCGAATGTCCTTATCAAAGTAAGTGAAGACGCACTTTGGCTTACGGGCACAGATTTAGAGGTTGAACTTATTTCTAGCGTAAAGTTAGAGGGTGAGTTTACCGAAGGGGAAATCACTGTCCCTGCGAAAAAATTATTCGATATTATTCGTGGTATTTCCGAAGGAACTGATATTCATTTCTCGTTAGATGGAAGCAAAGCGCTGATTCGTGCAGGGCGAGGCAGATATACGCTTTCCACGCTATCCGCTAACGATTACCCAAATTTAGAAGACTGGGAAGGCGAAGTAGAATTCGAACTATCGTGCAGTGATCTAAAGCGTCTTATCGATGCAACAAGCTTTTCAATGGCGCAACAAGATGTGCGTTATTATTTGAACGGTATGTCTCTTGAAACTGAAGAAAATACTATTCGAACTGTTGCAACAGACGGCCATCGTCTAGCACTTTGCCGTTTGAATTATGAAACAGCGTTACCGTCTAGACAGGTGATTATTCCTCGCAAGGGCGTGTTGGAGATTTCACGTCTTATAAGCGAAGACGACAAATCACTCAAAGTTCAAATAGGCGCTAATCACCTGCGTATTTTCTCAAATGATTTCATATTTACCTCAAAACTCGTCGACGGCAGATTTCCTGATTATCGCCGTGTTTTACCGCAAAATGGCGATAAAGAAATTATTGCAAGTAAAGCGGTGTTGAAAGATGCGTTTTCAAGAGCTGCAATTCTGTCGAATGAGAAGTTTAGGGGCGTGCGTTTAAACCTTTCTTCCGGTGAATTAAAAATCACGGCGAATAATCCAGAGCAGGAAGAAGCCGAGGAAATCGTTGACGTTCAGTATCAAGGTGATGATTTAGAAATTGGTTTTAATGTCGCCTATCTTATTGATGTGCTCAATGCGTTGGGAAGTGATGGCGTAAAAGTAAGTCTATCGGATTCAAATGCAAGTGCACTCATTGAAGACGACGCTGATGATGCGGCTTTATACGTTATTATGCCGATGAGATTGTAAGGGCTATCTTACGTTAGTTATTGCAAAGGTTAGTAAAGTCTATATTGATTTATGTCTCACTTCAGGAAGCGATTAACACTGGTTGTTCTTCGCTTCTTTTTATTTTCAGCGTGACCTCATGAAACTGGACCGTGTCCAGATTACACAATTTCGTAATCTATCTTCTGTCAATTTTTCTCCATCTCCACTTTTAACTATTGTGAAAGGGGCAAATGGAAGTGGTAAGTCTTCATTAATTGAAGCGCTTTATTATCTTGGGTTTGGTCGCTCTTTCAGAACCAACAAGCACGGGTCTGTTATTCAAAACGATAAAGATAGCTTTAGCGTTTTCGCATCTTGTAAGACTGAGGAAGGAGAACTATTTAGGCTAGGTCTTCAACGCAGTCGCACCGATTCCTTTACGTGCAGTGTCAATGGTGAACACTCGAACAAGTTATCTGATCTCGTCAGCTTAGTTCCTATACAGCTTTTTACGCCTCAAAGCACCGACTTGATTATAGGTTCACCTTCGGAGCGTCGGCGTTTTTTAGATTGGGGATTGTTCCACGTGGAACATGATTTCCAGTTATTGGCTAATCAGTACTCGAAATTCCTAAAGCATAGGAACGCACTGTTAAAGCAAATGGCTAATTTACTTGCGCCAGAGAATCAATATTGGGAATCACAGTTTGTAGCGCTCGGTGAATCTTTAACAGAAAAAAGACGCCAATACGTAGATAGGTTGACGCCAATTTTTAAAAACTACGCCCATGAATTTCTTCCAAACTTCGATGTCGAATTAAGTTACTATAGAGGGTGGGAAAAAGATGTATGTTTATCTGAAAGCTTAGTTAAAAAACGTGAGTATGATGGTAAAATAGGGCATACCTCTTCTGGGCCTCACAAAGCCGATTTAAGGCTAAAAGTGAATGGTGTTAATGCCCAAGAGCTTTTATCTAGAGGGCAGCTTAGAATGGCCGTAGCAGCGCTACAAATGTCACAAACTAAGCTATTTAATTCATCGACTGACCGAAAAAGTATCTTTTTACTTGACGATGTTGGTGCTGAATTAGATGCCGATAAAAGAGAGCAATTTATTGATGGGCTGCTTGAAATGGATACGCAGGTTTTCGTTACTGCAATAGAATCCTCGCAGCTCGCTTTTATACAAAAATATAACGAAAAGAAATTGTTTCACGTGGAACATGGAAGCGTGAAAGAGGAGTAAAAGCTAGTATGTCAGCAGAGAACAACTACGACTCGTCCAGTATTAAAGTACTTAAAGGATTGGATGCCGTAAGAAAACGCCCGGGTATGTACATCGGTGATACAGATGATGGCACCGGGTTACACCACATGGTTTTCGAGGTGGTCGATAACTCTATCGATGAAGCACTGGCTGGACACTGTTCTGAAATCACTGTGCTCATTCACAGTGACGGTTCAGTATCTGTGTCTGACGACGGTCGAGGTATACCTACAGAACTTCACCCTGAAGAAGGTGTATCTGCGGCAGAAGTTATTATGACTGTACTTCACGCTGGCGGTAAATTCGACGACAATTCTTATAAGGTGTCGGGTGGTCTACATGGCGTGGGTGTTTCGGTTGTAAACGCACTTTCTAGCCGATTGAAACTACGTATTCGTCGTGGTGGAAAAGCTCACGAACAAGAGTATGCACATGGGGTGCCTCAGGCGCCACTTGCTGTTACGGGCGACAGTGATAAAACAGGAACAATGATTCGCTTTTGGCCAAGTTCCGATACTTTTACTGATACGCTGTATCACTACGATATTTTGGCTAAGCGTCTTCGTGAATTGTCATTTCTAAACTCCGGTGTGTCTATCCGGTTAAAAGATGAGAGAGACGGTAAAGAAGACCACTTCATGTATGAAGGTGGTATCAAGGCATTCGTTGAATACTTGAATGAGAAAAAGACCCCCGTTCATCAGAAAGTTTTTCACTTCAGTAGCGAACAGGAAGATGGCATCTCTGTAGAAGTTGCTATGCAATGGAATGATAGCTTCCAAGAAAATGTATTCTGCTTCACGAACAATATTCCTCAGCGCGATGGTGGTACTCACCTTGCTGGCTTCCGTGGTGCTTTAACTCGCACGTTAAACAACTACATGGAAAAAGAAGGGCTGAACAAAAAAGCGAAGACGAACGCCAGTGGTGACGATGCGCGTGAAGGTTTAACTGCGGTGGTTTCTGTAAAGGTACCAGATCCAAAATTCAGCTCACAGACCAAGGACAAACTGGTGTCTTCTGAGGTGCGTCCAGCGGTTGAGTCAGCAATGAATGAAAAGCTAGCAGAGTTTTTATTAGAAAATCCTGCTGAAAGTAAAATTATAGCGGGTAAAATCATTGATGCAGCGCGTGCTCGTGAGGCTGCACGTAAAGCACGTGAAATGACGCGCCGTAAAGGAGCGTTGGACTTGGCAGGCCTGCCAGGCAAGTTAGCCGATTGTCAGGAGAAAGATCCTGCGCTAAGCGAACTATACATAGTGGAGGGTGACTCTGCGGGCGGTTCTGCAAAACAAGGGCGTAACCGTAAGAACCAAGCTATTTTGCCACTGAAAGGTAAAATTCTTAACGTAGAAAAAGCGCGTTTCGATAAAATGCTTTCATCACAAGAGGTCGCGACGCTAATAACTGCGTTAGGCTGTGGTATTGGTCGTGACGAATATAATCCTGAAAAATTGCGTTATCACAGCATCATCATCATGACCGATGCCGACGTAGATGGGTCTCACATTCGTACGCTTCTACTGACTTTCTTCTACCGCCAGATGCCAGAAATTATTGAGCGTGGTTACGTTTATATTGCACAGCCACCGCTATATAAAGTAAAGAAAGGGAAGCAAGAGCAATATCTGAAAGATGACGATGCGTTAACGAACTACCTCACCTCAATCGCAATCGATGGCGCTTCCTTGCACACAAGTGATGACGATCCGGGTATAAGCGGTGTAGGCTTGGAAAACCTTGTTAAGCAATATCAGTCTGTTGAAAAAATGATTACGCGTATGAAGCGTTTAATGCCTTCCTCTATACTGTACAGAATGCTTTATACCCCAACGCTGAACTTAGAAGATCTTAAAGATCAGAGCGCGCTTGAACATGTAGCTAAGCACTTTGTTGAGCAGCTTACAGAGCGTGAAAACGACGGTGCTACGTATCGTTATGAAATTCGCAATGACGCAGAACTAAGCGAATATTTCATTACGATCATCATGCGTATGCACGGTATTGATTACGAGTATGTCATTGATCATGAGTTCATTGAGTCATCAGAATATCAGCGCCTGAAAGAGTTGAATCTCGCTATCAACGATATGATGGGTAAAGATGCCTATATTCAGCGTGGTGAGCGCAAACAGCCTGTAGAATCGTTTAAAGAAGCGCTTGATTGGTTGATGAACGAAGCAAAACGAGGCCAGTATATTCAGCGCTATAAAGGGTTAGGCGAGATGAACCCTGAGCAGCTGTGGGAAACCACCATGGACCCAGAAGGTCGCCGAATGCTGCAAGTGACCATTGAAGATGCTATCGGCTGTGACCAATTGTTCACAACATTGATGGGTGACCAAGTTGAGCCACGCAGAGAATTCATCGAAGCTAATGCGCTTAAAGTAGAAAACTTAGATGTTTAAATAAGCGTTAGTCAACGTGAACGAACTGAGCAAAAGCGGCCAATTTTAGGTCGCTTTTTTTTTGTAATTGACGAGAAGTATGCAATGATGAATTAAGTACCAATCCCCATAGATAATTGTCCAATCAGAAAGCGCTGGTAAGTTTCCTAACGAAGCGTGGGAATGCAGGAATGGCTGCTCCCTTTCAATTTAACCAGAATGAAGCGAGGAAGCTTGCCAGACCTTCCCGAAGGGCGAGTTTAAAATGTTTGTACTCTTTGTTGTGTCACGTTGACGTAGAGCCACTATGCCTGCGGTAACATGCCGTGATTACGAACATTTTAAGTCTCGCTGAGTGAGTGTGTAATTATCTAAGCGGACTGGTACGAGATGCGTTTTTAAAACGTCATTACTAGTCGTATAAAGGAAAAGACGTTGTATGCGCTTACTTATCACAATTCTATTTTTATCAGCCGTAGCCGGGTGTTCAAAGCGTAACGATATTACCGATTCTCAAATTCGATATACCACAGCAATTAATGAACATAATAGTATTGTGTCGAAGGCGAATAACTACTTAGATAAGAATCTAGTTGGCGATTTACGGCTCGATATTGCCCACCTCATATATGCAAAGGAACTTGTTCACCATGCAGAAAAAGTACTTGAGCATGCCAAAATCACCGGTGTTAAATCAGAAAAACTAAAAGCCCTTACCTCACGGCTAAGTCAATACGATAAAGATGCACAGGTCCTTGCTATTGAATTACTTAACGCCTCATTCAAAAAAACGCTTGAGTTTAAACAGACGGTAAACGACATGCCCTTAGCACCTGTGGGCGGCGCTTCACTTCACAGCAAGTCGATGATTGATTACTTAGGGGAAGAGTACAACAACTCACTGGATAAATGTTGTTTAACACCGCTGAAGGATATTGAGATTTTACTGAGAGGGGTGAATGATGAGACTGCATGGGCGATAAAGAAGAAAATAGTAAACGTTGAAAACCAGCTTTCGCATGTTTTAACGAATAGCGAATACCAAAAAGATTACGCTATACAGCTTATGGCCTTAAACGACGCGTTAGCAGTTAACTAATAAAAGGATTTACTATGAAGAAACTTCATCTAAGTATTATGCTTGCAGCGAGCATATCTCAAGCAACCTTTGCACAATCTACGCTTACTAAAGCGGAGGTGACGTATGAAAAAGATTGGCGGACTCTCGAGCATAAAATAATTTTGACCCAGGAATTTAAAACAAGAATCAAGACGAAATCAATGCAGTTTGAATTCTCTAATTGGGGTACAAATGGAAACAAACTGCCCGAACAGCCTGAAATAGCGTCTTATAATATTTCTCTAAAAGAAGGCGTATTTGGCGTTAAAGCTGGGATGAAAACTATAGACGCATTTAAGATACTTGGTGTGCCAACATCGGAAGTGGCGTTAAATGATAGTGATGTGCTCTACTCGTTTGGAAGAAACCTTTGGCTTGTTGCAAAAAATGACAAAGTACATATCGTCACCAATAAAAACAATTGGATATCGAGCACGTTAAAAAGCTTAATTGCTTTTGATGAACGCAACCTAAACAGCTGGAAAATAGACGGGCATATTGAGAGCCGTGCGACGAAACAACAAGTATTAGAGTCCTTAGATGGAGAATTTATCGAAGATGCGAAGTTCCGACTCAATGCAGATTCAAATGATATAGGTCTCGAAATAGATTTTGTGAAAGAAAGCTTTTCAAAAGGCGCTATGTTGATTGTGAATGAATTTCGTTATGGAAACCTGACCGATAATGTCACGATGGACGCGAACTACATCAACGACAATACTCAGGGGCGTTACGATACGATTGACGATATGATTCGTGAAAATACAAAAAATAAAGAGCCAACGTTAATTTCTGACTTACCCTATTATCCAATTTTTACAGCATACGGGGCGGATAAACAGAAAATCTATGCTTACGATAATCATTTAATTTTGATAGCCGATGATGAAGAAATAAAAAAAATCTATATCGCAGAAACGCTTTTTCATAACACAAATTCGCATGCTACGTGGAAACTTGGAAATATTTATGCCCACCAAGTGAGTGATGAAATAGCCGATAAATTCGAAGGTGAGGTGTTTGGCGTGGATGATTATTGGGAAGTGTATACGGACGCTTTTAAATATGATTTCTACTTTAAGAAGGACAACGAAGCACTAGTATTAGACGAATTAGCCATAGAGATATATTAAGCGTTATCTCCTAGCTCTCTAGTCACTGGGAACTTAGACTGCAGGGTAGCACTACGCAATGCCTTATAAAGCTATAGGCATTGAACTTGAGACAATAGTGTTACCCTAAGCAGATTATAACTTACTAACAACCAGGGCGACTTCCCCTGCACTTGCTGGTGTTGCAGTGAAGCGATAGGTTCCCGTGGAAGAGGGGGTGAATTGCAGGTTCTCAGAGCCCTGTTCACAAACTAAAAAGACCGTAGAGCCTAACATCACAGGCTGACCCTTATATTTGCCCCCACAGCTTTGCGAGGGCGTCCATTTTGCGTCAGACAACCTAAAATCGTAGGGCTGGCCGTCAGCAATAAGTTCAACGTCTACCGTCCACCCTGTGTTTGAGCGTTTAAACTTGTAGCTTGGGTCGGCTTCCCACCAGTTAAACACCCCTCTAAGGAACATGTTTTCAAATTGAATACGAGGCACGTCTGGTGCAATCTCTGGGATCTTAAAGCTTCCACTGCTTGAGCATGCTGAGAGGGCAAAGCACATAGAAGCAATAGTCAGTAACTTTTTCACAACGTCTCCCTTTATAAAAAAGCCCAACGGCGTGGCTGGGCTTTTTGTCACGTGCGGTTCAATAACCGCGTTTAACTTTAACTAGCCTACGACTTCGCGAGAATTGATATATCTGCGGTAGTAAGGAAAAGTTGCCTTAAAAGCGACAGCAAAGCAAGTCGGTTATTTTTAACTGCTTCGTCATCTGCCATAACCATTACGTTGTCGAAGAAGTTATCGATTACATTACGTAGGGTTGCTAGTGCGGTCAAAATACGCGTGTAATCCTGTAAAGGAACGGCAATATCTACTTCCTTTTGCGCAGCTTTCAAAGCAACATAAAGCGCTTTTTCTGCGTCTTCAGCTAATAGAGATTCATCAATATTAACAGTATCTATTACTTCTACGTTCTGCTTCGCTAAGATGTTTGCTACACGCTTGTTAGCGGCCGCCAATGCTTCGGCTTCCTCTAATGCTCTAAACTTATCTACCGCGTGAACACGGGCTAAGTAGTCGGCTGGCTTGGTTGGACGACGCGCAGCAACGGCCTGAATAACGTCAATGGTAATGGCTTGATCTTGTAGAAGCGCAGTAAATCGACCTAGTACGAAATCAACAACCTGTGATTGCGTGTCAGCATTCGTTAACTTTTCGCCATATACATCAATAGCCTTACTAACTAGCGTTTCAAGGTCCAGCGGGAGTGATAGCTCTGTGACAATTCGTAAAACACCGATAGCAGCACGTCGAAGTGCAAACGGGTCTTTATCACCTTTTGGAAGCTGGCCAATACCGAAGATACCCACTAGGGTATCTAGTTTGTCGGCAAGAGCGACCGATGCACTCACGCCTGAACCAGGAAGTGCGTCACCGGCAAAACGAGGCATATATTGTTCATAAAGTGCCTCTGCAACGGGTGCATCTTCACCGTCATTAAGGGCATAGTATTTACCCATGACGCCCTGAACATCAGGGAACTCCATGACCATATTCGACATTAAGTCAGTTTTAGCGAGAAGACCTGCTCGCGCGGCTTGTGTTTCGTTCGCATCAATTTGCGATGCGATAAATGCTGACAATGCAGAAATACGCTCTGATTTTTCTTTAAGTGTGCCGAGCTGTTTTTGGAACAACACCGTTTCTAAGCTTTCAAGGCGGCTTTCTAATGTTGTCTTTTTATCGCTGTTAAAGAAGAACTCAGCGTCTGCTAGGCGAGGGCGGATAACTTTTTCGTTACCTGAAATAACTTGAGACGGGTCGCGACTTTCAATATTCGTTACGAACAAGAAGGTGTTAGAAAGTGCACCATCGCTATCTAAAAGCGGTACATATTTTTGGTCGTCTTTCATAGTATAGATAAGGGCTTCTTTTGGTACTTCTAAGAAGGCCTTATCAAACCCAGCCTGAAGCACAACAGGCCATTCCACAAGAGATGCGATCTCTTCAAGCAAGTCTTCATTATAATCTGGCTTAAGCGATAAGCGCTTTGCTGCGTCTTCAAGTTGCTGACGCACTTTATCCTTACGTGCCTCAAAATCGGCGAGTACGTATTGTTGCTCAAGTGCAGAGGCGTAATTATCAGCATGATCAAGCTCAAAGCGACCTTCACCATGGAAGCGGTGACCTTGGACAACACGGCCACTGGTTAAGCCCAATACTGAAACGTTAACCACTTCGCTACCGTAAAGCACGCAGAGGGTGTGAACAGGGCGAATAAACTGGGTGCTGTAGTTACCCCAACGCATTGGCTTTGGAATAGGTAGTTTACTTACCGCTTGGTTAATCAACCCTTCTAGCAGCTCAACAACTGATTGACCGGGGAGGTGAGCTTTGTGAAGTAACCATTCACCTTTGTCTGTCACAAGGCGCTCTGCGTCAGAAACGTCAATACCGTTACCGCGTGCCCAACCTTGTGCTGCTTTAGTGGGGTTACCGTCAGCGTCAAATGCTGCCGACACTGCAGGGCCGCGTTTTTCTACCACTTTGTCAGCCTGACCTTCAGCTAGACCTGAAACATAAACGGCCAAGCGGCGAGGGGCGGCAAACCAGCTAACAGAGTCAAAGCTTAAATCAGCTTGCGTTAGTGCAGCTTCAAACTGTGTGGCAAAGGCTTCACCTAAAGACTTAAGCGCTTTTGGTGGCAGTTCTTCAGTGCCTAATTCAACTAAACAATTTTCTGTACGCACGCTTATGCCTCCTTGTTACATAGTGGGAAGCCTAGTGCTTCACGTGCTTGGTAATAGCTTTCTGCACATGCTTTCGCTAGCGTTCGTACGCGAAGAATATAGCGCTGGCGTTCTGTTACAGAAATAGCATGACGTGCATCAAGCAAGTTAAATGCATGTGAGGCCTTCATAACCTGCTCATAGGCTGGAAGTGGAAGATTGTTGTCGATAAGCTTTTTGCTTTCTGCTTCACACTCGTCGAAGGTTCTAAACAAGGCTTCTACGTTGGCGTGTTCGAAGTTATACGTCGATTGTTCCACTTCGTTTTGATGGAAAACATCACCATAGGTGACTTTACCCATAGGGCCGTCAGTCCAAACCAAGTCGTAGATACTGTCTACACCTTGAACGTACATGGCGAGTCGCTCAAGACCGTAAGTAATCTCACCGGTAACAGGCTTACACTCAAGGCCGCCTACTTGCTGGAAATACGTAAACTGTGTGACTTCCATGCCGTTCAACCATACTTCCCAGCCCAGACCCCAAGCGCCCAACGTTGGCGACTCCCAGTTGTCTTCTACAAAGCGAATGTCATGAACCAGCGGATCGAAGCCTAGCTCTTTCAGAGATCCCAAATACAACTCCTGAATATTGTCAGGTGAAGGCTTTAGCATTACTTGGAATTGATAGTAATGTTGTAAGCGGTTTGGGTTCTCACCGTAACGACCATCGGTGGGTCTACGGCACGGTTGAACATAGGCGCTACTCATTGGCTCTGGACCTAAAGAACGTAGGAACGTCATCGGGTGAAAAGTACCGGCACCCACTTCCATATCCAGAGGCTGAATAATAACGCAGCCCTGACGCGCCCAATAATCTTGAAGCGCAAGGATCAACCCTTGAAAGGTCTTAATATCGTATTTCTGCATACATCCGCTGCTTATTAGTTATCTGACTTAAAATAAAGGTGGGATAGTATACAATTTGTGAGGCATAGTATGTAGGTGTAAAGGGTGAAAAAACGTTACGAATAAAGCCAATATGCTACTTCTCGACAAGGATTTAATGATTAATCATGCCCAATCAAATAAAAACACAACAAAATAAAGCTGTGCACCGCTGTGGTTGGGTGAGCAATGACCCAATTTATTTAGCGTATCACGACAACGAGTGGGGTGTACCCGTAGTAGAGAGTCGCGCGCTGTTCGCCAAATTATGCCTAGACGGGCAGCAGGCGGGGTTGTCATGGCTGACTATTTTGAAAAAGCAGCATAACTTCGAACACGCATTTCACCAATTTGACCCCGAAAAAATAGCAGCAATGGGTCCGCCTGACGTCGACAGGCTCATGCAGGACAGCGGTATTATCAGAAATAAGCTCAAGATTGAGTCGGTGATTAAAAACGCTAGAGGTTTTCTTGCCATCGAAGAAACGCAACCCTTTAGTGAGTTTATTTGGCAATTTACAGAGGGGCGCACAGTCGTAAACGCATGGGAAGATTTTAGGCAAGCGCCTACTTCTACTAACGCGTCAAAAGCTATGTCAAAAGCACTTAAAAAGCATGGATTTAATTTTGTTGGTGAGACAATTTGCTACGCGTTTATGCAAGCGGTGGGCATGGTTAACGACCACGAAGTAGGGTGCCACTGTTATCAGCATACCTGTGAATTGGCTGTTAAGTGAAACGAGTGGCAAGAATTACACGAACACCGGTCCGCAAAAAATTGGCCGACTCAACGTCTTTATCGGCCAAAGTGTTAATGCTAAGAGAAATGTTCAACGGTGTTATTTAGCGGATATAAGCGTTTGGCAATAGGACAGCAGCGGCGGTAACTCTGCTAGCACTTTTGATTCGTACTCAGACTCGATTTGTTCGCGGGCTACATCCTGCTTTTTCCGCTCGCTTTTAGGCAGCTTTTGCCTTTCTTCTAGAATAGCGAACCCACTGACTTCAGTGAAAAGCGAATAAATTTGAGGGTACTGCGCTTTAAAGTCTGGTGGTGTCCTAATGGGTAGGGCATTCAACAAATTGACGATGCGAATAACCCCTTCAGATAAATCGCACTGCTGCTGGTCCATCGCTTTGGCAATAACGATGATACTGTCAGTAATATTTTCAATGCGAGACTGTCGTGCTGCTTCCTGACGCACTTTTTGCTGTTTTAATAGAAACAGCAGTTTACCTGCATAGAAACCCAATCCAACAATAACTAGTAGCGCGATGCCTGAAAGTACTGCCCAAAGCATGACCCATTCCCGTATTTATTAATGCTTGTAATCGTCAATGTTAATAGCGTCTAAATCATCAAACGGATCCATGTCGTCGTCTTCATCGTCATCTTCGACGATACCGAGAAGATCGCAAAGGATGCGGTGACGCGCCATTTTCTCGTCTACGTAAGCCTGTTGCTCACGAGTCAATGGTTTGTCGTCATCAAGTTTATCGAGTAAATCAGATAGGCGTTGGTCGGCCTCAAGCGCAGCCAACTCTTGTGCAGGTGTCGCGTACTTTTTCTTCTGAACCGGAGTTGGAGTAACCGATTTGACGAGCTGAATCGGTTTCTTACTGCCATGACGAGGATCTTTATTTTCTGCACTCTTTTTACCCGTCACTTTTTTCTGTTCAACATTGTGGCGATTACCAGCAGGCTTGCCTTTATGCTTCTTTGGGCGAGGCGTATCTGATTTGCGATTTTCGCTAGGTTTAAAGTCAGGATCTTTACGAACGCCGATTAAGCCGACTTTACGAGATTTCTTTGAACGTGCCATAATTTCCAAATAACAAAAAGAGTAAAAAAACAGCGCTATTATAGCGCGGATTAGAGCCTACGTATTGATCTTTGGGTCAGAGGTCTAAAATCAATGCGTATTAATTTAAAAATTGTGATGTTTTGTTTTAGCGCTTTCTCATTAATACGACATCGCTTGCTGGAAATGTCACCTCAAACCCATCTCTTTGCGCTAAAAATTCAAACGTTGCTTCGCTAAAAAAGCTGACGTGGGTAATGTCGTTTTTATAATGCCAATTGGAAAAACGCGCTCTATCAATAACCCGCTTTGTCATGATGGCAACCAAACCTCGTGGCGCTAAAAGTTCATTAAGTAATGTCCATTCCCTATGAGGCGTGTGAAAGTGCTCAATAGCTTCTGTGCAAGTAATGATGTCGTATTTTTGCTTGAGCACCTCGGGAGTTTTTGCATAGAAGGGATCGTAAGTTTGCATGTGAACTCCTTTCAGTTCTAGCATACTTGCCAAAACAGGGGCAGGGCCACAGCCAAAATCTAATCCTCGAAGCTCTTTATCCCTTGATGCATTTAAAAAAGGTGTAAGTGGCGTTAAAACCTTTCCTAGAAACTTTCTGTAACCCTCGTCTTCAAAGTCATTTTCGTGAAGGTCATACTCTTGTTTTTCTTGTTCCATTGAAGGCAATTGGTCAGGGGCGACATAAACTAGGCTACACGCGTCACAACGAAAGTAATCACGTTTTTTATCGCTGTGATAATGTGAGGGAGTTACAGAGCTTAAACATAAAGGGCAAGACATAAATACGTCGGTGAATCATAGCGTGCTAGAAAAAGAAAAAGGTGATGGCTTTCACCATCACCTTACATTGTATGAGTGTCAATGACACCTCTCCCGTTATACACATCTATGTGTATCTGGCTTCCCTAGCTGTGCTCCCCTTATTTTTTTTGTTAGCAGAGCGATATTGTTGTTTTTGGCCCTCGTGGCACTTTATCCCGTCTTCCATGCTGCATTTTTATTATTATTCTTGTTATTTAGCTTGTAGGTTTTCAAAGGCCCCTACAAACTACGCCGTTAGATTACACGAATAATTTCAAAATACAACTTTTTAGGTAACAAATTTTTAACAACAATAGATATAAACGGTGATGTTTAGTGTAAGCCCGCGATATAGTTAGATAAAATTTCGATATCTTCGTCGGTTAATTTCATCGCAATATCTCTCATCATACCGTTCATATCGTTATGACGCTGTCCCGAGCGAAATGCTTTTAACTGAGAAGCCGTGTACGTTGCATGCTGACCACTGATGTCGGGGAAGCCGGCTAAACCCATTCCATTACCTTTAGGACCATGACAAGCGATACATGCAGTCACGCCTCTTGACTCGTCACCACCTTGGTATAGCGCACGTCCAGCTTCAACGTACTGCTCAGGCGTTTCGCCTGCTTTTGGCTCTTGGCTTGAGAAATAAGCGGCTAAATCTTTCATATCTTGTTCAGACAATGGGGCAGCCATGCCGTTCATCACAGCATTATTACGACCTTCTTCACCACCCGTTTGAGAGGCAAGTTTAAATTCGCTTAATTGCTTAACAATGTACTTCTCATGCTGGCCAGCAAGTTTTGGGTTCATGTCAATCATGCTGTTGCCATCAGGGCCATGACAGGCTGCACATACTGCAGACTTCGCTTTACCTGCCTCGGCGTCGCCTTCTGCCATCGCAGTTGCGCTTAAACCTAAAGACATACATACCAACAAACACAGTTTTTTCATAATAAATCTCTTAAATGGATCCAACGGCTCGCGTGATATACGTGATATCATGCGTATTTTACACATTTAACGCGTCAGAAAAACCTATTCCATGATAAAACTATGGTTTTTAGCTGGTTTATTCATTAAATAACTGTAAACCAAAGGTTGTGACGCATGTTGAGGTTATTCTAGATGTCGTACTACACCAAAGCAAAATTCTTTACGAGTGCACCTGACATTCGTCATTTAAAAAATGACACGGGTATTGAAGTAGCGTTTGCTGGCCGTTCAAATGCGGGTAAATCAAGTGCACTTAATACGCTAACGCGTCAAAGGAACCTAGCTCGAACCAGTAAAACACCAGGTCGAACTCAATTAATCAACGTATTTGAGTTAGAAGAAGACCTGCGTTTGGTTGACCTACCAGGATATGGCTTTGCAAAAGTCCCGGTTGCTATGAAGAAGAAGTGGCAAGCATCGCTAGGCGAGTACCTACAAAAGCGTAAATCTCTTAAGGGGTTGGTCGTTTTAATGGATATTCGTCATCCTTTTAAAGATTTAGACCAAGACCTTATTCACTGGGCCGTAGCCTCAAATATTCCCGTACTTGCACTTCTAACTAAAGCTGACAAATTGAAGAGCGGCAAGCGTAAAGCGCAGCTACTTATGGCCCGCGAGGCGGCCATGGCTTTTATGGGAGATGTGACAGTGCAAACCTTCTCTTCATTAAATAAACATGGTTTACCAGAGCTAGAACATATTCTGAATACCTGGTTCGGATTGGATAAAAAAGATAATGAAGACGGGACGGATAGCGAGGCCCTGTGACAGTTTTTGCTATCTTGCTGCAAAGATAAAACGTTAGAAAAAAGAACGCCCCGCTTAGTGCGAGGCGTAAACTGAGAGAAAACACATAAAAACCGTAGATATAGAGTCGCCAGGATCAGATAAGTTCAGCAAAAAGTATAAAAAATCATTTTAATTTTTTAAGTTTTTGATTTTTATTGTTAATTTATTTTTTTTAGGCATAAAAAAACCCCGACAAAACTGTCGGGGTTAAAGCAAAGGTTTGAAAACAGCTTTCTCACCTCTGTACCCTACACGCGTAATATTACAACAAAGTACAAAAAAGGCAAGGGTGTTATGTAATTAAATTACCAAATTTAATGATCATAACGCGCAATTTAGCGTCAAAACTGTAATCTAATTACTGAATCAATGCGCCTCATCCCAGTTTTCACCCACGCCCGCTTCTACAACAAGAGGGACATTGAGGGTTGCAGCGCTTTCCATTAGCGTAGTAATGGTTGAGACATAAGTATCGACCTTGTCTTCTTTTATTTCGAAAACCAGCTCATCGTGCACTTGCATCATCATGGTTACGTCGTCAGACGCATTTTTCCTAATCCAGTCATCAACTTTAATCATTGCCATCTTGATGATATCTGCAGCCGTGCCCTGCATGGGAGCGTTAATCGCAGCGCGTTCCGCGCCTTTTCTTCGCGCTCCGTTGCTTGCTTTAATATCGGGCAAATAGAGTCTGCGGCCAAATACGGTTTCTACGTAACCTTTTTCTTTCGCACTTTCACGGGTTGAATCCATGTATTCAAGTACACCCGGATAGCGTTCAAAATAGAGGTCCATGTATTTTTGTGCTTCGTTACGCGGAATATTAAGTTGTTTTGATAAACCAAACGCACTCATACCGTAAATAAGACCAAAGTTAATCGCTTTAGCACTGCGGCGCTGGTCTGTTGTGACCTCGTCTAATGGCACGCCAAATACTTCTGCTGCCGTGGCTTTGTGAATATCCTTACCGTGCGCAAAGGCATCTAATAAACCTTTATCGCCAGACAAATGCGCCATGATACGCAATTCAATTTGTGAGTAGTCCGCAGCAACAAATTTATTTCCCTCTCTGGGTACAAATGCCTGACGCACCCGTCGACCTTCATCGTTACGAATCGGAATATTCTGTAAGTTAGGATCGGTAGAAGATAGCCTACCCGTTGCAGTTACAGCTTGATGATAAGACGTATGAACACGACCGGTTCGATGATTAATCATCTTCGGCAGTTTATCGGTATAGGTATTCTTCAGCTTCGTTAAGCCGCGGTACTCCATAATCTTTTTGGGAAGCGGATATTCAAGCGCAAGTTCCTGCAGCACATCTTCAGACGTTGATGGCGCACCTTTGGGCGTTTTCTTGATTACAGGTAGCGACATTTTCTCAAATAAGATCTGCTGAAGCTGTTTGGTTGACCCTAAATTAAACGGTTCGCCCGCTTCTTCATGTACTTCACTTTCAAGTTCAGTAATACGTTTAGCAAGATCTTGGCTTTGCTGACGAAGTTTTTGACTGTCAATCAATACGCCTTCTTGTTCCATACGAGAAAGCACGCAGGCAAGTGGGACCTCTACATCTATCAATAAGTTTTTGAGCTCAGGGATCTCTTTTAACTTACTCCAGATAACATTGTGCAAACGAAGAGTAATGTCCGCATCTTCAGCGGCATAGGGGCCGGCTTCTTCAAGTTGAATTTGATTAAACGTAAGCTGTTTAGCACCCTTGCCCGCGATTTCTTCAAAATGAATGGTCTTATGACCGAGATAAGCTAACGCAAGAGAATCCATGTCATGACGTTGTGCTGTGCTATTTAACACATAGCTTTCAAGCATAGTGTCAAAGCCGATGCCATTTAGGGTGATGTCGTAGTTAGCTAATACGTTTTTGTCGTATTTGATGTGCTGACCCACTTTGATCACTTGGTCTGATTCTAAAATAGGTTTTAAGGCATCTAATACGAACGCGCGTGACAACTGTGCTGGTGCATCTGGATAATCATGCGCAACAGGTACGTAGGCGGCTTCGCCTTCTTCTATACAAAATGACACGCCAACTATTTCAGCATCCATATAGTTTAGGCTGGTAGTTTCGGTATCAAATGCAATTAACTTCGCCTTGCCCAATTTATCGACCCATGTATTAAAGCGGTCTTCGTCAAGTATGGTTTCGTATTTTGACTTGTCGATCTCGACAACAGACGAAGAGCTACTTTCTTCTGCACTACTGTTACTTTCGTCAGCATCTGTATTTGGGGCGTTTGATCCATCGTCACCCGCAAGTAATGCGCTTACTTCAGCATGCCAGCGTTTAAACTCGTATTCTGCAAATAATTCACGAAGCTGCTCATTGTCTGCCTGACTCGGCATGAGTGCTTCCACATCATAATCAAGGTCTAGATCAATACTAATAGTGGCAAGAGTATAGGAAAGGCGTGCCTGCTCCTCATATTCTTCCATTTTAGCCGCCATTGATTTACTTCCTCTAAAAGATAAATCGGCAATTTTGTCTAAATTCTTATAAATGTCGTCTATACCACCAATACCGTTTAGCAAAGCCTGCGCACTTTTATCGCCAACGCCGGGCACGCCTGGAATGTTGTCAACTTTATCGCCTTTGAGTGCCAAAAAGTCGATCACGAGTTCTGGTGGAATACCGAACTTCGTATTCACACCCTCAACATCCATAATTTGGTTAGTCATGGTGTTGATCAGCGTAACGTGTTCATTGACCAGCTGCGCCATATCTTTATCGCCAGTACTGATGAGTGTATTAATACCTTTCTCTGTAGCGTGTTTAGCTAGGGTACCAATAACATCATCCGCTTCTACTCCCGATTCAACAATTACCGGCAGACCCATCGCTTTGATGATGGCATGCAATGGCTCGATCTGGCTTCGGAGTTCATCCGGCATAGGTGGACGGTTCGCTTTATATTCTTCGTAAATGTCGTCGCGAAACGTTTTTCCTTTAGCGTCAAAAATGACAGCCATATGCGTGGGATTGTATTGTTTGATCAAGCTCTTGAGCATGTTTACAACGCCATAAATAGCACCGGTGTCTTGACCTTTTGAGTTCGTGAGTGGCGGAAGACCGTGAAAGGCGCGAAAGAGATATGACGATCCATCGACAAGAATAAAAGGGGGCTTTTTAGAGTCAGGCATAGATGACGTTTTTCCAAGATACATTATGAGCGCAAGGATGCCACAGCCTTGATGAGATCGCCATATAATGAAGGAACATTAAGGTGAAGCGTGGATCGCAATTGGCCTGTGGATAACATTGTGATCTAAAGCGCAAGGCACGACGATCCGGATGATCTTTTTTGAATTAAAAATCACCTCTAAAATCAAGAAAAATAAGGGAATGAGACTAAGGTGTAAAAACAGCATACCTGCTATATAACATTCCATTTTATGTGGATAACTTGGTGAACGTTTATTTTTGGTTTAACCAAGTTGGGCAAGTAATGTAGCATAACCATTAACATTGTATATACGTATTATTAAGAACTTTTTTTGAGCAATTGTGCGTTTAATGGCCAATTTTTTTATAAGTAGATGGCATATCGCCTAGGAGAATAATATGAAACAAGTCGCCGTTATTTTAAGTGGAAGTGGTGTATTTGACGGAGCAGAGTTACATGAAGCTGTACTCACCCTCTTAGCAATAGAACAAGAAGGCGCATCCTATCAATGCTTCGCACCCGACGTAGCGCAATTACACGTCGTGAATCATTTAACGGGGGAAGTGTCTGAAGGTGAAGCGCGAAATGTTCTTGTAGAGTCCGCGCGCATTGCGCGAGGAGATATTAAATCGGTGACAGAATGTGACGTTAATGCATTCGATACGTTAATTTTGCCCGGTGGTTTTGGGGCAGCAAAGAACCTATGTACTTTTGCAGTAGACGGTGCAAATTGTACGTTCAATGAAGACGTGCTTAAAATCTGTGAGGCCTTCGCACGAGCGAAGAAGCCCGCTGCTTACGCATGCATTGCGCCAGCTTTAGCGGCGAAAGTATATGGTAATCAAACAAAGATGACTATTGGCAATGATAAGGATACTGCCAATGGCCTAAACGCATTCGGTGCTTGCCATGTGGATTGCGCAGTAGATGAAGTCGTTGTCGATAACGACGCAAAACTGGTTACTACGCCCGCTTATATGATGGCGAAGAGTATTAGTGAAGCTCATGCAAGCATTAGTAAAATGGTGAGCACGGTTCTCGCAATGAAATGATATCCCAACCATTAATATTCGCCTGGTGAGGGCGAATGTGGGGAGACAAAGGTTTCCCCTTATAGATAATCACCCTATAATCAAAAATCTAGACACCTAGACAATGCCTACGCCACCACTAAAGGGCGACAAACGATTAAAATCTGGGTTATTAAAGAGTTATCCAACCCAATCTGCATAATGCGCCATAAATGTACAGTAACGATGCATAGGCCTTGGGTTGACATGCTTTAGGGTATCGACTCAAAAAGCACACTGAGAAAACTGCGCCATTATAAGAACAAAGGCTTAATAAAAAATGCACTACCGTGCCATTATACGAATACTTGGATTATTGATAGCGCTATTTAGCGTGACCATGATCCCACCCGCTATCGTGTCGTTAGTTTATCAAGATGGCAGCGGTTTACCTTTCACACTCGCATTTATATTTTGTGTTATTGGCGGTATGGCGCTGTGGTATCCCAATCGCCAGCAAAAAAATGATTTAAGAGCGCGAGAAGGATTCCTCATCGTTGCACTTTTCTGGACAGTACTGGCAAGCGTAGGGGCAGTGCCTCTTATTCTATTAGAACAACCCAGTATGACGGTAACCGATGCTTTTTTTGAGTCTTTTTCAGGGCTAACGACTACCGGCGCGACGGTCATTGAGGGAATAGACTTCCTACCGCACTCAGTCCAATTTTATCGCCAGCAGCTTCAATGGCTTGGTGGTATGGGTATCATTGTACTTGCAGTTGCAATTCTGCCTATCTTGGGGGTGGGGGGCATGCAGCTTTACCGTGCCGAGACACCCGGCCCCGTAAAAGACAACAAAATGACCCCGCGTATCGCTGATACGGCAAAGCATTTGTGGTACATCTACCTATCAATCACCATTGCATGTGCAGGGGCTTACTGGTTAGCGGGAATGAGTGTTTTTGACTCAATTTGCCACGCGTTCTCTACAGTTGCTATCGGCGGATTTTCAAATCATGACGCAAGTTTGGGGTATTTTAATAGCCCTATGGTCAATGTGGTCTGTACGGTCTTTTTGCTTATTGCAGCGCTTAACTTCTCGCTGCATTACGCTGCGGTGAGTTCTCGCTCGGTGAGAGGTTACTTCAAAGATCCTGAATTTAAAGCGTTCTTTATTATTCAGGCGTCGCTCATTGGTATCTGCTTTTTGGTCCTTACGCTTACAGGCTACTACAGTTCAGCTGAGCAAGCTCTCGATCAAGCAATGATTCAAGCGGTATCCATCAGTACAACAGCAGGCTTTGCAACAACGGATTTTTCTGTGTGGCCAACGTTTCTGCCCATCATGCTTATCTTCTCTAGCTTTATTGGAGGGTGTGCTAGTTCTACAGGCGGTGGTTTGAAAGTGGTGAGGGTGTGCTTGCTGTTTTTACAGGGGAAACGAGAAGTTGATAGGTTGATTCATCCCAAAGCCGTTTACAGCGTAAAGCTCGGTGATCGAGCTATGCCTGACAGAGTGGTAGAGGCGGTGTGGGGCTTTTTCTCAGCTTATGCCGTGGTGTTTGTTATTATAATGATTGGCTTAATTGCCACCGGTCTTGACAATTTAAGTGCTTTTACCGCAACCGCCGCTATGTTGAACAACCTCGGCCCGGGACTTGGCAGTGTGGCAGCAAATTATGCTGACGTAAGCGATGCTGGAAAGTGGATCCTCGTGACGGCAATGGTATTTGGACGGCTGGAAGTATTCTCGTTACTGGTGTTGTTCTCACCAACATTCTGGCGCAGTTGAGTTATATGCGTACCCTGTGCTTGAGATAGCGTAAGGAGCGGTTAACTTCGCTCCTTTAAGATATCCCTAAAATCTGTCTAAACGTGACCAATAACGTCGTTATTAGTCATCCCCGCTGGAAGAGATTTACTGGCAAAAGTGGAGCATCAACCAAAGAAGAATGCGCTGGGCTGGAACAGTTTTTCTACGTCGCCGATATACTTTTTGTCAACAAGAAACAGTATAATGTGGTCATTGGCCTCTATCTTCGTATCGCTGTGCGCAATTATAACTTGTTCGTCGCGTACTATTGCACCAATCGTGGTACCTGGCGGTAACTTGATATCGCCTATTTGTTTTCCAACGACCTTAGACGTATTTTCATCACCGTGAGCAATGGCTTCTATTGCCTCCGCAGCACCCCTTCTGAGCGAGTAAACGTTAACGATGTCGCCGCGACGGACATGGGTTAATAGCGCAGAGATCGTGGCTTGCTGTGGTGAAAATGCAATGTCTATTTCACCGCCCTGTACCAAATCTACATAGGCGCTTCGCTGAATGAGCACCATGGCTTTTTGTGCACCCATGCGCTTAGCCAGCATAGCAGACATAATATTCGCTTCATCATCGTTAGTGACGGCAATAAAGGCGTCTACCTGCTCAATGTTCTCTTCACTGAGCAGTTCAGGGTCTGATGCATCACCACTGAAGACAATGGTTTTATCTAAGTTGGCAGAGAGATACTTAGCCCGCTCAGGGCTATATTCAATAAGCTTAACGTTGTGGTTATGCTCCAGCTTTTTGGCTAAACCCGCTCCAATTAAACCACCACCTGCAATCATAATTCGCTTATAGCTTGATTCTAGCTTCTGAAGTTCGCTCATCACGGCGCGAATATGCTTAGTTGCTGCAATAAAGAAAACTTCGTCATCTGCTTCAATTACGGTTGTACCTAATGGACGAATAGGGCGGCCCCGGCGGTAAATAGCAGCAACACGGGTTTCAACGTTAGGCATGTGATCTTTGAGTGCAGATAGCGCGTGTCCGACCAATAAACCGCCGTAATAGGCTTTTACTGCAACCAAACTCGCTTTGCCTTCAGCGAACTCTACGACCTGAAGTGCGCCTGGATAATCGATGAGACGTTTAATGGCTTTTGTGACTAATTGTTCTGGCGCAATGATATGATCGACAGGGATGTCTTGCTGTTTATACAGCTGCTCTTGGTAAATAATGTATTGTTCAGAACGGACGCGGGCAATTTTAGTGGGAGTCTTAAATAGGCTGTAAGCAACTTGGCAGGCGAGCATATTACTCTCATCACTGTTGGTCACAGCAATCAACATATCGGCGTCTTCTGCGCCAGCTTTGCGCAGTACATCAGGGTGTGAGCCAACACCTGTCACTACTTGGAGGTCAAGTCGATCTTGAAGTCCGCGCAGTATGGTTGGGTCTGAATCTATAACGGTAATTTCGTTATTCTCACCGACTAGGTTTTCAGCAAGCGTTCCACCTACTTGGCCTGCCCCTAAAATGATGATTTTCATTGTTATTATTTTGCCTTCGTATTCGTGCTGGTCTTATGTGAGTGACATTGCACAACTATTAAGCTTTCATTCTGCTGACTTTACCAGTCTCGCATAATAGAAACCATCCATTTGTTGTTCACCCGGTCTAATTTGGCGTCCTGGCTTTTCAACGGTTTCTGTTTTCGTTATCGGTGATAACTTGGCATCAGGGGTGTCTGCTAAAAACTGTGCTATTTGCGTCACGTTTTCTTTTGGCAAAATAGAGCAGGTAGCATAAAGCAGCGTACCGCCTGGCTTTAACAGGTTCCACAATGTATCTAAAATACTGCGCTGTAGCTGCGCGAGATTGTCTATATCGTTAGCTTTACGTAACCAGCGAATATCAGGATGACGACGGATAACCCCCGTTGCAGAGCATGGAGCATCCAGTAAGATTCTATCGAATAGCTTACCGTCCCACCAAGAAGAGGGGTCAGTGGCATCGCCTTGTTTAATATCTACCTTGTGCTTAAGCCGTGTCATATTTTCTTCTACACGTTTAAGACGACCGGCATCTGCGTCTAGAGCTAGTACATATTCAGTGCTTGAAGCGCGCTCTACAATATGACCTGTTTTTCCTCCGGGGGCCGCGCAGCAATCTAAAATACGTTCATTAGCCTGAGGACTTAAATAGTGTGCAGCTAATTGTGCCGCTCCATCTTGTACCGCGAAATGGCCTTTTTCAAAACCAGGCAAAGCGGTAATATCCTCTCTGTGGGTAAGTATAACCGCATCTGAGTGATGATCGCTAAGGGTGTATTCAACGCCAGCATTACTCAGCGCTTCAGTAAAGGCTGCTAAGGAGGTTTGTAGCGTATTAACGCGAAGCCAAATAGGGGCCATTGCGTTAGTCTCAAACCGTACATCTTCTGCATCAGAACCATAGGCGTGTTCTATTGCTTTAAATAGCCATTTAGGCAGCCCACTGTTAATGATGGCATCATCGACGGGTTTGCTGGCAAGCTCTTCGCGCTGAAAATTACGTAACACCGCATTTACTAAGCCTTTAAGTCCTGCCGCATTTAGATACGACGCGGCGGCCACAGTTTCTCCCACCGCTGCATGTTTACTCACTCGAGAAAAGTTAAGCTGGTAGAGACCAAGAAGAATTAAATGCTCAACAACTTTTTTGTTACCTTTCAGGGGTCTATCTAGCAACGTCCTGAGCCAGTGCTGCAAAATAGGGAGGCGACGCATAACCCCAAGCGACATTTCCTGTAACCATGCGTTATCCCGTGCATTGTGTCTGCGCTGAACGCGTTCTAAACACTCACGAGATGATTTGCCTTGCTCTAGAATCTGGTAGATAACCCACGCACAATCTGCACGCAAGTTTTTTTGTTTTGGTAAAGGAAGTGGTTTCACGACTAATCCGATTTTGCCAGACAACGGCCCACTTCAAACCAGTCTTTGCGTGCATTGACCACGTCTGAGGCTGGAAGCGCTTTTTTGCCGGGTATCTGAAGTGATGTAATACGAAGGGCATCGCGTCCGGTGGCAATGGTAATGCCGTCCTTGTTTGCACTAATAATAGTGCCTGGAGAAGCCTTATTTTCGAGCGCAACTACGCTGGCAGCCCATACTTTTACATTCTGGTTTTCAACCTGCATCCAAGCCACAGGCCAAGGGTTAAAGGCTCGAATATTGCGTTCAATTTGCTCGGCATCGTCATACCAATTGATCAAGGCTTCCTCTTTAGATAGCTTTTTCGCATACGTGGCCTGCGTGTCATCTTGTTGTAGAGCAGAATAACTTTCGAAGTCATTAACCACGTCGATCAACGCGCTGGGTCCAAGCGCAGCGAGTTTGTCGTACATGCTCGCGCTGGTATCGTCAGCGGCGATGGGCAATGTTGCAATGTGTAGCATATCCCCGGTGTCTAAGCCTTCGTCCATTTGCATTATGGTTACGCCAGTCTCAGGGTCTCCTGCCCATATAGCCCGCTGGATTGGCGCTGCACCACGCCACTTAGGTAAAATCGAACCATGAACATTTATACAACCAAGTCTCGGTGCGTTAAGCACCGCTGTAGGAAGTAGCAAACCATATGCAACGACAACCATGAGGTCAGCGTTAAGTGCAATAAGCGCCTGCTGTGCATCTTCTGTTTTTAGTGATTGGGGCTGATAAACCGGAACTGCGTGCGCTTCTGCAAGCACTTTAACCGGACTTGCTGTGAGTTTTTTACCTCGTCCTGCCGGTCTATCCGGCTGGGTATAAACCGCAATGACTTCGTGATCACTATCAAGCAGCGCTGACAAGTGTTTAGCTGCGAAATCCGGCGTACCGGCAAAAATAACTTTCAATGGCGTTGTCACATTATCCCTTACGCTTTGGCAGCAAGACGTGCTTCTTTCTCAAGCTTTTTACGAATACGTTGGCGCTTGAGCGGAGACAGATAATCTATAAACAATTTACCCTTTAAGTGGTCAAGTTCGTGCTGAATACAAATCGCCAATAAACCATCTGCATCTAGCTCAAACGAGTCGCCATTTTTGTCCAGAGCTTTAACAGTAATCGCTTCTGCACGCTCTACTTTGGCGTAGTTACCGGGAACAGACAAACAGCCTTCTTCGCTAATTGTTGTACCCTCTTTACGAATTATTTCAGGGTTGATAAATACGCGTGGCTCGCTTTGATCTTCCGATACGTCCATTACAACAACTTGAACATGACGGTTTACTTGCGTCGCAGCAAGACCGATTCCATTCTCGTCTTTCATGGTCTCGAACATGTCCGATACCAATTGTCTAATTTCATCATTGACCTCTTCGACCGGCTTAGCCACCGTACGAAGACGCTCATCAGGAAAACTTAATACGTCTAAAATAGCCATTTCTCGCTTACTTCACCTTTTCGCTGTATAAAATCATATACGATCTAATTGCCAGCACGCTTTACAGTGCTTATTAAGTTACTATTCTAACGTATATCGGTTACTTTCGTGCAGTTTTTTGCCGAAAGCCTGTAAGAATAACAACTTTTGCCGATATAGTGTTATTGTCCGAAAAAGCAACAAAAGTGATAGTGAATAATTTGCAGGTGGTTAATTTGAAAAAACGATTAATGAATGTTCGTCGCGGGGCAATATTATTTATTTGTGCATTGTTGTCGTTACCTGTACTCGCACTTCAACTAAAAGATACGGCCCCGAAAACCTATACGGTGAAGCGCGGCGATACGCTTTGGGCTATTGCAAACATATTTTTAAATGAACCTTGGCTTTGGCCTGAATTGTGGCGCACCAATACGCAAATAGATAACCCGCATTTAATTTATCCAGGTGATGTAATTGTGGTGGGTTACGTTGATGGAGAGCCGGTATTAACGGTAAAACGAGACAAACCCACTTACAAACTCTCCCCGTCTACTGACAAGCGTTTAAAGCCGACGCCGTTTGATGTTCTTTCGTGGACAACGATTTCTCCGTTTATCAGACATCATATGCTCCTTGACGAAGGGACGTATGAAGCGTTGCCTAAACTGTTGGGTAATCAAGATGGAAACGTAAGGTTTGCGTCTGATGATTTTGTTTTAAGCCAACAACAATTCAGTACCGACGATCAGTTTAGGGTAGTGAGAAAGCACGCTATTATCAAAAATCTAGACGGAGAAACACTGGGCATTCAAGTCACACACGTCTCTTCGGCTTCGCTGGTAGAAAAAGATCAGGCAGACGACACAATGCTGCTGTTTATCGATGATGCAGACCAAGAAGCAAAGCGTGGTGATAAGTTAATGGCAGGTGGATTTGAACACCCGGATAGCTTTGAATTGGTTCCAGCCGTATCTCAAAGAGGGGCTGTGGTAGGTGACTTACACGAGCATGATTTACTTGGTAAATACGATGTCGTTATCCTTGATCTGGGTTCAGCAGATGTGTCTCCAGGTACCGTTTTAGGTATTTATGCTCAGGGGCCGGCCATTATCGATGAAGAAAGTCCGCGCTATGTAAATGAACCAGGAGCCAAAAATGGCGGTGAATGGTTTATCGACACAGTATCACAGCCTGCTTTAAAAGTTGGCGAGGTCGTCGTATTTAAAACGTTTGATGCGGCAAGTTATGGGTTAATAACGCGAGCGAATAAAGGAATTAAGCGCGGTTTTATCGTAGCAAAGCCTTAATAATATTTTACATTCATTGTCGCTCACAAAGGAGCGATAATGCACTTACAATCATCACATTCAAATAACGCGGTATTATCCTGGGTTAAGCTTGCTTCTGCACAGCGTGTTTCACCAAAAGTTTGGCTGGACACGCTAGCGCATTATCACCTCACTCCTCACGAGCTTTTGAGCAAGAACTCTGCGCTTTGTGAAAAAACAAGAACGCTGATTAGTCAAGTATCGCAAAAGTATATAGATGTAGCGTTTAAATGGCAGGAAGCGGGGGAAAATAGGCATATCATCACCTTAGACTCTTCTTTCTACCCAGAGTTACTCAAACAACTAGACAGCCCACCGCTCGTGTTATTTGCAACCGGAAATCTACAGCTGTTGCAAAAAAAGCAAATCGCTGTTGTTGGCAGTCGCCGAGCAACGCTGCAAGGTAAACGCATCGCTAATGACTTCTCACTGGACCTATCTAACAAGGGAATTGTCATAACTAGCGGTCTTGCTATGGGAATAGACAGCGCAGCACATGAAGGCGCGATGGCGGGAAGTGCGGGAACCATTGCTGTAATGGGGACGGGGCCAGATAAAATATATCCGCCAAAGAATACGACGCTTCTCTCAAAAATTAATAACAATGGCGGTGTGAGTATTACTGAATATTTCCCCGGACAGGGACCGAAGCCTTGGCACTTTCCTCGTCGAAATCGGATCATAGCTGCATTGTCGCTTGGAACCCTGGTTGTAGAAGCAAAAATTAAGAGTGGGACCTTGATAACGGCAAATTTGGCCGCAGATATGGGGCGAGATGTATTCGCGGTGCCAGGAAATATTTTCCACGCCTATTGTGAAGGTTGTCACTGGTTAATCCAGCAAGGCGCAAAACTAGTCACTAACAGCAACGATATTCTCAGTGAATTGGGCGTTCATCCCGAGCAGTTCAGCTTAGGCATTGACGAACTAAATGAAAAAAGTGAAGCGAATAGCTTGGCAACCGATAAATTATTAGCTAGTGTGGATTATGACATCACCGCTATTGATGTTATAGCCCAGCGCAATGCCTTATCTGTTTCGCAAGTAATGGCATCATTATTAGAATATGAGTTGCGTGGTTTAGTAACCGCTGTCCCGGGTGGTTACGTTAAATTGAGGGGAAAATAATATGTTCGATATCCTCATGTATCTGTTTGAAAACTTCATTCACAGTGAAACGGAAATTCGTGTTGATCAAGACGAGTTGACGGAAGAGCTTGTGCGCGCCGGTTTCCATCACGATGAGATTTATAAAGCCCTCGCATGGTTAGAAAAATTAGCAGCACTACAAGAAACGGATATCAAGCCATATTTTTGCAAGGGCATAAGCACTAGCTTAAGTCGCATTTACACGCATGAAGAACAAATGCGTTTAGATGTAGAATGCCGTGGTTTCTTGATGTTCTTAGAACAGGTCAACGTGCTCGATGCATCTACACGTGAAATGGTGATCGATCGCGTTATGGAAATAGATTCCAGCGAATTCTGTCTAGAAGACTTAAAGTGGGTAGTGCTCATGGTGCTGTTTAATGTTCCAGGGAAAGAAAAAGCCTACGCGCAAATGGAAGATCTTTTATTCGAAGAGCCTGACGGCGTTCTGCATTAGTGCAGTCGCATCCGCTGGCTATCTCTCAACTAAATGCGCTGCTATGCAGCAGCGCGTTTGAGGCTTTTACATCCACGACATGTCTAAAATAGACCCCTCTCTTTTTTCAGCCCACGAACATGCCCTTGAGGATGACTTCGGTCATTGTCCAGAGTGCGGTAACGCTCTTCATATAAAGAACAGTAAATCAGGCCCTTTTATCGGATGTACAGGCTATCCTAAGTGCAACTTTAGTAAGCCACTTCATGATAAACAGACCACCGTGCTTAAAACGTTAGAGGGGATGGAGTGCCCAGCATGCGCATCAGATCTGGCCATTAAGAAGGGGCGATTTGGCATGTTTATAGGCTGTACCAATTTTCCCTCATGTCACCATATAGAGCCCATCAAAGAAAAAGAAGATACGCTGGTTGACTGCCCTAAGTGTCAGAAAGGACATTTGATTTCTCGCACCAACAAATATGGAAAACAGTTTTTTGCGTGTAACCATTATCCGAAATGTCGTTATGTGCTAAATTTCACGCCAGTAAATGAAACCTGCCCAGACTGCGGTTGGGGAGTGTTGATAGACAAAAAAGGGCAGATTCAGTGTCCACAGCCAACTTGTGGCTTCAAAAAGCAATAAAACGTAGAGATCAAAATCATGTCTGATATCCAAAATGGGAACGTAAACACGTTTAACCCCGTTGAGGCTAATGCATCTGAAATAGACCCTGTTGTCGCAGCCTTCGAAGCGGGCAGTTTGATAGTTTACCCAACGGAAGCGGTAATGGGCATTGGGTGTGACCCAGACAACGAATCTGCAGTAAATGCACTGTTAGAGATAAAACAGCGTTCCGTGGAAAAAGGCGTAATTTTGATAGCTGCAAATTATAGCCAGCTACTGCCTTATGTTAACGACAATGCAATTCGCCTTGATAGGCGCACTGAGATTTTTTCAAGTTGGCCCGGCCCTAACACCTGGTTGTTACCTAAGTCGGCGTCGGCACCTGCATGGTTAACGGGAAAGCACAGCAAAATAGCGGTGCGCGTAACTAACCACCCTGTGGTAGTGGCGTTGTGCAATAAGCTTGGAAAACCTTTAGTGTCGACAAGCGCTAACTTAACCGGTCAATCGCCAGCTATCACTACAGAAGACGCAAGAGCCGTATTCGCCGATTCCGTTTTCTACGTTGAAGGTGAAGTAGGTGGAGCGACCAAACCCAGTACCATTCGCGATGGTGACACAGCAGAGGTAATAAGAGCATGACATCAGCAGAACAGCTGGACGGTAAAAATGCCGCTGAAGTAATAGAACAAGTAAAAAGCTATTTACTAGGGCTGCAAGACACCATTTGCCAAACACTTGAACTTGCCGATGGTAAGGGCCAGTTTGTCGAAGACAGCTGGCAGCGAGAAGAAGGTGGCGGTGGACGTTCTCGAGTACTAAAAAATGGTACCGTGATAGAACAAGGCGGCGTTAACTTTTCTCATGTGTTTGGCAGCCAAATGCCGGCATCGGCAACGGCTAATCGCCCTGAACTTGCAGGAAGAAACTTTCAGGCTATGGGGGTTTCGCTCGTGATTCACCCACATAATCCGTATATCCCAACCTCCCACGCTAACGTTCGCTTTTTTATCGCTGAGAAAGAGGGTGAGGCTCCTATTTGGTGGTTTGGCGGAGGCTTTGACTTAACGCCGTTTTATCCATTCAAAGATGATGTTGTGCATTGGCACGATACGGCTAAAAAATTATGTAAGCCGTTTGGTGATGATGTATATCCGAAGTATAAAAAGTGGTGCGACGACTACTTTTACTTGAAGCATCGTAACGAAACCCGCGGAGTAGGTGGGTTGTTTTTTGATGACCTCAATGAATGGGGTTTTGAACAGTCATTTGCTTTCATGAAGGCGGTTGGCAATGGCTTCATCGATGCTTATGTTCCTATTGTTGAACGTCGCAAGCAAACTGATTTCGGTGACAGAGAGCGCGATTTCCAGCTTTATCGCCGAGGCCGTTACGTAGAATTTAACCTTGTATTTGACCGGGGCACCTTATTTGGATTGCAAACCGGCGGGCGTACCGAATCTATTTTAATGTCAATGCCGCCGCTAGCCCGTTGGGAGTATTGCTATACACCTGCACCAGGTAGCGCTGAAGCGAAGTTATCAGACTGGCTAAAGCCTACAGACTGGTGACTATCTGATAAGTAACACATGCTTCCACTTGGATAGTGAGTTCCAACAGCAATAATAAAGTATGAATAAACGCCGCATAAAATGTTATCGCGGCGTTTTTTTTGATCTATATCAAGGCTAAATACCATCTGTGATTCAGTAAGTTACCAATCTTGCGCTGGATCAATGTTTCTCTCAACCGAGCGCGTAAAGTAGCGCCATCTTAGTTAAACACATAAAGAGACACATCATGCGCAAACACACTTTATCTGCACTTTGCCTTACACTTGCTGCACTCTCACCTTTAGCTAGCGCTCATCAACAAGGCGACTGGATTGTTCGAGGCGGTCTTACGACGGTAGCACCGGATGAATCAACGTCTAACATCGTGGCTGGCGGTTCGGATCTTGGCGTTGCACTTAACATTGGCAACGATACTCAATTAGGTTTAAATGTTGCCTACTTTATCACTGACAATATTAATATTGAGCTACTCGCTGCAACCCCGTTTAAGCACGACGTTGACTTCTCTGTTGCTGATCCGTTAGGTACGGGAAACCAGCTTGGTGAAGTGACGCACCTTCCTCCTACATTAACAGCGAACTATTACTTCAATGATGCAAGCTCAGCGTTCCAGCCATATATTGGCGCAGGTATTAACTATACTTTTATCTTTGATGAGGCGTTTACCGGCGCGAATGAGAGTGCAGGATTAAGTGATTTATCGCTCGATAACTCGTTTGGTTTATCTGCGCAAGTGGGTATGGATTACCAAATCGATAAAAAGTGGCATGTAAACGCGTCGGTTCGCTATATAGATATTGATACAGAAGCCACGTTTAAAGTGGGCGATGCGGCTGGAAAGGTTAGCGATATTGAAATAGACCCTTGGGTATACACGTTATCGGTAGGCTATACCTTCTAAGGCCTAAAACCTAACAATTGAGGCTTTTATAATTGGTTCTACATCAAGGTGACACAACAAAGAGTACGGACATTTTAAACTCGCCCTACGGGAAAGGTCTGGCAAGCTTCTGAGTGGGCAATTATCTATGCGAATTGGTATTATAAGCCAACAAGAGCGTAGACAGTAGCAGGGGACTTGCGCGTTAAAAGGTTAACCCTTTCGACGCGCTTTTTAGTTTGTATTCACCATGTGATTAGCAAGTTGATCGAGTGCGTCTATTAACTGTTGAGCTAAAGTTATATCTTCTACCGTTTTAAACATGGCTTTTCGCATACAATACATCCACTGCGCTTTTAACTCTGGTGATACGGTAAAAGGAAGGTGGCGTGCGCGAAGACGTGGGTGGCCATACTGCTGCTGATAATCATCAGGTCCACCTAGCCATAAACTTAAATAGAGAAAGAACACGTGGCGAATTCTGTCTAATGGCTGGGGATGAATAGCAAGCAGTTCATTTGCTAGCGGGTCAGTCTCCATGATGTCGTAAAACGTATTTGCTAATTCCCTTACTTTCTCCTCTCCACCTATACGGTCATATGGTGTACTCTGCGAAGCACGATTATCGCTTTTCTTCTTTATATTAAATAAGTCTCGTATTCCCATGAAAAAATTCGCTGTATTCGGAAATCCTATTGCACAGAGTTTATCACCAACTATACATCAAATGTTTGCTGAACAAGTGGGGGAAACCATTTCGTATGAAAAGATACTCGCGCCAGTCGATGGTTTTGTTGAAGCAGCCAACGCGTTTTTAGCTCAGGAAGGCGCGGTAGGTTGTAACGTCACCATGCCTTTTAAGCTTGATGCATTCAATTTGGCAACGGTAGATGATCAAGCAGCTAAAGATGCACACGCTGTTAATACATTAATGAATGGCGATAGAGGTGAAGTGTTGGGATACAACACAGATGGTGTTGGACTGGTAAATGACCTGCTTAACAGCGGGGTGGAAATTAAAGGAAAGCGCGTGTTGCTTATTGGTGCCGGCGGCGCAGCCCGTGGCGTAATCTCCCCCTTATTAAACGCAGGGGCTGCTTCTTTAACTATTGCGAACAGAACGAAAGCAAAAGCAGAGGAAGTAGCAAACGCCGCATCAAACGCTAAAGTGCAGGTGGTCGCGCTTGAAAATATCGAAGCTATTGCGCCGCATATTATTATTAATTCAACAGCCGCCAGTTTAAGCAATGAGTTGCCATGCAGTTTAAATGACGGTGTTTTACAAAACTGTGAAGTGGTGTACGACATGGTTTATAAAAACTCCCCCACGCGATTTATGAGAGAGGCAGCCGTGCTCGGTGTTAAAACACAAATAGATGGGCTAGGGATGCTAGTTGAGCAAGCGGCCGAGGCGTTCTACATCTGGACGAAGAAACGCCCTGATACGTCAGACATCGTTAGGCGCGTTCGTGATATCGTTGACCAAAATGAGAAGCGAAACTAGTTCGCTTCTTCTAAATATTCATTTTTTAACACAACGTAGTTAACGGCGGATTGTTTAAGAAATGCCATTTCTGTATCGTTGAGCGGTCTTTTCTTTTGCATAGGGTTCCCGACATAAAGATATCCGCTTTCTAATCTTTTATTCGGTGGAACCAAAGTACCTGCACCAATAAACACATCATCTTCAACGACAACGCCATCCATTACAATAGCACCCATGCCGACTAAAATCCGATTGCCTAGTTGGCAACCATGCAGCATACATTTATGCCCAACGGTAACGTCTTCTCCAATAATAAGTGGAAATCCATCTGGGTTTTTTTCAGATTTACGAGTGACGTGCAAGACACTGCCATCTTGAATATTGGAACGCGCGCCGATACGAATTTTGTTCACATCGCCGCGAGCCGCAACTAGAGGCCAAATACTCGCATCATCTTCTAACACGACATCGCCGACGATTCTTGCAGAGGCATCAATGTAAACATCCTTTCCTATAATAGGGGAGACACCTTTAAAACTATCAATCGATTTATGCATTGCACTCTCTTAGAAATATAGCTGAAACTTAATACCATAAACTTTATCAGCAATAGAGATATGTTGATACCGGATGACGATGCTAGTCCGTCTTCATAGTACAGCCACCCAAGGGCATGTTGAAAAGAAAACTAATAAAGTAGCGTTACCAGACATAACGAGAAGAAGAAATGCCCAAACGCTATGTGTTTTTTACTGCGCTTGCTTATGCGTATCCTATATACAGCCCCCTACAAAACGCCATTGAAACCGCTTTAACAAGACCTGAGCAATTAATGAAAGACGTAAATGACTTTGTTCGCTATCACGAAGCATATCGAGATGGGGGTAATTGCGAACGTATTTTGGATGCTGAGGATAACTTTAATACTCACTATAAAGGTAGGATAAAAGCTAAGCCGCTTAACCTTTGGCGCAAGTTTAGATTAAGGAATAAGCTGAAATACTGGAAATAGTTGGTATTTTGAGCGTTCAAAACGAATATGACACTTTTTTTAAAATAAGTGTTGACGTGAGCGCTCATTTCCCTAAAATGCGCATCCGCTTCGGGGGAAAAGCAAAACAGCAACCCTCCTGAAGTAAGTCTCTACTACCTTTATAGGCCAGTAAAGACGGGAGTTTAGAAGAAACGCTTCAGAAAATAAATTTTCAAAAAGTGTTGACAACAAAAACTTCCAGCGTATAATGCGCACCTCACTCG